>FUWD013232987.1_pt1 | contig 43931 bp, 43 predicted proteins | sample 1063281 | NCBI WGS metagenome assembly FUWD01 (sample SAMEA79048168, study PRJEB19326) | metagenome | biome: marine | reverse complement strand
AATGCGTGGACCTGTGAAACAGAAATAGAAACAGATAGACGTATTATTCGTGATAAAATAGACTTCTAAAAAAGAAATTAAAGACCATTGATAAACAAATGGCTGTTCAGCGAAAAAATCGCGGTAAAATGGTACGTGTTGCCTTAGTTGGTTATACCAATGTTGGGAAATCTACCTTGATGAACGTAATTAGTAAAAGTGATGTTTTTGCTGAAAACAAATTATTTGCAACTTTAGATACAACGGTTAGAAAAGTAGTTATTAAAAACATTCCGTTTTTAATGACAGACACTGTAGGTTTTATTAGAAAACTACCAACACAATTAGTAGAATCTTTTAAATCTACCCTAGATGAGGTTAGAGAAGCAGATTTATTATTGCACGTTGTAGATATTTCACATCCAAATTTTGAAGATCATATTGCTTCTGTAAACGGAGTTTTAGCTGACATTAAATGTGCAGATAAAACAACTGTAATGGTTTTTAATAAGATTGACGCATATGCCCACGAAACCATAGAGGAAGATGATATTGTTACAGAAAGAAGTAAAATACATTATACGCTAGAAGATTGGCAAAAAACTTGGATGAATGATAAAAATGAAACTTCTATTTTTATTTCTGCTTTAAATAAAGAAAATTTAGAAGAGTTTAAGGAAACAGCATATAATGAAGTGAAGAAAATTCACATCGAACGTTTTCCTTATAACAACTTTTTATATGATGAATATAAAGAAGAGGAATAGATTCCCTTCACTCTTTTTTAGATTGATAAAAGTTGTAGTACTACTGTAATAGGACAGCTCCAATAATTGAGTATAAAAATGAAAATAAAAAACCTCAAGAATTTCTTGAGGTTTAATAAATATTAATTTTTTTTTAAAGTGCGTAGCTCAAGCCAAACAACCAGTAAGATTGTAATTTATTATCTACAGTGCTAAATGTTGGTTGAGTTAAAGGAGCAGCTAAAGCGTTATTCAAGTTAATAGCGTTGTTTAAAGCCTCTTGTTTGTTGTTTCTTAATCCAAGTTCAAAGCCTAAACCAAGCCCATTCCAGATTGTATAAGCAAAAGAATTTGTAAATGTCCAGTTAGATAAATCGCCATCTGAATAGCTTTGAAATATAGATAAGTTAGATTTTAAACTTAAACCTCCATATTTGTTTGTATAATCTGCAACTATTTTTGCACCTAAAGAAGAGTCAAAAGCACTACTAGCGTCACTAAAAACAAAATTGTAGTTACCAGGATGCATTACAACCACTAAATTGCTAGTTGGTGTCCAAGTTAAACCAGCACCAATATCTAAATATCCAGGATCATTAAAATTGTCTATAATTGTAGTTCTGTATTCGACTAAACCAGAAATTGCCCACTTTTTATTTAACCTTCTACCATATAAAGAAGAAATTGTAAAAACGTCTGTAGCAGTCTCAAAACCTTCATCTCCGTCAACAGATTCATCATCTAATTTTACCCAACCAAGGTTAATTGTACCTGAGTTTCTCCAAAAGTATGTGTCTTCAATTAAATTAGCATAACCATTAATTGAAACACCAATATTTCCTGCAGACGCATTTGGAGCTGTTCTAGAATACCAATTATTGAAGCCAGATAAACTAGCGCCAATGGTACCAAAAGCACCTTTTTTCCAACCGGTAAGCGCATCAATTTTATCTTGTAAGCTATTTACTTCTCCTTGTAATTTTTCGATTTCCACCTTTTTAGGAGCTTGTTCTTTTTTTAATTCTTCCGCAGTTTGTGCGTTTATCGATAATCCTATAAAAGCAAAAAGTAATGACAGTGATATTTTTTTCATTTTCGTTATTTTTTTACTTGTAAAAGTATTCTTTTTTTTAGATTAAAAATGTTTCAAAAAGTCCTTTTTTCGTGAAAATTATAGTTTACACCTAAGCCAAAAAGTTGTCTAAATTGAATTTTAGAAGAAGAATTATCATCGATTATTGTATGAAAGGTCATGTGCATTTTAATGTGTTTATTTACTTTAAAACGAATGTTTGTTTGATAATCTAAATCTACATTACCAACATTGGCTAAGTAATCTGAATACATGGTTATAATATTTTCCATTTCAACATTTTTCATGACACTAAATTTATAATATCCAGAAAGGTTAAAACCTAAACTAAATGCTGTGTTCTTACCTTCTTCAACACCAAATTTTCCAGAAAAAAAATCATTTACAAATGTATATCTTGCGGTCGCAGGTGCAATATTTACGCTTAACTCATCAGATTTTTTAAATAACATTCCTGGTCCAAAAGTTAAATAAGCAGGTGCTAAAAATTCTGAAACCATTGATTTAGGCTCTTGTTTATAGTCGAAACCTTTTGTGTATTGCGTTCTAAGGTTTCCAATAAAGGATAAAAACCAATTAGGGCTAGTTTTTAGTCCTAATACTGTGTTCAATTCGAAACGATCATCTGTTTTCCGGTACCCTTGTTCACTAACATAACTAATACCATATCCTGTAATTATTCTGGTATCCCAATTTATATTTTCCTTTTTGTAGTTAAAATCGTAGTTCAAGTTTATATTTCCTGCTATCGTATTTTGTCCACCAGATGCCCAATTAGAAAAAGAAGATTGATTAAAGATAAAAGCAAGCCTTCCGTTCACTTTCCATTTTGGCTTTAATATAGTATCTTTTTCCTTGTCTTGTGAATAAGAATTTGATACTATGAGTATACATAGAATAAGGAGAATTCTGTTCAAAGTAAATAAATTAAAAGGAGAATATTATTTTTTAGCTTTGTATAATGGCACTGTGGAGCACGCCTCTCCAAAAAGAATAGATTTAGCAATAGGTTGTAATTTAGCAATTAAGAATGCAAATGCAGAATTAGGTATTGGTTTTTCTGCACACCCTTTAATTATTACAGGGCAATCTGTAAAATCTTTTAGATCTACAAAACTTAATAGCTCTTGATATAAAACAGTTTCTAACAATTCTAAATCTCCAACAACAACTTTTTTTGCAAAGGGTGTAGCTTCTGCAGCAATTAGCATAAAAGCCCAAGAAGGTATAATTGCTTCTACAGAGCAAGTTATGGCAACAAAAGAATTTTTATATTGAGACCAATCGTGTTTTATAACAGACGCTCTAAAGTCTTTTTCTTTTAAAATAAGTTCTTGAAATAACCAGTCTTTAATATCAAATAAAACTCTATCGCCTTCAGGATAAATTTCCTCAAGATCAAATGTTTTTAATTTGCTACTTGCTACTCTATTTATAATTTCTTCAGCCATTTTTTAAATTGGTTTCAAAGTTTTCATTTTGCTAAAAGCTAAAAGCTAAAAGCTAAAAGCTAAAAGCTAAAAACCTAAAGCATCCCTAATTCTAATTTTGCCTCTTCGCTCATCATTTCAGATGTCCAAGTTGGATCGAATGTAATTTCTACTTCACAACTATGAATTTCCTTCAAAGATTTTACTTTTTCTTCAATATCTAAAGGCAGACTTTCTGCAACTGGGCAATTAGGTGATGTTAATGTCATTAAAATTTTTGCATTGTTGTCATCAGATACAAAAACATCATAAATTAAACCTAATTCGTAAATATCTACAGGTATTTCTGGATCGTAAATAGTTTTTAAAACATTTACAATTTTATCTCCAATTTCTTCTAGTTCTTTATCTGTCATGATTTTTGTTCTTAATTAGCTAATTTTATTTGTTGCGCAATGGCGTACATTTTTATTTGCTTTACCATAGAAACGAGACCATTTGCTCTTGTAGGACTTAAATGTTCTTTTAAACCAATAGCATCTATAAAGGTAGTTTCTGCACTTAAAATGTCTGCTGGTTTCTGTTCAGAGAAAACGCGCAACAATAATGCCACAATGCCCTTTGTTAAAATAGCATCGCTGTCTGCAGTATATTTTATTTTATCAGTATCTAATTCAGAGTACAACCAAACTTTAGATTGGCAGCCTTTTATTAGGTTTTCATCTAATTTATATTGGTCTGAAATAATAGGCAAAGATTTACCAAGCTCTATAATATACTCATAGCGTTCCATCCAATCATCAAACATAGAAAACTCCTCAATAATTTCTTCTTGTATTTCTGTAATAGTCATTTTTAAAACTTATTTTTGCCCTTTCAAAAAGCGCTATTTTGTATAATGCAAAATTACGCATAAAATCTAAGAAATGAGTAAATTATTAGCAGTAGGTACTGTAGCTTTTGATGCTATTGAAACACCTTTTGGTAAAACAGATAAAATATTAGGAGGCTCTGGAACTTTTGTAGGTTTGGCAGCTTCACAATTCGGAGTAGAGACCGGTGTTGTTTCCGTTGTTGGTGGAGATTTCCCAGCTTCTTATTTAGAAATGATGAATGCTAAAGGTATTAATACCGATGGAATTGAAGTGGATAAGAACGGCAAAACATTTTTCTGGAGTGGAAAATATCATAATGATATGAACTCACGTGATACGTTAATCACGGAATTAAATGTTTTAGAAACATTTACCCCAATTGTTCCAGAAAAATTTAAAGATGCAGGTATTGTAATGTTAGGAAATTTACATCCTTTAACACAAGCGTCTGTTTTAGATCAAATGAAAGAAAGACCAAAATTAGTAGTTTTAGATACTATGAATTTTTGGATGGACATTGCGCTAGATGATTTACATACGGTTTTAAAAAGGGTAGATGTAATTACCATTAATGATGAAGAAGCAAGACAATTATCTGGAGAGTATTCTCTGGTAAATGCGGCTAAAAAGATTCATGAAATGGGGCCAAAATATGTAGTAATTAAAAAAGGAGAACATGGTGCTTTGTTATTTAGCGGAGAAAAAATGTTTTATGCACCAGCTTTGCCATTAGCAGAAGTTTTTGACCCTACAGGAGCAGGAGATACATTTGCTGGAGGTTTTTGTGGTTATTTAGCAAAAACAGAAGATGTTTCTTTTGAGAATATGAAGAACGGAATTATTTATGGTTCTAATTTGGCATCTTTCTGTGTAGAAAAATTTGGCACAGAGCGTATGCAAGAGCTTACGAAAGATGAAGTTAAAGAGCGCTTACAAGCTTTTAAAGAATTAACACAATTTGATATAAAATTATCTTAAATTTAATCCGCAGTTTCGACTGCGGATTTTTTTTTGAAACAACCCAAGATTAACAACAACTCAACACACTAAAAACAACACAAAATGAGTGACGCGATTAAACACGAATGCGGAATTGCACTTGTTCGATTAAAGAAACCTTTACAGTTTTACAAGGATAAATACGGTTCTGCTTTTTACGGAATTAATAAGATGTATTTATTAATGGAGAAACAACACAATCGTGGTCAAGATGGTGCTGGTTTTGCAAGTGTAAAATTTAACGTAGCACCTGGTACGAGGTATGTAAGTAGAGTTCGTTCTAACCAATCGCAGCCAATACAAGATATTTTTGGGCAAATAAATGATCGTTTAAATGGTGTTTTAGAGCAAAATCCAGAGAAAAAAGACGATGTTGCTTGGCAAGAAGAAAATATGCCATACATAGGCAACTTATTTTTAGGACATGTTAGGTATGGTACTTTTGGTAAAAATAGTATCGAAAGCGTGCATCCATTTTTACGTCAGAGCAATTGGCGTCATCAAAATTTAATTGTTGCTGGTAATTTTAACATGACTAATTCTAAACAATTATTAGAAGAATTGGTAGAGTTGGGTCAGCATCCAAAGGAGTTTACAGACACAGTAACTGTAATGGAGAAAATTGGTCATTTTTTAGAAGAAGAGGTTTCTAGTTTATATCAACAAGCAAAAATAAAAGGATTCAACAAAAAAGATGCTTCACCATTTATTGAAGAGAATTTAGATTTACAAAACGTATTAAGTAGGTCTGCAAAAAATTGGGATGGTGGATATGCATTAGCAGGTTTAGTTGGACATGGAGATGCTTTTGTTTTGAGAGATCCAAACGGAATTAGACCTACATTCTTCTATGAAGATGACGAGGTTGTTGTGGTTGCGTCAGAAAGACCAGTAATACAAACTGTATTTAATGTAAAGATTGATGATGTTCAAGAATTGGAAAGAGGGCATGCTTTAATTATAAAAAAGAACGGTAAAACTTCTATAGAAAAAGTACTAGAGCCTAGAGAAAAGAAATCATGTTCTTTTGAACGGATTTATTTTTCTAGAGGAAGTGATGCTTCTATTTACGAAGAACGTAAAAATTTAGGGAAATTAGTATTTCCGAAGATTTTAAAATCTATTAATTCTGATATTTCTAATTCTGTTTTTTCATATATACCAAATACGGCAGAAACTTCTTTTTATGGAATGACAGAGGCTGCTGAAGATTTATTAAATGAGCAAAAAACAGCAAAAATTTTAGCTGGAGGCACAAAACTATCTGCTAAAAGAGTAACAGAAATTTTATCTGAAAGAGCTCGTTTTGAAAAAATAGCGATTAAAGATGCGAAACTAAGAACATTTATTGCCGACGATAGTAGTAGAAATGATTTGGTAGAACATGTATACGATATCACATATGGTGTTGTAAAACCTACAGATAATCTTGTAATTATAGATGATAGTATCGTTCGTGGAACTACACTAAAGAAAAGTATTATTAAAATTTTAGACAGATTAGAGCCTAAAAAAATAGTAGTTGTTTCTTCTGCGCCACAAATTAGATATCCAGATTGTTACGGAATAGATATGGCTAGAATTGAGGCATTTATTGCTTTTAAAGCAGCAATAGAACTTCTAAAAGATACAAAGCAAGAAAATATTATAGAGGCAGTTTACAAAAAATCAAAAGCACAACAAGGTGAAAAGGATGAGGATATTATAAATTTTGTAAAAGAAATCTATGCACCTTTTGCAGTAGAAGAAGTTTCTGCTAAAATTGCTGAGATGTTAAAAACTAAAGATATTAAAGCAGACGTTGATGTTATTTATCAAACTGTAGAAAACCTACACATTGCATGTCCTGATAATTTAGGGGATTGGTATTTTACAGGAAATTATCCAACACCTGGAGGAAATAGAGTAGTAAATGAAGCTTTTATTAATTTCTATGAAGGAAACGATAAAAGATCTTACTAAAATAAGAAATAAAAAATTCCAATAAAAAAGCATCCAATAATTTGGATGCTTTTTTTATTTATAGACTGAAGTAAATTACTTCGCTTCTGCGTATCTTTTTGAAACTTCGTTCCAGTTAATTACATTAAAGAAGGCATTAATATAATCTGGTCTTCTGTTTTGGTAGTTTAAATAGTAAGCATGTTCCCAAACATCTAATCCTAAGACAGGAGTTCCTTGACAGGTAACACCTGGCATTAAAGGATTGTCTTGATTTGGTGTAGAACAAACTTCTACTTTACCACCTTTATGAACACACAACCATGCCCAACCAGAACCAAATTGAGTTGCGGCAGCTTTCGAAAAAGCTTCCATAAAAGCTTCTTCAGAACCATAAGCAGCCTCAATAGCCTCTTTTAATTCTCCAGATAAAGATCCTTTATCTTCTGGGTTCATTACTTGCCAAAATAAAGAATGGTTGTAAAAACCACCACCATTATTTCTTACACCACCATTGCTCATATCTAAATTAGCTAGAATAGCCTCAATAGATTTTCCTTCTAATTCTGTTCCTGCAATTGCTCCGTTTAATTTTGTTGTATATCCGTTGTGATGTTTACTATGGTGTATCTCCATAGTTCTTGCATCAATATTAGGTTCTAAAGCGTCATACGCAAATCCTAATTCTGGTAATTGAAAAGCCATATTTTTTGTTTTTAAATTCGTATTACATCTAACACTACAAACTTACTTAATAAGAAGCAGTTTCACAAAAGATTCCTCTTTTGTTATTTTATAACAGTATCAATAAGATTTATTCACCAAATTTTAGCATAAATTCTTCTACTTTAGCTACCATATTCTTGCTTCCACATATAAAAGGCACCCTTTGATGCAATTCCGTAGGTGTAACATCCAGGGTTCTTGTATAGCCGTCAGAAGATGTTCCATTAGCCTGTTCGGCAAGAAAAGCCATTGGATTACATTCATACAGTAAGCGTAATTTTCCGTTCGGATTCCTAGAGCCTTTTGGATACATATAGATGCCACCTTTAATCATATTTCTATGGAAATCTGAGACTAAAGAACCAATATATCTACTGGTATAAGGCCGATCACCTTCCTCTTCTTGGCAATATTTTATGTATTTTTTTATTCCTAAAGGGAAATCCATATAATTTCCTTCATTCACAGAGTAAATAGTACCATCTTCTGGAAACATCATATTTGGATGCGATAAATAAAACGTGCCAATTGCTGGGTTTAAAGTAAAACCATTTACACCGTCTCCTGTGGTGTAAACAAGCATTGTAGACGTGCCGTAAACAACATAACCTGCTGCAACTTGTTCGCTACCTTTTTGTAGAAAATCTTCTAATTTTACTGGAGTTCCAATGGGTGTAACTCTTCTGTATATAGAAAAAATTGTTCCTACAGAAACGTTTACATCAATATTAGAAGAACCGTCTAAAGGATCTATTAAAACAACATATTTATTCTGATTATTTTCATCTTGACTATTAATCGTAATAAAACTATCTTCTTCTTCACTTGCAATTCCGCAAACAATATTTCTATTGCTTAATGTCTGAATGAATTTATCATTCGCGTAGATATCTAGTTTTTGCTGCTCTTCACCTTGAATGTTTTTGTCGCCAACAGCTCCAACAATATCGACTAAACCTGCCTTATTTACTTCATGATTTACAACTTTTGCTGCCAATCTTATAGAGTTGATTAATCTAGAAAGTTCACCAGAAGTATATTTAAATGAGTCCTGGTTTTCAATAATAAATTCCCCTAATGTTTGATTTTTACTCCCCATATATTGCATTTAAAAACTGGTACAAAGATGCTCTTTTATTTAATTAACTACAACGATTTCGTGATCAATTTTAGACTATTTAATTATCTTTTTTAGGTAAATTTTAAACAATTTATAAATTACCGTATAAAATAGCTAAATATTTTTCTGCGAAATCTAAAAAACTATCTTTGACTTAAATTGAAAGAACATGGACTTTAAAGTTAGGTTAGGACAAAAAGAGGATATGCAAGCTGTATTTAATTTAATTACAGAATTGGCAGTCTTTGAAAAAGAACCAGATGCTGTAGAAATTACAGTAACAGATTTAGTGCGAGATGGTTTTTCTGAAACTCCGAAATTTAAAGTATTTGTTGCAGAGCAAGAACACAATATTATAGGAATTGCCTTGTTTTATGAGCGTTTTTCTACTTGGAAAGGACGTACAATTCATTTAGAAGATTTAATTGTAACTAAAAGTAAACAGAAAATTGGAGCCGGAAAAGCATTGTATACTGCAGTTTTAAAACATGCATATGATAACAATTTTAATAGAGTTGCTTGGGAAGTGATAGATTGGAATACAAATGCCATTGATTTTTATAAAAGCACAGGAGCAACGTATTTAAATGATTGGTCTGTAGTACAAATGGACAAAGAAAATTTAGCGAAATTTATTCAAAATAATTAAAAATGAAGATTTTTAAATTTGGTGGTGCTTCTATTCAAGATGCTGAGGGTGTAAAGAATATAACTCGTATTTTACAAAGCGAAGGAATAGAGAATACGTTAGTTGTGATTTCAGCAATGGGAAAAAACACAAATGCATTTGAAGATGTAATTGATGCTTATTATTATAAGACAGATAAATTATCAGAAAAATTAGGTATTGTTGAAGATTTCCACAAAAACTTAATGAAAGGCTTGTTTGATAAAAATGACACTATTTATAAAGAAATAGATATTCTTTTAGGGGAATTAAGTTGGTTTTTGGCAAGAAACACATCGCAAAGATTTAACTATGTTTATGACCAAATTATTTGTTTTGGAGAGCTTTTGTCAACCAAGATAGTAAGTGCATATTTAACTAAAATAGGTATAGAAAATAATTGGTTTGATGTTCGAAATTATATAAAAACTGACAGTAACTATAGAGATGCAAAAGTAGATTGGGATCTGACACAAGATATTATTAGTAATAAATTAGACGCATCAAAATTAAATATTACACAAGGTTTTATTGCTGCAAATGACACAGAAAATACAACCACTTTAGGTAGAGAAGGATCTGATTATACAGCAAGTATTTTTGCGTATTGTTTAGATGCAGAAAACGTAACTATTTGGAAAGATGTTCCGGGAGTTTTAAATGCAGACCCGAGAGTTTTTGAACAAACTACATTATTAGAACAGATTTCTTATGAGGAGGCTATTGAAATGGCTTTTTATGGTGCTTCTGTAATTCATCCAAAAACATTACAACCTTTAGAAAGAAAAGGAATCCCCTTGTTGGTACGCTCTTTTATCAACCCTAAAGAAGCTGGGACCAATGTAACTAAAGGTATAAGGTTGGTGCCTTTTATTCCTTGTTTTATTGTGAAGAAAAATCAAATATTGGTATCAATTTCTGCTTTAGACTTCTCGTTTATGGTAGAGAATAATATCAGTTATATTTTTCAAAAATTACATGAGTATCAACTAAAAGTAAATTTAATACAAAACTCTGCATTAAGCTTTTCTGTTTGTATTGATAATAAATTCGATAATTTTGATGCGTTTTATAACGAGTTAATAAAGGAGTTTAAAATAGAGGTTCAAAAAGAAGTAGATTTGTACACGGTACGCCATTTTGATAATAAAGCTATTGCCAGTATTGAAGTAAAAGGAAAGTCACTATTGACACAGGTAAATAAAGAGACAATTCAAATTGTTTTAGGAACAAATTAATAGTTGTCTTTTTATATTATATTTTCACCCCTATTTAATCATAAATCATGTCTTTAGTAACCTCAAAAGAGATTTCACAAGTTATCGGTTTGCAGAAACTCGGATTTTTAGGAAGTTTTGTTGGATGGATTATTTTAAGAATTCTTCGTATATCTGCTGTTAATAAAATCTACGATAACAATAAAAATAAATCTGATTTAGATTTTTTAAATGGAATTTTAGATGATTGTAAAGTTAAATTTGAAATCCCTGAGGAAGATTTAAAAAGAATTCCAGAAGAGGGTCCGTTTATTACCATTTCTAATCATCCTTTGGGTGGAATTGATGGTGTTTTATTATTAAAACTTTTGATTGAAAAAAGGGCAGATTATAAAATAGTTGCTAATTTTTTACTTCAGAGAGTAGCGCCTTTAAAACCATACGTAATGCCAGTGAATCCTTTTGAAACAAGAAAGGAAGCAAAATCTAGTATTGCAGGACTAAAAAGTGCACTACTGCATTTAAGGGAAGGTAAACCATTAGGTATTTTTCCAGCAGGAGAGGTTTCTACCCACAAAGATGGAAAATTAAATGTAGATAAACCCTGGGAAGAAGGGGCAATTAAATTAATTAAAAAAGCAAATGTTCCTGTAATTCCTATTTATTTTCACGCTAAAAACAGTAGGTTGTTTTACTTTTTATCTAAATTCTCTGATACTTTAAGAACTGCCAAATTACCCTCTGAAGTAATACAACAACGTGGTAGGGTTATAAAAGTAAGAATTGGAAAACCTATTTCTGTGAAAGACCAAGACACCTTCAAAGCATTGCCTGATTTCTATAAATTTATAAGGAGAAAAACATATATGTTGGCTAATCCTTTTGAGAAATCTAATAGATTAATTTCTCCGCCAAAAATTAAAATAAAAAAAGTAGCTAAGAAAATTTCACCACAAAGAAGCTTAGGTTTATTTAGGGCAGAAGTAGACGCTTTAAGAGAAACTAACAGCAGGTTGTTGCAAAGTAAAAACTATGAAGTATTTTTTGCAAGTGCCAAAGACATACCTAATATAATTCATGAAATTGGTAGATTGAGAGAAATTACTTTTAGAGCTATTGGAGAAGGCACTAATAAAGAGACAGATTTAGACAAGTTTGATAATTATTATCACCATTTATTATTATGGGATGCAGTAGCAGAAAAATTAGTAGGCGCATACAGAATGGGTCTCGGAAAAGAGATTTATAAAAAACACGGAATCAAGGGTTTTTACGTACAATCTTTATTTAGAATTGAGCCAGAATTACACCAAATGATGGACAATACTATAGAAATGGGTAGAGCCTTTATTATTGATGAATATCAGCAAAAACCAATGCCTTTATTTTTGCTTTGGAAAGGAATTGTGCATATAACATTGCGCTATCCTCAGTATAAATATTTAATGGGCGGCGTTTCTATTAGCAATCAGTTTTCAGATTTCTCAAAGTCTTTGATGATTGAGTTTATGAAATCTCATTATTACGACCCATATATTGCACAGTATATTAGGCCAAAGAAAGAGTATAAGGTTAAACTAAAAGACGACGATAAAGATTTTGTGTTTGATGCGAGCAAAGCGGACATGCAAAAGTTTGATAAAATTATTGATGAAATTGAGCCTGGTATTTTAAGAATTCCTGTTTTAATTAAAAAATATGTAAAACAAAATGCACGTTTAGTCGCTTTTAATGTAGATCCGAAATTTAATAACGCAATAGACGGTTTGATGTATATTAAAGTTGCAGACATACCAGAAAGCACAGTAAAACCTGTAATGGAAGAGTTTCAATTAGAATTAGAGCGCAAAGCAATAGCGTTGCAGAGTAGTACGTAGTTTTTCCTTTTCTATATAAAGGAAGAAACTTTATAGGTCCTTGTCCAATTTGCATTTTGGGCTGGTTTAATAGAAACGTCAATAAATAATTCTGGACTAATTACATGTTTCCAGCCCCAAAGATTTACTTTGTTGGTATTAAAATTTCCCGTTTCAGAAATACTGATTTTACTTTCTAAGTTTTTTAATTCCCATTGTGACTTTACATTTTTATAACCATTAAGGTTGCTGAAAAAGAATTGCTCTTTAGGCGAATCATTAAATTTAATATCAGTTTGTCCAATAGCAACTTTTTGTTCCGGGTTAACTGCCTCTAAAAAGAATGCGGGCATCAATTTAAAAGGAAATTTTAATACATAATTACGGCCAATTAATTCTTTGTTAATTGCCATAAAATTATGTACATATTCATCTGTAATAATTTCTTTTTCTCCTGTATTTTCTAAATCATATTTGATTGTAAAACCATGTTCTTCTAACTTAATTTCTTTTTTTAGCACATAGGAATACCCGTTATTAAATGTTGATTTACAGGTAATTAAAATTGTGTTTGATGTGTATTCAATTTCGAAGGCAGCTGGTTTTATTTCGTAATTTCTATTAAAAATATATTCTTCATTGTCTTTTTTTAATAAGCCTACCCCTATTTTGTGAAACCAATCTCCAATAGCTGCTTCGTTAAAACCTAATGCCGTATCAATGCCAAATTCATTATAAAACCCTTTTCCAGTCTGTATTTCATTTTCAGAAGTGTTACTTTCAGTGCTTGCTAATTGAATATTTTTAAATTTAACACTCACAATATTCCCAGTCCAATCGAATCTAGAAAAATTATAATTTTCAGCAGGTAAATCTATTTGGATTTCTAGATTTTTATTTTTAAGGATATGAGACATATGAATTGTAAATGATATGGTTTGCTTCGATTATATTGAGCTAAGCTAAATTACTATTTTTGAGCTTAAATACAAACTCGGGTATTGCATAACCTGACAAAAAAGCACATTTTTTTTTTGGTACACTTTTAGCACTGAACTAATTGTAATTAATTTAATTGAAATGAAAACATTTTTAAAAATTTTGTTAACTGCTTTAGCTGTAATTGTTTTAGCAACTGTTCTTCCAGGAGTATCTGTATCTGGATACCTCTCTGCAATTATAGTAGCAGTAGTAATTGCATTACTAAACATGGTTGTAAAACCCTTGTTAATCTTCTTTACATTGCCTGCAACAATAGTAACGTTTGGTTTGTTCCTCTTCGTTATTAATGCAATTATAATTTTATTGGCAGACAAATTAGTAGATGGTTTTGCAGTTTCAGGATTTTTTGCAGCACTACTTTTTAGTATATTATTGTCTATTTTTAGATCGGTATTATTTTCGCTGTTAAAAGAGAAAAAGTAAATTAATAATTAATACAATAACACAATAAAAATGAACTCATTTTTTTCAAATACTTATATAGCTTTGTATTGTTTTGCGCTTAAAGAGAAGCGCTTAATTGCTTGTTAAATATAATATTTTTGATTAATTTTGCAGTATATTTTTTTAAGATAAAAGAACAAATAAATGAATATTACTAGAGAGAATATAGATGCGTTAAACGCAGTTGTAAAGATTGATATTGTTGCAGAAGACTATCAAGAAAAAGTGAATAAATTGCTTACGGATTATCGTAAAAAAGCAGATGTTCCTGGTTTTAGAAAAGGACAAGTACCTATGGGTATGATAAAAAAGCAGCACGGTAGATCTATACTTATGGATGAGGTGAACAAGCTTTTACAACAATCTTTAAATAATTATTTAGCAAACCAGAAGTTAGAGATTTTAGGAAACCCTTTACCAAGACTTCAAGATACTTTTAATTGGGATGCAGAAATGTTGTCTTTTGAGTTTGAGTTAGGTTTAATTCCAGAATTTACTGTAGCTTTAAAATCTAAAAATAAAGTAAACGAATATAAGATTGTCGCAACAGAAGAGCTGTTAGACGAAGAAATGAAAAATATCCAATTACGTTATGGTAAAGTTTCTTCTTTAGAAGAGGCAGTAGCAAATGCCAATGTAACTGGTACTTTTGTAAATGAAGCCAAAGAAATTAATAAAAAAGGGACCTTTTTAGTTAGCGATTTAAACGGAAAGAAGAACGAAAAGAAAGTTATTGGTGCTAAAGTAGGTGATGTTATTGCTTTAGATACTAAGAAACTATTTGAAGATGCACACAGATTAGAGCACCTTTTAGGAGTAACCCATGAAGAAATTCATGATTTAGATATTACGGTTTCTTTTACTGTAGAGGAAATTACAGAAACGGCACCTGCAGATTTAGATAAAGAGTTGTTTTCTAAGTTATTTGCTGATGGAAGTGTATCTACTGCAACAGAATTAAGAAACAAAATTAAAGAAGACGCAGAAAATCAATTTAAGCAACAAGGAGATCAACAATTATTAAATGCGGTAACAGAGCATTTAGTAGAAAACACAAAGTTTGATTTACCTGCAGTATTTTTAAAGAAATGGTTGGCAACTGCTGGTGAAAAACCATTAACTGCAGATGAAGCTACTGAAGAATTTAATAAATCAGAAAAAAGTTTACGTTACCAATTAATCGAAGGAAAGATTATGAAGGAGAACAATATTAAGATAGACCATGCAGAGTTAGGAACGTATGCAAAAGGATTTATTCGCACTCAAATGGCACAGTTTGGGAATATGAATCCTGAAGAAAAAGAGTTAAATGAAATTGCTGGTAGAGTTCTACAAAACAAAGAAGAAGCTCAAAAATTGCAAGCGCAGTTAATTAGTCAGAAATTATTAACTTTTTATAAAGAGAACATGAGTTTCAAGACGAAAGAACTTTCTTATCAAGAGTTTACTAAAGAAGTTTATAAATAAGCAAATCTCAATTCTAAATTTATTTTAGAATGTTACAATTAGATAAACCTGAATCAGCAAGTTCAGGTTTTTTTAGCCAATGGTGGTAATAAAAAGTTACCATAATAGTTCTTATATTTACAAAACAAATACTAAAAGAATCACGAAAATGGATTACGGAAAAGAGTTCGAAAAATATGCAACAAAACATCACGGAATTAGTAGTACTAATTATACAAAAATAACGAGTAGTTTAACGCCATATATTATGGAAGAACGTCAAATGAACATTACTCAAATGGATGTTTTTTCACGTTTAATGATGGATAGAATTATCTTTTTAGGAACAGGAATTAATGATCAAGTAGCTAATATTATTCAAGCACAATTGTTGTTTTTAGAGAGCGTAGATGCTAACAAAGATATTTCAATTTATATTAACTCACCAGGTGGAGGTGTGTATGCTGGTTTAGGTATTTATGATACTATGCAGTTTATTAAGCCAGATGTTGCAACAATTTGTACAGGAATGGCTGCTTCTATGGGTGCTGTTTTAATGTGTGCAGGAGAAAAAGGAAAACGTTCTGCGTTACCGCATTCTAGAATTATGATTCACCAACCTTTGGGTGGTGCGCAGGGGCAAGCTTCTGATATTGAGATTACTGCAAGAGAAATAATGAAGTTAAAAGGTGAGTTGTATGAAATTATTGCAAATCATTCTGGGCAATCAATAGAAAAAGTACATGACGATTCTGATAGAGATTATTGGATGAAAGCTGATGAAGCAAAAGCGTACGGAATGATTGATGAAGTTTTAGCAAGAAAGAAGTAATAAATTAAGAACCCATTGGTGTTTAACTATTAGTAAAAAGTTAAATACAATGAGTAAAAAGTAATTTTTTAAAAAAAGATTCTTTTTATAATGTTGATGAGCTAGTAGTAATATAACTAAGAGCTAAAAGCGAAATAAATGTCGAAAGAAGAAAATTTAGAATGTTCATTTTGTGGACGAAAAAAAGCAGAAACTGACTTGCTAATTGCAGGAATAGATGCTCATATTTGTGATAAATGTATAGAGCAAGCGCACGGTATTGTGGAAGAAGAAGTTTCTGATACAAAAACGAGTAGTCTGTCTAAAGATTTAACTTTAAAAAAACCAAAAGAGATAAAAGAGTTTTTAGATCAATATATTATTGGTCAAACAGAAACTAAAAGAGCAATGTCCGTTGCGGTCTATAATCATTATAAGAGATTATTGCAGACAAAAAATGATGACGATGATGATGTAGAGATAGAAAAATCTAACATTGTCTTAGTAGGTGAAACCGGAACAGGAAAAACTTTAGTAGCAAAAACAATTGCAAGAATGCTAAACATACCTTTTGCTATTGTAGATGCAACTGTTTTAACCCAAGCAGGTTACGTTGGTGAGGATGTGGAAAGTATTTTAAGTAAATTATTACAAGCTGCAGATTACGATGTAGAAAAGGCACAAAGAGGTATTATTTTTATTGATGAAATTGATAAAATAGCTAGAAAAGGAGACAATCCTTCAATAACTAGAGATGTTTCTGGAGAAGGAGTGCAGCAAGCTTTGTTAAAATTACTAGAAGGAACGGTTGTAAATGTTGCGCCAAAGGGTGGAAGAAAACATCCGGAACAAAAATTTATAGAGGTAGACACCAAAGAGATTTTGTTTATTGCTGGTGGTGCTTTTTCTGGTATCGAAAGATTTATTAGTAAGCGTTTAAACATGCAGGCCGTAGGTTTTGGTGCGTCTTTAGATGATGACAAAATAGATGAAGAAAACCTGTTGCAATATATTATACCGTCAGATTTAAAAGCTTTTGGTTTAATTCCTGAAATCATTGGACGTTTACCAGTTTTAAGCTATATGAATCCTTTAGATGCTAAAACATTAAGGGCTATTCTTACAGAGCCTAAGAATGCTATTATAAAGCAGTATTCTAAGTTATTTACGATGGATGATGTTGCATTTACGATTGAAGAAGGGGCGTTAAATTACATTGTAGAAAAAGCAGTAGCATATAAACTAGGTGCAAGAGGATTGCGCTCTTTGTGCGAAGCAATTTTCACAGATGCAATGTTTGATTTACCCAGTTCAGATGAAAAAACATTTAATGTAACTAAAGAATATGCCGAGACAAAATTATCTAATACTACATTAAAAAAATTAAGAGCAGCCTCTTAAATAGCCTCAATTTAAATAAGAGATCTCATTGGTTTTTAGAGCCTATGAGATCTTTATTTTTTAAAAAGAAGTTCTTCTTATATTTGTATGTCGCTTAACCATAAAATAAAATGATTTCTAGAAGTACCATAGACCGTGTTTTCGAAACTGCAAGAGTAGAAGAGGTTATTGGTGAATTTGTTCAACTTAAAAAAGCAGGAAGTAACTTTAAGGGGTTAAGTCCTTTTGTAGATGAAAAATCACCTTCATTTATGGTTTCCCCTGTAAAACAAATTTGGAAAGATTTTTCTACTGGAAAAGGAGGTAATGCCATTTCCTTTTTAATGGAACATGAGCATTATACTTACCCTGAAGCGATTAAGTGGTTAGCAAAAAAGTATAATATAGAAATTGAAGAAACAGAGCAGTCTAGTGAAGAAAAAGCTCAGATGAATGAGAGAGAAAGTATGTTCTTGGTTTCTACGTATGCCAAAGATTATTTTCATGATATAATGCTTAATTCTAATAAAGGAAAAGCAATCGGACTTTCTTATTTTAAAGAACGTGGTTTTAGAGATGATATTATAAAAACATTTGAACTAGGGTATTGTTTAGATGAATGGGATGCTTTTACAAAAGCAGCTTTAGCAAAAGGATATGATTTAAAATACTTAGCATCTACAGGCTTAACTATTGTAAAAGAGAACAGACAATTTGATCGATTTAAAGGACGTGTATTATTTCCAATACACTCTATGTCTGGTAGGATATTAGGTTTTGGTGGTAGAATTTTAACGGCAGATAAAAAAGCAGCGAAGTACTTAAACTCTCCAGAAAGTGACATTTATCATAAAAGTAAAATTTTATACGGCCTTTTTCAAGCTAAAAAAGAAATAGCAAAGCAAGATAATTGTTATTTAGTGGAAGGGTATACAGATGTAATTTCCTTTCATCAATCTGGTATCGAGAATGTAGTGGCCTCTTCAGGAACTGCATTAACTTCAGATCAAATTAGGTTAGTTAACAGACTTACAAAAAATATTACTGTACTTTTTGACGGCGATGCTGCAGGAATTAGAGCTTCTATTCGTGGAATTGATTTAATTCTAGAGCAAGGAATGAACGTTAAAGTAGTTCAGTTTCCTGATGGTGAAGATCCAGATAGTTTTGCAAAGTCACATTCTAATGAAGAACTTAAAAAGTATTTAGAAGATTCTGCACAAGATTTCATCAACTTTAAAGTATCACTTTTATTAAAAGACTCTAACAACGATCCTATTAAAAAAGCAGGGGTAATTAGAGATATTGTAATGAGTATTTCTAAAATTCCAGACGGCATTCAGCGCGAGGTATATGTGCAAGAATGTGCCAGAATAATGGATATTTCTGAGCGAGTTTTGTTTAGTGAATTGGCACAAATTATAGCCAAAGGAGTTCAAGAAAAAAACAAAGCAACCAGACAACAAAATAATACACAACAAGACCCTAATGCACCCCCACCAGAATATTTCTTAGCACAAGAGCAAGCTCAAATGGGAGTAGTGAAAGGTGGAGTAGTTTCCTTAGAAAAAATAGACGAAATCTCAAAGTTTGAGAAAGAAATCATTAAAATTTTGCTTTTACACGGCAATAAAGAAACAGAGTTTACCGAAGAAATAGAAAACGAAGACGAAGAAGGGAAGGTACTACTCACCTCAAGAAAGTACAATAATAATGTTTCTGCAGAAATTTATGTGCATCTGCAAGACGACGAAATGGAGTTTACAAATACTATTTTTCAAGAGATTTATACAGAGATTATTCATCAGTTAAATCAGTCTGAAAAATTAGAAATAAATGCTTTGGTAAATCATCAAAACAAAGAAATTGCAAGCACTGTTACTTCTATTTTAATGGATGAGGATGAGGAAAAGTATCAATTAAGTGACTGGGAAGGACAAAATATTGAAGTTAAAATGGCTTTACTATCTAAACAAGTAAACGATGTTGTTTTTAATTTAAGAAGAGTTTTAATTGGAAAGAAAATTGAAGAATTAATTAAGGAGGCTACAGGAGAAATTGCTATTGATTTAGAAACCGTAAAAGGGTATACCAGTTTAAGAATTAGACTTTTTGAAAAATTGAATAGAGTTGTTTAAACTCTAATATATGTTTAAAAAGTATAATTTTTATTATATTTAGAACTAAAAACACCCCCCTACAATGAATAAAGTATTTAGCATATTAAAAATCTGCCTATTATTTTTTCAATTACCATTTGAAATTTCTAATGGGTCTAAAAAAAGAACCATTAATAAGATTAAAAAGATGTTAGTTGCAGAGAATATAGTGTAATAAAGGATAAAATCTCGCAAATAATTTTGCGAGATTTTTATCCTTTATTTGAATTCTTTCGGAATTTCACAAACAGGTATTGGTATCATTTTATGTTGATTAATTTTATTTAATCTTTCATAAATTTTAAATACTTCTTGCTTTCTTTCAGAAAAATCGTTCGCTGCTTTTCCTTCGTTTTGCATTTGCATTGCCCATTCTAATTCATCATAAGATGCACCAATTTGATCTTCATCTGTTCTGCTATCTCCAAATAAACCGTCTGTAGGCTGCGCCTCTTGTATTGAATTTGGTACTTTTAAAAAAGCAGCTAACTTATAAACTTCAGATTTCATTAAATCTGCAATTGGGCTTAAATCTACACCTCCGTCACCATATTTGGTGTAAAATCCAACGCCAAAATCTTCCACTTTATTGCCTGTGCCAGCGACTAAAGAGCTGTGTAAACTAGCAAAATAGTATAAAGTAGTCATGCGCAATCTTGCTCTTGTATTTGCTAAAGATAAACTTACTGCATCAGAAGATGCAATCGTAGGAAGCGTATTTTTAAAATCTTCAAAAGTAGAGGTTAAGTCTACTCTTACTTCAGAAACATTGCTAAATTGTTCTTTTAATTGTTTGATGTGTTCTTCTGCTCTCGTTACGTGACTCTCTGCCTGGTGTATAGGCATTTCTACACACAATGTAGGAAAACCTGTCTTTGCACAAAGAGTAGACGCGAGGGCAGAATCTATTCCTCCAGAAACACCAACTACAAAACCTTTTACTTTTGATTTCTCAGCATAATCTTTTAACCAAGAAATAATGTGAGATGCTACTTTTTCTGTATTCATTAGAGAAACTATTTTTGTATTTTTAGCGTTTATAATTCTAATAGCAATATACGAAGTTTATGAGATTTTTTCAAATGATTTTATTGGTTTTATTTAGTTTTTGTGCTTGCGATACTAATAAAATAGACATCTCTAATATGGAGGTTGATTTTTCAGTAAAAAGATTTGATATTGACTATTATACAACAATGAATGGAAATATTCATGATTTAAAGAGCACGTATCCTTATTTTTTTCCTCAAGAAATTACAGATAGTATTACACTCTCAAAAATAAATAATAAGGATGAACAAGAATTGTTTTCGGAAACTCAGAAGGTTTTTAAAGATTTTTCGCCATTTAAAGAACAGTTTTCAAATTTATTTAAGCATGTAAAATATTACAATACTAAATTTAAAGCTCCAACAGTTGTTACCATGTTAACCAATATAGATTATGATAGCAGAGTAATTTATGCTGATAGTTTATTACTTCTTTCTTTAGACGTCTATTTGGGCGAAAATCATAGATTTTATAACGATTACCCCAAGTATATAAAAAATAAAAACACAAAAGAACATCTTATTGTAGATGTTGCAAATGAAATTATAAAGCGTCAAATTCCTGAGAGTACCGAAAGAAGTCTTGTTGGAAAAATGATCTATGAGGGAAAAAAAATGTATCTATTAGATATGTACCTACCGGCTATTAGTGTTAAAGAAAAAATAGGTTACGATACTGATAAGTTAAATTGGGCAATCTCTAATGAAGAACAAATTTGGAGTTACTTTATAGAAAAAAAATTACTTTTTAGTACAGACAGAAATTTAAATAAGCGATTTCTAGAAATTGCACCATTTTCTAAGTTTTATATGGAACAAGATAATTTATCTCCTGGAGGTGTTGGTATTTGGGTAGGTTGGCAGATGGTAACTTCTTATATGAAACATAATGATGTATCTTTGCAGCAATTATTACAAATTAACGAATTAGATTTATTTAAAAAATCGAAGTATAAGCCCAGAAAATAATGTCAATAGAACACAATTCAGAAATTAAATTTAAAGTAGCTTTAGATGAAAATAAAATTCCAGAAGAAATTTCTTGGACAGCTATAGATGGTGGTATAGATAATCAATCGTCTAAAGCAATTATGATTTCTGTTTGGGATCATAAAAAGAAAGACACTTTAAAAATGGATTTGTGGACAAAAGATATGCCAGTAGATGAAATGAAGCAATTTTATCATCAAACTTTAGTCGCTATGGCTGAATCATTCGAAAGAGCAACAGATGATGCTAAAATGGGAGCAACTATGAAGGATTTTTGCGATTATTTTGCAGAAAAATTAGAATTGAAATAGAAGCGCTAAGCTTCCTTAATTGTATTGATAATGTGTTTGTAATCAGCTTTATTGTTTACAAAATCTAATTCAGACACATCTATGGTCAATAAATTCAAATCATTTTGAGTAGTAATAAAACCCTGATACCCATCATGTATTTTTTTTAGATAGTCTGCTTGAATATTTTGCTCAAAATCTCTACCTCTATTTTTAATGTTTTCTAATAGTCTGTCTGTATTTTGATATAGATAGACATATAGGTCAGGTTTTGTAATTTCTTTATAAATTAAATTAAACATTTTTCGATATAGTAGATATTCATCTTTAGAAAGCGTTACCTGCGCAAATATTAAAGATTTAAAAATATAATAATCTGAAATAATAAAATTCTTAAACAAATCAAACTGCGCTAAGTCATCGCTTAACTGCTGATATCGATCTGCAAGAAAGCTCATTTCTAGTGGGAAAGCATATCTTTCTTTATCCTCATAGAATTTTGGTAAAAAAGGATTGTCTGCGAATCGTTCTAAAACTAGCTTCGCATTAAAATCTTCTGAGATCATTTTAGCTAAAGAAGTTTTACCAGCGCCGATGTTACCTTCTATAGCAATGTAATTGTATTTTTCTGATAGTATAATAGGACGTGTTAAGGTCTTATCTACAATAGCTATTTCAGAAGAATCAACACAACTTTGTAAGCAAATTTGTAATTCTTTTTGTTGTATTGGATGTATTGCATTTGGTGCAATTTCAACCAAAGGAACCATCACAAATTTACGTTCCAGCATTTTTGTATGTGGAATAATAAGTGTTTTAGAAAAGATAATCTCATCATCAAATAATAAAACATCAATATCTATATTTCTATTTTGGTATTCGGATGATGTTGTTCTTTCTCTCCCTAATTTTGTTTCAATATTTAAGACAGTTTTTAGTAATTCATCTGCCGTTAGGGAAGTAGATAATTGAATACAGATGTTATAAAAATCTTCCCCAGCAAAGCCCCAAGAAGCCGTTTTATAAATAGAGGAAATTTTTTGGACACTACCAGCTACCTCACTTATGAAGTTGATTGCTTTTTGAAGGTTTTCAAGTTTATTACCTTGATTTGTGCCTAAAGATAAATATGTGACGCTTTGTATTTTCATAAAGAGTTACAAAGAAAATGAAAGCATTTCGATAAATAGCTTTTAAATAAAAAAAATCGCCAAAATTAATTGGCGATTTTTAAATATCAATCAGAAAAGAATATTATTCCTCTTTTCTTGGTTCTCTTGGTTTTCTGTCATCACGTCCGCGAGTATCTCTGCTTCTGTTATCACGTCCACCAGAACGTTTATCATCTCTTGGTGGTCTTGCTACATAACCTTCTGGTTTTGGTAACAATGCTTTTCTAGAAACTTTTTCTTTGCGAGTTCTTGGATCTAAACCAAAGTACTTCACATCTAAAACTTCTCCCATTTTAACAACATCAGATACATTATCTGTACGTTCCCAAGCTAATTCACTTACGTGTAATAAAACTTCGTTTCCTGGAGCTTCTACATATTCTACAACAGCACCGAAATCTAACATTTTAATTACTTTTACTTCGTAAGCTTCACCAACTGTTGGTTTAAAAAGCATAGACTCAATACGCGTAATTACTTGTTCAATTCCTGCAGGGTCTGTTCCTAAAATTTCGATAATTCCTTCTTCAGTTACAGCATCTTCAGTAATTACTATTGTAGTTCCTGTTTCTTTCTGTAATTCTTGGATATGTTTACCTCCTGGTCCAATAAATGCACCAATCATATCATTAGGAATACGTCTGTTAATCATTTTAGGGGCATATTCTTTAACCTCTTCATTTGCAGAAGAAATAGTCTCATTTATTTTTCCTAAAATATGTAAACGACCTGCACGAGCTTGTTGTAAAGCATTTACTAAAATCTCGTAGCCTAATCCTTTTACTTTAATATCCATTTGACAAGCAGTAATCCCTTCAGAAGTACCTGTTACTTTAAAATCCATATCTCCTAAGTGATCTTCATCCCCTAAAATATCAGATAATACAGCGTATTTTCCAGATTCAGCATCAGAAATTAATCCCATTGCAATTCCAGAAACTGGTCTTATCATTTGAACTCCTGCATCCATTAATGCCATTGTACCAGCACAAACAGTTGCCATAGAGGAAGAACCGTTAGATTCTAAAACTTCAGACACTACTCTTACTGTATAAGGACAATCGTCTGGAATCATTCCTTTTAAACCACGTTGTGCTAAATTACCATGCCCAACTTCTCTTCGAGAGGTTCCACGAATGGGTCTTGCTTCACCTGTACAAAAAGGAGGGAAGTTATAATGTAAATAGAAATTTTCTTCACCTTCGAAAGACGGCATGTCTATTTTCATTGCATCTCTAGAAGTTCCTAAAGTAACGGTAGCTAAAGCTTGCGTTTCTCCACGAGTAAAGATTGAAGAACCATGTACTGACGGTAAATAATCAACTTCTGACCAAATTGGTCTAATTTCATCAGTTTTACGACCATCTAAACGCAACCCTACATTTAAGGTTAAATCTCTAATCGCAGCTTTTTCAGCTTTACGATAATAATCAGAAACTAAACCACCATAATCTGCTAATTCTTCTTCAGAAAAAGTAGCTTTAATTGCTGCTTTTATTTCTTTAAATGCTGCAGTTCTCTCATGTTTAGCAGATCCAGCTTCTGCGATAGCATATACTTTATCGTATGCCATATCATGAACCTTTTTCTCTAAATCTTTATCTTCTCTATCACCTTCGTATTCACGAACTTCTTTCTTTCCGAAAGCTTCTGCTAATCTTAATTGAGCAGCACATTGAATTTTAATAGCTTCGTGTGCAAATTTAATAGCATCTGCCATTTCTTCTTCAGAAATTTCATCCATTTCACCTTCAACCATCATTACAGAATCAGCTGAAGCACCAATCATCATATCGATGTCAGACTCTGCTAATTGAGCTCTAGTTGGGTTGATAACAAATTCTCCATTTATACGACCAACTCTAGCTTCAGAGATTGCGCATTCAAATGGGAAATCTGATAATTGAATAGCTGCCGAAGCTGCTAAACCTGCCATTGCATCTGGCATTACATTTTCGTCATGAGACATTAACTGTATCATCACTTGCGTTTCTGCCGTATAATCTTTTGGAAATAATGGACGTAAAACACGGTCTACAAGACGCATTGTTAATACTTCACCATCACTTGGTCTTGCTTCTCTTTTAAAGAAACCTCCAGGGTAACGTCCTGCAGCAGCAAATTTTTCTCTGTAATCTACTGTTAAAGGTAGAAAACCAAGATCTTTTTGTTCGTAATTGGAAACAACTGTACACAACATCATACATTTTCCAGATTGCACAACAACACTACCATGAGCTTGTTTTGCTAATTTTCCGGTTTCGATAGAAATTTCTCTACCATCTCCAAGGTCTATAACCTCTCTAAATACTTTTGGAATCATAATTTTAATTCTAAATTTTTAATTTGTTTGTTGCTGTGTTGTTATCTGTTGTTGCAATGGAAATACAGAATCATTGTTGGTAACCCTGACTTTTTATAAGTTGCTGATTTTTAAAAAATCAGGCTTTAATTTGTTGTAATAAAAAAGAGGCACGTTTATAGTGCCTCTTTTAGTAAGAATTATTTTCTAATTCCTAATTCTTTAATGATAGCACGATATCTATTGATTTCGGTTTTCTTTAAATAGTCTAGTAAACTTCTACGTTTACCTACCAACATAACTAATGAACGCTCTGTATTATAATCTTTACGATTATTTTTTAAGTGTCCAGTTAAATGGTTAATTCTGTGCGTAAATAACGCAATTTGTCCTTCTGAAGAACCAGTATCGTTTTTACCTTTACCGTGTTTCTCAAAAAGTTGTTCTTTTACTTCTTTAGTCAAGTACATGCCAATATTATTTAAATGATTATTATGTATATCAACGAAATTATTTCATTGAAGCTGCAAATATAGTATTATTTTTTATTTAATTCATTCTTGTAAAGAGATATTTCCTTGATATTAATGGTTATTAAATAGTGTTTAAGCGTCTCATTTAAATGAGATTACAGTATTTTTTTAGTTTTTATTTTTTGATATGTTTGATGCATTTCTTTATAAACATAGAAATTCATAAATCTTTCCATTTTTATTGTAGTTTTTTTAACAAATTGTCAATTCTTTTAGAAAAGAAGGTTTATAATTTGTTAGTCTCAATTTAATCTCTAGATTTGTTGTTCAGACAAAAAGAATTAAGATGTTAAATAACACTTGGGCACGTTTCTATTTTTACTTTTATTTTTACAATAAAAGAAGAGACTTTGTATCATGTTGTTAAGAAACATTCACATCATATAAAGTCTCGAATTTAATTCGAGACTTTTTTTTTGACATCATTTTTAAATAATGAATAAGACAATTGCCATACAAGGAGCAGAAGGCTCAAATCACCATAAAGTTGCACGCGACTTTTACGGTACTTCAATAGCATTAAAAGAATGCATGTCTTTTGATGCTTTGGTAGCAGGTTTGTTAGATGGGTCTGCAACAGTTGGCGTGATGGCTATAGAGAACACTATTGCGGGTTCTATTATTCCTAATTATGCTTTAATAGATTCTAATAACCTGCATATTATCGGTGAAGAGTATTTAAATATTCATCATCACTTAATGTGTTTAAAGGGTCAAAAAATAGAAAGTATTAAAGAAGTTTGGTCGCACCCAATGGCATTGTTGCAGTGCAAAGAGTTTTTTAAGAAATATCCGCATATTAAATTAGTAGAAGATGTAGATACTGCAGACGTTGCAAAAAGAATTTTTAATGAAAATTTAGTAGGAATTGGAGCAATTGCACCAAAAATTGCTGCAGAAATTTTTGATTTAGAAATTATTGAAGATGAAATTCAGACCATAAAAGAGAACGCTACTCGGTTTGTAATTGTACAAACAGATGCGCCTGATAATAAAAATAAAGAAATTAATAAAGCCTCTTTAAAATTTCAATTAAATCATAAAAGAGGAAGTTTAGCAGCGATTTTAAATGTGTTAAGTGATTGTAAGATGAGTTTAACTAAAATTCAATCACTCCCAGTTATAGAAACACCCTGGAAATATTCCTTTTTTGTAGATGTAACTTTTGAAAATTATAAAGAGTACGAAAAAGCAAAAGTAATTTTAGAGATAATGGCAGAAGAATTTAAGGTTTTGGGAACCTATAAAAACGGTAGAAAATGATTAACGCGGCAAAAAGATTAGACACAGTGCAAGAATATTACTTTTCTAAAAAATTAAGAGAGGTAAGGGGTTTGGCCGCTGCAGGAAAACCAATTATTAATATGGGAATTGGTAGCCCAGATTTACAACCACCAGTCGAAGTTTTAACGGCAATAAAAAATAGTCTGAATGATGCGAGTGCTCATAAATATCAATCTTATCAGGGGTTACCAGAGTTAAGAAGTGCAATTTCTAAATTTTATAAAAATAAATTTTCTGTAGATACCAATTCAGATAACGAGGTGTTACCTTTAATGGGGAGTAAAGAAGGGATTATGCATATTTCTATGGCTTTTTTAAATGAAGGCGATAAAGTTTTAATTCCAAATCCTGGTTACCCAACATATACTTCGGTAACTAAATTAGTAGGTGCAGAACCACTTTTTTATGATCTAAGTGATGCTAATAATTGGCAACCAAACTATAAAGAGTTAGAAGCGCAAGATTTGAGCGATGTAAAAATTATGTGGGTAAACTATCCGCATATGCCAACAGGAACGAATGCAACTTTAGAAACATTTGAAAAGTTGGTTGCTTTTGGTAAAAAGCATCAAATTTTAATTATAAATGACAATCCGTATAGTTTTATTTTAAATGACAACCCAGTAAGTATTTTACAAGTAGAAGGTGCAAAAGATATTGCTCTAGAGTTAAACTCTTTAAGTAAAACTTTTAATATGGCTGGTTGGCGTGTGGGCATGGTTTTAGGGAATGCAGGGTACATAAGCGAAATCTTAAAAGTTAAAAGCAACATGGATTCTGGCATGTTTTATGGAATTCAAAAAGGAGCAATAGAAGCTTTGCAGTTGCCAGATACATGGTTTACAGTACAGAATAAAATTTACGAAGAACGCAGGGTATTAATTTGGCAATTGGCCGATAAATTAGGCGCTACTTATAATAAAAACGCTACAGGATTATTTGTGTGGGCAAAAATACCTGAAGGTAAAAAAGCAGAAGAAGTTACGGATGCTATTTTGTATGATAAAGATATTTTTATTACACCAGGAACTATTTTCGGGAGTCAAGGAGAAGGATATATTCGTTTTTCATTATGTGTAACTACATCAATAATTAAAGAAGCAATATCAAGAATATGAAAAATATATACATGATTGGTGTTGGTTTAATTGGCGGTAGTTTTGCTATCGATATTAAAAAGAACAATCCAAAAGCTATAATCCACGGAATTAGTAGAAAGGAAGAGACACTAAATAAGGCTTTAGAATTAAAATTAATTGATAAAAAAGCAACTTTCGATGATCTTAAAAATGCTGATTTAGTAATTGTTTCAATTCCGGTAGACGCAACTGTAAAATTATTACCAACTATTTTAGATAAAATTTCTGAAACAGGTTTAGTTGTAGATGCAGGTTCCACAAAAGAAGCAATTTGTAAGGTGGTTGAACATCATCCGAAAAGAAGAAATTTTTTAGCATGTCATCCGATTGCAGGAACAGAGAAATCTGGGCCAACAGCCGCTATTTCTGGCTTATATGCTGGTAAAACTAATATTATTTGCGAAGTAGAAAAAACAACTTTTAAGCTTCAAGAAAAAGCGCTACAGTTATTTAAAGACATTGGAATGCGTATTCGTTATATGGATCCTGTTTCACATGATAAGCATATTGCGTATGTTTCGCACCTGTCTCACATTAGTGCTTTTATGTTAGGTAAAACAGTTATTAATAAAGCAAAAAATGAACGTGATATTTTTGATATGGCAGGTTCTGGTTTTGAATCTACAGTTCGTTTGGCAAAAAGTTCTCCAGCAATGTGGACGCCAATTTTTAAACAAAATAAAGATAACGTAATAGAAACATTAGAAGCATATATTAATAATTTACAACACTTTAAAGAGTTAATGCAAGATGATAAATTCTCTGAAATTTTCAATGAAATGGAGAATACGAATCATATAAAGCAAATTTTAAACGGCATAAATTAAAAGCCAAAACAAGTAGAAAAATGGAGAATACAAAAGAATTAAGAACATGGTTGGATGATATGAATTTAGAGCATCCTCTAGTAATAGCAGGGCCTTGTAGTGCAGAAACTGAAGAACAAGTTTTAAAAATTGCACACGAATTAAAAGATTCTGATGTAAGTTATTTTAGGGCTGGAATTTGGAAACCAAGAACAAGACCAGGAATGTTTGAAGGTGTTGGTGAAATTGGTTTAAGGTGGCTAAAGAAAGTAAAAGAAGAAACAGGTATGAAAACCTGTACAGAAGTTGCCAATGCTGCACATGTAAAGCTAGCAATAGAAAATGATGTGGATTTATTATGGATTGGTGCGCGTTCTACAGTATCGCCTTTTATTATGCAAGAAATTGCAGATGCTTTAGCGGGAACGGACAAAATTGTATTGGTTAAAAATCCCGTAAATCCAGATTTAGCTTTATGGCTTGGGGGTATTGAAAGATTATATACTGCAGGAATTAAAAACTTAGGAGCAATTCATAGAGGTTTTTCTACGTATGAAAAAACGAAATACAGAAATACACCAGAATGGCAATTGGCTATAGAATTTCAAAATAAATTTCCAGATTTACCTTTAATTAATGATCCTTCTCATATTACTGGAAAAAGAGATATGATTTTTGAAGTTTCTCAAACTGCTTTAGATTTAAATTTTGACGGCTTAATGATTGAAACTCATTTTGATCCAGAAAAAGCTTGGAGTGACGCTGCACAGCAAGTTACGCCAGATACTTTAAAGCAAATAATGGAAGATTTAAAAGTTAGAAAACAAACGAATACAGAAGAAGAATATCAAAAATCTTTGAATAATTTACGTGCTCAAATTACTGTTGCCGATAATCAATTAGTAGCCTTATTAGGAAAACGTATGAAAGTTGCCGATCAAATAGGTGGTTTAAAGAAAGAGAAAAATGTAGCTGTTTTACAATCTAAACGATGGAATGAAATCTTAGGTAATATGATTTTAGAAGGTGAGACAAAAGGTTTAAGCGAAGAATTTGTTTTAAAAATGTTTAAAGCAATTCACCAGGAGTCCATTAATCACCAAGAAAAAGTGATTAACGGATAAGCTCTTATCACAACATTATCAACTTTATTAAGACCTCACATATTTTTAAAATCTGTGAGGTCTTTTATGTTTTGAAGTTATTTCTAACAAAAGGTAAAATCACTATACCGAGGAGTGTTTTTTTTCCAAAGATATAAATCTAAAGGAAGTTGGTGTCAAGTAAAAACGGATGAAGGTAAATTTCATCAATACAGAATGAAAGACATTAAAAGTACCAAACCCATTGCGGTTGATGATAAAGTTATACTCAATTAAGAAAAAAATAAATATGAGGAAGTTGAAGTTATAAAAATTGTTTTATACTAGGATGAATTTATAACATTAGAAATTAGGCTGTATTTTTCTTAAAAATTCAATATTTTTCTTTAAATTTATCAGTGTGTTGCTTGTTATTTCATTACCAGATAATGTAATAGTAATCAATAAGATGATGAATTTTCAAAGTCAATTAACCTCTATGAATACAAAACAATTAGACATTGCAAAAGCTCAAGTACAAGAAAAAGGTTTTTTAGATATATCAGCTCCACCAAATAGGCTGCTTGTCGAAGAGATTTATAAGTTAAAAAAAGAAAAAAATGCTGTAATATTAGCGCATTACTACCAAGAAGATGTCATACAGGATATTGCAGATTTTGTTGGTGATAGTTTAGCGTTAGCCCAAGAGGCAGCTAAAACAGAGGCCGCTATTATTGTTTTTGCTGGCGTTCATTTTATGGCAGAAACTGCAAAAATATTAAATCCTACAAAAAAAGTATTGTTGCCAGATTTAAAAGCGGGTTGCTCTTTAGCAGATTCTTGTCCACCAGCAGATTTTAAAAAGTTTGTTGCAATGCACCCAGATCATAAAGTAGTTACTTATATTAATTGCTCTGCAGCTATAAAAGCTTTAAGCGATATTGTTTGTACGTCATCTAATGCCATAAAAATTGTAAATTCTTTTCCGAAATCTCAAAAATTAATTTTTGCTCCTGATAAAAATTTAGGAGAATATATTAATGAACAATCAGGAAGAAACATGGTGCTTTGGGACGGTGCCTGTATGGTGCACGAAGCATTTTCTATTGAAAAATTGATAGATTTATATCTAAAAAATCCTGATGCAATGATTATTGCACATCCAGAATCACCAAAGCATATTTTAAAAGTTGCAACTTATATTGGTTCTACCTCAGGATTATTAAATCATGTGAAAGAGAGTAAAAAACAAAAATTTATTGTTGCTACAGAAGCGGGTATTCTACACGAAATGCAGCAACAAGTTCCTCACAAAATATTGATTCCTGCCCCAGTAAAAGAAGATAATACATGTGCTTGTAGCGAGTGTCATTACATGAAATTAAACAGCCTTAAAAAACTATATCTTTGTTTAAAGCACGAAACCCCCGCTATTGAGGTAGATGCAGAATTGCGTGAAAAAGCGTTACTTCCTATAACACGCATGTTAGAATTGTCTTAAGAAAATGAAACATCACACAGATTTTTTAGTTATTGGTTCTGGTATTGCTGCACTTTCTTTTTCTTTAAGAATTGCTAAGTATTTTAAAGATGCAACTGTAACAATTATTACAAAAGAATCTAAATCAGAATCCAACACAAAATATGCCCAAGGAGGCATTGCGGTTGTTAATAATTGGGAAAAAGATTCTATTGAACAACATATTAAAGATACTTTACAAGTAGGAGGTGCATTGTGCGACCAATCCATTGTTGAGATGGTTATTAAAGAAGGCCCTTCTATATTGTCAGAATTGATTGACTGGGGTGTTCACTTTGATGAATCAAAAAAGGGAATTTTTAATTTAGGAAAAGAAGGCGGTCATTCACAGCACAGAATTTTACATCATAAAGACCTCACAGGTGCAGAAATTATGAGGGCTCTGTTAGCACAAATAGTTGCTCATCCTAATATTGAAGTTTTAGAAAATCATTTTGCAATCGATTTTATTACAGAGCACAACAAAGGAGTTAAAGTTCACAGAATGTCTAAAATCCATTGTTTTGGTGCCTATGTTTTGGATAAAGAGAATCAACAAGTAAAAACTATTACATCTAAAGTTACTGTATTAGCTTCTGGGGGTATTGGACAAGTATACAGAGCTACTACAAATCCTGAAGTAGCTACAGGAGACGGAATTGCTATGGCATATAGAGCTAAAGCTTCCTTAAAAAACATGGAGTTTATTCAATTTCATCCAACGGCACTATATGAAAACCCACAACAATCTCCTGCCTTTTTAATTTCCGAAGCTGTAAGAGGTTTTGGAGCGTACTTAAAAAATGAATCGGGCGAGCGTTTTATGAAAAATTATGATACTCGACTTGAGCTTGCCTCCAGAGATATAATTGCCAGAGCGATTGATACGGAGATGAAAATGAGTGGAACATCTCATGTTTTTTTAGACTGTAAACATATTAATTATGAAGATTTTAAGAATAATTTTCCAACTATTTTAGAAAAATGTAAAAGTGTAGGCATAGATATTCGTAAAGATATGATTCCTGTAACTCCTGCGGCGCATTATTTGTGTGGAGGTGTTTCGGTAGATCTCAATGGAATGAGTTCAATAAATAATCTTTTTGCTTGTGGAGAATGTACTCATACAGGTTTACATGGTGCTAATAGGTTAGCTTCTAATTCGTTATTGGAGGCGGTGGTGTATTCAAATCAAATTTTCGAATATTTAAAAAACACATATGAAAATTTGGAGTATCCAAAGAATATTCCAAATTGGGATGATTTTAATACTACGAAAAACAAAAAAAATATTTTAATTACTCACAATAAACAGGAAGTAAAAAATATTATGAGTAATTATGTAGGTATTGTTCGTTCAAATGATTGTTTACAAAGAGCTGAAAAAAGACTGTATCATTTATATAAAGAAACTGAAAACCTCTATCAAGAGTTCGCACTTTCAGAAAATTTGTGTGAGCTTCGAAATTTGATTACAACTGCTTATTTAATCACACAATTTTCTGTTAAAAGAAAAGAAAATATTGGAGGATTTTTTAATGAAGATATTGTTTAATTATACTAAAAAAAATAGGTTGTGAGATTCAGAGAAGATCTTAAATTAGTTATTGAAAATGCGTTACAAGAAGATATAGGTTCAGGGGATTACACTTCGTTAGCATGTGTTCCAGAGCAGCATATAGGTAAAGCGAAATTAATTGTAAAAGACACCGGTATTATTGCGGGGGTTGAATTTGCTAAAGAAGTTTTTAGTTATATAGACCCTTCTATTATTTTTAACCCTCTTTGTAAAGATGGAGACGAAGTGAACTATGGAGATATAGCATTTTATGTGTCTGGCGCTTCACAAAAAATACTACAAGCAGAACGTTTGGTGTTAAATGCAATGCAAAGAATGAGTGCTATTGCTACAAAAACAGCAAGTTATATGCGATTAATAAATAGCACAAATACACAAATTATCGATACTCGAAAAACAACACCAGGCATAAGAGTGCTCGAGAAATGGGCAGTGCGAATAGGTGGAGGAGAAAATCACAGGTTTGGACTGTACGATATGATGATGCTAAAAGACAATCATATTGATTTTTGTGGTGGAATTACTAAAGCTGTTAAAAAAGCAGTTGCCTATAAAGATAAAAATAATCTACAAGTTGATATAATTGTGGAAGCTAGAGATCATAAAGAGGTAGCAGAAATTTTACAGTTGAACACTTATGTTAGGCGAATTTTATTAGATAATTTTACGATTGAAGAGACGCTAAAAGCAGTAGGTATAATAGGTGCGAAGTGTGAAACAGAATCTTCTGGAAACATTACCGAAAAAACGATATTACAATATGCGAATTGTGGCGTTAATTATATTTCTGTGGGAGCTTTAACACATTCAGTTTATAACATGGATTTAAGTTTGAAGGCTTTTTGATGGTGAGTTTTTTTATTTGTAAAATCAAATCTTTTAATAAAAGTGTTGACTAATAAAATTTTTGTATTTATTTCATTAGGAATGCTCTTTTAGTAGAAAAGACTATCGTCTAATTTTTAAGTAAAAAGGAAAATACTTTTTACTCACATTCTCGTATCTACTTAAAATTCTGCATCTTTGCACCAATGAAAGGAATCGTATATAAATCTACAGGAAGTTGGTATCAAGTAAAAACTGATGACGGTAAATTTCATCAATGTAGAATAAAAGGAAAATTCAGAATAAAAGATATTAAAAGTACCAACCCCATTGCGGTTGGTGATAAAGTTATTTTCGATTTAGAAAAGAACGGAGATGAAGAAAGAGGTGTAATTAAAACGATTTTAGATAGAGAGAACTTTATCGTTAGAAAATCTGTAAACTTATCTAAGCAAATACATATTATAGCTTCGAATATAGATCAGGTTTTTTTATTAATTACCATTAACAATCCACCAACCTTTGCAACGTTTATAGATCGTTTTTTAGTTTCTGCAAGAGCCTATAGAATAGAAACAATTTTGGTTTTTAATAAGATAGATTCTTATGCTTTAGAAGAGCGTGCAGAGATTTTATATTTAAAAGATATTTATGAAGCAATAGGGTATAGATGTGTTGAGGTTTCTGCTACTCAAAATAAGAATGTAGATATTATTAAAGAAATAATGACAGGGAAAACATCTATGTTTATTGGTCATTCTGGAGTTGGTAAATCTACTTTAGTAAATTCAATAGAGCCCTCATTGGATTTAAAAACAAAAGAAATTTCAGATCAGCACAATCAAGGAAAACACACCACAACATTTGCAGAAATGTTCGATTTAAGTTTTGATGCAAGAATTATAGATACGCCAGGAATTAAAGGTTTTGGAGTTGTAGATATCGATAAGTATGAGCTTGGAGATTATTTTCCAGAGTTTTTTGCCTTAAAACGAGATTGTAAGTTTAATAATTGCATTCACACAAAAGAGCCACATTGTGCCGTTAAAGAAGCTTTAGAGGAAGATAGGGTTTCTTGGTCTCGGTATAAAAGTTACCTTCAAATTTTAAGTGGTGACGAAGAAAAAGAGCACTTTAGAACAGATATCTGGGACGAAGAAGACAATGACTAGCCTATGAAAATTGTAATTCAAAGAGTTTCTAAAGCAAGTGTAATAATCCATAAAAATAAAGTTGCAGAAATAAAAAACGGACTTTTAATTTTATTAGGTATTGTTGATGAAGATGCACAAGAGGATATTGATTTCTTAGTTCGAAAAATAGCAAATCTCCGCATTTTTAATGGTGAAAATGGAGTAATGAATCATTCCCTTTTAGAAACCAATGGAGAGGTAATTGTTGTGCCTCAATTTACGCTGCAAGCTTCTACGAAAAAAGGAAATAGACCAAGTTATATAAAAGCAGCAAAACCGGAAATTGCAATTCCGTTGTATAAAAATTTTCTGCAAACTTTAGAAAAGGAACTCCATAAGAAAGTGCAAACTGGAGAATTTGGTGCAGATATGATGGTTGAAATTTTAAATGATGGCCCCGTTACAATTATTATAGATTCTAAAAATAAAGAATAGTTTGTATGTTTTTTTTTGATGTTCATACACATAAAAAATCTTCATTGGAATGTGTTTTTTCAATTGAAAACAAATACCCAAATGCTGTAAATTTTGCATTACCTTTTTCAATAGGAATACATCCTTGGTTTATAAATGAGAAAAAAATTGAGAAAGAACTTTTAATTATTGAAGAAAAACTACAACAAAAAAAATGTTTTGCGCTAGGTGAGTGCGGTTTAGATAAAGTTATAGCAATCGATTTTGAAATCCAAAAAAATGTTTTTAAAAAGCAGGTGCAACTTTCTGAAAAATATAAAAAACCAATGCTTATTCATTGCGTAAAAGCATTCCAGGAAATTATAGTATTTAAAAAAGAAATACAACCAACTCAAGTTTGGATTTTACATGGCTTTTGTAAGAATTTACAAGTTGCTAAGAGTTTACTTAAAAGTGGAATTATATTGTCTTTTGGTGCAGAAATTATCAATAATAAAAAATTACAAGTAGTTTTTTTAGAGCTTCCTTTGGCATCAATTTTATTAGAAACAGATAGTTCTCTTGTAGAAATTACAGCAGTATATCAAAAAGTAGCTGAGATTAAAAAGATCGAAGTTGCAGCACTTCAAAAAGAAATAAAACAAAATTTTAAAAATATTTTCATAAAATGAATTGGTTAGAGCGTACAGAGCTATTGGTGCAAAAAGAAGGTTTAGAAAAATTAAAAAATGCTAATATTTTAATAGTTGGTTTAGGGGGTGTTGGTTCTTATGCTGCAGAATTTATAGCAAGAGCAGGTGTTGGAAAAATGACAATTGTAGATGGTGATGTTTTTGATGAAACCAACAAAAACAGGCAATTACCAGCCTTAGATTCTACCATTGGTAAATCTAAAGCAAAGGTATTAGCAGCACGTTTAAAAGATATCAATAAAGAGATTGAGTTAGTAGTTTTAGAAAAGTTTTTATCACCAGACAGCGCTTATGACGTTGTATCTAAAGAGTTTGATTATGTGCTAGATTGCATAGATAGTATTACTCCTAAGGTAAATTTAATAGTTGCTGCAAGAAGAAAGAAAGTCAAAATTATTTCTTCTATGGGTGCTGGTGGAAAGTTAGATGCTACTAAAATTAAAGTAAAAGATATTTCACAGACTAAAAACTGTAAAATGGCAAAGGTTTTACGCAAACGATTAAAAGAAAGAAAAGTAAATAAAGGGGTTAAAGCAGTGTATTCTGACGAAATCCAGATTTCAGAAAGTATAAAAATGACGGACGGAACAAATTTCAAAAAATCATTTTATGGCACTATAAGCTATATGCCTGCTGCTTTTGGATTACAAGCTGCTGCGCACGTTATTAATTTTATCATAAAAAAGTAAACAATATTTTCCAGGGGAAATAAAAGGTTTGTATATTTGCTATCAATAATTTCTAAACCAATAAATTTAAAGTAATATGAAAAAATTAATTTTATCATTCGCATTAGTAGCATCAGTTTTAACTGCATGTAAAAGCGAAAAGAAAGACAAGGTATTAGCTACAGAGGCTGTAGAAGTAGCAGTTGTTGCAGATTTAAATAACGTAGATGTTGCGAGTTCTGTAATTACTTGGAAAGGTACAAAGCCAGGAGGAGCTCATGACGGAACAATTCTATTAAAAGAAGGCTCATTAAACGTAGAAGCTGGAAAATTAACAGGTGGGTCTTTTATAATAGACATGTCTTCTATCAAAAATTTAGATTTAGATGCAGGTGGTGCGGCAAAAATAGTTGGACATTTATCTGCTCCAGACTTTTTTGATGTTGCTACTTATGCAACCTCTAAATTTGTTATTACTAGTGTTGCAGACGTTGAAGGTAAATTAGCGGTAACAGGCAACTTAACTGTAAAAGATGTTACAAAAAGCATTACAATTCCTGCAATGTTAAGTACAGCAGGAAATGTTACTACTTTTAAAAGCGAAAAATTTAATATTGACAGAGCAGAATTTAACGTAAAATATGCTTCTAAAAAATTCTTTGACAATTTAAAAGACAAGTTTATTGACGATTTGATTGAGCTTTCATTCACGGTAAACACAAAAGCATAAGTGTAAACACTAACTAGAAATATAACTCTTAAAATAACAAAAAAGATGAAACTTAAGAAAGCAGCGAGACCTTGTGGATGTGGTAACACACAAGATCCAAACGGAAATTGTGATGGATCACATGCAAACAAGCAGTAAAAAAAATAGGATTAAAAAGTGTTAAAAAAAACTCCGAACGAAAGTTCGGAGTTTTTTTTTATATTAGCCATGCTAATAAAAAGATTCTATGTTTAAAACCCCCTCAGTTTTATTACTTTTTCTATTCCTTTCTGTTTGTTGCTTTTCTCAAAAAAACGACTATGCTGTCGTCTTAATTCCTCAAAACCTTCTCGAAAATGCAAACGCAGTTGTTCGGAATAATGCTGTAGAAATTACGATAGAAGATTTTGATAAAATGTTAGTTACCAAAAGAGAAGTGGTAACGGTTCTTAATAAATTGGGCATTGTAGATGCAAGAATGGCAGAACGGTATGATAACGATACCAAAATAAATAAGTTATCTGCTAAAATTTATAATGCATATGGCAAAGAAATTAAAAAATATAAAAAGCGAGACTTTTTAGATGTAAGTGCGGTATCCGGTGGAACATTGTATTCTGATGCGAGAGTAAAGTATGTAGATTATACGCCTGTTGCGTATCCTTATACGGTTGTTTTCGAATCTGAATACCGTACAAGAACCACAGGGTTTATACCTTGGTGGTTGCCTATAAATGGGTATTATATCTCTGTAGAAAAAAGCACTTATAAAATTAACAACCCAAAAAAGATTCCTTGGCGAAGTAAGAAAACAAACTTTGAAAATTTTGCAGTAAAAGCCACGGCATCAGAGACAGAAATTACTTTTTCAATTGAAAATCAGGGCGGGTATAAATATGAAAACTCTGCCGTTCATTATAGAGAAGTTCTTCCGAAAGCAATGCTTACATTAAATAATTTTTCATTGAAAGGTGTTTCCGGTCAGTATAAGAACTGGAAAGAGTTTGGTTCTTGGATGCATTCTAGGTTATTAGTAGGAAGAGATTTTTTAGAGCCCGCAACCATTGCAACCATAAAAGAATTGGTAAAAGATGCAGCCACTCCTCTAGAAAAGGCAAAATTAGTGTATGCCTTTATGCAGAACAAAACCCGGTATATAAGTGTGCAAGTGGGTATTGGTGGCTGGGAACCCATACCTGCAAGCAAAGTAGATAAGGTTGGATATGGTGATTGTAAAGGATTAACAAATTATACAAAAGCCTTATTAGAGGTTGCAGGGGTATCGTCTTATTACACCATTGTTTATGCAAATGAAAAAAGAGATATCGATAAAGATTTCTCTTCTATGCAAGGAAATCACGTCATTTTAAACATTCCGAATGCAGCAGGTTCTGAAGGAAAAGACCTTTGGTTAGAGTGCACCAATCAGACCATGCCATTTGGCTTTTTAGGAGATTTTACAGAAGATAGAAATGTCTTGGTGGTCACACCAGAAGGTGGAATTATAAAAAGAACAACGGCTTATAAAAATAAAACAAATTTTCAAGAACTAAAAGCTGAAATTCAATTAGAAAAAAATGGAAGTTTAACTGCCAATTTAAAACGAGTCTCTAAAGGATTGCAATATGACGATAAACAAGGTTATGATACTTTTACAAAAGAAGAATTATATAAGTATTATAAATCTAGTGTTTGGAGTTATAACAACAATTTAGAAATAGTGTCCGTAGATTTATTAAATGATAAAGAAAAAGTAGTTTTTACTGAAGATATAGAGGTTTCAATAAAAAGTTATGCAACCGTAAGCGATACAGAATACCTGTTTAGAGTTAATGTTTTTAATAAAAATAACTACGTACCTAAAAGGTATAGAAAAAGAAAATTACCATTAAAAATATCTAGGGGTTATAAAGATGAAGATTCATTTAAAATAACAGTACCAAAAGGGTATGTTTTAGGGGTTCTTCCTGCAGAAAAAGAAATTACTACAAAATTTGGTACGTATAAAGTAAGCTTTAAAAAGATTAATGTTACTTCATTTCAATATGACAAAAGTCTCTCTATCTTAGAGGGCACCTATGCTAAAGAGGAGTATAAAAATTATAGAAAATTTAGAAGAAGCATAGCCAAACATGAAAACTTAAGAATTGCATTAACAAAAGAATAACTCCTATGAAAAAATTATTAGTCGCACTATTCTTAATTACTCAGGTACCCATTACTACTCAAGATTATAAATTTGGAAAAGTAAGTAAAGAAGAATTAGAAGAAAAATTTCATCCTTTAGATTCTGCTGCCGAAGCTGTCTATTTTTATAATTGTATTGCTGTGGTATTTTTTTACTTGTTCAATGGCAAAAGGACTATGTGTGCTGCCAATATGTTTTATGGCTGTTAGTTTTGTAACTACAAAGTTTCTATAGGCATCCATATCTTTTACATATACTTTTAAGATATAATCATAATCTCCACTCACATGAAAGCATTCAGATACTTCTTCAAGTTTTAAAACTTCATATTCAAAAGTATTCAAGTATTCAGTTTCAAGTTCATAGAGTGTTGCATCAGCTTTATATGACAAAAAACCAAAAAAGACTTTTCAATTTTATTTTTATTAACGATAGCTACATATTTTTCAATTACCTTTTGGTTTTCTAATTTTTTTACACGCTCATAAACGGCAGTTACAGATAAGTTTAACTGAAGAGATAGTTTTTTTGTTAAATACCTTTTAAGCGTTCAAAAAAAAGACTAAAATCTTTTTTACTTGGCGGATTTCCCGTGAAGGGTAAAATATCCCATACTTTATTTTCTTTAAAAATTGTAAAATTAAATATAGATGTATTTATATCATCAGGATTTAACATGGGGTATCGTAAATCTGTGTATGTGTAAGTATCAATTGTTTCTTTGGAAGTTTCTGACTTAGAAATGCGATAATAATTATTGCTAAACCAGGCTAATTTTTTTAAGTTTTTTGTCTTTATATCAATTAAATCATGATTTTTATCAATGGAAATTATTTTATTAGCGGTGTTACTTTTATCTAATAAAGAATAAAAAGTAAGATGGTATTTATCTTTACTTTCTGCTACTGCATACCACAAAATATTATTTAAAATACTGGGTTGCGCAGAAAACCGCTCTACAGAAATTCCTGCTTGCTTAAAAGACCTTTTAAAAATAGCATCGATGTAAAACTTATTTCCAATTGTAAAAAGCATATAACAAGAACTGATGTAAATTCCTATTTTGGTCCATTTTAATCTTTTAATATTTGTTCTTTTAAAAAATAAAACAACAATCATACAAATTAAAAAAGGTAATGTATATAAAGGATCTACAACAGAAATATTATTAAAAGCAACTCTGTAATCAGAAAAAGGTGCAAATAGTTGGGTGCCATAAGGTGTAAAACAATCTAAAAGAGGGTGTGTGAAAATGGACAAAAAGAAAAGCCAAATCCAATCTTTTTGTGTGGTATTTTCTCTTCTTATACCAGTATTATAGAACTTATAAGCAAACCAGCCAAAAAGAAAAGCACCAATCGTTGCAAATAATAAAGAATGCATAAAACCCCGATGAAAAGCCATTGCCTGAATTTCATTATTATATAATAATTTGCCAATAAAAACATCTAAATCGGGTATGGTGCCTCCAACTGCTCCAAACAATAAAGCTTTGTTTCCAATCTTTTTACCAAGAGCAATTTCGCCACAAGCGGCACCTAAAACAATCTGAGTTAATGAGTCCATAAATGCAAAAATAAGGTAACAAAATCAATTTGCATACCATCTTCTAAAATCGTAACATTACAAGACCAAAACAACACAAAAAGAATGCAAGACAACAAAAATATTGAAGATCAAAAGATTATTAAAAATAAGGAGTTAAATATATGGGAGGCATTATTTCCTGTTTTTGCTTTGGTAGCAATGTTGGCATATAATGTATCTGTTTTTGGTGATGATGCTTTAAGCGGTAGTAATCAATTTATACTATTGTTAGGTGGAGCAGTGGCAGCAATTGTTGGTTTTAGAAATAAAATTTCTTACAAACGAATGATAGAGGAAGTTGCAGAAAACATAAAATCTACAGCAGGTGCAATTTTAATTCTTCTAATGGTAGGAGCTTTAGCAGGAACTTGGTTGATAAGCGGAATAATTCCGGCAATGATTTATTATGGCTTACAAGTTTTAAACCCAACAATATTTTTAGCAGCATGTTTAATAATTTGTGCCATTATCTCTATTGCAACAGGAAGCTCTTGGACAACCTCTGCAACCGTTGGTATTGCGTTAATTGGAATTGGAGAAGCACTTGGAATTTCTTTAGGAATGACAGCCGGGGCCGTTTTATCTGGCGCATATTTTGGAGATAAAATGTCGCCAATGTCAGACACCACAAATTTAGCACCAGCAATGGCAGGAACAGATTTGTTTACACATATAAAGTATATGGCATATACAACGGTGCCAACAATTATTATTACATTAATTATATTTATTATTCTAGGCTTTACTCAAAGCTCAACTGGTGAAGCAGATACAAACTTACTCTTAGCAGATATAAATAAAGCATTTAATATTACACCTTGGTTGTTTTTAGTGCCGGTAATGGTTGTTTTTTTAATTGTAAAGAAAACACCGCCATTGGTAGCTTTATTAGGTGGAACTATATTAGGCGCTGTTTTTGCATTGATTTTTCAACCAGAAGTAGTTGCTCAAATTGCAGGTGTAGAAACTTTAGACTTTAACTCTGCTTATAAAGGCGTTTTGCAAGCAATAACAGTAAAAACTTCAGTTGCAACCGAAAATGTAGCATTAGCAGATTTATTTACTGCTGGTGGAATGACAAAAATGTTAGGCACAATTTGGTTGATATTATGTGCTATGGTTTTTGGTGGAATTATGGATGCAATAGGTGCTTTAGCTAGAATTAGTAGTTTTATGTTAAATATGTTCGATTCTATTTTTGGTTTATTTGCAAGTACAGTTTTTACTTGTATCGGTTTAAACTTTACCGCTTCAGACCAATATTTAGCAATTGTTGTTCCTGGTAAGATGTACGCGAAAGCATATAAAGATAAAGGATTGGCTCCTGAAAACTTAAGTAGAACTTTAGAAGATTCTGGCACTGTTACTTCTGTTTTAATTCCATGGAACACTTGTGGAGCGTACCATTCAGGTGTGTTAGGTGTCTCTGTTTTTGATTACGCTATATATGCCATTTTTAACTGGCTAAGTCCTTTTATGACCTTGTTATTTGCTGCTTTAAATATTAAGATTAGACAGCTAATTAAAAAATAAAAGACAGTTAAAAGAATAATACATCAAATAAATTACATTCCGTTTTTGCAGTAAAAGTATTCTTACTTTTAGGTTATTTTAATTTATCTCAAATATAAAAAGTATCTAAAGGTGCTAAGTCTAACTTTTATTTATATGAGTTGAATAAAATTGGACTATATAAACCAATTCCAAACCAGTCCAAAACGAATGGTTAAATCTCTATATGGATAATTAGGGGCAGAAAAGTAATTTTTATCAGTAAGACTAGAGGTAGCATTGTCTACTTTAAAATACAAACGTGTTCTTCGCACTTGTGCATTAAAGAAAACATCAATGGTAGGAAAACCTATTTGCTCATCATTCTGAATTCTAAACTCTGCTAAAAGTGGATTGTAGGCATTTACATTGTACTTTGTAAAATACTTAAAAGTAACCCCAATATTTACCAACATCGGTTTTCCTTTAAACCAATAATCTGTGTAGTAAAACGTATTTCTTGTTACA
>FUWD013242858.1_pt3 | contig 44175 bp, 59 predicted proteins | sample 1063281 | NCBI WGS metagenome assembly FUWD01 (sample SAMEA79048168, study PRJEB19326) | metagenome | biome: marine | reverse complement strand
TAGAGATTTTCTGCATTGTATACTATACCCCAATAGAATTATCAAGGCTCTTTCTCTTGAATTTCATATTCCTCACGCTCGTGACCCACCTGGAAACTGGATTTGCTGAGGCAGAAATCGTCGAAGCCGTGTCATCACTTATGATGATACTGAGACCATTACAGACATCGGGTTTATTCTCTTTATTTGGAAATTCATTAAGGAATGCCTTAATAGAAATTGCGGGTATATCCGGTGCTTCGTCGAGAAGTCGATCATACTCTAGTCGCGCCTTTTGCATAAAATCCATAACATTTACACGATGGAGAACATCTAGGGATAATTCCATATCTATATTCCTATAGAACTGTGAATATTGAACGCACATAGCAGAATTTGATTCTGCGAGTTTAGAACTCTGACTGAACTTACTTATAGAAGTAAGGATACCACCGAGAACATTAAGGAATGCGAATACATACTGTACAATCATAATCTTTGTCTTCGTATCTGAATCTACATCATCATTCCCACTTGGATTGAGAACCGCGAAACCACCTACACCTGTGATACTCGCGATGATTATACTTGGATAGGATAGGTAATCGTGTTGTTTTTTATAAAAGAGTCGAGCGTGATTATGAAGCCATCGGTACCCAGCGGCTTTCTCTGCCCAACGCACGAGAAGCTTCTCCTGTTTATCGCACCAAAAATGTTCATGGGGCACATCCACTTCACCCATTACACTTACACTTAGTCTATATATTTTTCAAGTTCCGGTTTCATTTCCTGTACCCACCATTTCTTTTTTTCTGGGTCCCATTTCGCCCCATGGGATTTCGCAACGTCTTTTTCGTCAAATGGAACATTTAGATATACGCGAGTCATCCACGCCTTCGCTTCTTCTTCAGTTTTGAATGATTTATATACCGCACCTGGGTACCCATCCACTTGTTCCTTAGCTTCATCCCATGTAGTATATATACCCGGGGTGTGTCCCTTGAATATACTATAAAACTTTTGTCCCTTCGGTTTGCTTGTTCCACCGGCAGTCTCGAATGCTAAAGTATCGACTTCTTCATTTTTGGGATCTCCATTATGCGCCTTTACCCATTTCCATTCAACGACTTTCAACTTGTTACGCACGTCATCAATAGCAATCCATAACTCTTTATTTTTAACCGGTGTGCCTGTGGAAGTTACCCAATCGTTCTTTTTCCATTTTATAATCCATGAACTAATACCATTCTTCACATATTGACTATCCGTAAATATACACACTTCTTGGATGTCTCTATTCAAACATTCCTCTAGGGCTTTGAGAATCGCAGTCATCTCCATTACATTATTAGTCGTGTCAGTCTGTTTACCAGATAATCTAAACAGATCACTAACCACACCCCAACCACCACGTCCAGGATTACCGAGACAACTTCCATCCGTGTAGATCTCATACATAGTTACTTACTGGGCTTATCCTTATACTCTGAAGCTTTCTTAGGTGTTTTACAGATCGTGTCCCCACAATGATCCCTATTTTGATATACAGAGTTTATAGAAGTTGAAATTTCCTCACAAGACTTAAGAGACCAACGTCCCAATATAGGTTTTTCTGCTTTAACAAAAAGGTCAAACACTTTCTTGAACATTATCTATATCGGGGGGTGTGTATTTAAGTGGGTTGTCAGGTTTGAAGAAGTCCTTAAATGGACACCCTTCACAACGTCTGTGACGTATCGCACATGTGAGTGTGTCGGGTTTCGCGATACAAGGTTTTTTCCGTTGTCGATAGGTTCGTCGTCGTTTAATAGCATAAATAAGGATTGGGGTTTGACCTAGAGCTAACATACTACCTAAAGTATTTTCGTTTTTAAATAGCATTAATTGTGCATTTTAAAAATGAGTTTTTGATTTAATGTACTAACAGACCGAAACCAACAAATTAATTTGAAAAGGCCAATCCGCCCATACCCGACTGGATGCGGAGGACGTTGTAGTTAGTGGCGAACATGTGCATGGTTTCAGCATCGGTCGCCTTCATCGTGACCGCAACCTGCGCGTTATCGATGCGCGAGAAGTTGCAGGTACCGGTGGGCTGATGTTCTTCGGGCTTGAGCGCGAAAGAATACGAGTACACACCGGGGCAGGGGTTGCCGGAGTGATGGTTGTAGGCCTGCACCTGGTTGAAGTACTTACCTTCCTGCTCCTTGAAGCGGTCTTGGCCGTTGAGGACAAGCTTGAACTTGCTGAGGGGACCCGCGAGTTCCTCGGTGTAACCCATGGTAGAGGTACCGGTGGAGTAGAGGGGGGTACCAACCGAGGATATGGGTACGAAGCAGTTGGACAAGTCGGTCGCGTCGAGAGGGTTAGACTCGAGAACGATATCGGTGGGCATGTTCTTGGAGGTGAAGTTCCACAATTCCGAACGAGCGGCAGTGTTGGAGAAGCACCACACAAGCTCCTTAACGGGGTGGTTGTAGGAGAGGCGGACCTGGACGGGGCTAGCGGACTTGACGGTGTCGGAACCAGTGTGCTGAACCTGTTCGATCAGGTACTCATGACCCTTCTGGGCGAAGCGGCGACGCTCTTCGGTGTCCAGGTAGACGTAGTTGGCCCACACCTTGAAAGTGTTCTTGTCCAGGTAGGTGGAGAAGGTGGACGCGATGTCGATGTCGATGCGCACTTCGTGGTACTGAAGGGCGATCAGGGGCAAGTACAAACCGGGGTTCCTGTTGAAGAAGAAGATGAGGGGAAGGTAGACAGTGCTGGAGGCAGCGGTGGTCATCTTAGCCCAGGTAGCCTTCTTGGCTTCGTCCAAGTAAAGCTCCGAGTACAAACGCCACCATTTCTGGTAGTGCTTGTCGATGCGCTGGCCACCGATGGACAGTTCAACGTTGTTGATCGCACGCTCAGCGACCCAGTTACAGTCATCCACGGTATCGGAAGTGACGGTGTTGGAAGTGAGGGACTTCAGTTCGAGGTACATGTCACCGACAAGGTCACCGTTACGGGCAACAGTCACGGAGACGCGACCGGAGTCAGCGGCAGTACCATTGACGGTCTGCTCGATGTTCTCCATCGCGAAGTTGGTGTGACGCTTGTATTTGGCCTGGTAGAAGGTAACTTCTGGGTTACCGGTAAGGTAGACGTCTTGGGCGCCGTAGGCGACGAGTTGCATGAGACCGCCAGCCATTGTGAGTGTTTTGTACTCTATACGGAGAAAATAATTCTGAGTAAATGCGCATTTATCGAACCCAGTTTTTCTCAGTGTAGATTAAATGTCGACACAGCCTGAAGAAATTGAAGATATTGAAATTGAAGAAGGTGAGATTATCTCCGAAGATGATATTTCAGAAATGGAAGATGAAGATGATAGTATGGATATTGCTGAATTGATGACATCTCTTTTAGCAACTGACGACGGAGACACTGTATGCTCCGCCCTCGTCAATATCGCGAACCAACTCCAGACCCAAAATAAAATTTTGATAAAGATGTTGAGTCAAATTAAAAATTAATTTAGAGAAAAGAATGATAGTTATTGTAAATGAAAGTCACTCACTTCATTGACAAGGATCCAAATATATATGAAGCACTCGCTGAGTTGCAGAAACAGAATATCCAGTCAATGAATGAGGAACAGGTAGCGAAAATTGTAGAAGATTTTGAATTTAGGTGGTACCTCAATCCCGAAATTCATTCCAAGTGTTTAGAGAGGGCTGCCAAATTGGGGTACCGACAATTTATTCACCCTGATAATTTTGACGATGATGGATTTCCCAGGCCCGATCAATTCGACATTATGGCCATCCTTGGTATAAAAAACCGTATGATTACCTTTCTTATCCAGCTCACGAACCATGTACAAGCCAATGGTAAGGGATACGAAGATATTGATATGACCATCAAGCGAATCAATTATGTCATTCTTCAGATTGAAGATGGGTTTGAGAACGTCAGGCGTCATCGTATCTCGTATGAACGTGTAAACTCACCCACAGCACTCCCACAAGTAAGTGTATATACCGATCCATCTGCGATGAACGAAGAAGACATTGAAAGTTCGACCCCTTTTCAGAAGTGTCTGATGCTCTCTCTAAAAGAGGCGTACAGAGCTGGATACCGTCGATACAAGGGACACTGTTGTGAAGAAATTAGGACCGTAGATGGGTTTCGTACGAGAGCGTGGGACCCAAAGTTTACAATCGAAGATTACGTCTATTCACTCCCTAAAAAGGAGAGTAACTTCTTGATTTGGAAAAACTTTACGAGTAAGGGGTCCATCTTTCGAGAAGTCATCGATAACCTATCAAAGTGTAAAGATGCACAATTCCCCGAGATTAAGAAGCGTCGTCACGTATGGGCGTTCAAAAATGGTGTGTTTGTGGGTAAAGAGTGGATTCCTGAGCGAGGTGCATATGAGTGTAGATTTTACCCTTATAAAGGTGAAAAGTATGCGTGCCTTGACCCGAGTATCATCGCCTGTAAATACTTTGATAAGCAATTCGATGACTTTTCTCATGTGGAAGACTGGAAAGATATCCCCACACCCTATTTTGACTCTGTTCTAAAGTACCAGAAGTTTGAAGATGCGGTTTGTCATTGGGCATACGTCATGGGTGGACGATTATGCTTTGATATCGGTGAGCTGGACACCTGGCAGGTGATCCCTTTCTTCAAGGGTATTGCTAAATCAGGTAAGTCTACCCTAATCACCAAGGTTTTCAAGAAGTTTTATGAATCTGAGGATGTTGGAACTCTTTCAAACAATATCGAAAAGAAGTTTGGTCTGTCCGCTATTAAGGATTCGTTCATGTTTATTGCCCCCGAGGTGAAAGGTGATCTCGCTCTAGAGCAAGCTGAATTTCAGTCTATTGTCTCAGGAGAAGATGTATCTATTGCAATCAAGAATCAAACGGCCGTATCCATCGAATGGAAGGTTCCTGGTGTATTGGGGGGTAATGAAGTTCCCAATTGGAAAGACAACTCTGGGTCGGTGTTGCGTCGGATTTTACCATGGAACTTTGGTAAGCAGGTACAGGAGGCCGACCCACAACTTGATGAGAAGCTTGACCGAGAGTTACCTATTATTCTTCTCAAATGCGTCAGGGGGTACCTCGATTACTCGAGTAAGTATAGAGACAAGGATATTTGGAACGTCGTCCCCGAATACTTCAAGACGATTCAGAAACAAGTCGCAATGGTTGCGAGTAGTCTCACAAACTTTCTGGAATCTACGTACATCAAACTTGACCGGGAACTCTTCGTACCCCAAAAGGAATTTGTCCCCAAGTTTAACCAACACTGTAAAGAGAATAACTTGGGTAGCCACAAGTTCCACCAGGATTTCTACGCCGGTCCATTTAGTTCCCGAGAAATTGAGGTGCGCATCGATACAGTTACCTACAAGGGGCGACTTTACAAACATCAACCCGTGATCTATGGTCTAGATTTGATCAATGATGATGATGATATTACTTTCACAGATAATCATTAAAAAAATACTCTTATATAATAACATGAGCCAGAAGATTAAGGAATTTGTCAAAGAATCTGGCATCGAAGTGTCCAACTCAAACTCAAACTCAAACGATAATAATTTTGCGAGAGAACTTGAAGAGACCATGCTTCGTAAAGAGCGCGAACGCGCTGCGGGATTTCGTACCCCCCCCAGACCCCGACCTCGTGAGGTTCAGGTTCCCCAACGTCTTCAGAAAAATTTAGTAAATGATCGGTCGTATGCAGGTGCATTTAAACAATTTGAGAATAATTCTCCATTAGAAAATGAATTTAACGATGTAAAATTGTCTGCAAATGATGATAAAATGATCGAAAACTTAATTCGGGAGTTTGATGTACCAGTAGTAAACTCTCTCCAGTTTAGTAAATTCAACCCGGGTATGTTCAACGCCAATGTTGATTCTGGGTTTGAACCAAAAGATACTATTATTGATCTTAAAAAAATACTAGTAAAGAAGCCACTCCCAAAAACACCTATTGGTGAAGGTCTTTATGTAGACATAAAGGAAATTAAAGGGGTATATGGACAGTTTAAGACAGGTTTCTCTCACACTCGAGACGCTGGTCCAAAGGGTTCTCTTAATAAAAATTTTGCGAGTGTACAATTCATGATAACACTTTCAAATGACGTTGAAAGTAAGGGGGGTAGTGTAAATATTTACCGAAATGGTAAGATTCGATTTTCTAGTGGATTTGTCGGAACGAATATCACGAATCAACCCGAACTTCTCCGACGTTTCATCGTGAATACATACACCGAGCGCCAACCATTTTTATATAACGCATTCACCTATAACAATCTGAGTGGAAAGTTTAGAATCAATGGTCGGTTTAAGAGTTTACCTGTGATCGCGAGTAGACAACGAATGTACGGTATAACGAATATGTCTATCATGGAAGAACAGACACCTTTCCTTTATGTACCCATTGAAGGTGCGACTTTGATTTTTTCAAAAAGTGGTAACATTCAGGTAGTAGGTGCAAGAACTCCTGGAATTATGCTCAAAGGGTATGACGTTGCAAAGGATTTAGTTGAAAAATTGTATGCCGATGACCAAGTTTATGTGACTGGGGTATTCGATGAAGGTGTAAAGGTTGGTAAATCGAAACCGAAGCCAAAGAAGAAAGTTGTCTCACCAAAAAGGAAATACACCAAAAGAAACTCGAGTGAGAATGAACGTATGACCAAAGCTGAACTCATAAAACTCGCTAGACGTAAGGGTGTTGTCAACTTTAGAACAAAAATTAATGGTGGTTCTAGAGCTGCATCCAAGGATGAGATTCGCAACAGAATCAAAAACATTTCCAATAAAAAGAATGTGACTTTCAAAAACACTCAAAAGAATGAATCTATCAAACTCAATGGTAATGGTAGTACATTCAGAGTTGGTCGTAAGATATGTACAGACATGAAAAAAGATGAACTTATTCGTATCGCTGGGATTCTTAAGATCAAACCCGATGAGAAAGAAACGAAGAATACATTGTGTAAGAAAATTCAAGCTGTACGAAACAATCTAGCCAAACCTAAACCCAAACCCCCTCCATCCCCACCCAAACCCAGTAAAAGGCAAGTACAACGTGTAGCTGCCAATGCGAAACTCGACGTGAAGAAGAGTGAAGTCATGAAGAAGAGGGGTCTCAACGAGAACTCGATTCGCAAAGATATCACCAAACTCTATGGCGAGACTTGGATGAAGAAATACAAACCCAATCTCAATCAGGATGTACGCAATATGAAGACAACGCTTAACATCATCAACAAGAAGAATAAAACTGGTATCGCTTTCAAGAAGGATATAGACGCGGTCAAGAAGAATGTCGTCAGTCGGTGGAAGATGGAGAGAAAGAGGGAACTTGAAGCGAAATACCTAATGAACACTGTGAGTGTTAATGGTATCGCACTCAACCTTAGGAACAACTATCGTCGTGCGGCTGCCAACTATATCTTGAGCAGGAAGACAACCCCTTCGAATAGCAGGATGACAGAATATAGGAAGTATTGGTTGAAATTTAGAGCCAATGCTAATTCCAATAGGCGTTCTAATGGAATTAACAGAGCGGTAAAGGCTCGAGTTGAAAAGATGTAGAGGATATCAAACGCAATTACTTCTTGGGGCGGATTTCCTTGGGGACATTCTTCGCGGTCTCCTTGGTGATCGTCTTTGTGGAAGCGTTGTTGGCGACAGGCTTGACCGCGTTGGCGACGGGCTTGTAGTTACGGTTACCCTCAGCATTCTTGGTGAAGACGGCACCATTGTTCGTCTTGTTGATGCGTCGACCATTGGAATCGACATAGGGGGTGGGGGCGACAGCGGGAGCCATCATACCTTCTCGCATCTTATCGAAAGTTTTACGCGCCTTCTTGGTAATAGAAGCGGCAGTTTCTTGAACACGTTTCATAGTTTTAGACATTTATATAGAGCGAGAAATGTTTTTGAGGTGGATTGTGTGATAAGAGAAATCATATTTTGGGAATGTTTCTTTGATTTTATTAGAAAGGCATGTTGCTGTAACTATGTGAGCCTGTCCTGAACGTTCCAATTCGAGGAACCGATCCTCCATCTTGACGAACATTTTCAACTCCTCATGGGACATCCCATCTGAGTGCATCTGGAGATACATATCCTTCGATCCACCTTGACTTATGTAGAAGTTTTTGGAACCCTCAACTTCCTCAGACTTTGTACGCTTTTCACGCATGAGCGCCAATACGAAGAGTATGAGAATGATAGAGAGTATCATTTCTATTTACTCATATATTTTTATCAACCGAGTAAGGCTATGATAACTGTGAAACCAAGGTAAATATTGTTGTTCATCTTCTACGTGGAAATTAATTTAACGATATCGTCAATTTTCTGAAGAATGTTTTGAAACTTGTACACTGAGTCCACCTCCGATGGTTTCACGATCTCCAATTCAATTTGGTAGCTCGCCTCCTCTTCTGAGTCCATATCAGCATTGTCTCCAGATGAGATAGTCATATCGATACTGAGGTTCTTACGTATGAATGAATGGCGAGTTTTGGTACGTTTCCGATCCATATCATATTCACCCGATGTAGGAATCTCGCGGGCGATACAGAAGCGTACATCGAGGGGTTCATGTTTGAAGTCTTCTTTGACCACTGAAATTTTCTGAATCATCGTCTGTTCACCACTCTTTTCATCGACTGTGATACGGACGTTGTTTCCATCACTGTAATACACTTCAGATGTACTATTCTTAATCGATTCCCACCCGTTAAATTTCTTTAGACCCTTGAGAACTTGTTTCCATGTATCCTTCCCTACATTCGTATCGAATAGGGAACCATTGTGCTTACCGAGACGAATTTCAACCTCGATATCGCCTTCACCCTTGTGGGCTTCAAAGATAGGGAGTACTTTTTCTGCAATATTCATCTTAACATTTACTATTTGCGTCTTTCTCTTAAGCCTTTTTTACACATAAAATGTAATGAAAGGGTTTGGAAACATTGGAAATACATGTTATTTTAACACGGCTCTCCAGTGCCTTTTACATATCCCTGTGATGTCGAATCATTTCATACGAAATCAATACACGGGGGTCTGTCCATTCACCAGAGCATACTCTGATTTTATTCTGATTTATTGGACGAGAGGACAGGAAACAGTGGATGTTAAACCACTTCTCACTGCATTTCAAAAGGAATTTCCTCGTTTCAAATCTCACGAACAACACGATGTTCAAGAAGCTGTATTGTGTATTATTGATATTATCGAGAGAGCTGAACCGGTATTGAAAGAATGGTTTTATGGGAAAAAGACACAGGAAACTATATGGCCCAATGGAAAGTCATCAAATGAAGAGGACTTTAGTATTCATTTGATAACCTCGGAAGGTGAGGATATGGGTAAGATGTTAGCTAAGAGTACCGATTGGAATACACTCGAAAACTTTGAGGATATGGAAGGTAAAGTACACAATGTCGCCACGACCCGTATGGTATTTTCCAAATTACCCAAAGTCTTAATGATCTCATTTGATAGGAAAAGTCATATCAAAGTTATTGAAACTATTCATATCGAGGGGGTGGAATATAATTTAATTGCGAGTGCAGTTCACCTCGGGATCCAAAATGATGGACATTACGTCAGTTTTGTAAAACGAAAAAATAAATGGTTTTTATTAAATGATGAAAATACTAAAGAATGTGAACTCCCCAAGGAAGCTGGCCACTATTTCATGGTCTACAATCTAAAAACTCCTTCATCTGTATATTCTCCTTGATATTAACTATAGTCCGGTAAAATGTCCGTCTATTATTGGGATGTGTTTTATCGGTCCTCCTTTTTAGTGGTTTCCACCACATCGGTGACTCCCATGTGACGTACATACACTCAACAATCGCATCATCCTCAAACCATGGCTTGTCTTCTATTCGGTTATGTGGGATTTCACTTTCAAAATACATCTTCCCCTTCTCCTGTACATACAGCCGCCAAGTCGGTACACCCGCGTTAAATCCCGGTGTTTCTCTCGAAGGTTCCCTCTTCATGAGAAAATCTACAGTATTCTTCTCTTGTGGTTTCCATTTGAACATCGTTTCGTGTGTACCAATCCTAATTGGTTCATTCACGGGTGTGAATACAAGACCATCAATTTTTTGTTCAATTTTGGGAAGATACTCATCCATAAACATGGCGAATTCTCTCATGTGGTGAAACGTCTTACATTTGAGACGGTACACGTCAGATTTCATGTAAATGATAGACTTCATGAGACCCCGAGAAGCTTCTAGGCGTTCCATGAGGTTCTTGTTCCATACAGATTCACCTGCGACGAGAACGGCATCATACACCATAAGAGTCCCTTCGTAGAGTTCTCCATCGAGAATCGTTCCATCATAAGCACTCTTTTTAAGGTTAATGGGTGCCTCAAACATAGCAAAAGCCCGATTTACAAATAGACATTTCTTCTTTCCTTCGTAGGTGAGGGCAACCATCATGTGTCGCTCACCATCAGTCTTCTCACATACCATATAATCACCTCCTTTGAGAATAGGAAAATGTTTATGTTCGATAGATATAGGTTGTGGACCTGGGAAATATTCCTTACTCCCCCAACGAGCATGGATAAAGTCTATGACATATTTGTGAAGTGGGGTAGACATATTCTACGTTCGGTATAAAACTTTAATTTACTTTGACCCCTGCCGCGTTTAGGATATTACCTAAACATTCATGTGTATAAGTCATCGTCAACTTAGCTGCAGTAAATGCATATATTCGCACACCACATTCCTTAAATTTATCAAACATCTTTGGACTGATTTTCCAGTTTCCAGTCTTCTTATCTTTGATACTTTTGATTGTATTTTTCGTATACATTATCCACGCCTTCGCATCTGTAGAAATTACATGGTAGATATTTTCGGAAATCTTGTTATCAATATTCGTATCAAAGTTGAGTCCCATCTGCGATGTAGGTTCGGTTGATTCATTCCTCACTTTTTGCTTGAAGAGTTCCCAATCGATGCCTTCCCGAACACCTGGAAATACAAGACACCCAATTCCATCGTATTGTTTGAAACATTGTTCAAGGGAAGTATCATCAATTCCAACCCCAAAATCAATAAAAATAATACGTTCATACAATTTCATACATTTTTGAATTATTTCAGCTTTTTCATATGGATCATCATTAACGTATGTGATTTCATTATCATATTTATTTTGAAGACATTTTATATTCAATCTGAGAATTGAATGTAATGTTTTTACATGACAGGATTTAGATCGCGTTACTATGATTGTACCAAACTTCATACTCTCAATAAAGTTCTAAACCTTAAGCCTATCTGCCATACACCCCGAAAATGGTAGATTACCAACATGTCCCAAAGTAGTATTCACATCTGCGAAAATTTTACCATCTGTCTGTTGCCAGCGGCGACAAAACGCATAATCTTCGGACAAGTATCTACGAGTATCTGGATCAATCATACAGTCAAAGGCTGCATGGTATTCATCGAAGTCCCTATTCTGGTGATCATTCTTACACCAGAGGTCAGGGAACTTTTCCTCGAGAGTTGTAAACACAGAACGCTTAATAACCATGAAACCGGTGGGTCCATCCAAAATTTCAATAAATCCATTTTCTACAGGTCTATTCCTCGCCCCAAAGTTAATCACGAGACTCGAGGAGAGCATGGCCATGTCTCGCTCGTCCCCCCTTTTGACAGCTTCTGCAGCTTGATCCCACATCACAACCTTTTTAGGGTAACATGCAACACTCACGTCATGTCCAGACCTCACCAGACGCACAACTGCTTCGGGGTCAAAATGAACATCTGCATCGATAAACATGAAAAGTTCGCACTCTGTTTTTTGCATGAAGCGACCCACAGATACATTCCGTGCGCGGTGAACGAGGGATTCATTTTCAGTTGTATCGAGATATAATTGGATACCCTCTTTGATCAAGAGAAGTTGGAGTTTAATGATACTGGACATATACTTCTCGAGACACATTCCACCATAACATGGTGTCGCGAGAAACAGTTTAGTCATTTTATTACAATTACGTTTTTAACTCTAAGTGTTTTTTTATAATCACTTCAATCTTATTTAATGTCGGGATAGACACTGAACATTTTTCACACATCTCACCCTTTGTGACGTTCGGTGAGAGAACTATATAAATAATCGCAGATGCTATACTATTTGGTGTTTTACTCATCAATTCTATACAATCATCCGTCGCCCCACACAGTTTATTACACTTGAGACGCTCATCACGAGAAACCTCAAATGCGTTTAGTAACCGCTGCATCACATCAAATGCCTTCGTCACGTAATTCTTTTTTGTTGCACCAGATATATTATCCTGAAAGATTTGTGTCGTGCGACTTATATCCTTTGACTGAATTCCAAACATATCCGCAATCTCCTTCGTCGTTCGAGGGTGCTGGGCCAGTCTACATGCGTAGAGTACACAATTCGCTTTGATGCCTAGACGCACCGCCCCCCTTGTTAATTTTTCATTATTGAATTTTCGATATAGTATTTTTGCATCTTTCAGTACAGTCTCTGGTAGAGTATAGCATGCTTCATCAATATCTTTGTATGCGTGGAATAGTGATCTATCTCTGTGATTCATAGACATGTGAAAATTTATTTTGGCCATACGCTTATTCTCGTACGTGGATGAATGTTGCGTTGATATGATTGTCCCCTTACCCCAGTGTTGAGAAAACAACTCGGGGTTAGCATTTGGGTTTCCACATCTAGAAGGATCGTTCACTTTCCCACCATCTGTGACTCCACTCGTCCATTCTGCCGTATCATCAATAAAACGATCTTCGATGAGACCGCAATCCGAACACGTTGGTAATCCCTCTGGTGAGAAAACTTTGATTCCCGAACATTCATTACATATATTTATATTCACTAGCTTTTCTTCTGTTGTTTTTGGTAATAGGGTGTCCAGTTCGGACCATATGGTTGCCAGCATTGTTTTTGATTGTGGCAACTTTTTTTAGAATTTTCATAAAACGCATCACTGACTTAGGTGCCGTACACGTGTTTCGATCATATTAATAGTTTCCTTGAAACTCTTACCACCTGAAGTGGTGGGTTCCCATTCATTCCACTCTTTATCGATGGCCTGATGTCCGGGGGGTAGGACAATCTCTTGACCTACAATTTCACTATCAGAGACGACAAAGCCTTCAAGGTCCGATTGGTCATCACCACCTTCGTCATACAAGTCACTGTCACTGTCTTCGATATCAATTTCACTGTACATTGCAAATCTGTTCATCCCAAGTGATTTCATCTCAAGATCGGTAAATGTTGTCCCACTTGGGTAGTGTTCTGTCACACTTTCGTAAGGTGCGGGAGAAAGAGTTTTGGATTCGAGTTCATATACACAGGCACCCTTATAAACGAGTTCAGTTGGATTAAGATATCTCAGGCCAAGAGTATTTCCAGTGTTCATACCAACAATCCCATACATTTCATCTTCTACACCGTCTTCGTTTACCAGTAGTTTAACTATATCATCTTCATTTATTTGAGAGGGCACAATCATGCTTAGAGTTTTTCGACAAAAAATAATCAGGGATAATATCACAGATGAAAGTTATTATTTATTCGAAGGAAGGGTGTCAATATTGTGACCACGCAGCCACCCTGAGTGAGACAGAGGGGCTGGTATATGAAAAAATACTAGTGGACAAAGACGAACTCAAGAAGTTGTGTGGTGACAATGTAACAGCCTACCCTCAAATATTTATTAACGGAAATCACATCGGAACATACTTTGATTTTCAGGACTATATAGAAAATGAATACGAACCAATTCTTGCCCCCACCTTAAACAGGTTCACTGTCTTCCCCCTGAAGTATCCAGATCTCTGGGAACTCTACAAGAAAGCTCAGATGTCCAATTGGACAGCTGAAGAGGTAGATCTTTCTAAGGATATAGAGGACTGGAAAACACTAACTGATAATGAACAGAAGTTTATAAAGTATATCCTGGCGTTTTTTGCTGGATCCGATGGAATTGTTTTTGAAAATATTAACAACAACTTTGCCGATGAGGTGCAGATATCCGAAGCTCGCTCATTCTATGCCTATCAGTCTCACAATGAAATGGTTCACGGTGAGACCTACTCTAAACTTATTGATAAATATATCAAAGATCCCACTGAAAAGAAACAACTTTTCGAGGCTATTCAAACTGTACCCTGTATCGAAAAGAAGGCCAATTGGGCCCTGAAATGGTTTGATACCAAGTCCAAGACTTTTGCTGAACGTCTATTCGCTTTCGCCTGTGTCGAAGGTATCTTCTTTTCTGGGAGTTTTTGTGCCATCTATTGGCTAAAGAAAAGAGGACTCATGCCAGGTCTCTGTTTTAGTAATGAGCTCATCTCGCGTGATGAAGGGCTTCACCAGGAGTTTGCCGTTGAGTTGTTCAAACAACTCAGAAATAAACCATCAACTGATACACTTCATACTATCATAAAAGAAGCGGTTGAAATTGAAAAGAATTTCATCTTAGATGCTCTCCCATGTAATCTCATTGGTATGAACTCTGAGAAGATGTCTGAATATATCGAATACGTATCCGACCGTCTTCTGAAACAGCTTGGTCAGCCCCCAATTTGGAACTCCAAAAACCCCTTCGACTTCATGGAAAATATCTCCCTCGATGGGAAGACAAACTTTTTTGAAAAGAGAGTCGGGGATTATGGGAAAATGGACGATACATCAAACGAAATTGGTTTCGATGAAGAATTTTAAAAAAAAATATTATCGTACAGTATAAATAATGCAGAGACTAACACTCATTATTCTCATTCTCATTCTCATATTGGGAATTGGTTTCATGGTATTATATCAAATGGGGTACTTGGAACAATTTTTCCTCCAGGAAGGTGATACATGTGAACCCGAAGGTACGGCTGATTCCAATGCGACATATACTATAGACGCAGACGGGGAGTGTGTATTCACGTGTAAAAGTGAATACAAGAAAAGTGGTGATACATGCATCGAAGATACTACGGGTGATGCATGTACGACGGAAGATATGGATGATAGGGGGACTTATGTGTATAATGCCAGTGGTACTTGTGCTTTATCTTCGTGTAGCGGTGCATACGATGCAGTTGGTACATCATGTGTAAAGAAACTCCCTATGGCTCAACATGTTCGAATTGAACGACCATACGGAAAAGTAATTAGACTGCTTGAAATTGAAGTGTATAATCAGGAGGGTGATGTCATATCATCAGAGAAAGACACTACGGGTGCTCCTGTTGCGATGAATCTCAATAATCTCGTAGATACTTTATACCAGGAAGCAGGTGTTAGTACTGTTACAAGCACGGAGGCTGAATATCCATATATACAAATTGATCTCGATTCATTACAACAAATTAGTTCTATCAAAATCACTAGTAGTGCTGCGGACTATGCACCTAAACCCGCCCTGGAAGGGACGGTGGTTACAACGGTACAGGTTGCCAATGATAGTCTCAAGAATGCGATTGTGAAGCTATTCGCTGCGGATGGTACTACTGTTACCGCTGCGACCCCACCTACCAATACGCTACAGCAGGTGGCCGTATATGATTTTACTGGAGAAACACCTGCATGGACATATAGTGATTTATAATTATAATTCAGTAACCAACTATAAATTTCAATCTTAAAATGTGTACATATATTTTAAGAGTGATTGATTGAATAAATATTTAATTAAAACAGGTTGCCATCGGAAGATACAGACATGGGTTTGAGGGTACGTCCAGTATTCTCCAACTTTATCTGAGGTTCGGTGAAACCGGGTTCTGCATCGGGTGCATCAACCATGGGCGCTGGGGGCTGTATCACAACCTTTGTACCCTTTCCTTTTTTTTTATCACCACAACCACAACCCGTTTTAGTGGGCTTCTTCTTATTTTGCAAGTTCATCATACCCCACACGATGAGTATAAAGACGGCGGTGTGTACGAGAAGTCCGAGTGTAGAGGGACACCCGGTTGGTGTCGCAATGGCGGGACCTAATACTCGCCTGACGAGACGGAACGTTTCGGGGTTCGCGACAATGAAAAATGTAAGACCTGAAATAACAGAAATGATAAACTTTTCCTGCTGCTTCTCGCCGTTACAACCACATCCACAATCTTTAAAAACACCCATAATTACTTTTAATATATGTCAACAAAAAAAACACTTAAAGTCAAGCCTCATAATGTATATATAACCAACCAACAATGTCGCTCACTATCCAACGCTCTACTGAATTCTCCTCTGCCTCTGTGCAATTTTCAAAATTTCGTAAAAACAAAAATGGCGGTAAAGCCGTCTACCTGAATAGCGGCGACAACAAAAAAAATTATATTCAATTTCCTTTTATGCGATCACCATATGGCCTGAGTGCTTTTACTGACGAAGGTACAGGGCGCACCTCGTATTCGTTAGATCTTTCATTTGATCCCGATAACACCGAAGCGATGGAACTTCACGACAAACTCAAAGAACTCGATGATATAATCGTAGATACTGTCGCCAAGAACTCCAAGGAGTGGCTCGGTAAAGAGTTTAACGTCACTGTCCTGAAAGAAGCACTCTACAAACCCATGATTCGCCCTGGTAAAGAGCAATATCCAGCCACTATTAAACTCAAGATTCTCACCAAACCAGATGGTACATTTGTTCCTGAAGCATACTCCATGCAGAAACAATCTATCTCTATCGACAGCATTGAAAAGGGTCAGAAATGTATGGCTATCGTTGATCTTAATCAAATCTGGTTCATCGATAACAAGTTCGGTGTGACTATCCGCCTTCAACAGGCCCTTGTTGAACAGTCCACCAAACTCCCATCATTCGCCTTCCAGGGTGTTGATCTTCCTACCGATGTCGGTGTTGAAGACGAGGAAGATGAAGAAGTCGATGAATAAATATATCACACAATAAAACTTAAAATCCTCATTGGTAAGAAGAAAAATCTTCTTACGAATAAGTAAGTATGACAAACCTTGAGAGTAATCTCAAAAAAATATTACGAGGTAAGAAGGCGTGTACTCCAGGTAATTTTTTAAAGGTTCCATTTTGGCCATATGGAAAGATGAAACCCGCTAAAGGTAAAATGTTGGGACAAGGACAATACAGTAAAGTATATAGAGGGAGTATAAACGACAATGGTCGTCGTTATGTTGCCTACAAAGAGATAGATACAAGTAAGAATACAGTGGGGTCAGGTGCGTTTGAATACAAGGTTGCAAAACAATTGAAAGGGTATGGCGTTCCTGATCAATATATGTATAAGAAATGTGAAAGTATGGACATTCTTTATCTAGAACATATCAAAGCTAAGGAATTCGATATATGGTGGAAAACCAACCCAGGAATGGAGGAGATAAAATCTGTCATGCTCCAAGTTTTGTATAATTTATATAGAATTAAACAAGAATTCCCCGGATTCAGACATCATGATCTTCATGGTGGTAACATTCTCGTACGCCCCGTGCCGACCAAGGAAATTGTGATACGTTTGGGGGAAAATCAATCATACAAGGTCTCAAATGGTGGTGTGGAAGCTGTTATGATTGATTTTGGACTGTCGGTTTTTCCTAGGATAACTAATCCCGTTATTTCAAATGGTGGATACGAATATGTGGGAATATCAAAGAAATCCCACCCCCAATATGATTTACACACCTTCCTGAATACTGTTTGGATTAAAGTGATTAGACCTAAAAATGAAAATGAGCGCAAGATACACGAATTTATCAAATCTCTCATCCCTACAAAGTATCTAGGTGTTATGGTAATGAAAAAACAAACTATTATACGTCGTATTGGTATAGATGAGGGTAAAGGAGATATTCCAGGATTCAAAACGGTTTTGAATCACTCATTCTTCACTGGTGAAAAGAAAGTAAGTAAGCTTAATAAGCTTCTCAAAAATATCACCTCTAAGACCAAACTCAAAAAACCCATGGTCATCGCGGTTCCCAATAAGAAGTCTCCAGTGAATCAGAAAGCGGCGTTGACTCGTGCAGTGACTATAATGAAAGCAAAACAAAAACCGATTATTCGCCGAAAATAATATTATTATACAATATAAACAATGTTCGCTTTCATTATTCTCGCGATTATCAACATAATCATTCTGACGAAAACTGGTCAGGCCAAGAAGGCCGCTCCCCCAGTGGGGGAGGAAAAGGGTTGGACTGTTTACGGGACCATGGGGTGTGGCTGGACTCGTAAGCAACTTGAACACATGAAAAAGGCTGGTAAGGCTCACACCTTTGTCGATTGCGACAAGGAGGAGTGTAAGGATATGAAGGCTTTTCCCACTCTCGTCAGCCCTGACGGGGAAAAACTGTTGGGTACAAGGAAGTTTAAATACCTCGCACGACAGTGAGACCAATGGAAAGTATGAACGCATCAAGCATGGTGTTGATAGGTTTCAACACGGTGATGTGCTTCACGAGAGAACGGTTCCATACGAGACGGAGAAGGAAAGTGCTGATAAGGATGGTGAGTACAAATATGAGAAACTCGGTGAGCATATCAGACTTAGTGCGAGCCTTTGAAACTTCCTGGATCATTTATTAGATGTCAATATTTTTTTCTATTCCAAATACAAATGAAAGGTCTACCTGTGAGTGGTTCCGAAAATCGATTTACCAATAGACGCTGGGGTACATCTACTGGTATCGGTAATAATAACTGTTATGCATATGCTGTGGGTGACTATGAAGCTTATAGATGGCAAAAGTCCATTCCTGGGGATCGTTCCGGTATGTCGAATAGGTATCATAACTATACACACTGTACTAATCTCCCAAACCGTGTTGTTTCCGACAATCCCAATAAAGTGTATAAGGTTGGTGCGAGTGAAAAATGTAAGAAAGGATACTTCAAGGTGATGATGTTTGTCTCCCCTGGGAGACCCACAAATTATATTCGCCAAGGTGATTTCCACTTTTACAAACAGCACAATGTGGTTGAGTATCGAATCAAGATTGGGGATACTATCGCTTCAGTCGCGAAGTTCTTTAAGATTCCTGATTCGCGGATAAAGAGGGCTGGTCCATTTAAAATTGGTACACGTATCATATTCAAGGCTAACGTATTCAGTCACAAGCGTGGGTGGGCGACTGGACCACTTCTGACTGATGCGAAAGGTAAGGCGATCATAGATCCTCGCAAGGCTTCTAGGAACTACCCAGGTCTAAACTACGAGAGATATTGTAGTTCATTCTGTGTTAAGAACCGAGGGATCAAAGTCGGAAAGACTCATCCCAAGGTCCGAAAGAATACTGTCCAGGTCTAATGTTTCCTCCACATCGAAGGTTATATCAAACATATCCATCACATTCAAAATCGATTCCTCATTCAAGGACACAGAGTTCGCAGCTGCTGTGTAATTGTTCTGAATCGACACGACGATCTTAAATTGAGATCCATCAATTACTTTTCTACATGTAGGGCACGTATTCTTACCTTTATCTTTCCATCCCTGTAGACAATGGGAATGAAATATATGTCCACACCTGGTCGGGGTATTGTTACGTGTTGACCTGACCTCACTGAGACATATGGCACATGTCGCCATTCTATAGGAAGGTTCTAAAGTTTTTATCGTGATTTAGCTCATTTAATATATATCGGAAGCGTTAACAAGAGGCTTGTCACATGTGTTGCAGTTATCCTTCCCCTGTTCCCCCTGTATCTGAGACATGAGGGCGGGACCCTGCTTCTGCAGAAGCTGTCTGTACGAATAGTTGTCTTCGAAAGAGATGTTGTTATTCTTCATGATGTAATTGTTGAAAAGCTGAGAGGACGAGTTAATAGTGAAGCATCTACCATCGGCCATACCAAGTCGCTGAGACATTTTGTTATTATAAAACTAGAAATTAATTTGTCTATTCGTAATCGTTTTCATCCACGATTCGAAACCCTCCCCCCTGAGCTTTTTTATAAAAGGTTCACATTTGTACCCCAAATAAATATCAAAAACGTCTGTTTCCTGCGTTCGAGAAACCCTAATCTCGGGATTCTCATTTATATGCTGGTTAATGATATTGTATGCGAAAGCAATCTCTTTGAGGGTTTCCGCCCCCGTGATGATGATCTTCCCTGTACTGAAGATGCTACACGTAATCTCCTTCATATCGTGAGATGGTTTGAACTTTATTTTAACTGCTGAGTATCTATCCGGTTCAAAAGACATCTTGAATATATCGTCATACTCTTCAAACCAGTTTGCAACCTTAATGAGATTCACATTGTAGTTAAGACTGAAGTTGGAATTGATCATCACAACACGAAATGTATCATTTGAAATCTTGATATCCATACCCAAAAATACCCTGAAGATATAGGCGAGTTGTGTAATGATACGTTTACAATCGAAGAGGTCGCAGCACCCTGCAACTTGGACACTTCCATTGGGAAACACTTTTACAGATTTAGTACTATACGTGTCGTGATACGTTAGGGTGACCTGATTGTAAAAAGTGGTGGGTTTCAATTTCCATTCAAATCCATCGGTATTCGTTCCCTCGCGTCGCATCTTATAAGATCCAATTCTTTCAAAGGTTTCACGAAGTTTTTTAATATCAACCGACTGGATAAAGCTGGAAACCATTGTGATCGTCGTAATCTTGATCCATGAAGGTCTAGTCTCATCGGGTAAAGCTTTTCGCATATCATCGAGTGTTAGGAGATACGAAAAGCTATTATTGGCAATTGAGGAATACATTTAGGAACATACTTTTCTATATATGTGTGTCTCACTTAGGTGTTTAAAGAAAACAATCGTCGAATGATTATATGACTTCCTTTATCAAATTTGCGAAACATGTACATGATATTGAATCTGATATCTCATACGTCGAGGTCATTTATGATCGTTACGTAAATGGTAAAGGGTACGAAACCTATAATGACTACATCAACACCGAACCCCTCGCAGACTGGGTAACACTCGAGTCCCAAAAGCGATCAATTCCTTATGTAAAATTCCTTGATGTGATGGTCAAAAAAACGATAGAGGTTCGTCAACGTATGATTGAGCTCACACTTGAAAATATTCTTTTATATGAACAACCTGATCGAGTATACATTCGTCTCGTACACGCCATTAAAATTATTGATCCAACATTCCAACCACCCCGCATAAATAGGGAGAGTACTTGGCAGATGGAGCTTGCAAAAAAGATATGTAAAAAATATCTACCACACGCTATAGAGATGTGTGCTAAAAAATCACGACTTGAATACTTTCTCAACGTCTTGCGTACAATAGAGCGAGAACAATGAGAAGAGTAATCAAAAAGATCCAGAAATAAGATACACTTTTATTTGAAACACCAACAGTCAAAGGTTTCCTATCCCGTGTGAAACCATAATCTATATTCCTTCGTGGATGAATATCTTTCTCAATAAGACACGGTTTAGTTTCTTCTTTACATAAACCAGTCTTACAAAATACACTCTTCTCGGTGGGTGGAGCCTGAATAGAAGGTTTCACTTCAACAAAATCTTTAGAATTACCCGTCTGTCGCAGACTCCCAGGGAGGGAGAAATCATGTGTGACAAATGGGTTCACATCATTGATAGCATCTTCATCGTTGAGCATGTACACACTCATCGCTGTTACTACTAGTTCAGATTATAATTTTTATGCTTCATTTTATACCGATGTTCTTCCCACATTTTATCCAAATCAACATTTAACATATGTGCGAGTTGGAAGAGATAACTAAAAACATCACCCATTTCCATCATGACATCAGTGCCTCGCTCCTTCTTGAGGTTGGTCTTCTTGAATGTTTTCTTATACTGCCTGATAGCTGACGCGAGTTCACCAAATTCTTCAGTCAGGAGAAGCCATACTGTATCTACAGCGGCTCGATCCCACCCCTTCGATCTACACACTTTCTCGGTTTCTGTCTTATAATAATTGAGACTCATCACTTATGTTTACCTGGTTCATACTCTTTAATTGATACCGATCTTGTAATTGAAGTCCAACTTCTTTCCCGTCGTACTTGTATTTATAGGTTGATCGAGGGGGACACTGATGGTATCGATTTCTTTCGCATATGCGATGTACTGGGATACACCAGTTTGGATCTGAGATAAAGCGGTCTCGATAACCCGGGTGTTGATGAATTTAACTTGCTCATTCACTTTGATGTGATGATCACCAGCACTGTTGATGAATACCATTCGCATGATACCATAGAGATCATCGGGGTTTTGGTAATCGATGGCGATACCAGTCTTATCCTTGAATGTTTGACGAATGCCACGCTGAATCAAATTTTTGTTAAATTTTGAAAAGAAGAGAGAGTTCAGTGGGGTCTCACACTGTTGAATCGAATCAAGATGGAGGTTATCACACATTTAATATAGTCGCCGAAAAAAATTGTGTGTAAATAGTAAATGCTGAACTTCGCTGACTTTAATGAAGTGTATGCCAACAAGCCCCCAACGTTTGAGGAAATTCCATGCAAACCCCCAGCCTGCTTCGTTGGTTCTTACCCCCCAGTGGCAAAAGCTGGTGAGCCTGGTCCTTTTTTCGTGAACACCTATCTTCTCCAACCCAACCGAAAGTTTGAGACTTTTGGAACAGTTCCCGTGAGGAGCGCTGATCTCAGGTGCAAGAAGTAAGTTAAAAATAAAAGTGGAACACTAGATATATGAGGGTCATTAAACGCTCAGGTCGTATTGAGGATATGAAATTTGATAACGTCACCAATAGGATCAAGAATTTAACGTACGGACTCTCAGAAAAATGTGACTCTTCTAAGGTTGCACAGCAGGTATTTTCTTCTATGTACGATAACATTACCGCACAGGAGATCGACACCCTCTCCGCTGAAATTTGTGTTGGTATGATCACTTCCGAACCAGATTATGAGGTTCTCGCCACCCGTATTATCGCGAGTAACATCCACAAGGTCTGCCCCAACAATTTTCATCTCGCCATGAAGAAGCTCCAGAAGGCTGGTGTCGTCACCGACGAAGTTGTCGAAGTTGCTCAACAGGTCAAGGATGAGATCAAGAGTGACCGAGACTTCGATTTTGGGTACTTTGGTATCAAGACTCTCGAGAAGGGGTATCTTCAACGCGTTGAAGGGAAATTGATCGAGACACCACAGTACCTATTCATGCGCGTCTCCATTGGTATTCACGGGAAGGATATTCCCTCTGTACTCGACACATATGATAAGATGTCAAGTGGTTTATTCATTCACGCTACCCCAACTCTATTTAACGCTGGTACACCTCGACCTCAGATGTCTTCTTGCTTTCTCATCGCGAACAAGGGGGACTCTATCGATGGTATCTATGGAACCCTGACAGAATGTGCACAAATTAGTAAATGGGCTGGGGGTATCGGGATGCATATTCATGATATCCGAGCGAATAAGTCTCACATTCGGGGAACCAATGGTCAGTCGGATGGTATCATCCCAATGCTTCGAGTGTTCAACGCCACGGCGCGATACGTGAACCAGGCTGGTCGTCGCAAAGGTTCGATCGCAGTGTACGTGGAACCGTGGCACGCCGACATCATGGACTTCCTTGAACTTCGCCTTAACCAAGGTGATGAGGAAGCTCGTTGTCGCGACCTCTTTTCAGCCATGTGGATCCCAGATCTCTTCATGAAGCGAGTAGAAGAGGGGGGTAAATGGTCACTCTTCTGTCCAGACACAGCGAAGGGTCTCTCTGATTGTTATGGGAAGGAATTTGATGAATTGTACACCAAGTACGAAGAGGAGGGGCTCGCACATTCAACTGTACCAGCCGCTGAAGTTTGGAAAGCAATTCTGAAATCTCAAACGGAGACTGGGACACCGTACATGCTTTACAAGGATGCATGTAACTCAAAGAGTAACCAGAAGAACTTGGGTGTAATCAAGAGTTCCAATTTATGTACTGAAATTATAGAGCACACTAACAAGGATGAAACTGCTGTGTGTAACCTAGGTTCCATCGCTCTCCCAAAGTACGTGAACAAAGAAACGAAGTCTTTTGATTATGAGAAGCTCCATGAGGTGACGAAAACAGTCACAAAAAACTTGAACCGTGTTATCGATCGTAACTTTTACCCCGTGGAGACTGCCCGGCGTTCTAATATGAGACACCGTCCTATTGGTCTAGGTGTACAGGGTCTCGCAGATGTATTCATTCTATGTGGACTCCCATTCGACTGTGAGGAATCACGTCTCATGAACGCGCATATATTTGAGACTATGTATCACGCTTCCCTTGAGGCTTCCTCAGAACTTGCTGAAATTGATGGTTCCTATGAAAGTTTCGAGGGGTCCCCAGCGTCCCAAGGTATTCTTCAACCCGACATGTGGGAAGGTGAAACTAAATTTAGTGGGCGCTATGATTGGGATGCGATGCGTGAGCGCGTGAAAACAAAGGGACTTAGGAACAGTCTTCTCATGGCCCCGATGCCTACGGCTTCTACGGCTCAAATCTTGGGTAACAATGAATGCTTCGAACCCTACACGACCAACATCTATCTGAGACGCACCCTCGCTGGTGAGTTTGTGGTTGTGAATAAACACCTCGTTGATGATCTCAAGGAGGTTGGTCTATGGTCAAAGGAAATGAAAGATCTTATGGTGAAGGCTGGGGGTTCTATTCAAAATATTGTCGATATCCCAGATGATATCAAGAAGTTGTACAGGACTGTATGGGAAATTAGTCAGAAATGTATCATAGATATGGCGGCGGATCGTGGTCGTTTCATTGACCAGTCCCAATCCATGAACCTTTTCATGGAAAGTCCCACGATGTCTAAACTGTCGTCGATGCATATGTACGCCTGGAAATCTGGTCTCAAAACCGGGATGTATTACCTTCGCTCGAAGGCGAAAGCGCGTCCTATTCAGTTTAGCCTGGAGCCTGATTGCGTGGCGTGTTCAGCTTAAAGTTTTGAAACTCTAAATTAATAGAAAGACATGGACAAAGCCCTTGAAAACCTTCAAATAAATGAGTACACGAATCGTAAAATTGTCCTCTCAACTAAACAAGGAACACCTATCCGTGTACAATTTCCCCGTATGTACATGCCATTCGGTGTCTCTGGATTCACACCTGAAGTTGGTCCCACTAAATATAATATCGATTTCGCCGTAAAAGGGTACGACGAAGAGGAGAGTTATATGAAAAAGTTTTACGATTCTCTAAAAGCAATTGAGAGTAAGATTATTGATGCCGTCGTAGAACAGAGTGAATCTATTTTTGGAAGTGTGATGACGAAAGAAGAACTCACACCCATGTTCAATTCCAACATGAAGGAATCTCTCGATCGTGAACCGAAATTTAGAGTCAAGGTCGACACTACAATGGAAGATCAGATCAAGGTGAATGTTTTTGATGCGGATAAGAATCCCATTAAGGATGAAGCTAAAAATGGTCTCTATGCAAGAAATTCGGGACATGCCATTGTCGAACTCGGCACTGTGTATTTCTTGAACAGAAAGTTCGGGTGTACTTGGAAACTTCACCAGCTCATCGTGTATGAGCCCCAGAATCTCAAGGGATTTCAATTTAAGATTTAGATTTATTCAAAAGTAAAATACTATAAATAGCCTGTGCCTCCTTTAGAAGTTTACCCTGAACCCTGGTAAACTTATTTGGGTCCATACCAAGTTTAATTTTCGCAATCGTTACAGATTCTCCCCATTTCGCGAGAGACATGCTTACTTACTATCCTTTATGATTTTTTTATAAGCCTTGGTGTTTTTGGCGGGTACGAGACCGAATGAGCTCTTGTTACTATCAGCCTTTTTCTTCGCCAGCTCAACGAACGCCTGGAACTTGGGGTTCTTCTTGAGGGACTTCTTAGCAGCCTTGCTCGCCGCCTTGGACACGATGCGACCATCCTTCATCATCAAATCCTTTTTGGCGAGACCACCGGAGGTATTGTCTGCGTTACCATGGAAAACTTCAGCGCGGGAACCAATCATCTTTTATATTACGCTTTGAAAATTTTCTTGATGTCCAGGATTGATATTTTAGCGCTCGTCCTGTTGACTGGGATTTGATTTTCGATTCGTTCATCATTGAGTACTTTTGAACACACGATAGATTTATGTCCTTGGAGAGCCATCATTTCCTGTTCTACACTCACGAAACGTGCACACTCCTCGTAGACAAGTTTCTTAATATATACTGGTTGGGTTTGTCCAGTTCTATGACTGCGACCTATAGCCTGGAGTTCTGTCGCGGGGTTCCACGATGGTGCCGTAATGTAAACACGTGTCGCCTCTTGAAGGTTGAGACCTTGACCACCACTTTTGATTTGGATGATGAAAATCGCACCTGGTGCAGCCTTCTTGAACTCAACAATTTGCCTAACGCGCTCATCTTTGGGAACTGAACCATCAATGCGGTATACAGGTCGCGTGAGATTCTTCTGGATGTGATTCATTTCACCTCTAAACTGACAAAAGATCAAAGTCTTTTCTTCTGGGTGCCCCCCAATCATTTCGAATAGAGTCTCCATCTTCTTTGATCGTCCAACCCACTGCTCTGGTTGTGTCTTACTTTGCCTGGCGATTCCGTCAAGATACATCTGAGGCCATATCATACACTGACGTGCTCTGAGAAGGCACTCTAGAATGACCATATTCTTCGCGTTCATACTTTGAGCGTGTCTGAAAGCATCTCGAATTGTCTCTTGTGCCTCGAGAAACACAATCTCGTACAATTGCTTCTCATCTGGGTACATCTCCAACTCCACATTCTCAAAGTGGCATGGTGGCAGTCTCAAACGCTCACTAATTTGTGCGAGATCATCCTTTGTTCTTCTGAGAATGTAAATGTCCTTGATTTTATTGGTCATCCCCTGTACAACCACTTTGGAAAGACCCAAGAACGTACACAAAGACACAAAATCCTCCATCGAATTAAAGACTGGGGTACCAGTCACGATCCATTTGATTTCAGTCTGGAGGCGACACACACTCTTGAACAGCTTTGATTTCTTGTTTCGAATCTCGTGGGCTTCGTCCAAGATGACTCGATCCCACTGTACCATATGGAGAGCTGTCTTCGTATCAACTTTTGCCCCTTTCACTGTGAGGAGTGTATATGGCGCGAGGGTCACGTCGGCTTCTTTGATTCTCCTATCTGGACCATCAAAGATGTTGATCGTCAAGTTTGGCGCGAATCTGTTGATCTCTTCTGCCCACTGGGTGATGATGGACTTCGGAACGACGATGAGCGTCCGGGGTTTTGGGTTTCCGAGCATGGTTGCCACAAGTTGCACGGTCTTACCCAGACCCATTTCGTCGCATAAGAAACCTCCCTTGGGTCCAGAGGTTTGCGCCTCCATCGTCAGGAGGAATAAGACCCCTTCACGCTGGTAAGGGGCAAATAGCCTACCATTGAGGGTGTCCTTTGCACGGTTATATTGTTCTTCAATAGACATGATTTCAAGTTGGTTTCCTCGTAGAGGTGGGTCACTTAGGTTTTATGTGGTCAGTTAGAGACTACTACACTTCAACTTACAATTATTTTTTGAAAAAAGTATACAAGTATCTTAAACTTTCCATCTATGAATAAATAAAAGTTAGGATGGGGTAGTCCCGGGTTCATAAACTTTTTGTTTCTTTTTTTCCATATACTGATGATTGTACTCGGCTAACTTTTCCTTGTTCTTTTCACGGTATCGAAGTGTTGCCAATTGTCTTGGTGTCAACTTAGATGGATCCACATCACTGAGACTGACTGTCTGTCTTGGTCTCTTCTTCATCAATCTATACTCAAACCCTTCTGGTGGAGTAGGTAAGGTCACACCTTCCATTTACATATACTATGATTTTTTCTTTAAAGTGGGAACACAATAAAGGTGGTAAATGGATGGCTAGATATAAAAGTAAATTTATGGGATATTATAAAACAAAGGAAGAAGGTGAAGAGGCTCTCGAGAGGTACGTAAAAGATACAGAAAACTTTGTAAAACCTGAAAAGAAGGTAGGATGTGTATATAAAAAATGTAATAGATGGGTCGTCGTATGTAAAACTAAACGTTTAGGATCATACGAAACAGAAGAAGAAGCTAACACAGTTTTGAAAGAACATGTAAAAACTCTTCAATCATCATGATAGAAGTCCTCCTCGGGGAATGGTTCAATTTCGCACACAGCTGGTTCAAGTTCCTTCTTCTTACGAGGTCTCTTTACCTTCTCCTTGGGTTTAGGCAACTCATCCAAGTGCTCTCGGTAGTACAATACTTTATCCCAAAATGCTCGCATAATCGGGAGGTTGGTCTTAAACCATTCACGATCACGGGGAACAATGGTAACATCAAACACTTCTGGTGATGGCCAAGTTTTTTCGATGGGAGCATATTGTACAAAAAAACAACTTTCCAAGTCCATAATGTCCATACAAAGTTGCAATTGTGGCATATAATGGACGGGTACCTCCCCAGGTATAATCTTCCTCATCATCGGGCATTTTATTTCAACCAAACAATTGGATTCTGTAAGACCATCGGGACTCCCACCGAGAAAGTTGTAGATCGGATGTGGGACTAATCCCAATTCATAAACCTTTTCATTGTACCTTTCTTCGAACATTTCTAAAGCGACTGGCTCCATCATAGTTCCCCACGCGGTCGCCTCATTGCCTCGAAAAGGTTCAGCCATTCCACACTTTTTCAATAGAAGCTTTGCAGGCGTTTCATACTTGTTAACGCCTATAGCCGTGGCCGCATCCGAGGCGGTCAAAAGATTGCCACGTAATTTTAACCACTCTTCTGACCTCTGTTCTGCATACTCTAACTCAATCAGTCTCTTGACATTAGGATGCATCTTACATTAATTAAAGTTGTAGTTTTTAAGTTCTTCTGCAACGCTAAAATAGGTCTGGGCTGCATTTTGCTCCGCCTGTTTCTTACTCTTAGCCACACCCCTGGCAACAAAGCCGTTATTGATGTAGATGTCGATATAGAAGAGCCCTTCGTGGTGGGCGGCGACACGATATTCGGGGAGTGGCCAATTTTGAATTTGGCAATGACGCATTAATTTATCCTTGAAGTTATCATCCACCATGATAGAATTCATATCCACAAATGCGGGGTCTTGAAAAATTCTGAGTACGAATTCCTTAGCGTGGAGAAGACCAATATCCATATAGATAGCACCGATGAGGGCTTCAAAGACATCTTCCAAAATCTTGGGATTCTCATTCCAGTTATTCCTCATTCCCTTTTCATCCATGATGACGAGTTCATCGAGTTTAAGAACACTCGCAATCTTAGCGAGCGTTTCACCACGTACAAGCTTTGTACGAGCTTTGGTGAGGAACCCTTCTTGGCGACTTTCGTATCTATCAAACAAAAACTTAGTGATGACAAACCCGAGGACAGAGTCACCAATAAATTCGAGTGTTTCAAAAGACTCCGTAAATTGTTCATACTCTTTGAGAGCGGATTTATGCGTAAAAGCTCTTTGGTACAAATCAAGGTTTTTGATCTTTGTACCAACAAGTTGTTCGGCCCTTTGTTTAGTAAGGAAAGTCACCATGTTTTATTATGTTATGTGTTTATTTTTTAAGCCTCCTTTTTGATGTAATGAGGAGAGAGAAACTTCTGAATGTTCAGGTAGGTAATCTGGGTATCCGCCGGGGGTTCGAGGAGAGCACGGAGCTTATCGTCGAGGATAATCTGACGACCGTTCTCTGGGTGTTTTAGACCCTGTTCCGTGATATACTTTGTGATAAACTTGGTCACCTCCGACCGAGAGATGAGTTCGTCTGCAGGGAGTCCGAGGAATTCGCGCAACTTAGGCGTCACATCCTGCTTACGGTTGAAACCGTTGTTGGCGGCGCGAGCCTTAGCCTTCTCACCATCTGGGTCATCCTGTGTGCTCTTCACTTTGCGAACGAGCTTGGAGAGGTTCTTGATATCATTGCGAAGGGCGGCGATTTCGGTTTGGATGGTTTCGAGAGACATTATATCTTTCTTACACTGGAAATCTTTAAGTCAGTAAAGAACAGTATAGTCAATATGGTAACAATCAGCCATATATAAAAGAGTGCACGTTTTTTACCAAGATTGGTAAATGACATCTTCGGGCGGTCTATGAACCGATAAGGTTGTCGCGATCCATCATCAGGACATCCATCTATACAACAATCAGATGAACACGGGAGTATATTAACCCCCCACCTCTTTGCACAAAATTGTTCATCCTCCCCCTTGTACGCGTAACATCGACAATCTCCGAATATTTCTCGGCATACCATATTATTATATCATGATATAATAATGGATGATCATATTTATTCGAAGTCGACGATCGAAAAATTCACAAAGGAAAATCTTCTCTTCAATGATAAAAAATTGAAGAAATATTATGAACGAAATTTACCGAGAGACCTTGGTAAATTCCGCAGTCACATGAAAAGTACTTACCCTGATAAAACATTCGAAAAGATCGTTTACGTATTGATCACGGATTCTATCCGCGATATCATTCTAAACACATTAGGTGAACTCACACAATTCCTGAACTCCGCGGGTGACCTGATCGTAAGTGGGGGAGAGGCATTCAATCTATATGTCGAACTTGATCAACGCATCGTGACCAGTGATATTGATGCTAAATTTGTTCCCCGGATACCCATGAATGAAAAGTATTTCGGTAAGCTTCAGGCAGTAAAACTTAGGTTGTGGAACAAACTGGGTGAAATCTCCAAGCGACTTAACTTACGTATCAAGAATAGAATTATGATGATGCAGAAGAAAAACTCAAAATTATTCAAGTTTCTCGGTATCGGTTTCAATACAAGTGGTTCATACGTTACGAGACGGTACACGATCATAAAAAAGAAGAAATTAGGAAATGGAAACGCACCAAGTAAAAGTGACGTTTTCATTGATGTGGAGTTGTTCGCTCTCGATCTGAACATTCGGCACTTTTCTCCTAAAACTGGGAAAATTGAGAATGCGAACATCGGTGGTATCCTAGATATCCCTTTCATGCGACCTAACGAATTTGGATATGAAGTTGCATTCACAAAAAAACGGGGTATCACTTACCGAGATGTCATCACAGGAAAGCTTATAAACAATAAACGTTTATTGGTCGCGAGTAAAGAGTTTCTCATTGAGGATATATATCTCATGCAGAAACTCAGTCTTCGTCCAGAGAAAAAGGAGAAAGATCGTCAGCGACTTGTTCGTTTAGCACAGCTTATTGATAAGAAAATCAGTACCTCAAATTCCATGGAGAATGTATTTAAACGTATATCTCCCAAAATTAAGACAAAAAAGAGGATACCATCAAAACCTACCAGTGTATCTATCAGTGCAGCTCTGAAAGTGGATCCATATAAATATAAGAATTTCACGACGAAACCCTCCAGTGAAAAACTATCTAAACAATTTGTTCATGGTCTTAAACCTGTAGTGAAAAATACAAAGGTTAATGGATATAACAAATCCTCAGGAAATAAGCGTTTCAATACCAATACACTGAAATGGAAAAATGTAAATAACATCAAGTATGTGAAAAATGAATATCCATTACGTCCCATAAATGCGAAAGCGTTACCCAAAAACTTGAATGTCACCAAGACATTATATGGTCACAACCCCAAGCGAAACGCATGGGTACCAAAACAGTTACTGAATAAAGCCGCATCTATACCATTTGTTGGTTTAAAGAAATGAAACACAATAGATCTATAAATGATCTACAACGCTCCAGCCAAGGGTGATGATGGCCTGTATTTTGTAAAGGCACTCAATGATGACAAGCGCAAGTCTTTCATTCAATTGAATGGAGTCAAGGTTACAGATGTCTCAGGAGAAGTTGTAATGGATCTCGTAACGGAAGCAAACATCGAAAAGATTACCGAGTATGACACATGGAATCTCGAAGCTGCCCACGAAAACTGTGCTGAATGGTTTGGTAAGCAACTTTCCGAGAATGTAATCAAAGGTGCTTACACTCCCAGTTTGAAAGATGGTCAAATCACAGGCGATCACCTCGAGGACGTCACCAAGGTTTTCAATGCGCAGCAGGATATCACAGATTTTGATTCTGTCCAGCCCGGCAAGGCTTGTGATATTATCCTAGAATTTGCCGGTCTTTGGTTTGCCAAAAAGGCTTTCGGTTCAACTTGGAATGTTGTCCAGGTCAGAGTCCATGATGACCCGGTCGTCGATACTTATCCAGACGGATATGCATTTGTCGATGAGAGTGAGCAATTAAAAAATTCTTATACTATATAAAAGCTAATGAAGGGTCGCAACCAGAACATCCTCATGTTGGTGGCCGTCGCTACCTTGATTTTCCTCCTCTTTAAAATGAACACCAAATCAGGATACACCATCGTCGAGCGTGAGTACGCACCCATCGGTCCCGCAATGGAATCCCCTGGTCCCTCTGCCGCACCATCCGTATCTGTATGTGGTGGTATGAACAAGGGTACCGGTCTCGCGTCATCCCTCCTCCCCCGTGAGGTTGCATCAACCGAAGACTTTGGACAATTTGCCCCAGAAGACATTCTCAAGGGACAGAACTTCCTCGAACCCCGTAAGCAGATTGGCTTCCCCGAAACTGTCGGTGGTGCTCTCCGCAACGCGAACCAGCAGATCCGCAAGGATCCCCCCAACTCCAAGCAACCCTTTGTGTGGAACAACTCTACCATTGTTCCCGATCTCATGCAACGTGGTCTCTGCGCTTAAAGATTAAGTGTTTATAATACTCAATAATGAGTTCCGTCCCAAGTGATCTTTCTGAAAGTGTCGCTAAACTTGTGGAGCTTACCAAACAACTCACTGAAGCGAAATCTGATATTAAGGTTCTCAATCAAGAGGAAAAACGCCTCAAGGAATCTGTGAAAAAGCATATGGTTGGTCAGGGCATTGATACCATTAACCTCAGGAAAGGTAAAATTAGTATCCGTAAGTCAGTCAGGAAAGGTAGTATGAATAAGGATGCGATTAAGGAAGGATTACTCAAGTTTTTTGGTGGTGATGAGACTAAAGTTGAAGGAGCTTTAAATGCGATACAGGATGGACTTAAAGTCAAGGAAACAACCTCACTATCACTAACTGGTATAAAGGATAAACCCGAAAAAGAAGATAAGTAACCCACTATGGTCTGGAGCCAATACGTATACGAAGCGAACAACGGTTTTGATGCCGATGTGAGCGATGATGATGAATTTAATGATAACATTCCTCTGAATATCGAAGACTGGGAAGTCGAATACTCAGATGAATTACATATGATGTGGAGCACTATCAGGACACTCCTATATGATGCACATATTGAACACACAGGGGAGTTTTGTGACTTTGTGGAGTTTTGTTATGATGAACATAATACAACATGGGAATACCAGGAGCATACAATGTGGTATGAACAGCGACTTGAACACATTTGGAAGAATCTCAGGCGCAACATAAACGATAATGGTCTCCACGAGGAAATGATGCGCGGTGCAAAGTTTGATGATTTTAACAACTTCATGAAAAATTATATATGCTTATAATAAAATGCTTCCTGATATCACTTCCCAGAAAGTGGCCATCCCAGCTGCCCTTTTTCTCGCGCTCAGCCCAGGTGTTCTCGTCACCACCGCGGGCAAGAGCATCAAGTTCATGAACCGCAAGACCGCCCCACCCGCTGTGTTCTTCCACGCGCTCGTGTTCTTCCTCGTCTACAGCCTCGTTGCCAAGGCGTTGGGTCTCGTACTCACCAAGACCGATATTCTCGTGACCACCGCACTCTTCCTGGCCCTCAGCCCAGGTCTTCTTTTGACCCTCCCCCCCGGTTCAGGTGGTGTGGCTCGATCGGGTCAGACCAGCCTCCCCGCAGCGCTGACTCACTCTATCGTCTTCGCAGTGGTGTTTGCGCTTTTGCGTCGCCAATTTCCTCAGTTCTATTAAGTAAGGAGATGAAGTATCTCGTGCTTGGACCAGCGTCTATGGGTATTTATTCACTCATTGGTGCTCTAAAAGCGCATGAGACTGCACTCACCGATGTACAAGAAATTTCTGGTTCATCGGCAGGTGCAATATTAGCTCTATTTCTGGCATTGGGGATGTCTGTTGATGAAATACTCGATATATCACTTTCTTTGAATATCCCCAGTTTTGTTAAAATACGTTTGGGTTCATTTTTTAACAAATTTGGGTTTGTTGATATGGGTCCGATACGTAAAAAATTAGTTGATATTTGTGGGAGTGATCCAACTTTTAATGATTTAGATATGAAAATTTATGTATCTGCATTTTGTTTGAACACTTCAGAGACTGTCTATTTCTCTAAAGATTCACACCCGGATATGAAGGTAATAGATGCGGTGTGTATGAGCATGGCCGTACCATTTATATTCGCATGTGGTTCATATGAAAATAGAACATATGTAGATGGAGGTGTAAAAGAGGAGTTTCCACTCACACCATTTTTAGATAAAAAACCACACGAAATTACGTGCATGAAAATCAAGATGGAACGTATTTATCAGGATACGATTGATACACCCAAACAATTTGTAGATACAATTATTCGATCTGCACTATCAAACCGAGCGATATGCGACATACCAATTGAGATTATAGAAACTAATGTAGGAGATATAAATGTATTTAATTTCAATATGGATTATGAAGAGAAGGTAAAATTGTATACAATCGGATACACAACATAACACTTTTTTTATCAGTTTATTATATATGATTGAGGCGTGCGACCCCGACGCCAATATAGATGACTTGCGGGCACTTATTAAGTTAAACACAGGCCAAGATATTCAACTGACAAAAAAACAAATATGTGAAGTCTACGATGAAATTAAAGCGGGTAAGTTACCCTTACCCCCACTTATCATGAACTCTACAAAGACATACCTAATCGATAAGAAATCACCACTTAAAATAGGTGACTATGAGATTTTATTCGATTCATCCTCGAAACGCAATGAAATCAAAAAAGTTGCTCGTAAAGTTGGTCTCAAACAATTGGATCAAATGACGAAAGGTCAAATGGTTGATTCTATCGGTAAGCGACTACGTTACATGAAAGTCCACGAACCAGTTAAAATTGGTAAAAAGCGTGTAACAAAAACGTTGAACAGCACAGCAGTGAACAATAACACAGCAGTGGGAAACGTTAATGAGTTGAGTACCAACAACAACGGGTTGGGTACCAACAACAACGGGTTGGGTACCAACAACAACGGGTTGGGTACCAACAACAACGGGTTGGGTACCAACAACAACGGGTTGGGTACCAACAACAACGGGTTGGGTACCAACAATGGACGGAGAAACGTCAACAACGGGTTGGGTACAAATACTCCCATATCCACCCCTAAATCACGTGTTACATTTCCCAAAGGTGGTTTATTTATGAAAGGTCAAAGGCCGAGATTTCTTAATGGTCAGGTGAGCGCCGTTAAAACACGTGTAAATGTACCAGATGTATTTAAAACACGTGTAAATGTACCAGATGTATTTAAAACACGTGTAAATGTACCAGATGTATTTAAAGATACGATGTATTTAAAGAACGTGAGGTAGTAGTAGTACCGGGTCCACCGCGGTTCCCTAACGCGAAGCCCAAGCCCAGTGTCACCATACAGAAACAGGAGTTTATGAATATGATTGTAAATGTCAAACTTTCAGATGATGATAAAAGAGGTTTCCTAAAACGCATCAATAGTAAAACTAATTTGAACACCTTGAAAAATCAAGCTATTAAACTTTACGAACAAAGGAAAAAAGAAAAGGAATCCCTTGTTAAACAAAATCTATTAAGCTTTCTCACACCTTTGAAAATTAACCAGATAAATAAAAATGCATTTCTCAGACGTTTCAATAAGGGTGAAAGTATAAATACATTGAAACGTGAAGCTACAGCCAAACAGGGTGAAAGCACGCGAAGTGGAAATGTGAATGTGAGAACTCGTCTCGTTCAGCGCCTCGATGAAATTAAACTCAATTCACTAAACAAAAATGTAATCATGTCTCGTTTTAACAATGGTCAAAAAAACGTCAATAAATTAGTAATCGAAGCTAAAAAACTGAAAACTCAACGAAATGTGGGTAAGATTGCCTCAGAGAAAGAACGTCTCACCGCACTCGCGAAACAATTGAATGTCTATACAGAATTTTCGCGTAGTATTTCAAAATTGAGTATTTTAAGCGCGGTTGATAACATCGAAAAGAGTATAATAACATCTGGAACTACCAAAAAGGGTGGTATATTTGCACAAAAAATCCAAAAACTCTCCACAATTGCTCGCGAAATGAATCTTGATGCCGATATAAAAGTGAGTATTATCAATATTAAAACAAATGCGAATGTTGATGCTGTAAAGATACGTATTATTGGTTCTACGAAGGAGAAACTATACGAAAAGGCAAAATCATTGAATGCAAAATATTCTCGTAGCATCGAAAAGCTACAAAATGTTGAAAAAGTAGTACAACTTCGTAATGCGATAAACACTGCAACGGCGCGTAAAAAAATAATCGATAATAAACAAAAAGTAGAGCTCCGCACTAAACGTAAACGTGAAGTGAAAGCCTATATCAATCAGAGTAAGAGTCTCCCACAAAGTAAAAAAAATGTATTCATTAAACAATTAGATATCAATAGTACCAATCTTAATCAACTTCGTAAAAATATAGATACCGCCATTCAGGAATTCAAGAGTGAAAATCGTACAAATAATATTAATGAATTCGAACAATCTTTAAAACCATTGGATATCAATAAATCTAAAAAAAATGCATTCATTCAACAGTTTAAAAATTCAAAAAATTCCCTAACAAATATTAAGGCGTCTATAAATAAAGAAGTCACTGAGAAAGGTACTATTGAAAGTAAAAAACGAATCCTTGCTGCAAAGATCGCAACTGTGAAACAATACAATGTCGAATTAAATTTCAATAGTAGCGTCTCTACTATCACATCTGAAAATGCCCTCAAAGAAATAAATCGTAAGGTCGATACTGCAATCGATAGTAAAATTGATAAAACTCGAAATACCTTGTCCAATAAAATAATAAATGCGGGTGTGAAAAATGATTTCATGAATAAAATTACAGCTATCAAAACGTTAAAAAATATGAAAAATGTGAGTAATCAAATTGATCGGGCAATTGCCTCAAAAAGTAAGTCGAAAAAAGATGAAATCTCCGTGTATATGAGACGACTCGGACTCACTACTCAAAATATTCAAACTGTTCTCGCACGTAATCTCGACGTGGAAAAAAGTCGCGAAATGGCTGATGATATTATAAAAAATAAACAGAAATCTAAACTCACTAATTATCTTGATGAGAAAAAAGTTCCAGTTTCCGAGCGAACACAATTTTACAATCAAACAGGAAATTTGCGTTCAATCATGCGTACTATTGACCAATATATGAGAAGTAAACGCACCGAACAACCTCGGAATATCACTAACATCTTGAACAAATATAATTTAAAAAATGTAGATCGCCAATTTATTCTGAATGAATGGAATAGTTATTCAGAGATGACACCTGAAAATGTTGAGAATTTAGCATCTAAGCGATCAGACAAATTTAAGAAGGAAAAGGAATTGGCACTTCGTAGTTATCTGACTAATGAGTTGGAACTCAATTCAAATGAAGTTAGTAAAATTATGCAAGAATTTCAACTTAACCCAAAAAATATCAATTCTCTTCGTAATAAGGCTAAAAAAATTAAAGGTATCTCAGGTGAAAAGAAACGTATATCTGAACGTATTCGTAAGGCTCGAGAAGGAAATAAACTCAATTTGGACGTAGTTGTAAATATCAAAAACATGGATAATGTAAAAAATATTGATAATACTATCAACAAAGCTTATATTAATAGAGATAAGAAGAATATCGCTCGACGAGCACTGAACAGAAATATTAATATTTCAAGTAATTTAAATGCAATTAAATCTATGAATAATGTTCAACGACTCAAAAACAAATTGAATGGTCTTCTCACCGGAAAAAAGAAACAAGATCTTCGTAAACTTGTAAATGTCATGGGTGATATAAATAAAGAAAATCAGGAACGTTTTCTCAAACGTTTCAAAAACCAAAACAATTCTCTAGGTACTTTGTTAGAAAATGTTAAAAATTTTAAAAATACTCAAGTTAATAAAAAACAAGATCTTCGTAAACTTGTAAATGTCATGGGTGATATAAATAAAGAAAATCAGGAACGTTTTCTCAAACGTTTCAAAAACCAAAACAATTCTCTAGGTACTTTGTTAGAAAATGTTAAAAATTTTAAAAATACTCAAGTTAATAAAAAACAAGATCTTCGTAAACTTGTAAATGTCATGGGTGATATAAATAAAGAAAATCAGGAACGTTTTCTCAAACGTTTCAAAAACCAAAACAATTCTCTAGGTACTTTGTTAGAAAATGTTAAAAATTTTAAAAATACTCAAGTTAATAAAAAACAAGCGATACAAAAACAAGAACTTTACACATATATCAACGAAAAACTCGACCTAGATGTATCTGATCGTAGTGCGATCATGCTCGAGTTTAACACTGTGAAAGATCTGAATAAAATGAAACGCAAAGCAGATACAATAAAAAAACAAAGAAAAGGTGCGGGAATTGCCGAGAATCGTAAAAAACTCGAAGAAATCCTGAGAGGTATAAACATAGAAAATAGAGATAAAAAGTTTATATTGCTACGATTCAATCGCAAACCCGGAAATATTAACAGTTTTAAAGCGAATGCAGAGAAACTCGCGGAAGAAAAGAAAGGTGAAATGCGTAAAAAAGAACTTTCCGAACTCGATACTCATATGGGTCGTTTAGGACTCTCAGATGAGAATAAACAGAAAATACGTACTATATTCACACAGAATTCAAACAAAACTCTAAACTCCGCTAAGGCTAATGCAACTGATATTCGTCGAACACGGAACCAGAAAAAACTTGAAAACATACTGATAAATCTAAAAAGCTTAAGCGAAAATAAGAAGGCTCTATTTAGGTCTAATCTAACGAAACCTAATGCGAATGTCGATACAATCATACAGGAGGCTCGGACTCAGAATGCTAGGATCAAAAATAAGAAAGAGACTAACCGTAATGTTAACGACTTTGTATTATCCCTAAACATAGGTGAATATGGAACTAAACTCATTAGTAATTTTAAGGGTGGTTTAATAAATGGGATTAAAGCAAGAGAAGAAGCTAAAAAGAAGAGACAATCCATGAATGCGGATATTGTGGTTGAAAAGAAGAAGAAACTTCGTACATTCATGAATAAAACACTTCTCGATAATGTGAATAAGAATAGATTTATCAATCGGGTTACACTCAAGGAAAATACAAGTGTTCTTGAGAAAGAAATCACTACGTTGAACAAACAGATGAAAGGTAAAACTAATACATTCGCGACGAAACAGACTACATTACAGGCATTCTTAAATGGTCTTACTGATCTTACCATGGAACAGAAAGCTAAATTTATGAGTCAGGTTACGAACGCTAAGACTGATATCGAACCCATCAAAAGAAGAGCTCAAACTATCGACAAAGCTAAAAAGAAGGGAATAGAAAAAAGAAAGAAGCGTAGTGCTACAAGAAATGAAGCGAACGTTCGCGAGAATTGGGATGCTAGTAAAGCTATGAATAGTCTCAATAAACAGAGAAACCTTGATAATCGTATGGCCAAACGCAATAAAGTTCTTAGTGAACTTTCCAAACAGAATGATAAACGATTCATGAAATTAAAAACACGTGCCGGCGATCCATTTCAAACTGGTGAAGAATTTAATCGGATTGCTCTAAATGTTAAGAAAATGGTTGAATTGGTAGAATCAGAAAAACGAGACCGTAATAAACCATTCAACGCTTCTGCAGAATTAAACAAACAACTTAACATCAAGGGTAAAGAACTCAATAAGGCAAACACGAACAAGAAGATTCGCAATGGTGTGGAATTCAAAATCAAGCAGATTGAGGGTCTCACAAATACTAATGTTCCAGAATTCATGAAGAAATGGAACGCGACGAAGAACCCTTTTACCCGTAGGGGGATTTTCAACCAGGCTCGTAAAAGGGGTGAGGGTCGTCTCAGGGGTAAAAAGGTGAAAATTGAGAGAAACAAACCCAAAGAACAGAACAACTTCAATACTTCTGCTGCGATTGACAAATTGAATATGGTACCCAAAAAGAACCGTAATATGGCTAAGAAAACAACTACAAACTTCAGTAGGAATAATTCTTTCAAAAAGGCGGAGGTTATGGGTGGTAAGACAAGAGTCAATCCCATGTTTGAGAACAATGGTGAAATCCAGAGAAAACTCGCAGAATCCAAGAAAAAGGCAAAACTTGCTAAAAATCTCAAGGAGGCTGCAGTTAAGGCTACCCGGGATAGAATCTATAGAAAACTCATAGAATCCAAGAAAAAGGCAAACCTTGCTAAAAATCTCAAGGAGGCTGTGGCTAAGGCTGCGGCTTCCAAGATGACCAATATAGAGCGAATCAAAAAGTCGGGTGAGGCGGCCGAGGCGAAACGTATGGTGAAGGCGGAACAACGAAAGAAAAATAAACAATTTGCCAAAACGACTGGACAAAGTGTTAAATCTACACAAAAAAAACAACAAATGAAACGTAAGTCAAACCCAACAAAGAAATAATTTAAGTAAAAATGAATGAATATGACGACTGTACCGTAACTACCGACATGCATCTCAGCGACGATGTTGCCGATTTCATCGAAAAGGGTCTTAATGGGGATGTGGATGTAAAGGAATGGTGTGACAATAACCTCGATAATATCGCAGAGATATATGAGAAGTACGGGCATTCGTACATGTCATACAAGGATGCGGAATTGGTGTTGGTATTTGCGAAAACGTTATACGAGAATAAGATTTCAGACGCACGCGAAAAGTTGTCTCTATTTGTAGCGTGTCAAAATTAGATTGTAATTTAAAGAAATAAACTTCCTTTAGTCTAATGGAAAATTGTAATGTATGTTGTGAAAAATTAAACAAAATAAATCACAAAGAAGTTAAGTGTCCTTTTTGTGATTTAATAAGTTGTCGTTCATGTTCTCAAAGATATATATTGGAATCATTTGAAGATCCACATTGCATGGGATGTAAAACTCGATGGAACCGCGAATTCGTGGATTCATTTTGTACCAAGTATTTTAGAAATACTGAACTAAAACGTCACCGAGAGACTATTCTATTTGAGAGAGAACGGGTACTCATGCCCGGGACACAACCCGAAGTTGAGCGAATAATACAAATGCGTAGAATTCATATTATCATTCAACAACAAAAGAAAAAACTCATTGAACTTCACAACATATATAAAGTATTTGAAATAGATGGTCCCATGCCCCGTGAAATACAAGTACTTTACAGAGAGATGGAGAAAACATACAGACACCTAGATCAGCTACGAAATGGTAGAACATTTATGGATCCCGAACCGAGACGTTTTGTGCGTCAGTGTCCAGTAGAAGAATGTAAGGGATTTCTCAATGAAAATTGGTATTGTGGTTTATGTGAATGTAAGTACTGTAAAGACTGTAATGAACCTGAGGGACCCGAACACATATGTAATCCTGAAACTGTAAAAACGATGAAGCTTCTTAATAAGGATAGTAAATCGTGTCCCAAATGTGGTACAGTTATTCACAAAACGAGTGGGTGTGCTCAAATGTGGTGTATATCATGTCACACAGCTTTCAATTGGCGAACGGGGGAGATTGATACTGGTCGAATACATAATCCACACTTCATAGAGTTCAAGAAAAAAACAATGATGTCTCGAGAACATGGAGACATTCCATGTGGTGGTGTCCCTTCGTTTAGAGAACTACGAGAAATGGGGGCTACAAATGATATACTCCAGTATGCAGTGGTCATACACCAAATGGAACGAGAGATTATGTATCTAGATACGAGACCAATAGACAATACTCCATTACGAGTTGCCTATATGATGAATGACATCAATGAATATATGTTTAAAAATTATTTACAACGTCAAGAAAAGTTAACAGAAAAAACTCGAGACCTTTCGAACATTTTTGAAATGATTTCCAATACAAGTGGGGATTTTCTTAGACAGTATGTCATTGAACCAGGGCGACATGACGAGATCATCGATAGTTTACACAAGATTGTGGAATATGGAAATGAAATTTTCGAAACAATTCGTAAACGATACAATTGTCGACTTCCCCGAAATATTTATGTGTGAGTAAATTAAGATGCTGGTGCTATTATTTTTGATCCTGATACTTATATATATTTTACCTCGATATAATCAACCTATACACATGAAAGGTATTATATCAGACGAAGAACGAACTTACATTATCGAGAAGGCTAAAAATGAATTAAAACCATCAGCAGTCTCCGACGATAGATACACAGATGAGACCGTTCGTAAAAGTGAGACGACGTGGTTATCGCGCGAAGATCCTATTATCGGGAATGTGATTCGTAAGTGTACTAAATATATAGATCGCTCGATTCATAATTGTGAAAATTTACAGGTACTTCGGTACAAACCTGGGGGGTACTATAAACCTCACCAGGATACATTAAAAAAAGACAAGAATGTGAGAATGTACACATTTATTTTAGCGCTCAATGATGACTACGAAGGTGGTGAAACTATATTTCCAAACTTGAAAAGGGAATATAAGCTTAGGGCCGGTGATGCTCTATTCTTCAATACACTCGATAATTATGAAATGATATCTTCCAAGGCTTTACATGGTGGGAATCCTGTAAAGTCTGGTGAAAAATGGATTTGTAATTTATGGGTGCATAAGTATCCCTATGGTAACTGATCCTTCACCTTTTCGCGATTAGCTAAGTGAAGTCCTTCAACCTCGGACTTATTTTGGGCTGCGTATGGAACGGCGTATGCATTATCACACATCCACTTATTCACATTTGTCCAATTACCGTCTTCACATACCCAAATCTCTGCGAGGACACGACCAAACTTCCCTCTAGAATCTGCCTCTGGGCATCTGAGTTCGATTTCAATATCATCCTTCTCCGATGCGACAGCCTTTAGACACCATTCCTTTAGTTTCTTCTTCGAGAGAAGACCAAACTTCTTTTCTTCTTTGTCCGATGTACGAGACTCGGGGGTGTCGATACCTAGGAGACGTACACGCTGCTTCGTACACACATCAAAACCTAAGTCAATGTTGACATCGATTGTATCACCATCCACCACCTTCTCGAGAGAGGATACACGATACTTGAAGGTACAAGGTTCAACACTGTAAGAGGACATCTTATAGTCGTGTATACATTTCATACTTTAATACCATATCAAAGTATGAAATGTATAGCAACTTTTTCCGAAAACAGTCTCTACAAGATAAAGTTGGCAAAGACTCGTAAGAATGTCCTTGAAGCCATGTACCAGCGACCGAGTATCGTGGAGGTGCGTCCTATTAGGGAAAATCTGAGACTTCGTTTACGTTTCACCGAGGCGATAAAAGAAGCACAGGATATGTGTAAAATGGATAAGGATTCATCGGAGTGTCATTGGGCTTGGTACGAGGTGGATGAGTTAGAGGATTCTATGCTACGTCTATACCCCGATAGATGGTAACATTTGGTGGATCGTCATCATACCCATAATACTGAATCGATACCCCAAAGAGATCTATCATTTCCGGATTAACTTCTTCATTCATGTATCTTTTCCAATTTTGTAAAGTTGTGTGGAAATATTCAACACCATCCTCTGAAAATGCACCTATGCGCATGAATGGTCTACTACGTAGCTTTCTCATATATTCATAAACAGCCTCGGGTAAGGGTGTTGTTCTATTATATACTGATTTTAACACGTCGACAATGTAATATCCATGTGAATCGCAAATTATATTTACCTGCATTTTAGGAAACCCCTTGATATACACTTCAAAATCCGCATTACTGGGGAGGGTTGTATATATTGGTGTTTTTTCACATATACACTCTTCATGATACCCAACACCCGGGTGTGTATGGTATGATATTTCCGAATACCACACCTGTTCAATTTCACGCGTGTCGACTGTGTTTCGTTTTTTTGATGTAATCCTTGTTGGTGTACTAAATTTAAAATTATCATATTCGATACCACCTGCATATTCCCACCGCTTGA
>FUWD013238469.1_pt2 | contig 45446 bp, 38 predicted proteins | sample 1063281 | NCBI WGS metagenome assembly FUWD01 (sample SAMEA79048168, study PRJEB19326) | metagenome | biome: marine | reverse complement strand
TGTCAAAAACACCACCAGAATTAGCTGCGGATATTTATAATAGTGGTATTTATTTAGCAGGAGGAGGTTCTATGTTAAGAGGATTAGACAAAAGACTTTCAAGAAAAACAGATCTACCAGTGTACGTTGCAGAAGATCCATTAAGAGCAGTAGTTCGAGGGACTGGAATTGCTTTAAAAGAATTGGATAAATACAAAAGTGTATTGATGAAATAATCTTTTAGATGCTTTAAAAAATGCAACAACTTATTTACTTTTTCCGAAAGTTTAAATATTTTTTATTCTTTCTTTTGTTGCAATGCATCGCTTTGATACTTATTTTCAATAATTTAAACTTTCATAAAAGTAAATATGTAACTTCTGCAAATGCGGTGTCGAGCAGTTTGTATCATCAAGCTTTTAATATTTCTGAGTATTTCAGTTTGAAAAATGTAAATAATGAGTTGTTGTTGGAGAACACCTATCTAAGAAATCGCTTACGACAAAAACAAAAAACTACCACTCTTTCCGATTCAACTTTTGTAGACACCTTAAAATATTTTCAAAAATATACTTTTTCCAGTGCTAAAATTATTAACAACAACTTTACAAAAGCATTTAACTTCCTAACGCTTAACAAGGGAAGAAATGACAGTCTAGATAAAGAAATGGCAGTTGTTAATGGGAAAGGAATCATCGGAATTACGGAAACAGTTTCTCCGAATTATACAAGAGTTCAATCCGTTCTGAATAAAAACTCAAAATTAAACGCACGGTTAAGAAACAGTAGGTATTTTGGCTCTTTAAAATGGGATGGACGAGACTATAAAATACTGCAATTAACAGATATTCCAAGGCAGGCACTAGTGAAAATAGGGGATACTGTAGAAACGGATGGAAAATCCACTATTTTTCCAGAGGGAATTTTGATTGGGAAGGTTGTTGGTATTAATAATGATGCCGCCGTAGACAATGTGATTGATGTGAAATTATTTAATGATATGAGTAATATTGGGCCGGTGTATGTTATTAAGAACTTACATAAATATGAAATTAAACAAATAGAAAACATTGCAAATGAGTAAGACAATCTACTTCGCACTTCTTTTTTTATTTATAGTTCTACTGCAGGTTCTTGTGCTAAACAATGTTTTATTCTTAGGGTATGTGAATCCTTATTTGTACATAATTTTTCTCTTTTTATTTCCCTTAAAAAAAGACAGATTTCGTTTTTTATTCATCGCCTTTTTATTGGGGTTAAGTATTGATGTTTTTTCAGACTCTGGAGGTATTCATGCGTTTTCAACTTTAACAATTGCCTATTTTAGATTGTTTTTTGTAAAAGTTTTTTTCAGTAAGTATGAGGTAGATTATCCTTTTTTTGATTTGAGTTTGGAACCTTTCGGAAAGAAGTTTAATTATGTTGCAACTTTAACGTTGATTCATCATTTTATATTATTTTCTTTTGCTAACTTTAGCTTTAATAATTTTTCACAGGTGTTACTTAATACATTGTATTCAAGTATTTTTACGCTGGTACTTTATTTCCCCGTAGTTTATATCTTTTCTAAAAAACAATAATGCAAAAAAGTTTTTTACTTTACTTTTTAATTACGCTCGTAGGAGTCGTTTTTATAGGCCGCCTATTTCAGCTTCAAATAATTAGAGGTGAAAGCTATGATCCAATTCATAATGCCGCAGTAAAGACAGAATATGATTATCCAGAAAGAGGTTATATTTATGATAGAAACGGTGTTTTATTGGTCGCAAATCAAATTTCTTATGATGTTATGGTGCAGCCAAATCAAGTAGTCTCTCTAGATACATTAGAATTTTGCAAGCTATTAAAAATTAATAAAGAAGATTTTTTAAGGAGGTACTACAAGGCAGATGCATTTGCTTCTTACAAGCCTTCTGTATTCTTAAAACAGTTAGCTAAGGAAGATTTTGCATTTCTTCAAGAGAAGTTGCATAAGTATCACGGATTTTTTATTCAGAAAAGAATTATTAGAGCCTACCCTATAAATGCTGCAGCAAATGTTTTAGGTTATATTGGCGAAGTCAACGAAGAACTTGCAAAGAAAAACAGCTATTATCAAGCAGGGGAGTTAATCGGTAAAGATGGTATAGAAAAACAATACGAAGGATTTTTAAGGGGAAGAAAAGGAAAAAAATATTTTAATAAAAACAGGTTTAATAAAGTTACCGGTTCCTTCAAGAACGGAGAAAAGGATACCTTGGCGCAAAGTGGCAAAGACCTAAAGTTAACATTAGCGATTAAACTTCAACAGTATGCTCAAAAGTTAATGAAGGGTAAAAGAGGTGGTATTGTTGCTATAGAGCCTTCTTCTGGTGAGATTTTAGCCTTAGTTACTGCTCCTTCATATAATCCAAACATGTTGGTTGGTAGAAAAAGATCTCGAAACTCAGTAATCCTAATGGATCCTGAGAACTTAGAGAAACCGACCTATGATAGAGGGTTGAAAGCTTCTTATCCTCCTGGATCTCCTTTTAAAATGATGAATGCTTTAATTGGCTTACAAGAGGGTGTTATTACAAAGGAAACCCCTTTTTACTGCTATAATGGTTATAGATACGGAGGCAGGGCAAGTGAGTTTATGGGATGTCATTGTGGAATTTATGGCAAACCGATACAACTAAAGACAGCGATTGCGAGATCTTGTAATAGTTATTTTTCTAATACGTACAAAAGAATCATTGAAAAAAACAATAAACCATCTAAAGGTTTGGACGCCTGGAGCGCACATGTTAAAAGTTTCGGTTTGGGGAATTATTTAGGATATGATTTACCACAAGGAAGTCCTGGCTTAATACCTACCGGAAAGTACTATGATAATATGTATCGGTACTCTTGGAACGCTTCTACGAATATTTCAAACGCTATTGGACAAGGAGAGGTGCAAACGACTCCAATTCAATTGGCTAATTTTACGGCTGCAATCGCAAATAAAGGATTTTTTTATACACCACATATTTTAAAGGAAGTAAATGAAAATCCAATAGAATTTTCTGATTTTACAAAGAAAAAACAAACCACTATTGATACAGCACATTTTCCTCTTGTAATAGAAGCAATGCATGAAGTTTTTAAAACAGGAACAGGCAAGTGGAGTCAAGTTAAGGGAATTGAAATCTGTGGTAAGACAGGGACTTCAGAGAATTATGCAGTGGTGAATGGGAAAAGGATAAAATTAGAAGATCATTCTATTTTAGTGGCATTTGCTCCAAAAGATAATCCAAAAATCGCACTTGCTATTTTTGTAGAAAATGGGGGGTATGGTTCCACCATTGCCGCTCCTATTGCTAGTCTTTTGATAGAGCAATATTTAAACGGCGAAATTTCTAAAGCAACACAGTATCGAGAGAAGAACATGTTGAATATAAGCTTGCAGGACGAATACGATAAATTAATCCCTAAAAAAGAGGACATTGAGAAGGGAACGAAATAATATTTTTGCAGGTGTTGACTGGCTTTTGGTGCTTATTTTTGTAGTGTTAGTCAGTTTTGGTTGGTTAAATATTTATTCTGCGTCAAATACAGATCAAGAGATTGAGTTGTTAAGTTTTTCAACAAAGTATGGGAAGCAGCTAATCTTTATTTTTCTAACAATTCCCTTAATTATTACAATCCTTTTTTTTAACTCTGAGTTTTATGAAAAATTTTCAGGAATATTTTATATTATTTCTTTAGCCACGCTTGTTGGGTTATTTATTTTCGGAAAAACAATTAATGGAGCTACCTCCTGGTATAATTTTGGAGTATTGGGGCTCCAGCCTTCAGAGTTTGTAAAGGCATTTACGGCATTGGCAGTTGCAAAGCTAATGAGTGACAGGAAGTATAGTTTTAAGTTAGTTAAAAATCAAATTAAAGCCTTTGTTGTTATATTTGCCCCCGCTTTTTTAATCACACTGCAGCCAGACGTGGGGTCTGCACTTATTTATTTGTCCTTTTTCTTAGTATTGCACCGAGAGGGATTAACTTTAAATTATATTATTTTAGGAGCGGTAGTAATTGTCTTATTTATACTCACTATTTTATTTGGAGTTCCCTGGGTGTTGTCCATTTTATTTATAGTACTTAGTATTTTTACTGTGTATGCCATATATAGAGGAGGGAGGCGTTTCTTGCGTTTTAACTGGTATAAAATCGCAGCGGTATATGTGACCGTGGCTATTTTTATTGTTGGAACTGGATACACTTATACTAATATTTTTAAGCAACATCACAGAGATCGTTTTGAGATTCTTCTTGGTTTAAAGAAAGATAATCAAGGTATCGGATATAACTCTTATCAGTCGGAGTTGACCGTTAGCTCAGGTGGGTTTAACGGAAAAGGTTTCTTAAAGGGAGATTTAACTCAGGGAAACTTTGTGCCAGAGCAGCATACAGATTATATTTTTAGCGTAATAGGTGAAGAGTGGGGTTTTTTAGGAGGTACTATCGTAATCATTTTATTTATGCTCATGCTGTATCGAATTCTCTATTTAGCGGAAACACACACGAATAAATTTGGGCGGATTTACGGATATGGTTTGGCCTCAATTTTATTTTTTCATGTAATTGTAAACATAGGGATGGTCATAGGTTTACTGCCAACTGTTGGTATTCCGCTACCTTTCTTTAGTTATGGAGGCTCTTCCTTATGGGGTTTTACAATTCTGCTCTTTATTTTCATTAGATTGGATGCTCATAAAAATCATGACTTTTAGATAAGCATAAAATAATGGATGATTGCTCTTTTTTAGACAGGGTTACTATTTGTTTATGAGATTTCGCAAGAGGATCAGAAGAATGAGTTGCCTTATTTAATCGAAAAGAATCGCTTTTACTGGAGGAGGAAAAGATGGCTGATTTTTTTTAAGTTAGAAAAGAAGACCGAAGTTAAAAAAAATAAATCCTTTAGAGCTACTGTGTGAAACAAAAAAAAAGCCTAAACATTATATTTAGGCTTTTGAATTTTTTGAGAAGTAAAACTTACAATGCGGATACGTGCTTTGTTAATTTAGATTTGATGTTTGCAGCCTTATTCTTATGAATAATGTTGTTTTTTGCCAATTTGTCTAACATAGAAATTACAGCATTTAGTTTCCCTTCTGCTTCCTTTTTATCTTCTACTGTGCGTAAATCTCTAACAGCATTTCTTGTTGTCTTGTGCTGGTATTTGTTACGTAACTTTTTAGCTTCGTTACTTCTAATTCTTTTTAATGCTGACTTGTGATTTGCCATAACTTTGTTTCGTTTTTTTATTAAAACTTTTTGTAGTCCGTACGGGAATCGAACCCGTGTTACATGGATGAAAACCATGCGTCCTAACCCCTAGACGAACGGACCAGAACAATTAAGTATGCCTTAATTGCGGGTGCAAATATACAACGTTTTTTAAATTCTGCAATAATTTTTCAAAAAAAATTGTTTTTTTTTTTAAATTAATAAGCCTTTGCAAAAAGCACCCTTTTAGAAGAGGGCTTTCCACTAAAAACACATATTCCAATTTCTTCTTTTGCGTCATTAGGGATGCACCTTATAGTTGCTTTTGTTTGTGTTTTTATTTTGTTTTCAGTTTCTTCTGTTCCATCCCAATGTGCAGAAACAAATCCTCCTTTATTTTTTATGATGGCCTTAAAATCCTCAAAATTATCTACGGAAGTTGTGTTGTCCGCTCTGAAATTAATGGCTTTGTTAAATAAGTTTTCTTGAATTTCTTCTAAAAGATCACTTACAAAGTCTACCACTTCATTTTGAGCCACTGTTTGTTTCTCAAAAGTATCTCTTCTAGCAACCTCTACCGTACCGTTTTCTAAATCTCTATTTCCCACAGCTATTCTAACGGGTACCCCTTTTAACTCGTATTCTGCAAATTTTGCACCGGGTCTATAGGTATCTCTGTCGTCAAACTTTACAGAAACGCCTTTTGCACGTAATTCATTTACAAATACTGCTACTTTCTCTGAAATAGCTTCTAATTGCCCCTCATCCTTATATATCGGGATAATTACAACTTGTATGGGAGCTAATTTAGGAGGTAATACCAAGCCACTATCGTCAGAATGGGTCATAATTAAACCACCAATCAAACGAGTAGAGACCCCCCAAGAAGTGGCCCATACGTGCTCTTTCTTTCCTTCTTTAGAGGTAAATTTTACATCAAAAGCTTTTGCGAAATTCTGACCTAAAAAATGACTTGTACCCGCTTGTAAGGCCTTACCGTCTTGCATTAATGCTTCAATAGTCAAGGTGTCCTCTGCGCCCGCAAAGCGTTCGCTGTCAGATTTTGAACCTTTTATAACAGGCATTGCCATAAACTCTTCAGCAAAAGTGGCATATACCTCTTGCATTTGCTGCGCTTCTGCAATTGCTTCTGATTTTGTTGCGTGTGCAGTATGGCCTTCTTGCCACAAAAACTCTGCAGTTCTTAAAAATAAACGCGTTCGCATTTCCCAACGTACAACATTTGCCCATTGATTTATTAATAAAGGTAAATCTCTATAGGATTGAATCCATCCTTTGTAAGTACTCCAAATAATAGCTTCAGAAGTAGGTCTTACAACCAATTCTTCTTCTAATTTAGCTTCTGGATCTACCCTAAGTTTTCCTGGGTTGTCTGGGTCATTTTGCAAGCGGTAATGCGTGACTACAGCACATTCTTTTGCAAAGCCTTCTGCATTTTTTTCTTCTGCCTCAAAGAGACTTTTAGGAACAAAAAGAGGGAAATAAGCATTTTGATGTCCTGTTTCTTTAAACATTCGATCTAACTCTGCTTGCATTTTCTCCCAAATAGCAAAACCATAGGGTTTTATAACCATACAGCCTCTCACCGCAGAGTTTTCTGCTAAATCAGCTTTTACAACCAATTCGTTGTACCATTTCGAATAATCGTCGGCTCTTTTTGTTAAATGTTTACTCATAATAAAAAGTTTGGCACAAATATTGGTACCTTTATATTGAAATTAGATGAAAAGAATGTTTCACTTTTAAAAAACAATACAAAACTACTATAAAAAGGTTAGAGACCAAGTAAACTTTAGTTTTTTTTGTTTTACAAGCTTAGGTCAATTTAATATGAACACTAAAAATTATAAATATGAAAAGCTCCTCTAAAAAGATAACCACGAATCAATTTGTATTGTTTGCAATTGCTAATTTGTTTTTAATTTCTTGTGGAACCTATCAGAGTGTTTACACAGATGACGGAATCTATGGCAGTAGCAAAGTTGCACAAAAAGCTAAAAAAATTAGGATTGTAGATGACGAAGCCTACGAAAATAATGAGAATGAATATTTTACAAAGGAGTTAGAACGTCTTGATTATGCAAATGAGACTGCTATTTTTACAGATGTCGATGCCTACAACTCTCAAGATGTGGCGTATGAAGAAGACGCTTTAAATTACAATACAAATCCTGCGTGGGGCAGTAACGGTAATAACAATGTAGTTGTTCGTGTAAACTTAAGAAATGATTCTTATTGGAATGATTTTGGTTGGAATAACAATCGTTTTAACAATTTTGGTTGGAACAACAATCGTTATAATAATTGGGGTTATGGCAGCAGATGGGGATGGAACAATGGTTTTAATAATTGGGGTTACAATCCTTTTTGGAATCCGTACCAGAATAATATAGGATTTGGATGGGGTTTTAACAACCCATATTACGGTGGCTTTATGCATCCGTACGCTGCTTATCAGCAGAACGAAGACGGTTTTTATGCCAATACAAGAAACCAAAGAAGGGCTTCTTACAACAGTAATTATAGAAGATCAAATAGAAACGCAAGGAGTGCACTAAGTAAAAGAGTTACTTCTACTACTAGTAATGCAATAAGAAAATTTAATTCAAAAAGGCTGAAAGTAAATACTGCTAAAAGAAGGGCAGCTTCTGGAAAGGCTATTTCATCGACCAGAAGACGCACGTCTTCAACAAGAAGCCCATCGAGTAGTTCTTCGTCTACTAGAAGAAATTCATCTTCAACAAGAAGCCCATCAAGCAGTTCTTCGTCTACTAGAAGAAATCATCTTCACAAGAAGCCCATCGAGCAGTTCTTCATCCACGAGAAGAAATTCGTCTTCAACAAGAAGCCCATCGAGCGGTTCTTCATCCACGAGAAGAAGTTCGTCTTCAACAAGGAGCCCATCGAGTAGTTCTTCATCCTCTAGGAGAAGTTCGTCTTCATCAAGAAGTAGTTCTCGTGGAAGTTCGTCACCATCAGGTAGCAGAAGAAGTAACTAAACTAGTAGATCCATAGAAAAACATTAAAATGAGAAAACTTATAATATCAGCGGCATTTTTTGCCTTGACACTAACTTCCTACGCGCAATCTTTAGGATATCAAGAACTTGCATTGCTCTTTTCTGAAGACGATGCCAATACCACTGCGAGAGCTACTGCAATGGGCGGTGCGTTTGGTGCTTTAGGTGGAGATATTTCTGTGATGAATATAAATCCTGCAGGCTTGGCTCTTTACAATAATAGCTCCTTTTCAGGTTCCTTTAATTCTCGGAACACTGCCATTGCATCTAATTATTATGGTCGTTCTATCAATACTGAAAATCAGTTTTTTAATTTCTCTCAAGCAGGAGCGGTGTTGGTATTTAAGAATGCTTACAAATCTGATTGGAGTGCATTTGTTTTGGGTCTTAATTTTCGGATTACCAAAGATTTCACCAACAGTTTTAGTGCTAGTGGAAATAGTGGAATCGCCACCTTTACCGAATATCCATTAGATGAAAACGATGCGCCACTAAATTACAATGAAGCACAAGAACAGGGCTTTAACACCAATTATACAGGAGAGAAAAGTGAAATAAACATTGCTTTTTCTTCCATTCACAAAGAGAAGTTGTATGTAGGTGTCAGTTTAAATTTCTACGATTTAAACTTTAGTCAGCAATCAAATTTAATTGAATTTAACGACGATATCGATGGAAATGAGTTAGACGCATCATTATACCAAGAAAATCAAACAACAGGGGGAGGTTTTTCTTTAAATGCGGGTTTCATATACAAAGCACATAAAAATTTTAGATTTGGTTTGTCTTATCAAACGCCAACTTTGTTTACAGAACTTTTAGAAGAAACGAACATTGTAGACAATGATGGTTTTATGGGGGACACAGAAATAATAGTGAGTAATACTCCCACTATTTACGACAATACTGCAGGAGGATATTTTCCCTCCCAACGCTTTATATACAGGTTGAAAACGCCAAGTAAATTAACTGCAAGTGCTGCATTTATTTTTGGTAAAAGAGGTTTGTTGAGCATTGATTACAGCAATAAAAAATATCAAAATATTAAATTATCAAATGCAAATTTCTTAGATGAAAATCAGTTTTTTCAGAATGAATTAAGAAACACACATGCATGGAACATTGGTTCTGAGTGGCGTTTTAGCAACGTTACTATTCGGGGAGGTTATCGCTTTGAACAAGCTCCTTTAGCAATGGCATTGGCTACAGACAACTTAGAAGGCTACTCTTTGGGTGGGGGCTATAATTTTGGAAAATTTAAATTAGATTTTGCGTACAGTAACAATAATAGAACTTCTTTTTATAATGCATATGCCCAGTTTCCGTCAGTAAATTCTATAGAATTACAGGTAGACAATCGCATTTTTACGACAACCTTAACCATCAGTTTGTAGCGTTCACAACTAGTGCAGCCATTAGTTTAATTTACATGGGATTTAAAGAGTTATCTCGCTGAGAGTTTTGACGTTTTATTGCTATTAAATAACCGTATCTATCTTTTTTCCCTTAATTTTGCAATTCAATTTTTGAAATATGTCAGATACTAAAATTACCATACAAGAAACGACCAACAACACCATTATAAAATATAACAGTAGTACGATTTTAATTAATGGAGGGAGTTATGAATTTAATAATATAGACGAAGCTAAAAATTCTCCATTAGCTCAAGAATTATTCTACTTACCCTTTGTAAAGAAAGTTTTTATTACAGCCAATTTTATAGCCATTCAGCGTTTTGATATCCTAGAGTGGTTGGATGTTCAAGAGGAAGTAAAAGAGCAAATAGAAGCATATTTAAATGATGGAAATGCGGTTGTAAATGAGCAAAAAACATCAAAAAAAGAAGCGATTGAAGTATATGCAGAAGTGACTCCAAACCCTGCAGTGATGAAGTTTGGTACAAATAAAGCATTGACACAAACAGATGTAGAATTTAAAAACATCGATGAAGCCAGTGCATCGTCTCCGCTTGCACAAGCTATTTTTAACTTTCCATTTGTACAGCAAGTTTTTATTTCAGACAATTATATTTCTGTTACTAAATACGATATGGTAGAGTGGAATGACGTCTACGGAGAAGTGAGAACTTTTATAAGAGAGTATTTAGCCGATGGGAAAACCATTATTAAAGAATTACCAAAAGAAGAAGTGGTTGTCGTTGCCGACGAGGTGCAAGCTCCAAAAGTAGCTTTGGAAGGTATTTCAGCTCAAATTGTAGATATTTTAGATGAGTATATTAAACCTGCCGTTGCAAGTGATGGAGGTAATATTGCTTTTCATTCTTATGACAAAGACACGAAAGTAGTGCGTGTTATTTTGCAAGGTGCCTGCAGTGGCTGTCCTTCTTCTACCGCGACTTTAAAAAATGGAATCGAAAACTTATTAAAAGAAATGCTGCCAGATCAAATTAATGAAGTGGCTGCAATTAATGGATAATTAATTTTGCAAAAGCAAATTTCAAAAGGCCCAAAGGGATATAATATGTCAAAAATCATCAAACCATACAAAGATTCAGAATTAGGAAAAAAAGAGCAAGTTGCTCAAATGTTTGATAATATTTCCAGTAATTATGATGACTTAAATCGCGTGATCTCTCTAGGGATCGATATAAACTGGCGTAAAAAAGTAATTGAAATTATAGCAAAGGAACATCCGAAACAAATTTTAGACATTGCCACAGGAACAGGAGATCTTGTGATGATGATGTCAAAGTTAAAAACGGAGAAAATTATAGGACTCGATATTTCAGCTGGAATGTTAGCGGTTGGAAAACAAAAAATAGCCAAAGCAAACCTTGCGGATAAAATAGAAATGATTGTTGGTGATTCTGAAGAAATGCCTTTCGAGGATAATACCTTTGACGCAATTACAGTATCTTTTGGGGTTCGAAATTTCGCGAACTTAGACAAGGGGATCAAAGAAATTGCCAGGGTCTTAAAATCAACAGGAGTTTTAGTTATTTTAGAAACTTCTAATCCAACGAGGTTTCCATTTAAACAGGGATATAAATTATATACAAATTTATTTTTACCCATTGTAGGAAAACTTTTTTCTAAAGATAAGGTAGCATATTCATATTTGTCAGAATCTGCAAACTCTTTCCCCTTTGGCGAAGCTTTCAACAATATTTTACAGAAAAATGGGTTTACTCATACAGAATATACTCCTGTAACTTTTGGAGTTGCTACTATTTATACAGCGCGTAAATAATGAGGAGTAGAAGAATTTTGTTTTTTGGTTTTGCAGTATTGTTTTCCTGCTCTCTTTTTGCACAAAGAGAGCGTGTAGCGTACTTGCCTAATTTTGACGATAGGCCGTTGCATTTCGGTTTTTATTTGGGTTTAAATCAAAACGATTTTAAGTTAAATTTAAAAGATACCCCCACTAACCCAGATGTTATTGATATTACCGTAGCACCTGCAGCAGGTTTTAACGTTGGTCTAATTGTAGATTTAAGGTTGCATAAAAATTTAAATTTGCGTTTGGAACCCGGTTTAGTGAGTAACTCAAAAAAAATAATGTTCAATCATTTAACAACTGCTGCGGATAAACCACAAGACAGTATTCGAGAGGTTGTTTCTACATATTTACATATTCCTTTGCTTTTTAAATTTAGTACAGACAGGTATAAAAATATTCGCCCATACGTATTAGCGGGGGTCTCTTACGACTATAATTTTTCTAGTAAGGAGAAAGGTGATGATAATTTTGCAAATCAATTTAGAACCAAAACGCATAACTTCATGTATGAAGTTGGCTTGGGCATCGATTTCTATTTGTATTACTTTAAATTTTCGCCGTCAATACGGGGTGTTTTTGCAATTAATAATGAAATTAAATATGACGATCCCGCGAATGGACCAAGTAAATGGACGGATCCTATTAATTTTTTAGGAACACGGGGAATATTTTTAAATTTTGCTTTTGAGTAAGTCTTTTCGTGTGTAAACTTCTGAAGACAGTTCCTTGCTTTAGAGACTAAGGATTGCGTTTAAACTCACTAATTAAAATGGCAGCTGCTGTGGCAACATTTAGACTCTCCGTTCTTTGAGTTTCTCCAAACCTTGGTATTGAAATTTTATGTTGAACTTGATTTTTAATTTCTTCAGAAACGCCATTTGCTTCATTTCCCATAATTAGAATTCCTTCTTTTGGTACATTTGTTTGATAAATATTTTCACCATTCATATCTGCAATAAACGTGGGGAATCGGCTTTCAGAGATATAATCTTTCAAATCTAAGTATTTGATATTAATTCGAGTTAAAGACCCCATAGAGGCTTGCACTACCTTCTGATTATAGCAGTCTACTGTGTCTTTAGAACAGATGAGCTGTGAAATTCCAAACCAATCACATAAGCGAATAATGGTACCTAAATTCCCGGGATCATTAATGGCATCTAAAGCAAGTATTAAACCTGAATTTTGAATTGATTTTTCCTCTGGAATCTTAAATAAACTGAAAACTTTATTTGGAGATTTTAAAGTACTGATCTTTTTTAATTCAGTTTCAGAAACTCTTGTAACTTTATTTTCAGGAAGCATCGTTTCAAAATCATTTGTACAAAAAATTAGTTCCACTTCAAAAGCCGAGTTTAGCAACTCATTTACTACCTTTATACCTTCAGCAATAAATAAACCATGCTTTTGTCGATACTTTTTCTGAGATAAACTTGTTATTAATTTTAGTTGACTTTTTGAGATGCCCATTAATTGTGTCTAATTTGAAATAAACCTTTGAAATACACTATTTTTGAATTTAAATGTACTGCGAAAGTAATGAAAAAACTTCTTTTTTGCCTTTTACTTCTTTTATTTTTGGCAGCTTGTAATGCTACAAAACATGTTGCAGAAGGAGCACACTTGCTCGAGCAAAATTATATTTTCGTAGACAATGTGCGAGATAAAAGTGCGGCTTTGGAAAAATACATCCTTCAAAAGCCAAATCCAAAACCAATTGGTTTGTTTTTTCATAATTTAGGAAAGCACGGGGGGCCAGATACGCCTTTAGAATGGGGTCTAAAAAATCCAAAGAAATATAAGTTTATTAAGAATGTATTTTCAGAGAAACAAAGTATCGCGTTTGCAAACGGTTCTATAAAGGCAAACAAGTGGTTGTTGAGTTATGACATGCCCGTTGTAATTAGTGATAAAAAAGTAAAAAGAACCTCAGATAATTTATGGGCTTATTATAAAACACAAGGTTATTTTGAGTCCCAAGTCAGTTCAAAAGTTACCCGAGATAGCATCCATAAAAAAGCATCGGTAGCTTATCGTATTGTGAAGGGAAGCCCCACTTTATTAGATACTATACACCTAAAAATAGCATCTCCAATTTTAGAAGCTATTTATAAAGATACGGGAGCACAATCTTTATTAGTAAAAGGAAATCAGTACAACGATATTACTTTTAGAAAGGAAGCGAAAACTATCGTTGAACTTTTCAGGAATAATGGAATTTTTCATTTCTCTGAGTCGGCTTTAGGGTTCTATGTAGATTCTACTAGAGCAGATTATAAAACAAATGTTGAGCTTTTAATTGCGAAGGACCGTTTTGAAGAAGAGGATGGTAAATACACCAAGAAACTGTATAAGGTTCACAAAATTAAAGAAATTAATGTAGTTACAGACTATACGTATACCCAAAAAGAGGAGATCTATAAAGACAAGGTTGTCTATAAGGGAATTAATTTTTTAGCATATGATAAACTAAAATATAATCCGAAGTACTTAGCCCAATCTATATTTTTTAATTCAGGAGATGTGTATAAAGATACGCTAAGGAATTTAACAAGAAATCATTTAAAATCACTTAAAAATTTTAAATCTACCAACATTACGTTTACGCCGGTAAAAGGTTCTGATGATGAATTAATAATGGATTTGTTTTTAGCACCAAGTGAAAAATACACTATTGGTCTCGAAACGGAATTAACCCATTCTAATATTAGAAATATTGGTTCTTCCGCAAAGTTTTCGTTGACAGACAGAAATGCATTTAGAGGAGCTGAATTATTGAAGTTTTCTTTTTTAGGCTCTTGGTTTAATTCAAATACTGGTCCAGGTTGGGAGATTGGAGCAGATGCATCTTTAGAGATTCCTAGGCTTGTAGCGCCTTTTGGTCTTAGTAAGTTGGTTCCTAAAAGGATGTCACCAAGAACACTATTCTCTTTGGGATCCAGTTTTCAGAAAAACATAGGTTTAGACAGACAAACGTTTACATTTCTATCAGATTACAAATGGCAATATAATAGAAAAAAAACTATCCAATTAGAACTTTTTAATACACAATACATTCAGAACTTAAATACAAATCGCTTTTTTAATATTTATGGTTCTGAATTTTCTAATTTAAATACAGTTGCAGCCATTTATGATGCTGCAAACAATAGTTCTTTTTATCCTTTGTCAACAAACTTAGACACACAAACTGCCGCTTCCTTAAGTTTTATAAGTGCCGTTGCTTCAAATTCAGGTTTTCAAAGTTCAAATTCGGTAGCTTACAATACGGTATTAAATATTCAAAATAGATATAATATCGTCACATCAGATTTTTTAATTCCTACTTTAGCTTTTGCGTATACCTACAATAGTCAAGTGGATTTTAAAGACAATAATTTCTCTTTTTTTAAAGCAAGAATATCAAATTCTGGAAATGTTTTAGGTTTATTGTCAGATACTTACAATGATAAAGGTAAAAAAACACTTTTTAAAATTCCATTGGCACAATATTTTAAAACAGATATCGAGTATAAGCGATTCTGGGATGTTGGGAGCAATGCTGTTTTTGGAATTAGGTCGTTTTTAGGTGCAATTTTTACCTATGATAACTCTGCCATCCCCTTTACAAGAAGTTATTTTGCAGGCGGTTCAAACGATATTAGAGCTTGGCAAACTTATGGGTTAGGACCCGGCAGCAGAAACAGTGGCTTAGAGTTTAATGTAGGGAGTTTTAAATTTTTAACAAGTGCCGAATATCGTTTTGATTTAATAGGCAGTTTTAAAGGAGCTTTTTTTATGGATGCAGGAAATATTTGGGATATTTCAGGGGCTCAATTTGTAGATGAGGATGCCAAATTTAGCGGATTATCCTCATTAAAAGAAATTGCAATTGGCTCTGGATTGGGAATCCGTTATGATTTAAGTTTTTTTGTACTCAGGTTTGATGCAGGTTTTAAGACCTATGAGCCTTATTTAAAAGACCGTAAATGGTTTAAAAATTATAATTTTGCAAGCGCAGTTTACAATATAGGAATCAATTATCCGTTTTAACCGAAGTACATAGAATTCTATAACGTTTTCGTTATTTTATACTTTCTTCAAACTAAAAAGAACCTATTTTCACTATTTTTGGATCAAATTAAGAATCTTTAAATTTAAATACAATTATATGAGTCACAACATCAAACCTGGAGTAGCAACAGGAAAAGAAGTACAAGCAATTTTTAACTTAGCGAAAGAAAAAGGATTTGCATTACCAGCAGTAAATGTAATTGGTTCTAACACTATTAATGGTGTTTTAGAAACTGCAAGAGATTTGAACGCACCTGTTATTATTCAGTTTTCTAATGGTGGTGCTCAGTTTAATGCAGGTAAAGGATTGTCTAATGAAGGTGAAAAAGCAGCAATTGCTGGTGGTATTGCTGGCGCAAAACATGTGCATGAACTAGCGCTTGCTTATGGTGTTCCTGTAATTCTGCATACAGATCATGCTGCTAAAAAACTACTACCTTGGATAGATGGTTTGTTAACTGCATCTGAAAAACATTTTGCTGAAACAGGGAGTCCGCTATATAGTTCTCATATGATTGATTTATCTGAAGAGCCTTTAGAAGAAAATATAGAAATTTGTAAAACATATTTAGCTCGTATGAGTAAAATGGGTATGACTTTAGAGATTGAATTAGGGATCACAGGTGGGGAAGAAGACGGTGTAGATAATTCTGATGTTGATGTTTCTAAACTATACACACAACCAGAAGAAGTTGCGTACGCATATGAAGAGTTACTCAAGGTTTCTCCTCAATTTACAATCGCAGCAGCATTTGGGAATGTCCATGGTGTTTATAAACCAGGGAATGTAAAGTTAACACCAAAAATTTTATTAAACTCTCAAGATTATATTTCTAAAAAATATAAGGTAGCTCACAATACCATCGATTTTGTTTTTCACGGTGGTTCTGGTTCTACGTTAGAAGAAATAAGAGAATCTATTGGTTATGGAGTGATAAAAATGAATATTGATACAGATATGCAGTTTGCTTTTACTGAAGGTGTAAGAGATTATATGCAAGGAAAGGCAGCGTATGTCGCTACTCAAATTGGGAATCCTGATGGAGCAGACCAGCCTAATAAAAAACACTATGATCCAAGAAAATGGTTGCGTGAAGGTGAGGAAACGTTTAAAACGCGTTTAAAGCAAGCATTTCATGATTTGAACAATGTAGATACATTATAAGATTTCTTTTACTACTTAAAAGAGGTGTTTTGAAATTTTTCAAAATGCCTCTTTTTTTTGTAAAAAAATAAATCTTTACTTGAAAAGAATCATTTAAAGAAGAAAGTAGAATTGGAAAAAATCTGCTACATTTGTAACTCATACTTTATTCAGAAGTAATTCATATTTTAAAGATATAAAATAAAACAAACACTTAACATGGCTTGGTTTAAAAGAACAGATAAAGGAATTCAGACTTCTACCGAAGATAAAAAAGACACTCCAAAAGGTTTGTGGTACAAAACCCCAAGCGGAAAAGTGATAGATACAGAGGAGTTAAAAAGAAATTTATACGTAAGTCCAGAAGACGGGTATCATGTAAGAATAGGAAGTAAAGAGTATTTCGAGTTGTTTTTTGATGATAACAAGTTCAAGGAATTAAATGAGACACTTACCTCCAAAGATCCTCTAAATTTTGAAGACACTAAAAAATATCCAGACAGGTTAAAAGCTGCACAGGAGAAAACAAAATTAAATGATGCTGTTAGAACTGCAGTAGGAAACTCTTTAGGAAAAGAACTGGTCATTGCAGCAATGGATTTTGCCTTTATCGGTGGCTCTATGGGCTCTGTAGTTGGAGAGAAAATTGCAAGAGCTATTGATTATGCTATTAAAAACAAGATTCCATTCTTAATGGTTTCTAAATCGGGTGGCGCAAGAATGATGGAAGCGTCACTTTCTTTAATGCAATTGGTGAAAACATCATCGAAGTTAGCACAATTAGCGGGCGCTAAAATTCCCTACATCTCTTTATGTACAGATCCAACCACGGGAGGCACAACAGCTTCTTATGCCATGCTAGGTGACATCAATATTGCAGAACCGAATGCTTTAATTGCATTTGCTGGACCTCGAGTGGTAAGAGATACAACAGGGAAAGATTTGCCAGAAGGATTTCAGAGATCTGAGTTTGTTTTAGAACACGGTTTCTTAGATGCAATTTATGAGCGTAAAAGTTTAAAAACACAAATAAATTTATACATTGATTTGATACAAAATATTCCTATTAGAAAAGAAGCAATAAAAATATAGTAGCGTTCTAAACTAAAAAAAGCCAGCATTCGCTGGCTTTTTTTAGTTTAGAACGTTTTTTAAAATCTCCAACCAACGTTTAGACCTGCCCTTGGCACTACTACTGGGCCAGCAGAGCCCAAAAGATTTCTTCCTGCGCCCACATAAAGATCAATGACCAATCCGCTTTCTGCGATGTATTTTGATCCTACAGCAATTCCGAGAGCCGTATCTGTATATTTTTGAAGTACGGAATTCTCCGCTGCTCCCACATTTATTTTACCTGAATTTACACTTAAAAAAGCTTCCCCAAAAATATTCCACTGTGCGTCCAAAGTAAAGTAATTTCGAAAATAGGGTGTAATTATCATATTCTCATTATACCTAAAATCTACCGCTTGATCTTCGAGGTTTAGGAGTACAGAAATTCCAAGAGAGCTTTCTGCATTTAAATAGTTCTCATATGAAAACTCCAAACTTCGGATCACTAAGGCATCTGCAATATCTAGTTTAACTTCTTGTTGTGCAAGCCCTAAAGAGCTTACAAAAAGACTGAATATAAGTACTAATTTTTTCATATTTTTTTATTTTTTACAAACTTTTTAAAACCGATATCCCAACGAAATACCAAAGCGACCAACAATAGGAGGTGAAATATAATTATCATTTTCTTCTCCTTTAATCAAGTTTCTTCCAACACCAAACAACACTTCTGCTGTAAAACCTCTTTTTGTAACAAATTTACCTCCGACAGAAATACCTAAAGCAAATGCAGTCTCGTTTTCGATAGAATAAGAACTACCTCCTAAATTAATAAAATCTTCTTGGAATGTATTCAACATTCCAAAACCTTCTACGAAAAAACCGCGTGCATAATCATAGTCAGAAAAAAACCACCTGTAGTAAGGAGTAACAGAAGATTTTTTTGGAAAAACAACATCACTCTCCGCGTAGTTAGCAAAGTTGTAGAATACCGCAACACCAAATGAGGAATTTGCGTTTATTAATCTCTCATAAGAAATATCAACTGACGCGAATGCAATAAAATTAAATGCATTTAATTTTAGTTCATATTTTTTTTCAATATCTTGAGGGTATATACTTTTCCAAGGAATTTGTTCCTCTTGCGCTGTAGCGTTGAAACCGACAAAGGTTAATAATAAAAAGAATAAGATTTTTTTCATGTTTTTTTACAAATATATTAAAATGGATGCAAGAAAGGTTAAAAAAGGGCACGTAATTGAATACTCCCTGTGTGGATAGGTTTAGAGTCCTGACTTTTTCGTCCTAAGTAACTTAGATTTAAATTTAAAAATGAATTCAACTTTTTATTAAATAAAAGGGTCCATGTATAATTTTTACCGGCTTGCAAACCCTCCAACATCTGATAGGCAACGGGTGAATTTGTGTTGCCTTTGAAGTCATTTAAAAACACATTTATATTTCCAGAAACCTGCTGTTCATTATCTTTTAAATAAATATATTCCAAACCGAATTTTTGCTGTTTTAATTCTTGGAATTCAGACAGGGTATTCTCTTTATTTTTATAATGATAAAAAGCCGTAAGTTTATTGTTTGAATTGTATAAGAAACTAATTTTTGGATGAATTTCGCTACCCTCAATTGTATAGTTTCTACTGTTAAAGTTTTCTGTGTTTAGCTTATTTTGTGAAACTTTCCCCATCAAATCAAACAACCAAAAATCAGCAAACTTGTGCACAAAATCTATTTTATTAGTTTTCGTATTATTGGTTTGTGCACCTATAAAATATTGTTGTTTATTCCGTAGTTTTCCGAAAGTAAAAGTGGTACTATATTTTTGTAAATTCCTGTTGAAATATAAACTATTCCGGATATTAAAATTCAAACCAATCAATTTATCTTCATTAAAATCAAAAGGGTTGAAGTTAAATGAATTCCCAATTCTAGATTGTTCATTAGCAACGCTCAAAAAACTTTCGTTCTGAAAATGTGAAATAAGGTTTTTAATTCCTTTTTTATTTTCCCACTGTTTAAAGTTTAGTTTCACACCCTGTCTCAATTTTGCACTTTGTGTTGCTACGAAACGCACATTTGGCTTTGGAAGGCGCAAGTAGTCTGCTTGGTCTTGAAACTCTGCTATTTCAAATTCGTCAAAATCTTGAACGCCGTCTGTGTTGTAATCAATCCAAGTATAATACCCCATTCCAGGAGCTGTTTTTATATATACATACTCTTGCCTGGCAATGTTGCCAGAGGAGGTTTCATAAAGGGTATTGAGATTGATGAAATTATTAAATAATTTTTGTTTGAAAATTAACCGTGAATTTAATGATTTTTCATTTTCAGAGAAGTTATTTTCTGTACGTCTGTAGTTCCCATAAACCCGCAAGTCGGTTGCTTTGTTTTTAATCAAGTTACTTTCAATATAAAATGATTTTCTGTTATTAATTTCTTTAAATTTATTTGATTTTATACTATCATTATTGCGATAGTTAAAACCAAACTTAGCAAATACTTTTGCAGTATCTCCGACACCAAAATAGGCTTCTAATTCTTTAAATCGGTGACTTGTAGAAATATAGTTTTTGGAGATGTTGTTTTTTCTATCATTCGTTTCTAAATTCGTAAAACCGCCGATCCAGCTGCTATTAAAAGTGTGCTCTATGGTTGCTTTTGCTCTTAAAAAGGAGTTGTCTTCTAGTGCTGATGTATTGGTCAGGAAGCTGGCATCTGTAAAAAAAGTTGTTTTTTTTAACTTTATTTTTGATTGGAATTCGTGCTTATCACCAGCATACGTATTTTGATAGTTCAAGTGGTTGTAGCGATATAATAAAAAATCCTTCTTTTTATTTGTAAAGTTTAATGCAGATTGAAAATAGTTTTTTGTTGCGTTGTTGGTTAATAAATTCCAGTCTCTATTAAACTCTACAGGTTCCCATCTTTGTTCAGTTTTGTAGTTTTTTTGAACAAATTCGTACTGGATGTTGCTCTTTAACTGCCATTTTTTGTCAATTAATACCTGCTGCCATTTTAGTTTTGTAGCAACCCCAGTATTTTGATTGTTGTCTCTTTTAGAAAATAAATTTGCATCCGTATTACTAATAGAAACTTCAGAGGATAGTTTGGTTTTGTTGCTTGTATTATAATCAGATTTAATAACAAAAACTTGCGATTTTGTAGGCGGTATTAAACGAGTTATGGGTGCATAACTTCCTTGATTTAGGCCAACATAACGATACACATTGCCAATTGCACTGCTATTATTGATGTCTAGAATATAATCGCCAGTATTGGAACCTACGTTGGTAAAGGTTACGGCGTATACTTTATCGGATGAATTTAGCGCGTATTCAAAATTTTCTACAGCACCATTTGTTACCTTCTTGTAAAGGATTTTATTTTCGTCAAAAACAGCTTCAAAAGCATTCTCAGCAAACATTAGATTGCTGTTGTTACCAGCATTTGCTAAAACTTCTATTTGTTGTGGGGTTAACGCCTGCTGCAATGGTTGGTTTTTAGCATCGTTTTCACTGTAGAAAAAACCACTTATTTTTAGTTTTTCTGTTTTGTAAGTGGCGGTTTCATAAGTAACAAAACGCGTGTAGTTTTTATCTGAATATTGGAAATCAACCCAAATCCGCATGTCATTTGTAATTGGGAAAGTCGTGTTAAATAAAATCTCACCCAAATTATAATCAATAGTATACGCTTTGTTTTCCCCTTTTTCAATGCGAATTCCGTTGATGTATACCTGCTCACTTCCAGCAATAATAATAATATTTGGTTCGTTGTTTTTTCCAACAACCTTGTAAGGTCCTTGATTGCCTTCATCTCCAACAATGGTATAGGTGTTAAACTTTCCTCGAACAATTGCACCAGCGGCACTTACCTGAAGATGCTCATTTATTTTTGCAGCTACTTCTAAACCTGAAGCTTGTTTTGTAAATAACCCAAAATAACTGTCTTGGTTTTTTAGGGATAAGTCCCCTGCTTTTACCCGCCAATTTTCGGAGTACATTTCAATAAAAATACGATCAAAATCGGTGAGATTTTGTGCATATCCATTTTCTTGAATGGGAATATTGGTATCCCAAATATTTGCTCTTAATGTAACTTTATCTGAGAGCTTTCCAGAAATTTCTAAATCGAGTGCAGCGTTGGTAACTGAATTTTGGTTCGTGCCAGAGGTAATGCCTCTGGAAATAAATCCTTTCGTCTGCAAGCCTTCAAACAGTTTCACATCTGCGGTTTTTTTGTTGGTCGTTAAACTGTACATTTTACCGGTATTTGTTCCATTTGGTAAAATTAGACTTTCATCGTAAGGAGTATAGGTTTTGGTAAGAAACTCAGGAAGGCGAAAGTATTCTATGGTGATTTCCGGGTATTCTAAAGCGTTAATAATTATTGTGGCACTATTGAAGTTTATTTGATATTTTGTTTTTTCGATGGGTTTGAGTGCACTGTCTACTATTTTAAAGTAGTATGGGTTTATTGCAACTGAATCAAATTGAATGCTATCCTTTTCAATGCGAAGTTTTTGAGATCTAAATTCTTTAGATACCCTTTGAGAATGGATTGAAAACCCAACAATCAAAAACAGAAAAAAGATTTTTTTTTTAAACATCTACAAGCTATAACGAACAAACGTAAAAATAGTTTTTTTAATATGTAAATACTTTTAAAATAAAGAGTGTTGTTTTACTGGATTCTCATGTGCTAACAGCCATTTTTTACGCCAAATCCCACCTGCATATCCTGTTAAAGCTCCGTCGGAGGCAATAACTCTGTGACAGGGAACAACAATCCACAATGGATTTTTGCCATTCGCAGCCGCCACCGCTCGTGTGGCCTTTACATCTCCTAAAGCTTTACTTTGTTCTAGGTAACTTTTTGTTTTTCCAAAAGGTATTTTTAATAAACTCTTCCAAACCTTTATTTGAAAATTGGTTCCTTTCGGATTTACTGTGAGGTTAAAGTGATCCCTTTTACCAAGAAAATATGCTTCTAATTGCACAACACATTCCTGCAAACAGAGCGGTGTTGATGGTTGCATTAATTCCTCAGGAACGTTTTCTTCATCTAGAACATGTATGGATTGCACACCGTTGTGGTCCCCTGTTATTTTTGCAATTCCTATGGGTGTTTTACAATATGTAGTGTGTATCGTCAAATTATTTTTTTGATAAAAAGTGCCCTTCAATTCCGTATGCGATTCCAATATTTATGCTATACCCCTTTAAGTTTGGGTTGAACTTAGAGTTGGTCATAAATATTCTTGTTCGAATATAGCTATTTCCTGCTTCTCTTAACCCGAAAATAGTAGGCATAAAATTAACTATTTTTTTATTCTTAAAATCAAAGTTCAATCCAAAAATAGAAGTGCCTGTAGAAATCTCAGTTTTATTTTCTTGCTGCCCAGCTTCACTTAAAAAAGTAATACCATAGCCAGCAAAAGGTAGGATTCTGATTTTTTGTGTTTCATATACGGGATAGCCAAAAGACATATTTAACATACCAATGGTCGTTTTTTTTCCTTCTGAAAGAGTAAGAGCGTTGTCAATTAAGTCGCTATTTAGCTTACTGTTCGTAAAATTCATATGTAGGTCCATAAAAATATTTTTAAAGGAAAACTCAAATCCCAAGGCTACTGCAATGGTTGTATTGAATGTTTCTTTATACTTTCCGCCATAAAGTCCAAAATCTAAACCACCATAGAGTCCATAGGTCCAATTACTCTGTCGGAAATCAGGAATTTCAACCGAACGACTTACTTGCAACTTTTCTGTCGTTTCGGAGAGCCAGCGGTCTGTTACATTTTTTTGAATTCCATAGTTTCCAGTTTCTTGAAAATCTAAAATTTTTCTATCCAATTGATTCCGAAGAGCACTAAAAGGAGAATTTATCTCGAAAACAGAATTTAAAGAGTATATGCTAGTTTGTAGTTTTCTCTTATAGAGTTCTACCAAGTTAAAAATTACCTGTTGGTATTTTAACTGGTATGCATCTCTTAAGTTTGGGTGAATAAAAGATAAAGAAGTATCTACGTAGGCGTCTGAAAAAACCCCTTCATAAACAACGTTATCAATCGTCTTTTTATCTGTTTGATACAGGATTACATAGGCAAGATAAGAGGCACTATTTTTTGTGGGTTTCGCCTGAAAATCATTCCAAGTAAGTGCTCCATCTGACCAATATTTTCGATATTCCTGTCCTGCTATCTGGAGACTTATGGTTAGTAGAATAGAGAGCATCGCAGCTCTTTTCATTTTCTTAAATATTAAAAACATCTTTAGAGTTTTGTGTAGTAATGGCGGATATTTCCTCAAATGAAAGACCATAAATATCAACTAAGGTGTCAATAACGTTGGTAATAAATGCACTTTCATTTCTTTTGCCACGATAAGGAACAGGTGCCAAATAAGGGGCATCCGTTTCTAGTACAATATGCTGCAAATCTATTTCTTTTAGAAAGGTATTAATCTTACCATTTTTAAAAGTGGCAACACCACCAATTCCCAACTTCATATTGTAAGAAATCGCTTTTAAAGCCTGTTCTTTTGTACCGGTAAAGCAATGAAAGATACCTCTTAAATCAGCTCCTTTTTCAGCTTCTAAAATTTCAAAAATAGCTTCAAATGCAGCCCTGCAGTGAATTACTATTGGGAGCTTCTTCTCTTTTGCCCATTTAATTTGAGTTCTAAATGCTTCTTGTTGCTGTTTTAGAAAAGTAGTATCCCAAAACAAATCAATTCCAATTTCCCCAAGCGCATAAAATTTTTTTTTATCGATCCACTCTTTGACATGCGCTAATTCTTCTAAATAATTTTCTTTTACAGAAGTTGGGTGCAACCCCATCATTAAGTATACGTCTAAAGGAAAATCTTCCTCCAACTTGAGCATGCTTTTTGTATGCGAAGCGTCAATCGCAGGAATAAAAAATCGAGAAACACCTGCGTCTTTAGCACGTTGTATCATCTCTTTTTGATCTTCATTAAACTGACTAGAATATAAGTGAGTGTGTGTATCTGTAATCATGAGAAGGTAGAATCATTTTTAGCAAAATTACAAATTAATCTGAGCTTCAAGACGTGTTGTAAAACATTTTATAAAACGTACCTTTGCGTAAAATTTTATAAGATGACTTTTGAAGATTTAGATTTATCAAATCAACTACAGTATGCAATTGACGATTTAGGTTTTGAGAGACCTACGCCAATTCAAGAACAAGCATTTTCTGTGGTACGATCTGGTAAAGATGTGGTGGGAATTGCACAAACAGGAACCGGGAAAACCTTTGCGTATATGTTGCCGATTCTGAGGGATTTGCCATTTTCTAAACAGCAACACCCGAGAGTTTTAATATTGGTCCCAACAAGAGAGTTGGTGCTGCAGGTGGTAGAGCAGATAGAACAGTTGTCAAAATATATCAACACCCGTGTTTTAGGGGTATATGGTGGTGCAAACATCAACACTCAAAGACAAGCTATTCAGCAGGGTCAGGATATTATTGTGGCAACTCCTGGGCGTTTGTATGATTTAGCGATTAGTAATTCTTTAAAAATGAAATCAATTCAGAAATTAGTCATTGATGAAGTAGATGTCATGTTAGATCTAGGATTCCGATTTCAGTTGATGAATATTTTCGATGTCATTCCAGAGAAAAGGCAAAACATACTTTTTTCGGCAACCATGACAGAAGATGTAGACGCCTTAATCTATGATTTTTTTAAAAATCCAGAAAAGATATCTGTTGCCGTTAGTGGAACACCATTGGACAATATTGAGCAAATTTCATACGATACTCCTAACTTTTTTACAAAGGTAAACTTGTTGCATACGCTGCTAAAGGATAGAGAAAACTTTCATAAAGTATTAATATTTGTAGGATTTAAGAGAACAGCAGATTTATTGTTTAAGCACTTAGAGGAAGCTTTTAATAGTGAAATATGTGTAATACATTCCAATAAGACTCAGAATTATAGAATACGATCTATCCGGCAATTTGACGAGGGAAAGAATCGAATTTTACTAGCAACGGACGTGATGGCACGTGGTTTGGATTTTGACAAGGTTTCTCATGTCATTAATTTTGATACTCCAGATTTCCCTGAAAATTATATGCATAGAATCGGTAGAACGGGACGTGCAGAAAAAGCAGGTAAAACTATTTTATTTTCAACTCCAAAAGAGAAAGAAGCCAAAGAGGGTATTGAGGAATTAATGAATTATGAAATACCGCTTTTAGTACTCCCTGAAGCGGTTGAAATTTCTACAATGTTAACGGAAGATGAGCGCCCAAGAGAAGATCAAGGGATTTCTAAAAATAGAACCTCTTTAGAATATGTCCCCGGACCCGCTTTTCATGAAAAGAGTGAGAAAAACAGTCAAGTAAACCGTGGAGGATCTTACCGAAGAGAAATTGCAATAAAATACAAGAAACCAAAAACAAAAGGAGATAAAAATTACAACAAACATAATAAGAAAAAGAAAAAGTAATGCAAATTTTAACAGCCCAGGAACTGCACAATCTAGCAATGAATATTGTAGGAGATAAGCTTGAAAAAATGGGTTATGAGTTTCAAGCAATCAATAGTACCTTAAAAAGGCATCCACAATTTGTATTATTTAAAAAGGGATCGCCCACTATTTTTGTGTTGGTAAAAGCCTCTAATAACATGCAGAGTCCAAATGATTACGATGTATTGTGGATGGAGACTTTTAAAAATCATGCTAAAAAACAAAATGCAAAGGTTTGGTTTGCCGGCGTAGGTATTGCGAATTCAGAAAGTATAGAAAATCCTGTTTTTAAAGATCAACCGTATTATGTTGCTTTTGATGATTTTATTAAGATCCTAGAGTAATTTACAAACAGCTTTTTTTTTGTTATAGGAGTTTATTTTAAGTCATTTCTTCTAATTTCAAGACAATTATAAGCGATTTAGAGCAAGGAGGCTCACCGGTGTATAAATTAAAGTCATATCGCTTTTTCAAAGGATTAACTTTTATTCATTTTGATTTGTTCTTTGCAGACTAAAGTTAAATTTAGTTTCTTTGTTGGGGGTGCTTTGTACTGAAATACTTCCATTGTAGTGAGAAATTATTTTTTCTACAATACTCAAGCCAATCCCAGTAGAGTCTGTGGATTCAATGGTTTGAAACATCTTAAATATTTTATCGTGGTATTTTGGATTTATTCCAACTCCATTATCTTTAATGGATACTGTATGCTCTTTTTCTGTTGTTTTGCAGGTTAGTATAATCCGTCCTTTACTCTTGTCAATATGATCTATTGCATTTTGGAGCAGCACTTCAAATACTTTTTCTAACATTTTTTCGTCCGCAAAAAGAGTAGGGAGGTCCTCTTTTATTTGAATTGTAATATGCGAAGGTATTTGCAGTCTCCGGATCACTCTTTTAGCAATAACTGTAAGGTTGATCGTTTTATTTTTAAAAGAATCGGGGGTTATGTTCTTGTATTCTTCAAGCTTTACAAGCAGTAGTTCCATTCTCTTTACCTTTTCTTCCAAAAGTTTAATATTGCTTTTCGAAACCTCTGTATTGTTCGCTTGTGCGAGTTCCTCACGTGTCCAAATTAACAAATCTGAAATATTTCTTAGTGAAGTCTTTAATTCATGAGAAATTAAATGCGCATAGTTATCGAGCTCTTTTTTCTGATGCTGCAGGATCGAGGAGATTGTACTTGTTTTGTCAATAATGGTCTGTGCAATAATTAACTTCTTTTTTATTTTATTTTCCACCGCATTTAACAAGTCATTTACGTTTATAGGCTTTGTTAAATAATCTTCAGCACCAATATTCATCCCTTTTCTAATGTCCTCTTTCTCGGCCTTAGCCGAAAGAAAAATCAATGGTATTCCAACGGTTTCTGCGTTGTTTTGTAATTTTTCGAACATTTTAAAACCGCAAAGGTCGGGCATGAGGATGTCAGAAATAATAAGGTCTGGTTTTTCTTTCAAAGCAATTTCAAAACCTATTCTTCCATTTTCACTTTCAAAAACGATATAACCTTCTAACGTGAGTATATCTCGCAGCTCTTCTCTTACTAATAAGGTATCTTCTACAATTAATACTTTAAACATTTTGTTTTTATTATTTTGGTATTTTTACTGAAAAAGAAGATCCTTTTCCAATGGTACTCTTTACAATTATTTTTCCTCCCATGGTATCTAAAGCTTCTTTTACAATAGATAAACCTAATCCCGTTCCTTGTATTAAATCAACATTCTTACCACGAGAAAAAGGCGTAAAAATAGTTTTAAGTTCTGATTTTGAAATTCCAATTCCAAAATCTGTCACCGAAACGATCGTATAGTCCTTGTCTTCTGAAAATTCAATATTGACATCCTCACCCTTTTTGGAATACTTTATTGCATTCGTTATTAGATTAATAAAAATATTTCGGCCCAACTTTTCATCAATGTAAATAGTTTCGTTCTTCAGGTTTTCAGCATCAATTAATATGATCTGATTGGATTTTTGTTGAGAGAGATAGCTTTCTTCAATTATTTCATTAATAAAGCTTCCAAGAGCCATGCTTACAGGGTTGCTTCGTAGTTTTCCTGTGCTTGCCTCACCAATAATTAAGACGTCGTCTAATAGCCGTGTCATATGCAATACTTGATCTTCTATTTTATGCAGCTTTTGTTCCCTCATCAACGGCTCCATTTTAGTCCAATATTTTTTAATTGAACCTGCAGCAAAATTAATTGCTGATAGCGGGGTTCTAAACTCATGAGAAGCGGTTGATACAAATTTTGATTTTAATTTGTTCAATTCTTTTTGCTTTTCTAACGCTTGGTTTAGCTTTATAGTTCGCTCTTTTACTTTAATTTCTAGCTCATTACGATACCCAACTAACTCCGTAATGTCTTGACCCACTCCTAGCACACCAGTAATTTCTCCATTTGAATTTCGACGTGTGCTTGAGTTTAATAACACCATAAGCCGCGCTCCACCTTTTGTAAATAGTGGGAATTCATAGTTGGCAGTTTCTTTACCCGACAGCGCATCATCTAATACTTTATTTACAGATTCTCGGTAATCTTCAGTAATATACGTTTTTACTAGGTTTTTTCCGAATACATCTTCTTTTTTAAATCCAGTAATTTTTTCAGAGGTTTGATTCCATTCATTTACAAGTCCTTGGCTGTCTATTCCAAAAATAGGAGCATTGGCAGTTTCAATAAATTGCCTCAATTCTTTTGCAATGGACTCTGAGACTGTTCGCAGTTTATCTAATTCCGTAATATTTTGTCCTACTCCTAGCACTCCTGTTATTTTTCCGTTTGAATCTCGACGTGAGCTAGAGTTTAATAAAACCATAACACGTGCTCCGTCTTTGGTAAAGAGCGGAAGTTCGTAATTGGCAGTTTCTTTTCCAGCTAAAGCATCATCTAGTACTTTTTTTACAGATTTTCGGTAACCCTCCGTAATGTAGGTTTGTACTAGGTTTTTTCCAAATACGTCTGCTTTTTTAAAGCCAGTGATTTTTTCAGAGGTTTGGTTCCATTCATTGACGAGACCTTGGCTATCAATACCAAAAATAGGTGCGTTGGCAGTTTCAATAAACCTTCTTAACTCTTTTGCAACGGATTCTGAGACGGTCCGTAGTTTGTCTAATTCTGTAATATCTTGACCTACTCCAAGAACACCCGTAATTTTTCCATTGGAATTCCTTCGTGTACTCGAGTTTAGCAATACCATAACGCGCGCTCCGTCTTTTGCAAATAGCGGAAATTCATAGTTGGCAGTTTCTTTGCCTAATAAAGCGTCATCTAAGACCTTTTTTACGGATTTCCGGAAGTCTTCAGTGATGTATGTTTGCACTAGGTTTTTTCCGAAGACCTCTTCTTTCTTGAATCCAGTAATTTTTTCAGAGGTTTGGTTCCATTCATTAACAAGTCCTTTATTGTCTATACCAAAAATAGGGGCATTGGCAGTTTCAATAAACTGTCTAAGCTCTTTTGCAATTGCTAATTCTTTTACGCGCTTATCCTTTTCTTTATTTGCAAGAATTAATTCGTCTGCGCGCTTATCTTTTTCTTTATTTTGATAGGCAAGTTCCAAATTAGCAGCGTCTAATTCATTAGCGCGCTTTTCCTTTTCTTCTTTAGCGATTATCAATTCTTCGGATCGGTTGTCTTTTTCTTTATTTTGAAAGGCAAGTTCTGTATTTGCTATCGCCAGTTCATTTGCGCGCTGTTCTTTTTCTTCATTCTGAAAGGCAAGTTCTGTATTCGCCACTGCTAATTCATCTGCACGTTTTTCTTTTTCCTTATTTTGAAATGCGAGCTCTGTATTCGCTACTGCCAATTCATCTGCACGTTTTTCTTTTTCTTCATTTTGAAAGGCGAGTTCCGTATTTGCGGCAGCCAAATCAATTGTACGCTGCTCTTTTTCCTTATTTTGAAATGCGAGCTTTGTATTTGCCACTGCTAACTCATCCGCACGTTTTTCTTTTTCTTCGTTTTGAAATGCGAGTTCTATATTTGCCAGGGCTAATTCATCTGCACGTTGTTCTTTTTCTTTATTTTGAAATGCGAGTTCCGTATTGGCAACAGCCAGATCATTTGTCCGCTGTTCTTTTTCTTTGTTTTGAAAGGCAAGTTTTTTATTTGCATTTGCCAGCTCTCCTGCACGCGTTTCTCTTTCTAAGTGTTGTTGTGATATATCCGTTAATGAAACACCTAAAAGGGTTTTAGATATTTTCCAAGCAGTACAGTAAAAATATGTTTTAAAGTCTACCCCGTAGTCTTCAAAACTAATTGCGATGCCTGTATTTTCTACTTTTGCAAAAGTATTCAGCCAACTTTCTTCTAAATTGTGCATCACTGAGGATACTTTTTTGTTTATTATTTCTTTCTTTGTTTTTCCAAGAAAAGAGGCAAAAGAAGTATTGATGTCTCTAATATAATAATCTATTGGTTTCCCCTCCGTATCGTAAATAAGTTCGATAGTCTCTACCATCTCTGTCATAGAGTCGAAGAGCATTTTATATTGATTTTCTTTGGCTTTTTTTAAGCTGTTTTCTGCCTTTTTTTGAATGGTAATATCAGTAAAAATAGTGGCTACTTTATTTTCTCCTACCTTCCATGCAATCACTTTATAATACTTGTCAAATTCTTTTCCATAATCCTCAAAGCTCTCAGATTTCCCTGTAGTTAAAATACGGTGATATCTTTCTAACCAATACTCTTCAAAATGAAATAGATCTCGGACTTTTTTATCAATTAATTGTGCGCTTGTTTTCCCAGTCAATTTTTCCAAGGCTGGATTTACTTCACGAAAATAACAGTCAATAGGCTTCCCGTCGCTATCATACACGAGTTCAAAAACTTGAAACATATCTGTCATTGAGTTAAACAACGCTTGATACCGTTCCTCGCTTTGTTGCAATGGATTTGGTTGCTGTTTTTTTTGAGAGATTAGCTTATGATGTACTTGCTTTTTAGTTGACATTTTTTTTTGGTCTGCGGCCTGCAGTTTTTTTGAGCGTGGTGTTATAGAGGTTCTTACTTTAGGAATGGTTAGATTTTAAAAAGTATTAAAACCCAAAAGAATTGCACGTATAACATGTTATTTTGAGAGTAAAAAAATCTTTTTGTATCGCTCGTTAAAACGAAATATGCTCCTTATTTTCGGGTGTATTTGGCAACTAATAAATTGCTTTAGCTAAAGTATACTATTTAAATGATAAAGTCAATTCTTTTTTTTTGCTAATAAATGCAAAAAGCCACTCTTAAAGAGTGGCTTTTTAAATATGAATGGAAACTAAAATTTACTTAGCGTCCTGCTCTAATAGGTCAAAAAACTGATTTAACCTTGGCATAATAATGATTTTAGTTCTTCTATTTTTCGATTTATTTTCTGCGGTGTCATTAGGAGCTAGTGGAATATACTGGCTTCTTGCTGCCGCTATTAAACGGTTTGGTTTTACACCAAATTTATATTGTAAAATTCTTGTAATTGCCGTTGCTCTTAAGGCAGATAGATCCCAGTTGTCTTGTATAATGTCTCTTTTTATTGGCGAAGAATCTGTATGACCTTCAATCATAACTTCCATCTCAGGTTGATCGTTGATTACTTTGGCAATCTTTTCTAAAACAACATATGCACCGTCGGTTACATTATAACTTCCACTTTTGAATAATAATTTATCAGAAATTGAGATAAAAACCACTGTTTTTTCAACATTTACTTCAATGTCTTCGTCTTGAATACCTTCTGTTAAGTTTTTAGTAAGGTGGTATTTTATAGCGAGGTTCAATGAATCTTTCTGGGTCATTGCTTCTCGAACACCGTTTATATATTTGTCTTTTTCGCTTAACTGCGCAATAACTGTTTTAATATTATCTGAAGAAGATTGCGTTAAAACTGTTAAGTTCTCAACTTGTCTTAAAGCATTTTTTTTATCGTCTTGTAAATATTTTACACGCTCTTCTAAAGTAAGGACTTCTTTTTCCTTTTCAATGATACATTTTTGTAAGCTTGCTTTTACAGCCACTAATTCTTTTTTGGTTTTAGTTTTATCTGCTTGTAACGCAACAAAATCTTTTTTAGAAACACAAGAGCTCACTAGAATTATAGAGCATAAAATTAAAGATAACTTCTTCATTTTTTTATTTTAAATTTTTTTATTCTTACAAATTTAACAAAATGAATGAATAAAAAGAGCGATTAACAATAATTTGTGAAAAATATATAAGCTATTTTTGTTTTTCTTAATAATGTGCTATGAAAATTTATTATTCTTCTTTTATTGTATCCATTTTTCTTATTTTTTCTGCCTGTGAAAAAGAAGGAGTTATTCAAGACTACAATTTAAATGGAGCCATTTTTGGCACTACTTACAAGATTATATATTTAAATGGAACTTCAAATTATCAAAAAAGTATTGACAGTTTGTTTTTGAAAATGAACACCTCTTTATCCACGTATATTCCTACCTCTGCTATTTCCAAAATAAATAATGGAGCAAAGACGCTTGTAATTGATGATTTTTTTGCGGAAGTTTTTAAAAAATCGAAACGAATCTTTAAGGAGACGGATGGATTTTTTGATCCTACAGTTGGAAACCTCGTAAATGCTTGGGGTTTTGGTCCAAAAAACGAGAAATTTAATTTAACACCAGCGCAGGTAGCACGTCAAATGCAGTTTGTAGGTTTTGATAAAGTGCAATATGTGGATGGCCACATCGTAAAGACACATCCAGAAATTTATTTAGATTTTAACTCTATTGCCAAAGGATACGGAATTGATGTGGTTGCACGTTTTTTAGAAAGTAAAAATATAACAAGTTACTTGGTAGAGATCGGTGGTGAGATAAGAACAAATGGATTTAAAGATTTGCAACAACCTTGGACTATTAAATTAGTAGATCCAATAGCTTCTGAATTTAATTCAGGGTATAAGAAGCTTAATTTATCAAATAAATCCATGGCAACTTCTGGAAATTATAGGAAGTTTAGAGTTACAGCTTCTGGGAGGAAATACGTACATACTATCAACCCGAAAACAGGAGGTGCTAAAGAAAGTACTCTGTTAAGTGTTTCTGTAATTGCGTCCATGGATTGTGCAGATGTAGATGCATATGCCACTGCTTTTATGGCGATGGGTCTGGAGAGAACAAAAATATTTTTGGAAAAAGCCCCAGAATTGGAGGTTATTTTACTGTATGCAAACGCTCAAGGTATTTTGGAAGAGTACACGAATTACATTGGAAACTAAGTAGGAGGCGCTTTATTTCGCTATGCTTTATAGCAAACAGGAAGAACTTCTCCTTTCATCAAGCAAAATCGACTTTGTTTGTCTTTTGTTATTTTTTGAGTATAATCAACTTCATCAACTTTAAAGCCGATCGCACGTAGTTTATCGAAATAATCACGTCCATAAATACGGACATGGTCATATTGTCCAAATATTTTAGCGCGTTCTTTTTTATCGACAATCGTATCGTCTTCAAAGGTAACCGCTCTAGCAAGGTCTTGGGGTATTTGAAAAACACCAAAACCACCAGGTTTTAAAATCCGATATAACTCCTGCATTGCTTTAACATCGTTGGGGATGTGTTCTAAAACATGATTACAAAAAACAACATCAAATTCGTTTTCTTTAAAGGGTAAATTACAGATATCTGCTTTTACATCTGCAATGGGAGAGTGGAGGTCTGTTGTAATATAATCGAGATTTACTTGTTTCCTGAAAAGATTTAAAAAGCACTGCTCGGGGGCAACATGTAATACTTTTAATTTTTTCATAGATGAAAAAAAAGTGGTTTCATCCTGTAAAAAAAGCCATAGTAAACGGTGTCTTTCAAGGGATAGTGTGGATGGAGAAAGGGCATTTTCTCTCTGCTTTCCGTAACCATATGGAAGAAATTTACGAAAGCTTCTCCCATCTATAGGATCTGTATATGTATTCCCTTTTAAATACCAAGCAATGGCAGGTCGCACCAGATAGCTTATTTTTATGAGCCAAGGTCTTGGTATTGTATTTAGAACGGATTTAAAGAGTTTGTTCGACACAGATTGGTATTAATTACTGTCTAAATTCATCTTCCTCATTGGTAGTGATTCCAAGGGCTTCATGCACGTATTTGAAGGTAGAAAGTAATTCTGGTTTTCCATTTAAAATCGCTATATCGTGCTCAAAATGGGCAGAGGGTTTGCTGTCTAGGGTTGTAATGGTCCATCCATCAGAATGCTGCCTTATTTTGTGTGTTCCCAAATTAGTCATGGGTTCTATCGCAACAACCATTCCTTCTACAAATTTTTTCCCTTTTCCCCTTTTCCCATAATTTGGCATTTCAGGATCTTCGTGCATTTCTCTACCAAGCCCGTGTCCAACCAATTCTCTTACAACTCCATAACCATGATCTTCTGTGAACTTTTGAATTGCAAAGCCAACATCTCCAACCCTATTTCCTGCTTTAAATTCGCGAATACCAACATATAAACTTTCTCGGGTAACGTCTAATAATTTTTTAGTTTCTACTGCAATTTCACCCACAGCAAATGTGTATGCGTGGTCGCCATAAAAGCCATTTTTTTTAGCACCACAGTCGATAGAAATGATATCTCCTTCTATCAATAATTTTTTATTAGGGATTCCGTGAACGACTTGCGCATTCGGACTCATACAAAGCGTGTTCGGGAAGTCATATAGGCCTAAGAAACCAGGAATAGCACCTTCAGAACGAATAAAATCTTCGGCTAACTTGTCTAAATACAAGGTCGAAACACCTGGCTTTACCTCTTTCGCAAGCATTCCAAGAGTTTTTGACACGATCAATGCACTTTCGCGCATAATTTCTATCTCTTCTTTGGTCTTAATTTGAATCATATTAAAAAAAATTGAGCCACAAAGTTAGTATAATTTAAGGAGATAGTCTTCTGAAATATGTATTTGCAGCAATCGAAAAAACCAGAGTTCTTCTGAGCACTGCTTCTTACCTGTAAACTGTGTGATGATTGTTTCTTAAAACGATAAAAATGAAAATAGGTATAAGCTACGAGGAGCGTCAATTTACTCATTTTTATAGTAAGCATGCTCGTATGCTTGACCCGATACAATTTTCAACATATCCTCTTCAAGAGATGCCACTGCATATTCAACATACCTTCCAATCTCTTCCCCTTCCTTATAGAAAATAAATGTTGGGACTCTTTCGATATCTAAGCCTTGTTGCAGATTTTTGGGTGTTTTTTTTTCGCGATTTACGGTGATTAATGTTAGGTTATCAAAGTCGAAATTTGCCATTTCTAGAATTTTGTAAAAATGCGGAGTTTCTCGTTTACTGTCTCCACACCAAGTACCCATGAAACCTTTAATGGTCACTTTTTTTAAGGCTTCTTCTAGTTCTAAAATCACTGCTTCGTTGGGAGTGTACGTCTCAAAATTTTCAGTAAACCAAACCTTATAAGGGGCTTGGTTAAAAGATGCCTTGTTTGCAAACCCTATTAAGTCGCCACTTTTATTTTTTACAGTTATTAATTTTTGTTGTGAAGCACAGGCACCCAGTAGGAGTGCGCAGAGGACTAAAAGATAATATTTCATACGATTCATATTTTAAGTTTATAACAACGAATGTTGTGTCATTTCTTTTGGTTGGGCAACACCCATTAAATCTAAAATTGTGGGTGCAATATCCCCTAAAACTCCGCTATTTATTGCCTTTATTTCTGTATCAATTAAAATAAAAGGGACGGGGTTTGTGGTATGTGCTGTATTTGGAGAACCATCGGGGTTCATCATGGTTTCGCAGTTACCATGATCTGCGATCAACAGGGTGGTATACCCATTTTTTAAACCAGTTTCAATAACTTTTTCTGCACAATTGTCTACGGTCTCACATGCCTTAATTGCCGCTTCCATCATTCCTGTATGCCCAACCATATCTCCATTTGCAAAGTTTAAACAAACAAAGTCTGTTTGTCCTTTTTCGAGGTCTTCACAAAGTGCTTCTGTGAGCTCATAGGCACTCATCTCTGGTTGCAAATCATAGGTTGCTACCTTTGGTGAATTCCTTAAAATCCGAGATTCTCCTTCAAAAGGAGCCTCTTGTCCTCCAGAAAAGAAAAAGGTTACATGCGGATACTTCTCTGTTTCTGCAATTCTAAGCTGTTTTTTTCCAGCTTTAGAAAGTACTTCTCCAAGCGTATTTTTTATATTATCATTATTATAAATTACGTTGATTCCTTTAAAGCTTTTATCGTATTGCGTAATCGTGGTATAGTATAAGTCTAATTTTTTCATTCCAAATTCTGGAAAATCATTTTGAGATAAGGCGTTTGTCAATTCTCTTCCTCTGTCTGTTCTGTAGTTGAAAAACAAAACAACATCTCCCTCTTTTATTTGAGCTTTCGGCGCTCCAGTAGCATCGGTTGCAATCAGTGGTTTGTGAAATTCATCCGTAGTTCCAACTTTATAATTTGCATTCATATTTGCAAGCACATCTGTAGTTTTTGTACCAATGCCATTTACAAGTCCATCATACGCTTCTTTTACGCGTTCCCAACGATTGTCTCTATCCATTGCATAGTATCGCCCGGTCACAGAGGCTAATTCCCCGGTGCTTTCTTTCATATATTCTTGAATATCATTTATAAAATAGGTGCCAGATTTCGGGTCACAATCTCTACCGTCTGTGAAGGCATGCAAATAGATATCGTCAACTTCGTTTTCCTTGGCAACATCTAAAATCCCTTTTAAATGGTCTATGTGTGCGTGGATTCCACCATTAGAAACCAAACCTAATAAATGAACTGTCTTTTTGTTTTCTTTTGCGTATTTGAAAGTCTCTAAAACTACTTTTTCTTTTCCTAACGTTTTTTCTTTGACCGCTTTATTAATTCGGGCTAAATTTTGATATACAATTCTTCCAGCACCTAAATTCATATGTCCAACTTCGGAATTCCCCATTTGTCCCTCTGGTAAACCAACATGCAAACCATCAGTCCTTAGTGCAGCATTGGGGAAGGTATCATAGAGCTCGTTTATAAAAGGTGTTTTTGCGTTGTAAATTGCAGATACTTTAGGGTCTTGTGTAATTCCCCAACCATCTAAAATCATTAAGATTACTTTCTTGTTCATGGATTTCATTTGAGCAGTAAAAATAGGAAAGTTTTTTGTCTTTTTTCTGATTTTCAACGAAACCGATAGCGTAAGGAAAGAGATTATTTTTAAAAAACAGGGGTTATTTTCTGGATAAATTTCAGTGGTTTTGGCAATTTAAGATGGTTTCTTGATCGTTTAGAGTTGCTTATTTATTTTTTAGGTATAAATATGAAAATAAATAGTAGTTTTCGTGAGCTGTAAATAAAGAATCATTATTTTAATGCGTAATTTTGTGGGAATAATTCAATAATTATATCAATATGCACTTTCAATTGAATGATGTCACAAAAAAGCTTCCAAAACACTTGCATAAGTTTGTTGTACAACAGCCTTATGAAGAGTACACTCCACAAAATCAAGCTGTTTGGAGGTATGTAATGCGTATTAATGTGGATTATTTGAGTAAAGTTGCGCATTCATCATACATTTCAGGACTTTTAAAGACAGGAATCTCAACAGAGGACATTCCCTATATGGCAGGAATGAACCGTATTTTAAAAGAAATTGGATGGGCAGCAGTATCTGTAGACGGATTTATTCCGCCAAATGCGTTTATGGAGTTTCAAGCATATAATGTTTTGGTAATTGCATCAGACATGCGAACTATAAATCATATTGAATATACCCCTGCTCCAGACATTATCCACGAGGCTGCTGGGCATGCTCCTATTATTGCAAATCCAGAATATGCAGAGTATTTAAGGCGTTTTGGTGAAATAGGATGTAAAGCAATCTCTTCTGCTAAGGATTTTGAAATATATGAGGCCATTCGTCTTCTGTCTATTTTAAAAGAAAATCCAAATGCTTCAGAAAAAGAAAGAGATGCTGCTGAAGCTCAGGTAGCATACTTGCAGGACAATATGGGACCACTTTCTGAAATGGCCCAAATAAGAAATTTACATTGGTGGACCGTAGAATATGGTTTGATAGGTTCTATAGAAGACCCTAAGATTTATGGTGCAGGACTGCTTTCTTCTATCGGTGAGAGTGCTTGGTGTATGCAGCCAGAGGTAAAGAAAACAGCCTATTCTATTGCAGCAGCAGATATTAATTTTGACATAACAAAACCACAGCCACAATTGTTTGTCATTCCAGATTTTGCCCATTTAAGTCTAGTTTTAGAGCAGTTTGCTAATAAAATGGCGATTAGAAAAGGAGGGTTAAGCGGCATTCAAAAACTAATCGCTTCTCAGAATATAGGAACCATAGAGTTGAGCACAGGAATTCAGATTTCAGGTACTTTTACAGATGTAATAGAAGATGAAAATAACAAGCCTATTTATTTTCAAACAACGGGTTTTACAGCGTTATCAAACAGAGATAAAGAGTTAATAGGACACGGTGTTGAAAAGCATACAAATGGTTTTGGAAGTCCTGTTGGTAAACTGAAAGGAATCAATATTCCTATCGAAAACATGAGTCCTAGAGACTTAGATGCGTATCAGATTTCCGAAGGAAAAAACATCTCTTTGGAGTTTGAGGGTGGTATTACGGTGGCTGGAGACGTAATTACAGGTACAAGAGATTTGCGTGGAAAAATATTACTAATATCCTTTGAAAATTGCACGGTTACTCACAAGCAGAAAGTTTTATTCACTCCAGATTTGGGTGTTTACAATATGGCCGTTGGTGAAGCTGTAGTTTCCGCCTATGCAGATGCTGCAGATGTGAATTCTTTTGAAGATAAAAGTGCCGTTTCTGAGACAAAAACACATAAAATAAAATATACTGCTAAAGAAAAGGAGTTGTATCGTCTGTATGAAAAAGTAAGGACTATGCGGGAAGAAAATTCAGTTTCCGAAGAAGAGATTTTGTCCATTTTCAAACAATTGAAAACCGAATTTTCGAAAGATTGGTTATTGAGTTTAGAACTTTATGAAGTAGCTTTGCAGAACAGTTTGAGTATTCAAACCGAAATACGAGCTTATTTGATTGTTTTACAACAAAATAAGCAGTATCAAAAATTAATAGAAAACGGATTGAATTTACTAGCAATAGCAGCGTCTTAGCGAAAGAATTGTTTGTTGGATATTTTAAAAAATAAAAAGATGAGTGCAGCGATAAAAGAATATTTAGAAAAAGAGGCAATTATTATAGATGTTAGAACTTTAGAGGAGTGGGATGAAGGTCATATAGAAAGTTCTAAACACATGGTTCTAGATACAATTCCAGCAGAGGTAGCGGAGATTAAGTCTTGGGAAAAACCAATAATTGCAGTATGCAGAAGTGGCGCTAGAAGTGGCCAGGCGGCGCAGTTTTTAACTCAGAATGGTATTGATGCAATCAATGGAGGTCCTTGGCAGAATGTTGCCGCAGTTTTGAAATAATAGCTGTAGTAATTTTTAAAACGAAATAAAAGGATATTTTTTTATTACTGATTTCTTCTTCTCTTCTAGGTTTTTTAAAAACTTTTGGTGTTGCTCAGAGTTTTCATTAAAAGACGTATGAGAAAGTCCTTTTTGAATGGTCTCTATTTCTTGCATGGTGGCTTTTGACGCTTCACAGCACCAACAATCAATAAATTTTTCCCAAATATAATGGATGGCTGTTTTATTTGGATGGAGCAGGTCTTCCGTATAAAAACGATATTCTCTTAACTCATCCATGACAATTTCATAGGAAGGAAAATAATAGGCATTCGTTTCTAGAGCAATCGTTGCATGGACTCCTGAGATGAGGTGTGCTTTACTGCGCATATTTTCAATAAAACCGTCTTTCAAGTGCCGTACAGGAGATATTGTAAATAGTACAGATGCTTTTGAGTTTACTGTTTTTATGAGGGCTAAAATAGCGTGTAATGTTTCTGAAATCTCAGCAACTGAAAGTAATTCCTTTGAGAATTCTTTCTGTGGAATCTTGTGGCAATTTGCAACAATCATACCCGTTTTCACATAGCTGTATACCCAAGACGTGCCTAAAGTAATAATAATATGTGATGCTTTTTCTAGCTGGTTTTTTGTTTCAACTAAGGCTGTGTTTAAATTTATTAAAACGTCTTTTTTGTCCGGAGCACTGAGGTTCGAATGAGCATCCAAAGAATGCCAACGCTCGTTGTTAAAAACGAGGTCTTTTTCGGTATAAACTTTTTGCTGAATTGCGTTTTTTATTAACTGCTCAATGGCTTTTGGATGAAACAGGATTCCAAACGGATTTTGCTGCGATTGGAACTTGTAATACGAAAGCTTATTGCCAATATTTTCTGAAAAACAAGAGCCTAATAAGAATATTTTAGAAGAATAGTCTATTTGATTATCCGCTTGTTTCTTTATTGATAAATTGGTTTGAAGCTTCATTTTTAAGCTATATATTCTTTTGCTTTTTCTAAAGCTTGAGGGATACCTCCAGGGTTTTTTCCACCCGCAGTTGCAAAAAAGTTTTGACCACCACCACCACCGTGAATTAATTTTCCTAATTCTCGTACGACTTTACCTGCATCGTAACCGCGTTCATTCGCTAGTTCTTTAGAGATGTAGCAGGTAAGCATTGCTTTGTCTTTAGAAGGAGCAGTCGCAAACAAAAGGAACATGTTTTTAGCATCTTTCCCTAAATCAAAAGCTAAATTTTTAATTCCGTTTGCATCTAAATCCACTGTAGTGGCAAGAAAAGAGACCCCATTTATTTCCTGTAACTGATTCCTGAGTTCGCCAGACAAGTTTTGTGCTTTCTCTTTTAAAAGTTGCTCAACTTGCTTTTGCAAAGAAGTGTTTTCTTCTTGTAATTTTACAACCGCTTTTGCAGGCTCTTTTGTATTGTTTAAAACCTCTTTTATTTCAAATAAAGTTTTGTTATTTTCAAAATAAAAATCTTTTACCGCGGTATTTGTAATGGCTTCAATTCTTCTAATTCCTGCAGCAACGCCAACTTCAGATTTTATTTTGAAATGCCAAAGATCACTTGTATTGTTTGCATGCGTTCCACCACAAAGTTCAACAGAGGTTCCAAACTTAATCGTTCTTACAGCATCGCCATATTTTTCTCCAAACAATGCCAAGGCTCCTTGATCAATTGCGACTTGCATTGGCACATCTCTTTGTTCTTCTAAAGGAAGTTTCCCTGAAATTCGGGCATTGACAAAGTTTTCTACTTCAAGAAGTTCATCTGCAGTTAATTTAGAGAAATGAGAGAAATCAAAACGTAAGTATTTAGAATGAACTGCAGAACCTTTTTGAGTTACATGCGTTCCTAAAATAGATCTTAAACCTTGATGCAGTAAATGTGTTGCCGTATGATTACACGCGGTTTGATAGCGTATTTTTTCTTCTACAACGGCTTTGAATTTACCATGAACACGCTTTGGAAGGTTTTTTGTAAGGTGAATAATAACGTTATTTTCTTTCTTAGTATCTAAAATAGACACAACATCCCCTTCAAGGTCCGTTAGACGCCCTTTGTCACCAACTTGTCCACCACCTTCTGGATAAAAAGGTGTTAAATTGAACACCAATTGATACATTTCACCGTCTTTTACAGACGTTACTTTTCGATACCGTGTTAGTTTTACAGTTGCTTCTAGAGAATCATAACCAATAAACTCTTCATCGGCATTCGCAGCTAATACAGTCCAATCTTCAGTAGAGGTTTCACTTGCAGCTCTCGATCTCTTTTTTTGTTTTTGAAGTTCTTCCTGAAAACCTTTTTCATCGAGACGATATCCTTTTTCAGATAAAATTAAGGCAGTCAAATCAACAGGGAAACCAAAAGTATCGTATAATTCAAATGCCTTTTCTCCTGAAATTTGTTTGGAGTCTGTGGAAGCGATAATTACATCTAATAAGAGTAAGCCTTTGTCCAACGTTTTTAAGAAAGAAGCTTCTTCCTCTCTAATCACATTTTCAATAAGCTGTTTTTGTGCTAATAGCTCAGGAAAAGCAGCGCCCATTTTCTTGCTTAGCACAGTGACTAGCTTGTAAATAAAAGGTTCTTTTTTGTCTAAAAAAGTAAACCCATAGCGAATGGCTCTCCTTAAAATTCTTCGAATGACGTAACCAGCACCGGTATTACTTGGTAATTGGCCATCAGCAATGGAAAAAGCAACGGCTCTCAAGTGGTCTGAAATTACACGTATTGCAATGTCTTGCTGCTCGTTCGCACCATATTTTGTATTGGTAACAACCCCAATTTCACTAATAATTGGCTTGAAAATATCAGTATCATAATTAGATTGAACATTTTGTAAAACCATACACAGGCGCTCAAAGCCCATTCCTGTGTCAATATGCTTATTTGGTAAATCTTCTAAAGTTCCATTTGCTTTTCTGTTGAATTGCATAAAAACAAGGTTCCATATTTCCACTACATGCGGATGGTCTTCATTGATCAAGGTTCTTCCGTCTACTTTTTCTTTCTCCTCTGCAGAGCGTATGTCTACATGAATTTCAGAACAAGGTCCACAAGGCCCTTGTGCACCCATTTCCCAAAAATTATCTTTTTTATTTCCTTTTAAAATTCTGTCTTCAGCAATGTATTCTTTCCAGAGATCATACGCTTCAGTGTCCATTCCTAACTTATCAGCATCTTCAGAGCCCTCAAAAACGGTCACATATAAAATGTCTTTATCTATTTTATAAACTTCGGTTAACAACTCCCAAGCCCATGCTATTGCTTCTTTTTTAAAGTAATCTCCAAAAGACCAGTTTCCAAGCATTTCAAATAAAGTGTGGTGGTATGTGTCATAACCTACTTCTTCTAAGTCATTGTGTTTCCCTGAAACTCGCAAGCATTTTTGCGAATCTGAAATCCGACTCTTTTTTGGAATTGCATTTCCTAGAAAATATTCTTTAAAAGGTGCCATCCCCGAATTTACAAACATTAAAGTGGGGTCATCTTTGGTGACCATAGGAGCAGAAGGCACAATTAAGTGTGATTTTTCTTTAAAAAAATTTAAAAATGTAGCACGAATGTCTTGTGATTTCATAGGAAAAATTTTTCCAACGTTGTGGATTGTGTTAATATTCTTTAAAAATATGCTTTAAAAAAGCAGTTGTAAAACATTTTGTAAATTAGCGAGTTAATAAAAATGAGATCTTTTTAAATCGCATTTTAAAAAAACAAAAATAGTACATTTACAACTATGGCAAAAGTAAAATATTATTACGATGCGGATACACTTTCTTACAGAAAAATTGCTGTAAAGAAAAGTGAATATTATAAGAAAACTATTTTTGGTTTTTTAGCAGTCTTATTAATTGCATTTATTGGTTTTATTGTTTTTAGTCAATTCATAATGTCTCCAAACGAGCGTGCGGTCAATAGAGAAAACGAAAATTTACAATTTAATTTAGATTTATTATCGAAGAGGATCTCTGAAAGTTCTACTATTTTAAATCAATTACAACAGCGCGATAATAATATTTATAGAATGTATTTTGAGGCCAATCCAATACCAGATGAGCAAAGAAAGGCGGGTTTTGGAGGTGTAAATAGGTATAAGAGTTTAGATGGCTATGACAATTCTAAAATGATAAAGCAGCTGACCATGGATGTAGATATCTTGTCTAAACAGATGGTAGTGCAGTCTAAATCGTTAGACGAAATTGTATCTTTAGCAAAAGAAAAAGAGAAAATGCTGGCATCAATTCCTGCCATTTTACCCGTTAAATTAGTGGACTTAACAAGAATGGCTTCTGGTTATAAATGGAGAATGCATCCTATTCTAAAAATAAGAAAATTTCACAAGGGAATGGATTTCACAGCGTCTGTAGGAACACCAATTTATGCCTCTGGAAATGGAAAAGTAACGCGTTCTGGAAGAAGTGCTACTTTTGGTAGAGTTGTCTATATAGAACATGGATACGGCTATAAAACTATTTATGCACACATGAGTAAAATCAAAGCAAAACGTGGGCAAAAAGTAAAACGTGGTGATTTAATTGGATATGTTGGTAATACGGGTAGATCGGTTTCAGCCCACTTACATTACGAAATACATAAAAACGGCAGGGCTTTAAACCCTATTAATTTTTACTATGGAGATTTAACACCAGAAGAGTTTGCAGCAATGCAGAAAGCAGCTGAAGAAGAGGGACAGTCTTATGATTAAGTGTATAAAAATGTTCCAACGCCCAAAGAATAAACTACTGAAGATCAAAGAAAATGCATATAGAATTGCCTGAAAAAAGGTATTATAAAATTGGCGAAGTAGCCAAAGCTTTTGAGGTAAACACCTCCTTAATTCGTTTTTGGGAAAAGGAATTTGATGTTATCAAGCCTAAAAAAAATGCAAAGGGCAACCGTCTTTTTACTGCAGAAGACATTGCAAACCTGAAACTCATATACAACCTAGTAAAGGAAAGAGGTTTTACGTTAGAGGGTGCAAAACAAAAATTAAAAAAAAATCCAGACGCAACCATATACAATCACGAAATTATTTCGAAGCTAGAAGCCGTGAAGGCGGAATTGGTTAAAATTAAAAATCAACTATAAAACAGATAGATACCATGTCAAAAAAATATGTAGACTTAGAAACGCTGAAGTACCTTCTTTATGATGTTCATAGCTTAGAAAATTTATTATCAAGAGAGCGGTTTCAAGAACATGATATGGAGTCATTGAATCTTTTTATAGACTCTGTTAAGGAATTTTCAGACAGAGAATTGTATCCCTACTTTAAAGAAATGGATGAAACTCCTGCATATCATAAAGATGGCAAAGTAATCGTGCACAAACAGGTAGAAACGGTAATGCGTCAATCTGGAGAAATGGGCATCATAGCAGCTTCTTTTGATTATGAGGATGGTGGGCTTCAAATACCTTTTTCTGCATTGCAGGCTGCCGTATATGTTATGGATGCAGCAAACAATCATTTGCCTGGCTACCCGAGTTTAACACAGGGTGCCGCAGAATTAATTGTTGAGTTTGGCAACGATGCACTTAAAGAAACGTATGTACCAAATATGCTTGCAGGGATTTGGGGAGGCACGATGTGCTTAACAGAACCTCAGGCAGGAAGCTCTTTGTCTGATATTGTAACGAAAGCGACTCCAACAGATGAAGCTATTATAAAATTAGTGGACAAAAAATATTTATTTCTGGTGGAGATCATCAGTATGCAGATAATTTGTGCATCTAGTG
>FUWD013430243.1_pt4 | contig 46101 bp, 42 predicted proteins | sample 1063281 | NCBI WGS metagenome assembly FUWD01 (sample SAMEA79048168, study PRJEB19326) | metagenome | biome: marine | reverse complement strand
AAATCTGTTTCTGTTCCCTTAACAGTTCCTTTTATAAGAATACTTACTCCAGGAAGTACCTCCCCAGAAACAGCATCTTTAACAATACCTTTAACATTAATGGTTTGCGCAGTTGCACAAATACCTAAAAGCATAAAGAATAATAATGTGATTTGTTTTCCCATGAATAAAGAGTTTGTTTATTTTTTTATAAATTTAGTATGAAATACTTGATTAATCTACAGAAAAGACCGCAACAAAAAACATACACCGTGTTCTTTTTTTAAAACCGATTGAAACCCTAGTAGATAGGAAGTTTTTAAAGTGTAAAAAAAAAAGTTCTTTTTTAATGTTGTGGATATGTATTGACACATATCGCTTTTGATGTAGTATTATATTTCTAAAATATAATTTGTTAAGTTCGCATTGTGCTCTAAATCCATCTTTTTTCTTAATCGATATCTTTTCACTTCTACACTTCTAGGAGAAATATTTAAGAGTGGTGCAATTTCTTTTGAAGATAAGTTTAATCTTAAATATGCACAAAGTCTAAGATCATTAGGCGTTAAATCTGGATGTTTTTCCTTTACCTTGTCTAAGAATTTTTTGTCTGCATTATTAAATGCTTCTTGAAACATTTTCCAATCATCTGTATTGTTTAAGTTTTTATCTATAATTTTAACAACCTTAGAAACATTCTTTTCAGTGCCATCTATAAGTTCGTTTTTTATAGAATTTAAAAACTCATTCTTCTTTATAATACTCATGGTAGAAGTTGCTAATTCCCTATTCTTGCTTTCAATATCGTTTCTTAATTTTTCATTATTTAATTTTATAATTTTCTGGGAACTCTCTAACTCCTTTAATTCTAATTCTTTTTGTGCTCGAAATAAAAACGTCTCTTGTTTTCTACTATAATATCTTTTAGACAGTATATACCATGTAAAGATTAAACAGAAAAAGATTAAAAAATAAACAATAACTGCAATATTTGACAAAAACCACGGCTTTTCAATATTAAATTCAAACTCAGAAATATTATTAGTTAAGCTACCAGCCACTAAAGCTCTTACCTTAAAGGTATACATTCCAAAAGGCAAGTTTTCAAATAAAATAAAATTGGAATCACTATAATCGCTCCAATTTTCATTATAACCTTCAAGCTTATATTGGTACATAATATTTGATGTATTATCAAAATTAGGAACACTATAGTAAAACTCTAAGCTATTTTCTGTATCCTTAAAAGTTGTATTTCTGTTTAAACGAATACTTTTAGATGGTTTATTTAACTCATTATTTAGTACTTGAGTAATGCTAATTTCTAAATTATCAGGAGCTCCAATTTTATTTAAATCAACTATTAAGTACCCATTAATAGTTCCTATTAAGTATTTTTCATTTTCTAAATGAATAATATTTTCAAAACCCGAAGGTCCTTTAAATAAAGATTTTTTAATAGAAATCATTTCTAGTGTTGCCTTATCACTAAGCTTACCTGGGTTTAAGAACCTTAATCCTTTACTTGTAAAAGACCACAACTTATTAGCATAATCATCTAAAATTAATTTCCCCGAAACAAATACATCTTCTGGAATTAAGGAACTATAAACAGTATCTAATTTGAAAAAACTTTCATCAAAGTCGTATTTAAAAACACCTTTTTTAGAAGCATAAAAAACATCATTTTTATGCTTTAATATACTTGAATGAATACCTTTCTGAACTGAAGTGTCTTTTTCAGTTTTTAAAACGTTCCTAAAGTAATCATCAATCTTAAGTTTATAAACTCCCTTATATTCATGATTTACAAAAATTTCTCCATTTTCTAAAACAATAAAAAACCTAGCAGAATTCTTAAAACCTTTAATTTTGTTTCGCAAACGCCATCTATTTTTTTCTTTTTCTAAAACATACAAGCCATCGTAATTTCCTTGAATAATTAAATTAGCATTCACACGCACAAAATCCCAAGTTCCTTGTGCATTAAAAATTAGCTCTGCCTTTTTATTTCTTATTATAAAAGTTCCTTCATCATGACCACAAAACAATGTATCATCAATAACTTTCAAGCTCCAAACTTGACCTTGCGTCTTTTTAATCAGTTTAAATGGTTGCTTAGAATTTTGTTTTTTATAAAATAAACCTTGATTTGTTCCCAAATAAAGGAAACCATCATAAATGACAGAAGTATAGATAGTACCTAAAAAATCTTTTTGATTTATAAAAATCTTTAACGGTGATGTATAATTTACAAGGTTAATTCCGTTATCTAAACCAAGCCAAATATTTTTGTCAAAGTCTTCGAAAACAGAAAGTATTGTATTATTACTTAGTCCTAAATTTTGATTTAGTTGCGAACTTAACTCACCGGAATCTGTTATATAAGCAACACCATTAGAAATGGTACCTAAAGCCATAGTACCATCACTAAGAAATTCTGCACTATATATTGTTTTATTTTCTAAATATGCGTTTGCAGATATTTTCCATTTTTTCAGTTTGTTATTCTCTAAAAAATAAAAACCTTTATTATCTGTTAGTAAAAATATTTTTTCATTTTTATAAAAGATTTCTTTTAAAGTAAACCTTTTTAATATTGGATCCTCAGAGACTAATAAAGGTTTACCATTCTCTATTTTAAACAATCCTTTTTCTAAGTCTTGAAAATAAACAACACCATTTGCTTTTGAAATCTTAGTTAATACTCCAGTGCCCTCAAAAGTTTTTAAAGTTTTATTTTTTAAATTATATAAATGAATTCTTTGTAGCGACTTAAATAAAACCCAACCATCTAATTCGATAATTTCCCAAATCTGTTCATCTTCGAACATTTTTATTCCTTTTTGCGCAACAATAGAAGTAAATTCTAAAAAACCATATTCGTCTTTTTCCCAAAAACCAAAATCTCTAAAAAAACCTGTGAAAATTTGATTTTTAATACACTTTACAGATCTCATAATTGTTCCGTTTGGTGTCGGATACAAAGACCATTTTCCTCCATTATACTCTAATAAACCATTATTATTTGCTATATAAATATATTTATTGGTTGCCTGAGAAATAGACCAATTTTGGTTACCACCTCCATAGTCTTCGGTATTAAAAACGCTCACTGGCGGTACCTCTTGAGCGTCGCAATTTAACGCTGTAATGAAAAGCACAAATAATATATTTATTGTATGTAGGTGTTTTTTCATTGTATAACTTTGTTTGGTATATTTATTTAATAAAATACTTATAATCAATATTTTATATTAAAAACATCACTTAATGTATAGTTTTTAAGGTCTAAAACTAGATTTAAATAACCATTAAAAAAAATAAAACGCAAGATATCTCAATAATTTCAAAAGAAATATTGAAAATTCAACAAAGAAATAAAGTAATTAATGCATTAAAAATGCAAAATAATTATGATTGAATTTATTAACTAAAACTCTTATCAAAATTATATTTTGTTAAAATAATTTGATTTAATATTCTTATTCTCCCCATCTTTAAATAGGTTATAACTAAACCATTCATGAATTGAATATGCTCCAATATCTCCTTGTTTATTCAAAGCAATATAACCCACTTGGAAGTTTTTAAAATCTTTACCTGGTTTGTTTACAATTCTACCAATTGCTATTTCACAGGCTTCTTGCGGAGATTTACCTTGTCGCATTAATTCTACGATTAAAAAACTACCTACCGTTTTTAAAACCTCTTCGCCTAAACCAGTTGCGGATGCACCACCAACTTCATTGTCTATAAATAAACCTCCACCAATTATAGGAGAATCTCCAACTCTACCAGGCATTTTATAAGCCAATCCACTTGTGGTACAAGCACCAGAAATATTTCCATTTTTATCAATCGCCAACATACCAATCGTGTCGTGATTTTCTATATTGATAATAGGTTTGTATTCTGCTTTTACTTTCCATGCTTCCCAAGCTTTTTTTGAAGCTTCTGTTAGTAAATTTTCTCTTTTAAAACCTTTTGATACTGCGAATTGTTCTGCTCCCTCTGCCACTAACATTACATGAGGCGTGTCTTCCATTACTTTTCTTGCTACAGAAATTACGTGCATAATATTTTTAACCCCTAAGACGGCTCCGTAATCACCTTTATCATTCATGATACAGGCATCTAAAGTTACGTCTCCATCTCTATCAGGCAAACCTCCTTTACCCACAGATTGGCCTTTTTCGTTTGCTTCCTCAATTCTACAACCCTGTTCTACCGCATCTAATGCCGAACCTCCATTTTGCAATATTTTTGCAGCTGTTTCAACTGCCAAAGGCGTATCCCAAGTTGCAATTACTAAAGGTCTTATTGGTTTTAAAGTAGCCATAGATGCTTCTTTTTTTTCTGATGTTTTGTCACAACTTATAAAAGTTGATGACGCTGCAACCAATCCTAAACCGGTTACCGATGCTTTTTTTATAAAATTTCGTCTTTTCATTTTATTATTTATTTCATCCTTGTAAAAAAAAGAAACAATCTATATTTATTAATAAGATTACTTCAGAAAGTAAAAAATCTTCCTCGCCTTAACATGCGTTTTTTATTTATTTGAATTTATTTATTATGCAAAACAACTTCGATTTCCTTTTGATTAAAATAAACAACAACCAAAGAAATTTAAAAAAGTGAAGTTAGTAAATATTTTATGATCAGTTATATAAGTATAAAATTTTGTCTAAATTAGCAAGACATCGATAAACAATCTACCAGGAAATGACAATTTTTAGAAGAATAATACAGTTTGCAACATACATCGTTTTAGCGTTGCTTATAACAGCCTGTTTTAAACAAAATGAAGCAGCCATTGTTCCCTCAATTATTCCTGTCCCAAATGAACAAATAATAAACAAAGGTGTTTTTATATTAAGTAGTAAAACAAAATTAACATATAATGAAAGCTTAAAGAGCGTTGCTGTCTTTTTTAAAAGTTATATTGAAAACGGAAGTAATATTCAATTAAATACAAGTTCTAAAAATACAATTCATTTTAAAATAGATACGACCATTTCTAATAATGAAGGGTATCAATTAAAAGTTACGCCCAATAAAATCTTAATTTCTGCTAAATCAAAAAAAGGAGCTTTTTATGCTTTTCAATCTTTAAGACAGCTATTACCTGTTGATTTTGAAAAACCGAATACATCTAATAAAGCTCAAATAACCATTCAATGTTTAGAAATTAGAGATCATCCGCAATTTGAATATCGAGGAATGCATCTAGATGTTGGCCGTCATTTTTTCTCTGTCCAGTTCATAAAAAAATACATCAATTTAATGTCAATGTTAAAAATGAATACCTTTCATTGGCACTTAACAGAAGATCAAGGTTGGCGAATTGAGATTAAAAAATACCCAAAACTACAAGATTTTGCTGCTTATAGAGAAGAAACGCTAATCGGCCATTATAATGATCAACCACAAAAATATGATGGAAAAAAATATGGAGGTTTTTATACGCAAGAAGAAATAAAAGAAGTCGTAAAGTATGCTTCTGAAAGACAAATTACAATCATTCCAGAAATAGAAATGCCCGGGCATTCACAAGCAGCAATTGCTGCTTACCCTGAATTAGGTTGTACCGGAAAGCAAGTTAAGGTTGCAACTAAATGGGGGGTATTCGAAGATATTTATTGCTCTAAAGAAAGTACTTTTCAATTTTTAGAAGATGTAATTGATGAAGTAATTGAATTATTTCCTGGGAAATACATTCATATTGGGGGAGATGAGGCTCCCAAAACTAGATGGAAAGAATGTGAACATTGTCAAAACCTTATCAAGGAAAAAGACTTAAAAGATGAACACGGCTTGCAAAGTTACTTTATTGGCAGAATGGAAAAATACATTAACTCCAAAGGAAAACAGATTATTGGTTGGGACGAGATTCTGGAGGGTGGTTTGGCACCAAATGCTACTGTAATGTCCTGGAGAGGAACCAAAGGTGCTGTAGAGGCTGCTAAACAACAACACAATGTAATTCTTACACCTGGTTCTCATTGTTATTTTGATCATTATCAATCTGATAGCGAAAACGAACCTTTGGCAATTGGCGGATTTCTTCCTTTAGAAAAAGTTTACAGTTTTAATCCAATTCCAGAGGAACTAACTAAAGAAGAAAGCAAATATGTTTTGGGGGCGCAAGGAAATGTTTGGACAGAATATATGCAAACTGCAGAAAAAGTTGAATATATGGTTTTTCCAAGAGCAATTGCTTTAGCGGAAGTTGTTTGGAGCAGCAAAAAAAATAAAAATTATAAAAATTTTGTGGATCGCTTAGAATCTTTTCAAAAAAGATTAGAAGTAATGAATGTGAATTATTCAAATCATTTGTACGAAATAAAAGGTGAATTAGTAAATAAGAACGGACAGCTTACTTACAAGCTAGAAACAAACACAGGAAAAAAAATAATATACTCTTTAGATGGAACCAAACCTTCCTATTTACTAGGTTTTGAGTACAAAAAACCAATAAAGATAAATACTGATACAAGCATTAAAGCGGCTATTTTTAACACCTCTAAAAAACAATTGGGTTTAATTTTCGAACAAAAAATAAAAATGCATAAAGCTGTTGGAAAACAAATTTCATTGAATGTCGAACCAGACAAAGCATACAATGCTGGAGGAAAAAAGGCATTAATTAATGGTATTTCTGGAAGTGATAAACGTTACGGAGATAAAGAATGGTTAGGGTTTTCTGGTGAAGATTTAGAAATTACGATTAATTTCGACTCGCCTACAGAAATTAACAATATTTCTACACGTTTTTATAACGGAAATGGACAATGGATTTATGCCCCAAAAACAGTTTATTTAGAATTAAATTTAGAAAACGGAAAAACTATATCATCAAAAAATAGTGTAAAAAATACAGGTAACCTCTTGGTCGATTTTAATTTAAATATAGCTCAATGGTATCCAAAAAATGAAATATTAAAATCTACTCAATTAAAAATCACCATTCCTAATTATGGAATTATTGAAGAAGGTAGACAAGGTTCAGGTCATAAGGCATGGACTTTTATTGATGAGATAATTATTGAATAAAATGTATTTTACAAGTTAATTAAAGGAATCTATTTTTAGTGATTCCGCAACATTCAGAATTACAAAGAAAGAAACATGATTCTAGAAATTTGTGCAAACTCATATCAATCTGCTATTAATGCTCAAAACGCAGGTGCTAGCAGGATTGAACTTTGTTCTAACCTTACTATTGGCGGAATTACGCCCCCTAATCGATTACTTGAAAAAGTTTCTAAAAATATTACAATTCCCGTTTATGTTTTAATCCGACCTAGAGGTGGTGATTTCAACTATTCTGAAAATGAATTTTCATTGATGAAAGAAAGTATTAAACGCTGCAAAGAATATGGTTTTAATGGTATAGTCTGTGGAATTTTAAATGTTGATAATTCAATTGATATTGGAAGAACAAAAGAGCTTATTGAACTTTCTAAACCATTATCTTTTACGTTTCATAGAGCTTTTGATTGCCTTTCTAATCCTAAAAAATCTTTACAAACCTTAATCGAATTAGGGATTGATAGGGTTTTAACTTCCGGTAGCCAAGAAAAAGCAGAAAATGGGATTGAATTGCTAAAAGAATTAAACCAACTTGCGAATGGGAAAATCACAATCCTTCCAGGAAGTGGAATTAACTCAAAGAACGTTAAACTTTTTAAAGAAGCCGGATTTCAAGAAATCCATAGTTCAGCATCGAAAATAATATCTAAGATAAATATAGATTTAAATTCAACTGAACCAACAGTATCTGATGTTACAAAGATTAAAGAAATTTTAAATATTATAAAAAACACCTAACAGGAAAGAAATTATCTACTTTAACTGAAGTAAATATTATAAAGGAATTGCGCATAAAACTATTAAAATTTAATCTATGTAATCATATAGAGAAGTTTTTTTAAAAGTTTATCCTCACTTTCTATGTTAATTAACACGCTATTTCTTAGTAAATAATTGCGATTGTAAAAAACCTAAACCATAACCTGTAAATGAAGTTAATGAAGTTAATATGCTTAGAAAAGCAACAAATAAATTTTTGTTTTTGAACAATGAGTCTGTCCATATTAAACAAAAATAGACACCATAGAAACATAGGATTGGGATGTACCCAAAAATTGCTAAAATAAGACTAATAGCAAACCCTACAATAAACAAACTAGGAAACCAATAAGTAAACTTTGCAGATTCTGGATGTTTTTTATTCAAAATAGGCCTTGCAGTTCCAAAACCAAAAGTCTGTTTAAAAAACTGTTTTAAAGAACTTCTACGTTTATGATATACAAATGCCTTTTCTAGAAGTTGTGTGTCAAATTTGTTTTCCCAAAGACGAAAAGTTAAATCGATATCTTCTCCATTTTTCATTTTTGAAAAACCTTGTGTCTTTTCAAAAGCAATTTTCGAAAGTCCAAGATTAAAACTTCTTGGTTGAAATTTACCAACAGCTTGTTTTTTACCACGAATTCCACCAGTTGTTAAAAAGGAAGTCATAGAATAATTAATGGATTTTTGTAACGAAGTAAAACTTTTATGTGCAGCATCTGGACCCCCAAAAGCATCTGTATATTTTTTATCTAAACCTTTTTTTACTTCTGATAAATATTGTTTAGGAACAATAACATCTGAATCTAAAATAATAAAATAATTACCTAAAGCATTTTCCATTCCAAAATTTCGACTGGCGCCTGCACCACTATTCTCTTTAAAAAAATATTGTAAATTGAGTTGATTTTTATATTTTTCAGCAATCAAATCACTTTTTTCTGTAGAACCGTCTTCGATAATAAGTACCTCAAAATAGCCAGTAAAATCTTGTTTTGTAAGACTCTCTAGTAGCTCGTCTATTTCCTTTGGACGATTGTATACTGGGATAATTATAGAATATAATAAATTCACTCGTTCTTAATTTATAACAGAAAACAACAGTTCCTTTCCACTAATTTTAAACCGCACTGTATCGTATTTTTTTTCTGTAAAAACTTCTGCATCTTCAACTGATATATTATAATCAATCTTAGTAATCGCTTTTTTTACAGTATTAGAAAAATCAGATTCAATTATATGTTCATCTGATTCAAGCATTAGTATTTGATTTTCTTTTAAAAAAGAAAGCGTTGTTCCTTTTTTACTTTTCAAATTTGTGTCACTCACAATAATAGTCTCAAGCATAATAAACCCTCCTAACTCTGCAATTTTTAAATATAAATCGCCATAAGCCGATACAGCAAATTTCTTAATTCCGTATGCTACAATGTCAGCTTCAATTTTAAGATCAACCTCTGTTCTCTCCATCAATCTGAAATTTTCAGATGATTTAAATATTGTATCAATTTTCTTAAAAAAACCCATTTATTAAATTTAATTTAATCGTAAAAATAGTATAAAAATATGCAATAAAACTACAAAACCCTTTAACTCTGGTACTAGCCATTTTTGGTTTGGGTGTCTGGGTAATAGTGTTATTTAGTAAATTACAATCTACACTAAAGAAGTATTTAAAATTAAAGCTTATTGCTGCCATAAAATTCTATTTAAAATAAAGTTAATTTTTATAAACAATAAAATTACTTTTTCCTTCTAGAATCGTCTTGTTTATAAATAACCTCTAATGTATAAGATGGTGAGAAAAACAAGTTTTTTTTTCCAAACATTCTCATTAAAAAATTCATAATAAATTTAGGAATATTTAATACTCTATTATCTGAATAACTATAAAAACTGTTCGTAAACTGAACGCTAGTTTTTTTATTCTCAATCTTTTTTCTTAGATTATTTAAATCAATAATGTGTTCTGCCCAATTTCCCGTTAGAGGGTCGCAAGTATTAGTGGCATGCTTATTTTTATTTTTAAAACTAATTGTATTTAACTGTTCTTTGGCATGTTTTAGAATATCAACTCCAAAAAGACCTCTGGTGTTTTTTGCTAACTTAGTAATTGTTTCTTGACTAACATTGGTAATATTTTTTGAAATTATATTTTTTCTAATTTCTAAAAAAGGTAAATTAGAGTCTCTTTCTTTCCAACCTTTTTGAATGCTAGTGCCAACATATTCTGCATTATAATGAATTTTTTTAAGTTTTTGATGTATGATAGGATTACTAGAGTTAGCACTTGTCATAAAACAAAGTGAAAATGGTTTTGGAATTTGATTAATTTCTGTAAACCAATCTTCTAAATCATAAATATGCTCCAAAACATCAAAAGAACAAATATGATCTACTTTAATCTTATTTTGATTTATAACACGTATAAACTGAGAGACATCACCTGAAACAAAATAATCAATTTTTAAATTTAATGCATTTGAAATAACTTTTACATCATCTACAGAAACTTGGTAAATATCATTGTAAATGACTTTTTCGAAACCTAATTCTATCGCCAAAAAACTAAGAAGACCACAACCACCCCCATAATCCACAAAACTACTCTCAATAATTGGTTTCGATAATTTATCAATAACTTTTTCTAATAATCCCTTATACAATGGCATAAAAAAAGACAAATTATTAATATAATCTTTTAAATATCTTTTATTATACTCGGAAACAGTTAAATCATCTAAATTTAACTTTCCTAATTTTAAAGATAATTTATCAATTGATTGATTTATTAGAATTTCTGAATCATTCATCTTTATAAATTTAACATATCACTATTAAAATTTTTCCATAATAGCGTCACTTACACCCATATTAGAAAATCCACCATCATGAAATAAATTTTGTAAGGTTACTTTCTTTGTCAAATCTGAAAACATAGAAATAGTATAATTCGCACATTCTAAAGCAGTTGCATTCCCTAAAGGACTCATTTTTTCTGAATACGCAATAAAACCATCAAATCCTTTAACTCCAGTGCCTGCCGTTGTTGGGGTTGGAGACTGAGAAATGGTGTTTACACGCACTTTATAATCTCTACCAAAGAAGTACCCAAAACTTCTTGCAACGGACTCTAAATAGGCTTTATTATCTGCCATATCATTGTAATCTGGAAATACTCTTTGGGCCGCCATATAACTTAACGCCACGATGCTTCCCCATTCATTCATGGCTTTCTTCTTGTATAGAATATTCAAAGTTTTATGAAAAGAAACTGCAGAAACATCCCATCCCTTTTTTGTAAAATCATAATTAGGGTCTGTATACGACTTTCCTTTTCTAACATTTACAGACATACCAATAGAATGTAACACAAAATCGATTTTACCACCTAAAACCTCCATTGCTTTTTCTACAAGATTCTCCAAGTCTTCTATTGAAGTTGCATCTGCCGAAATTATTTGAGAACCTGTTTTTGCAGCAAGAATTTCTAATGTTCCCATTCTAATTGAAGCTGGGGCATTAGTTAAAACAAACCTCGCACCTTCTTCATGAGCCCGTTCAGCAGTTTTCCAAGCAATAGAATGCTCATTTAATGCACCAAATATAATTCCTTTTTTACCTTTTAGTAAGTTGTACAATATATTGATTTTTTATTTGAAGTGGTTGGTTGTTGTTCACCTTACTCTTATTTATTTCTTGTAAAAAGAACTAACTCAACAGTTCTTTTGCATGTGTAAGTGCTGAGTCAGAAATATCTTTACCACTTAACATTTCTGCAATTTCTTTAATACGTTCTTCCACAGATAATTGCTTTAAATTTGTGGTTGTAACTCCGTTTATCTCCTCTTTATATACCTTATAATGGTTGCTGCCTTTTGCAGCAATTTGAGGTAAATGAGTAATTGCGATTACCTGCATATTATTACCCATTAGTCCCATAATAGCTGCTATTTTATTAGAAACTTCACCAGAAACACCAGTGTCAATTTCATCAAAAATAATGGTTGGTAGTTGCGTATTTTCTGACAATACTTTCTTTACAGATAGCATGATTCTTGATAATTCTCCACCAGAAGCAACTTTTTTCAACTCTCCAAAATTACCGCCTTTATTTGCAGAAAAGAGAAATTCAAGATGGTCTTTACCATTACTAAAATAAGTATTTGTAAGTGTTGCTTTTATAGAAAAACGAGCGTTTTCCATTCCTAGGTCCGTTAGCAAAAATTCTAATTGCTTCGTTAGTTTAGGAATTGCAGATGTTCTCGCTTTTGATATTTTTTCTGCAACCGCATCTAATTTTGCAGAGATTGCTGAAATTTCCTCTTTTTTATTGTTTAAATCCCCCTCCGCAGACTCCACCTTTCTTACCTTATCAGATAACTCTTCAAAAACCAATAATAGTTCCTTATTTGAATTTACGTAATGTTTCTTTTGAAGATTATATAACAATTGTAATCTGTCATTAATTTCTTCTACTTCATTCGGATTAAAGTCTACATTTTCATTTGCAGTTTCTAACTCAGAAACAATATCATCCACCTCTATTTTAATAGAGGTAATTCTATCTGCTAACTCTTTGTATTCCTTAGAGAAAGATGCTATTTTTGAAGTTTTAAATTCTAAGGTGTTTAATAAGTTTTGAAGTCCAACTTCTTCATTTATTGAAAGCTCTAAGCTTTCAGATAAATTGAGTTTTATATCTTCTATATTATTTAACTTCTCTAACTTTTCTTCTAAAGCTGATTGTTCGTCTGCCTTAATATCTGCATCTTCAAGCTCTGTAAACAAATGTAAATTGTAATCATATTGTTTATTTGCTTCTTTTTGCGCTGCTTCTAAAGACAATAATTCCTTTTTTAAAGAACTCAATTGAATAAAACCTCTTTTATACGAAGCTATTCTATCTGTATTTTTAGCCAATGCGTCTAAAATTTCAAATTGAAAACTTGCATCAGATAGTTGCATTGTTTGATGCTGAGAATGCACATCTATCAATTTTGATCTTAACTCGTTTAAAATATTTAAAGTAACCGGTGTATCATTTACAAAAGCCCTTGATTTACCTGAAGGAAGAATTTCTCTCCTAATAATTGTTTCAGCTTCATAATCTAAATCTACTGAAGTAAAAAAGTCTTGCAAACTGTAATTAGAAATGGCAACTTTTGCTTCTACAATGCATTTAGTAGACGTATCTTTTAGTGAAGATAAGTCTGCTCTATTTCCTAAAACTAGACCTAGAGCACCTAATAAAATAGATTTACCAGCCCCAGTTTCTCCAGTAATTATTGATAAACCTGAGGAAAAATCAATACTTAAGTGATTTATTAATGCGTAATTATTTATAGATAATTGTGTAAGCAAATTGACTAATTTTTAGAAGTTAAAATTAGTGAAATTTGTTGAATTTAATCTAACTTTCTCCATTTAGAATTATTGTTTGGAGAAATTTTTCTTAGAGATTGTATCAAACGTTGTTTGTTTCTAGTCTTTGCATCGTCAGAATACATGCTTACAATTTCGTCTGCTTTTGCATCAAAAAACAATCTAATTAAATAATTACCAACTGTTTTATTGTAGATACGCTCTAAAGTTAATAAACTCGTTTCAATAGTTTGCTGGGCAGAAGCTTTAGACTTTATAATGTTATCAAATCCTTTTCTATGATAATTATAAAGTAAGTCTCGATAAACCTTCAATTTTGGAGATAATAAATTATCTATTAATGCATATCTATTTTGTTTACCTACCACATTTTGCCAAGAAGAAAGGCCACTTTGCTGCGCTTGTAACATTACATTTTGTGCTTCTTTTAATTCGGTTTCACCACCATATTTGGAAAAGGTATCTGCATCTACACCTAAAATTATATTTGCGTAAAAAACAATAGATGATACCAAATTGCTGTCAAAAGAATTTTTATTATAAATTAAAGGATCAAACTCATTGTATTTAAAATTGAATTCGTTGTCCTTAATATTCAATATTGGTGAAGCATAACTAGAATTATAAACAGGTCTTGTAGATTGCACTTGAAGCGTTGCAGTAAAATTATTATTATCCCTAGAAGTTATAATAATTGTCATTGCACAATTAACACGTTCCTCTGGCTTTACAATTCTATTTGTCCACTTGGTTTGATTTATATATTCATTTAATGATTGTTGCAAGGTATTAAACACTTGTTTATTAGAACCCCCAATTTGATCTGAATTTACTGTAACCAGACAGTTTAACTCTTGAGCATTCAAACTAAAAAATGAGAATAGTAGTATAAAAAGTGATATTAATTTATGCATATTCAATTTTAGATATTAGAGCGTCTTGATACAAGAATTTTAGGAGGCTCAATATGTATTAACCTATTCGTCTTGTTTCTTGATTCGATTTACAATTTCATTCATAATGTCTTTCGCAACTGCTACTTTAGACTTTAGTTTGAATGCTTTTTCATTAAATTCTTTATCAATAAAAGTAATTTTATTTGTGTCTTTAGCAAAACCAGCACCTTTATCTTTCAGAGAGTTTAAAATAATAGCATCTAAATTTTTTCTTTTTAGTTTGCCTTTTGCATTTTCTATCTCGTTGTTAGTTTCTAGTGCAAAACCAACCAAATACTGCTGTTTTTTTATAGCTCCTAAAGACGCTAAAATATCTTTAGTAGGCGATAACGATAATTCTAACGCTGTATCTGTCTTTTTTATTTTCTCCGAAGCGCTATTTTTTGGTTTATAATCTGCAACTGCAGCAGAAAGTATAGCAATATCTACATCTTTAAAATACATATGGGAAGCATCATACATTTCTTCAGCAGAGACAACGTCTACTCGATGCACTAAAGAATGTTTTATTTGTTGATTGCTTGGCCCAGAAATCAAAAATACTTCTGCACCTAAATTTGCAGCAGCACTTGCAATCGCAAATCCCATTTTTCCTGAAGAATGATTCCCTATGAAACGAACAGGGTCTATTGCTTCATAAGTTGGTCCGGCCGTAACCAACACCTTCTTTCCTTTTAAAGGCAGTTTAAAGCATATATCCTTCTCTATAAAAGAAACAATATCTTCTGGCTCTGCCATTCGACCTTCGCCTATTAAACCACTTGCGAGCTCACCTGAAGTAGCGGGGATTAAAATATTATCAAAACTTTGTAATTTATTTAAACTTTCTACAGAAGATGGATGTTTATACATATCTAAATCCATTGCAGGTGCAAAATAAACTGGACATTTAGATGATAAATAAGTTGCTAATAATAGATTATCACAAGTTCCGTTTGCCATTTTAGACAAAGTATTTGCGGTAGCGGGTGCAATTAACATGTAATCTGCCCAAAGGCCTAAATCCACATGATTGTTCCAAAGTTCATTTTCATCTTCTTTAGAATAAAAAGTAGAATGAACTGGATTTTTAGAAAGTGTAGAAAGTGTAAGAGGTGTTATAAAATTTTTAGCCGCAGGAGTCATAATAACTTTGACTTCTGCGCCTAATTTTATAAACAAACGAACTAGACTAGCCGTCTTGTATGCTGCAATTCCAGCAGTAATTCCTAAAAGAATTTTTTTTTCTTTTAAGATAGACATTACTCTGTTTCTGGAGTTCTGTGATATACTTTGTCATTTAACCACTCTTCAACCGCCATAGCCGTTGGTTTTGGTAACCTTTCGTAAAATTTAGAAACTTCTATTTGTTCTTTATTCTCGAATACTTCTTCTAAAGAATCGTTGTATGTTGCAAATTCATCTAATTTGTCTACTAATTCTCTTTTTAAATCAGAGTTAATTTGATTAGCTCTCTTTGCAATAATAGAAATAGCCTCATAGATATTCTCTGTTGGCGCTTCAATTTCATTCTTATTGTAAGTAACTGTACTTAACGGTGCTTTCGTATCTTTATAATCCATCTTAAATAATTATTTCTTTTGTAAATTAGCTACTGATGCTGCCTGCTTTGTTACTAAAGCGTCAACTTTTGTTTTTTCTTTTTGCAATGTTGCAAACATCTCATTTGCATCCTCCAAATACTTAGATTCCGGAAAACTCTTTTTAAGTCTCTCATAATCTTCTGTTGCATCTGAAATTCTTTCTAACTTTCTTCTATCATAACTTTTTAAAACAAAATCATGTCCTGCTTTAAAGCTATAATAAATTGCTTCTTCTTTATATTTAGTTCCTAAAAAGTCTTCCAATAAATTATCAAAAGCCTTAATTGCTGCTTTATAATTTCTTAAATCGTAATCTGCAGTTCTATAATATGTTTTTGCTATCTCGAAATATTTTTTTTCTAACTTTAATCTTATTTCTGAATAGTGCGTATTCGCTTCATCAATTTTATCTGAATCTGGATACGTGTTTATAAAACTTTGAAAAGCCTCTAAAGCCTTATTAGTGTCTGTTGGATCAATACTAAAACGAGGAGATGCTAATTTATAACTATAAGCAGATAAAAATGCTGCTTCCTCTTTTTTAGAACTTTTTGAATAATCTTTTGTAAAACGGTCAAAATTATAAGCTGCTATTCCATAATTTTTTTCGTTAAAATTAGATTGCGCGATCATAAATTTAATTCGCTCCATTTGAGGCTTGCCTCTATATATAGGTGTAATTTTTTCGAATAAGCGCAAAGCTTTGCTGTAATTTTGACTTTCGTACATTTTTACAGCCATTTTGTACTGCTCTTCTGAGGTACCTTTATTTAATACTTTTTGATATTCACCACATGAAGAAAGTAGTAAAGTAAATAGCACTAAATACGCTAAATTTTTAATTTTTTGCATCGGGCAAAATTAGTGATTAATTATGGATTAATAAAACGTTTTTCAACACACTTACTAGTATAGTGCAATAATCTATAAAAAAAGAAGACATTACCACATATTTGGTACTAAAAATTTGTTAATCTTACAGTATGATTCCTGTTTTCTGTATTAAATATAATCAGGAATTAAACTTTAAGACTTAATAAAATCTGTGCATTTAACAAAACTTCCTTTAAAACGTATTTACAAAATTTGCAATCTTTTGATGTAAATCTTTAGAGGCTTTTACTAATGGCAAACGCACTTGGTTGATTCCAATACCTAATTCTTGTAATACAGTTTTTATTCCTGCAGGATTATTTTCTTCAAAAATAGCATCAATCACAGCCATCATGCTAAAATGAATGGCGTACCCCTCTTTATTTTTACCTTCTAGACCACAATTTATTAAGGTAGAGAATTCTTTTGGATATGCTTGTCCAATTACAGAGATAACTCCAGAGCCTCCTGCCAAAGTTATACCTAAAGCTAAATCATCATCACCAGAAATAATTAAAAAATCTTTGGGTTTATTTTTTAACAACTCTAAATATTGCTGCATATTATTTCCAGCTTCTTTAATACCAACAATGTTTGTAAAATCATTTGCCAAACGAATTGTTGTAATTGCATTCATGTTTTTTGCGGTTCTACCAGGAACATTATATAAAATAATTGGTATCTCACTTGCCTCAGCTATTGCTTTAAAATGCTGATAAAAACCCTCTTGTGTTGGTTTACTGTAATAAGGCACTACAGATAAAATACCATCAATATTACTTAAATCTGTTGCTTGTATGTCTTTGATAACCTCTAACGTATTATTACCTCCAATTCCAAGTACTAATGGCACTCTGGCTGCATTCGTTTTTATAATAAGAGCTATAATTTGAAGTTTCTCTTCTTTAGATATTGTTGCACTTTCTGCAGTTGTACCATTTATTACTAAATAGTTAATTCCATTCTCTATATTAAAATTCACCAACTTTACCAGTGCATCAAAATCTACACTCAAATCTTCTTTAAAAGGGGTAATTAAGGCGACTCCCGTTCCTACAAATTTTTGCATTTCTATATATTTAAAGGTACAAAATTACAATATTAAGATTGATTTATAAAACAGATTTATGATCGAATTGCAAGAATAAACAACTTTATATGGAAAGTTTAATTTTACAGCTTTTTAAGAATTTGAAGGTATCTTTTTAATTCTGAAGTAAACCCTGTTATATTTTGTGTTTTTTCTGAAATTTCTATCTCGTATAATTTAGAATTTACACCTGCAAAACCAACTTTAAACTGTGCTCTTGATTCTAAAACTGCAAGCTCTAAATACAGGTTTTTTTCATTGAAATATCCAATTAACAAATCAAAGGGTTCTTCTAAAAAGCATTTAAAGCTGTCTTCGGTAAAGTGTCCTTTCCAATTTACATTTTTTTTCGTAAAGTGTTTATAAGAAAATTCATCACTTTTATTAAACTTTCGTAGGCTATAAATCTTAATATTCCTAGCTTCTAAAATAATTTCAATCTCTTTTTGTAAATCTATTTCAGAAGAAATATCTTCATTAGAAATTATGGCTATCGACTTTATTTTTTCTGAAGATGGTGTACGGCTATTATCTGTCTGAGATAATAACTGATTTAACTTCTTTTTTAAAACAGCTTCCTTAAAACCTTGAAACATTATTTATAATTAAAATTGAGAATATAAAAATAGTAATTATTCTTTTACTATTTCTAATAATATAAACTGATTTAATTGTTTTCCATATAACTGAAAATTATCATCTGAGACCAACACAAGAGATTGATTGCCATTTTCTAAAACGGGCCCCAAAGTAATACCTTCTATATTGTCTATAATTCCTTCAGTTAAATGCTCTTTAAAATCTTCAAAGTTTACAAGTAACCTTTTTGTTAGCGGCGTGAATTTGGAATTTATTAATCCACCAGAACCTAAAATATTGGTGGTTTCTAAAGTTATTTCTGCATCAAAAATTCGTATTATATTACCATAAGCACCGTATCCATTTTGATAGGTTCTTTCAATGATAAAAAATTTATTTTCCTCATATTCTAAAATTGCAGTAACTCCGTTTAAATTTATATTTCCTTTAGCAACTTTAGTTATTGGTTCTAATTGATAGGCAAATTGTTTACTGGCTTTTTTAGTTTCTGTATTAAAATAAGTAATTCTAACGGGAGATTGTGTTTTAGTAAAGCCCGGTTCAACTCCATCATTTTTTAGGGGAGCCTCCATAACAGCCCAAAAACCTTTTTTATCTGTACTTTTAGAAGAGCCTTCTAAAACTCCATTGTGTTTTATGTTTTCTAAATTCTGCAGGCTTTTTGGTAGTTCATACTCAGAAATAAATTTCCCAGAAAAGTCTGTAGTAAATATAGTAGGTCTTCTTCCATTTCGAATAGCGCCTTCGCTAGAAAAATTGATTTGTTGCTTTTCTTCATCCACAAAAATAGATTCTAAATCCAGCGTATTTTCATTGTAAAAATTGGTATTTGAGTCTTTTAGTACAGTAACCTCTTCAAAATTAATTCCCACTATTTTTCTTTTTTCGATGCCAATATTTCCTTTTAAAAATCTTGGAGATTTTGGATCGTCTACAACAAAATAATAAAAACCGTTACTATAATCTAAACCAGAAAGACCACCAATTGGAGTATTTTTAAACATAACAGTATCTTTTAGAACATACTCACTTAAAAAATTTAATTGTAAGTCTTTTCCTGTTTTACAAGAAAATGCACTACCAATAAAGATCAAAAAAACAACTATTCTTTTCATATATATGATGTTTTTATATCTTCTTAAAACTTCCTTCTGTTGTCGTCAGACTTTGTATCTATCAATTTATTGTAAGGATCAATACCTACTTCTGTAGGTTTTTCATCTACAATTAAAGTAATCTTATTATGTATCTGTGTAATTTTATGTTTCTGAAAATACAATTGCTTTTCTTTCTTTTTTCCATCTATTTCTTCCTCAGAAAAGATACCCAAATCTATGTAATCTGCTAAAGGCACAGATAAGAGAGGTTTACTCATCTTCTCTGTTTTATAACTTAAAGTATCTCCTACTTTTTCACCATAAAACTTTTTTCCTTTTTCATCATTTCTATATTTAGAAACTTCAAACTCTATATCTACTTGGTACTTACCATCTTTTAACTCCGTAGATTTCAAATCTACAATTCTATTTTTATAAAGCGTTATGGTTTCAAACATGTCTTTAATTACGTAACTTAAAGAATCTGGTGTTACTTCTCTAATATAGTTTACCATTTCAATTGAAGTTGTATATGGTGGTTCTTGAAACCTCACCTTCTCTACATACTTTTTTAAAGCCCCATTTAATTTTTCTTCTCCAATATAATCGCTTAAAGCGTAAAAGACTAAAGATCCTTTTTGATACCGAATATAGCCTTGCCCATCATTATACATCAGCGGATTTTCTCTTTTCGATTCCAAAGTTCGCTGCAATAAATAACCATCTAATGCCTCCTTTAAAAAAGTGCGCATTTTCGGTTTGCCGTGCTGGTGTTCTAAAACTTTTAAAGAAACATATTCAGACATACTTTCAGACAACATGGTAGCACCTAAAACATCTGCCCCAATTACTTGATGCGCCCACCATTGATGTGCAACTTCATGCACTGTTACCGCAAAAGGGTAATCTACACCATCTTTATTTTCGTCATCTACGTCTGCTATAAAACCAAAGCCCTCTGAAAAAGGAATTGTATTCGCAAAAGCTTGTGCAAAGGTACCTGCAGTTCTCGGAAACTCTATAACTCTTAGTTGCTTGTGCGTATACGGACTAAAATTCTTCGCATTGTAAGCCAGCGAAGCTTTCATTCCTTTTAACATTCTATCTAAATTATAAACATGTGGTTTATGATAGTAAATTTCTAAACTAATGCCCTTCCACATTTCTTTTTTAACTTCATATCTAGCAGAATTAAAAGCATAAAAATTTAAAATTTTACTATCCATTTTATAATGGAAATAACGACGCCCCTCTTCAGTCCATTCATTTTGTAAATAACCGGGTGCAATTGCAATTTGATCATCAGAAGTAGAGACCGTTGCCTCAAAATCAATCCAATCAGAATCTTTAGAAATATAGGTGTTTCCTAAAGCATTTGTATCTGACGGATGAGGGCGTAGATTGTTAGGCGGCAAATCGTATTTTTTACGTGTTTTATCGTCTCTTAATTCTCCACTAGCCGAATATCCTAAGGTAGGAAACATAGAGTTATTTATAAAAGTTCCATTTGCTATAATTGGCGATTTACGCTGAAACATTGTATTTTCCTTACTCTTTAAATGGATTGTTAATTGTAAAGAATCTCCTGGCTGTATACTTTCAACAAAAGAATAAATATCAAAATTAAAAACCGTGTCTTCTAAGACTAAGTTATTTGGCCTATTAAACTCAAAGGTACTTTCTAAGGAATTATGATTTAAGAAAACACTATCTATTGTTTTATTTGTTTTATTAACCATTGTAAAAATAGCACTTGCTTTGTAGGTTTTTTTCTTTGGATAAATAGCCACATTTGCATTTACAGCTACAATTCTGGGTTGCTTATAAGCTTCATATTTTTTATAGGTTTTCTCCCACTTAACAGCGTTTAACTCTGCTTGCTTAGAAGCAGAGTTCTTATCTTTAGACCTTGTTTCTGAAAAAATAGTACCTCCTAAAGCTAAAAATGCAATTAAAACAACTACTAAACTCACTCTTTTAGGAACTGTAAAACGTTGTTTTGCTATGTAAATTCTTTCTGCAAAAGAATTTGGCAAACCTCTAACCCACATTAATAAACTCAAAATTAAGAGCAACGTACCTCCCAGAACCCAATAAAGCTTGTACCATAAATATCGAGACAAATCAGAACCATAACCATTCATATCTGAATAACTATAACCCGGACCTTCATTATATTTTAAAACCGAATTCTCAATACCTATTAAAGATAAAAATGGAATACCAATCGCTAATATCAATAAAATAAAAAATCCTAAATATTGATTTTTAACCAGTGTTTGAATAAAAATCGAGAGCAAAGCCCAAATAGCATAATTCAAGAACTTTAAACCGAATAGCTCTTTTATATAATGCCCAATTTCAAAATCATAGTACCCTTTGTATATTTGAAATGCCATACCAGAAACCATAATTACAAGCAATAAAACAAGTTGCATTTTTAACAAGGCAATTAACTTAGAAAATAGCAGCGTCCAATCTGGTATGGGTGTGCTATCTACTAGATGACTTATTTTTGCAGTTCTTGCTCTTTGCACCAACATACCTGCATATAAAAAAGTACAAACATTTAGAACCAATGCGCTAAATACGTCTCCACCAACTAGCATTTGCCAAGTTACTGGTAGCGTATTTGTCCCAAAAATTTGACCAGAACTAAACAAAGTACCCACCAGCATTAAAACGCCAACTATCAGGATACAAATAAATGGCAAACTCTTAAAAATATATTTAAAATCGATATAAGATAATTTCCACGTAGATTTTAAATTCTGACCAAAAGAAAAATCTTGCGTTACTTTTGGTAAGATTATTTTTGTTATTCCGCTAAAATTTGTCTTTGTAACGCTCTCAGATTTTGTCTTTCTAAAAGAAATAGAAATTGCATTCTGACTGAATTTAAAGTATTTAAAAACCAATCCAAATATTACAGATGAAACTATTAACCATAGTAGTCTGTTGTAAATAATTAATTCTTTTATGGGGATTTGTAGCTCGTTCTGCTCAGAAACTGTCCAATACTTTGTATAATATGCCACTGCAGAGGAACCAAAAGGATCTAAAATAGCCAACAAACCTGCTTGCTCGGGTTCTGATAAGATACTAGCCACAGCTCCTTGTGCAAACAATAAAATAATAACTGTAATAAAACCTGCTGCAATATTTCTAGAAAAAGTAACCACTGCAAAAACTACTGCACCAAAAAACAAAACATTTGGTAATATATATATTAAATAGGACTGTAAATAACTCATCCCATTAAAATTACCTACAATTTCTGCATTGGTTCCTGGAAAACGAAAACCAATAATCATTCCCAATGCAATTACTAAAACGATCGCAGAAACTACTAAAATTCCGCTAAAAAACTTCGCAAATAAATAATTGGCTTTTGTAAACGGATACGAATATAAAATGGTGTGCATTTCACTTTTAAAATCTCTATAAATTGAAACACCAATAATAGACGGAAATAAAAAGAAAATTATAGTAGTAAAACCGTTAAATAAGCCCGTTACATTAATTGGTGAATTTACAATTCTAGAAGAGCCAGTGGTCCCTGTAATCCCATCAAAAATACCTGCAGTAGTTGCTGATATTAAAAATGACAGCAGTAAAAATATAGTTACATATATATAAAATACAGGTTTATTAAACCAATATTGTAATTCTTTTTTAAATATTGTTAAAAACATAAGTATCGTGTAAAAGTTGAACAGTTAAATTGTGTAATTAAAATGATTATGCAATAACGGGTTCATCTTGTTTTAAAGCGAAAAAATATACGTCGTCTAATTGTGGCCCTGAAGCCACAAAATCATCTGAAGGTTTAGTTTCTGAATGCACTCTAATATTTAAGGTATTGTCTGAATTGAAGTTTCTAGATAACACGTTATATATTTTCATGTTCTCTTCTAAATCATCTTTTTCAATAATTTTTGTCCAAATAGTATTTTCTAACTCTTTAGTTGCTTCCTTTGGTGTGGAGTGTTTTAAAATTTTACCCCCATTTAAAATTGCCATTTCATTGCATAATTCTTTTACATCTTCTACAATATGTGTAGAAAAAATAACCGTACAATTACTACCTACTTCGCGCAAAACATTTAAAAAACGTTGTCTTTCTGCGGGATCTAACCCAGCAGTTGGTTCATCTACAATAATCAATTTAGGGTTATTTAAAAGTAATTGCGCAATACCAAAACGCTGTTTCATTCCCCCAGAATAACCAGCTACGTTTTTAAGTCTTACGCCGTATAAATTGGTGATTTCTAAAACCTCTTTTACAATTGCTTTTCTTTCTACCTTATTCGTAATTCCTTTTAATGTAGCAAAATAATCTAGCAATTCTTCTGCAGACATTTTAGGATAGACACCAAAAGATTGTGGCAAATAGCCCAGTACTTTCCTAAGAGACATATTATCTTCCAAAACATCAATATCGCCAAAAGTAATAGTACCTGAATCTGGACTTTGCAAAGTTGCAATTGTTCGCATTAAAGAAGATTTTCCAGCTCCATTAGGTCCTAACAAACCAAACATTCCTGTACCAATTTCTATACTTAAATTGTCAATTGCTTTTACACCGTTTTTGTATGTTTTTGTAAGGTTGTTAAGTACTAGCTTCATCTTTTTTGATTTAGTGATATTTACTTTTGTAGTAAGTGTAAAAATAACACCTTTTGTTACACTTTTTTATGATTTTTTTAATGGATTTACTGAAAAATCGCTTTATTTTTGACAAATAACAAAGAAATTAGAAAATCACAACTTTTTAAACTCATAAATAATGGCAAAAAAATCAATCTTAAATAAAGGATCACTTACATTTTTAGAGAAATATTTAAATAATGCGGCTCCTACGGGTTATGAATGGGAAGGGCAGAAAATTTGGATGGATTATTTAAAACCATATGTAGATACTTTTATTACAGATACGTATGGCTCTGCAGTTGGAGTTATAAATCCGGATGCAAAATATAAAGTTGTAATTGAAGGACATGCAGATGAAATCTCTTGGTATGTTAATTATATATCTGATAATGGATTGATTTATGTGATTAGAAATGGTGGTTCAGATCACCAAATAGCACCGAGTAAAATTGTAAATATTCATACTAAAAACGGAATTGTAAAAGGAGTTTTCGGCTGGCCAGCAATTCATACAAGAAATAAAGCTAAGGAAGAAGCGCCAAAGCCAGACAACATTTTTATTGATACAGGCTGTGCAACCAAGGCAGAAGTTGAAAAGCTAGGCATTCATGTTGGTTGTGTAATTACCTATCCAGATGAATTTCATATTTTAAATGGTGACAAATTTGTTTGTAGAGCTTTAGACAACAGAATGGGCGGGTTTATGATTGCTGAAGTTGCTCGTTTATTAAAAGAAAATAAAAAAGAATTGCCTTTCGGGCTATATATTACAAACTCTGTACAGGAAGAAATAGGATTGCGTGGTGCAGAAATGATTACACAAACCATACAACCAAATGTTGCTATCGTAACAGATGTAACACATGATACAACCACTCCAATGATTGATAAGAAAAAGGAAGGTCTTTTAGAAATGGGGAAAGGACCAGTTGTTGCTTATGCACCAGCTGTGCAGCAAAAATTACGTGATCTAATAACAGAAACTGCAGAAGCGAACAAGATTCCTTTTCAGCGCTCTGCTTTATCTAGAGCAACAGGTACAGATACAGATGCCTTTGCATATAGCAATGGTGGTGTTGCTTCTGCGTTAATATCATTGCCATTACGCTACATGCATACCACAGTAGAAATGGTGCACAGAGATGATGTAGAAAATGTGATTAAAATGATTTATGAAACACTTTTAAATATCAAAGGAGGAGAAACTTTTTCTTATTTTGAATAAATAACAAAGCGTTATTGTGAAAAATAATGACCACGCAATCTTCTTTTATGGGGTAGTTGATTTTTTTTACAATAACGTTTTTCTTTTCATATGGACGAACTCATTGATATTTTAACCCCTGAAGGGAAATCAACAGGCAAGACTGCTTTAAAATCGGAAGCACATAAAAACGGCTGGTTTCATGCAACTGCACATATTTGGTTCTTTACTTCGGATAAAAAGATACTACTTCAAAAAAGAGCGCTTACAAAAAAAGTGTTTCCAGGAATTTGGGACATTTCTGTGGCCGGACATATTGGTGCTGGTGAAAAGGTATTAAAAGGAGCTAAAAGAGAAGTTTTTGAAGAAATTGGCTTAATACTTGAAGATAAAGACCTCATTAAAATTGGAACAAGAATTCACCAAGTTAACCATGAAAATGGTATACAGGATAATGAACACCATCATGTTTTTATTGCTGAATTAAAAACACCCATATCTGAACTTACCATGCAACCAGAAGAAGTTGCTGATTTAAAATTATGGGACTTAAAAGTACTAAAAGAAACAAAAAACCTTGAAAACGTTTTGCTTCCAAGGTTTCATGAATATTATGTTACTGTTTATAATAAGATTATTTCATACTTAAAATAAGATTAGATTTTTGATTGATACGTATACAAATCAAAATACCTGCCTTTTACCATTATCAACTCGTCATGAGTTCCTCTTTCTACAATACTACCTGCCTCTATTACTAATATTTGATTTGCTTGTTTGATAGTACTCAATCGGTGCGCAATTACAATAGTAGTTCTATCTTTTACCAATTCAGATAAACTTTTCTGAATTAAAGACTCACTCTCTGTATCTAAACTAGAAGTTGCTTCATCTAAAATTATAATTTTTGGATTTGCCAAAATTGCTCTTGCAATTGCCAAACGCTGGCGTTGACCACCAGATAACTTCACCCCTCTTTCCCCTATTAGTGTATCTAAACCGTCATCAAAACGATCTGTAAATTCACTAACATATGCAGCATCTACAGCATTTTGTAATTCTTCTTCTGTTGCATTTGGCCTTGGAAATAAAATATTTTCTCTAATGGTTCCCTCGAACAAAAATTCATCTTGTAAAACAACGCCTAAATGTTTTCGATAGCTCGACAATTTTACATTGGCTAGATCTTGATTGTCTATAGTGATTTTACCAGATTCCGGATTTAAAAAAGTAGCAGACAAGCCTGCAATGGTAGATTTTCCTGAACCAGAACTTCCAACCAATGCTGTTACAGATCCAGAAGGCACTTGAAAACTAATATTATTTAACACTTCTTTTCCTTCCTCATATGCAAAAGAAACATTGTCAAAAACAAGTGCTCCTTCCATATTTTCTAATTCTATTGTTCTATTTTCATCGTCCTCCTCTGCAGACATATTCATCAATTCTTCTGTTCTGTCGAGACCTGCCAATGCTTCTGTTAACTGACTTCCAATATTACTCATTTGTACAATTGGCGCTATCATTAAACCTAATAAAAAAGTGAAGGATAAGAATTCTCCAACTGTCAGTTCTCCAGTCATAATTTTATATCCACCAATTCCCATAATTCCGGTAGTTGCAAGGCCTAATAAAAAAGTAGCAGCACTTGACATAATTGCAGTTGCCGTTAAACTCTTTTTTACATTTTGAAATAACTTATCTACTCCTTTTTCAAACGTTTCATTTTCTTGCGCTTCTGCATTAAATGCTTTTATAACTCTTACTCCAGATAATGTTTCTGTTAATCTTCCTTTTACTTCTGCATTAATAACGCCTCTACTTCTAAAAATAGGACGAATATATTTAAACGCATTTAAAGCTACTACTCCAAATACAGCCACAGGAACCAATACAAAAAAGGTCATAGACGGACTAATTTGAATTAGTAATATCATAGATATTACCGCAGTAATTGTTCCACCAACTAGCTGAACCAAACCAGTTCCTATTAAGTTTCGAACTCCTTCTACATCGCTCATGATTCTAGAAACCAATGCTCCTGATTTTGTGTTGTCAAAAAAACGAATAGGTAATGACAATACTTTCTTTTGAACTTGTGCTCTTAATTCTGATATTAAGTATTGTGCTTGTACACTTAAAATACGTGTTAGTAAAAAAGAAGTGACTGCTTGCACTAAAATTGCCAAACCAACAATAAGTAATAGACTATATAGTTGCTCATAATCCTTATTAGGAATTACTTCATCTAGCAGCGTTTGAATTTTTAAGGGAGCAACCAAACTAGACAATCTACTCAATACAATAAGTATCAACCCTATAAAAACCAACTTTCGCTTTGGCCAAATAATAGTTTTAAATGCTTTTAAAATAGAAACTTTTGGTTTCTTCTTCTCTTTTTTTGAATCTTGTAAGTGTTGCATTAATGCTTTTGAATTTAGAATGTGGTTACTTCATTATTGTCAATTTATATGCCAATGAAAAGAACTATGACAGATTAGCAAAAGTACAACATACAGAAAGACCTGTCAGCTTTTTAAAACAGAACAGGTCTAAATAAATTTATTTCAAGGTTATTTATAATCTATTACCTATAATGTTCTGCACAATTTCCGGATTTAATAAAGTAGAAACGTCTCCAAGGTTGTCAATTTCATTGCAAGCAATTTTGCGTAAAATACGACGCATAATTTTACCTGAACGTGTCTTTGGCAATCCTTCTGAGAACTGTATTTTATCTAATTTTGCAATCGGGCCAATTCTATCTGTAATTAATTGATTGATTTCTTTTTTTAAATTATCATGATTTCTACTTTCTCCAGTATCTTTTAAAGTTACATATCCATACAATGCACTGCCCTTTATATCATGCGGAAAACCAACAATAGCAGATTCTGCTACAGCTGGATGCTCATTTATAGCATCCTCAATTGGTGCTGTTCCTAAATTGTGCCCAGAAACAATAATTACGTCATCTACTCTACCTGTAATTCTATAATACCCAACCTCATCTCTTAAAGCACCATCGCCTGTAAAATACATATTCTTATATGCAGAAAAATAGGTTTCTTTATAACGTTCATGATTTCCCCAAATAGTTCTTGCAATACTTGGCCAAGGAAACTTAACACAGAGTCTTCCCTCTACTTGGTTTCCTTTTAACTCTTTACCGTTTTCATCCATTATTGCAGGCTGAATACCTATAAAAGGTAAGGTTGCATACGTTGGCTTTGTTGGTGTAACATAAGGTATCGGTGTAATCATCATACCTCCCGTTTCTGTTTGCCACCAAGTATCAATAATCGGGCTTTTCTTTTTACCAATATTATCATTATACCAATGCCAAGCTTCTTCATTAATAGGCTCTCCTACAGACCCCAATACTTTTAAAGAGGATAAATTGTATTTGTCTACTAATTCTGTTCCGTGTTTTGCCAATGCTCTAATTGCCGTTGGTGCGGTATAAAACTGATTCACCTTATGTTTCTCTACAATTTCCCAGAAACGTCCGAAATCTGGATAACTTGGCACACCTTCAAACATTAATGTAGTTGCTCCGTTTGCTAACGGACCATATACAATGTAAGAATGACCGGTAATCCAGCCAATATCGGCGGTACACCAGTACACATCTTCTTCTTTATATTGAAATGCATTTTTAAACGTGTATGCTGTATACACCATATAACCAGCAGTTGTATGCACCATTCCTTTCGGCATCCCTGTAGAACCAGAAGTATATAAAATAAATAAGGGATCTTCTGCATCCATAATTTCTGCTTCACAATCTATAGAAGCATTATCCAATAATGGTTGTAACCATTGGTCACGGCCTTCTTTCATTTGAATGTCTGAATGAATTCTTTTCGCTACTAAAACAGTTTTCACACAAGAACAATTTTCCAAAGCTTCATCTACAATTCCTTTTAAATCAATGGTTTTCGCACCCCGATAAGAACCATCAGATGTAATCACCATTTTACAGTCAGAATCATTAATTCTTGTTGCCAGTGCAACCGCAGAAAAGCCTGCAAAAACTACAGAATGGATAGCACCTATTCTTGCACAAGCAAGCGTTGCAATAGCCAGTTCTGGAATCATTGGAACATAAATACATACCCTATCTCCTTTTTGAACTCCGTTTTCCTTTAGAACATTGGCAAACTTATTTACTCTTTCTGATAATTGCTTATAGGTAATATGCTCTGCAGCTTCACTTGGATCATTTGGTTCAAATATGATAGCCGTTTTATCTGCTCTTGTTGCCAAATGCCTATCGATACAGTTTTCTGTAATATTTAGTTTTGCCCCTTGAAACCATTTTATTGTTGGTTTAGAGAAGTCCCATTCTAAAACTTTGTCCCATTTTTTTCTCCAAACAAAATGCTCTTCAGCAATCTCTTCCCAAAAATTTTCTGGTTCTCTAATAGATTTTCTGTATACCTGATAATATTCTTCTAGATGTTTTATATGATAATTACTCATTGTTTGGCTAAATTATTTATTGTTTGGACTCTAACAAAGAGACTAAACTATAAAAAACAATCCTTATATTTTTATTTTTTCTACTTATAACACCTTTTAGCAGATAAAATACAAAAAATATTAAAATTCAATATCAATTATATGAGAAGAACAATATATTTGTCTTGTATGAATTTTCACATTCTTTTAGAAACTTTTATTGAGAATTGGCATATTATTCTATTATTTTTTGCCGTAGCAGTATTATATTCATCTGTTGGTTTTGGTGGTGGTTCTAGCTATTTGGCTATTTTAGCTTTAACAGGTATTGTATTTACACAAATTAGAGCGACTGCTTTGCTGTGTAATATCGTTGTGGTCTCTGGTAACGTTTATCTATTTCTTCATCAGAAAAAAGTAAATTTTAAAAAAATAATGCCTCTAATTTTATTTAGTATTCCTTTGGCTTTTTTAGGCGGAACTGTAAAAATAAATCAGCAATTCTTTTTCATTTTATTAGGTTTCACTTTATTGTTCGCAGCAATAACTATGTGGCTTTCAAAACAAATTGTTGCTTTCAATGAAAAAAACAACGATCCCAAAAGTATAAGGAATGCAAGTTTTGGAGGTATAATTGGTTTTATTTCTGGAATGGTTGGTATTGGTGGTGGTATTTTTTTAGCTCCTTTATTACATCTTACCAATTGGGATACTCCCCAGAAAATAGCGGCAACTGCCAGTATTTTTATTTTAGTAAATTCTATCGCTGGTTTTATTGGACAATATTCAATGCCTAATTTTTTAATTAACTGGAATTTAACGGGTATTTTATTAGGTACCGTTTTTATTGGCGGCCAAATTGGAAGCAGAAAAAGCTACAGCTTCTTTACGCCTATTCAATTAAAAAAAGCAACTGCCATTTTAATTGCCTTTGTGAGTTTACGAATCTTATATAAATATATATTTTAAACGTATATTTCCTTCTATTTAAAACTAACATAAATAAAATATTGCGTATTAAAAGCAATCCAAATATCTTTGAAACAAAAATAAAAAATGCTAGAAAATATATTTACGCTCTTCATGCTAATTATGTTACAAGCCGTATTAGGTTTTGATAACTTGTTATACATTTCATTAGAGTCAAAGAAAGCACCAGAAACAGATAGAAAAAGAGTTCGAAAAGTAGGAATTTTAATAGCTATTGTCTTAAGAATTGTACTTTTATTTCTTTTGGTTTCTATAATTGGGTATTTTCAAAAGCCTTTTTCTTTTTTGACAGGTGGTTTTGAAGACGTTATAAAATTTGCTTTTAACGGGCATAGTATTATTGTTTTATTAGGTGGAGGGTTTATAATTTATACAGCCATTAAAGAAATTTGGCACATGATTGGTACTCAAAATTTAGAGCAATCCGCAGCAGATCAGCGCAAAGGAACAAAATCGTCTAAAACCGTTATTTTCAGCATCGTATTAATGAATTTAGTATTTTCTTTTGACTCTATTTTAGCTGCTATTGGTCTTACAAGTGCTATAGAAAGTACTACAACTGCTTTTATTATTATGACTATTGCAATTGTTATCAGTGGTTTATTAATGTTATTTTTAGCAGATAGAATATCAGATTTCTTAGCAAAAAATAGGATGTATGAAGTTTTAGGGCTCTTTATTCTTTTTATAGTTGGCATTATGCTAATTACAGAAGGTGGGCATTTAGCACATTTAAAACTCTTTGGAAATGAAATTGTACCTATGAGTAAAACTACCTTCTACTTTGTAATTGCTATTTTAGTTATTGTAGACGTTGTACAAGGAAAATATCAAAAAAAGTTATTAGCTAAGAAGCAATAAATACAACCTCAATAATAAAACATAAACTACCTTTGATTTAGAAAGAAATAATGCGTTTTCCGCATTTTTTATACAACTTCTAAAAAGTAGTTTTAACACGTTTGTGTTCCTTTTTATAATAGAAAGGGGTTGGTTGATTGTAAGTTGATACTGGAGAGTACCAACTTTTTTACTTATATAATTTCAGTAAGGCTATCCTGAACTCTTTGGATAACAATTTGAATAATTCTTTTATTTAATTCTGAAGCATTTAAACTGTAATAGGCGAACTCTTCTAATGAAAAAGCACCAATAATAAAACCTAATGTAAGGTTCTTATAATTGATATCTTTTACAAAAACTGCCTTTGTCTTACTTCTCTTTTTTTGATCTGTTAAGCTAGAAAAATCAATTTTCCTTTTTGCTTTATACGTATTAAAAGATGCAATTAATAAATCATGTTGCATTTTAATAACGGGTCTTAATGTCTGGTTTTGAAACAATTCTAATGCCGACATATTATCTTTAATTAAATCTTCTAAAACTGGTCTTTCTTTATTCATTATCTAATAATTCATCTAATTCTAATTGAAAATCATACTGTAAATCTTCATGTAATTTTTCAATTACTCGTTTAATCATTCTCACCTGAGTATCAAAAATACTTTGCAATCTTGTGCTTCTCTGAATAGAAGGTTTAAAATCCTTTAACTTCTTGCAGAAATACAATAACAATTCTGCTTCTGTTTCTTTCTTCTTAGAGTACCGAATGTGCTTTTTTATAGACGTTAATATTTTACGGCTTCCCTTTCTAATGTAGAAAAAACTCTTTGTATTAATTTCTTCAAATTGGGCGTCTACCTCCTCTTTTAGAGTCTGAATATAAGTTTCCTCATCATGAGACTCAAACATTAAGTAGGTAAGTAATTCTTTGTTTTCTTTTTTAAACCGGGCCAACTGCAAGCACAACTCTTTTAAATCTGCAGCAGATTTATGAGCTAATTCATCTTTAAGTTGTTTTATTGTTACTGCCTTCAATCCCTTTTTTTATGCTAAAAAAAGCCTCATGATTTTTAAAAAAATGAGGCTCGTATTATCTAAGATTATTGTTCACTAGGAACCATAACCAATTCATTTACATCTGCATTATAGTCTACACCTGGCACTTTAAAACCAAATAAGCTAAAAAACTCATCACTATAGCCTTTTAAATCTCCTATTTCTGGTAAATTTTCTGAAGTTGCGTTTTTCCAAAGTTCAGCTATTTCTTCTTGTACATCTTCGCGCATTTCTAAATCATCAATTCTAATTCTTCCCTTTTCATCTAAAGCTAAATCACCTCCAAATAAACGCTGGCTAAACAAACGTTGTATTTGCTCAATACAACCTTCGTGAATTCCTTTTGCTTTCATAATCTTATATAATAAAGAAATGTATAACGGAATTACAGGAATTGCAGAACTTGCTTGTGTTACCAATGCTTTGTTTACAGAGACATAGGCTTTTCCTTTAATGGACTTTAAGTCTTCTGTAATTGTAAAAGCAGTTGCTTCTAAATGATCTTTTGCGGCACCAATAGTTCCATTTCTATAGACCGGTCTTGTAACATCTGGGCCAATATAAGAATACGCAACTGTTGTAGCACCCTCTGAAAGTAGGTTTTCAGCTTGTAACGCATCCATCCACATTTTCCAATCTTCACCTCCCATAACAGTAACTGTATTTTCAATATCTTCTCCTTCCGCAGGGTTGATAGAAATTTCTGATACATTTCCGGTATGAAAATCTACTGTCTTATTTGTAAAAACTTCTCCGATAGGTTTTAACACCGATTTGAATCTTTTTCCACTATTTGGATGCGTTCTTACAGGCGAAGCCAAACTATAAATCACTAAATCTATCTGACCTAAATCCTCTTTAATTAAGTCTACAACTTGTTGTTTTATTTCATTTGAGAATGCATCACCATTCACACTTTTAGCATACAAACCTTGTTTATGAGCATGCTTTTCAAAAGCTGCGGTGTTGTAATACCCCGGTGAACCTGGTCTTCCTGCAGTTGGTGGCTTATCAAAATAAACACCAATTGTTGCTGCTTCTGAACCGAATGCACTTGTAATTCTAGAGGCCAAACCAAAGCCTGTAGAAGAACCTAAAACCAATACTTTTTTGGCTCCTTCAATTTTCCCTTGCGATTTGATATATTCTATTTGATTCATTACGTTTTGCTCACAACCTGTTGGATGTGATGTTAAACAGATAAATCCTCTTGTTCTTGGTTCTATAATCATATTTGTTTGTTTTTTAATTTGATAAAAAAGAATTCACATTCTTTTCAATTCTATTCATTACGTTATCTGTAGTTGCTTTTACAAAAGCTTCTCCCGTAATTTGTTCGTATAACTCTATATATCTATTAGAAATTTCGCTGATTTTAGCATCAGACATTTCTGGTATTTGTTGTCCTTCTAATCCTTGAAATCCATTTTCAATTAACCATTGTCTTACAAACTCTTTAGACAATTGTTTTTGAGGTTCCCCTTTATCTTGTCTTTCTTGATACCCTTCTTCATAAAAATAGCGAGAAGAATCTGGAGTATGAATTTCATCAATTAACACAATTTTTCCTTCTTTTGTTTTTCCGAATTCGTATTTCGTATCTACTAAAATTAGACCACGAGAAGCCGCTATTTCTGTTCCTCTTTGAAATAGTTTTCTTGTATAGTCTTCTAAAATTAAATAGTCTTTTTCAGAAACAATACTAGTTGATAGAATCTCTTCGCGAGAAATATCTTCGTCGTGATCTCCGTTATCTGCTTTAGTTGATGGAGTAATTAAAGGTTTAGGAAATTTATCATTTTCTTTCAAACCTGCCGCCATGGTAACACCACAAAGTAGCCTTTTCCCTAATTTATACTCTCTAGCCGCATGACCAGATAAATAACCACGAATAACCATTTCTACTTTAAAAGTTTCGCACAAATGACCAATTGCTACATTCTCATCAGGATTTGCTAACAACCAATTCGGAACAATATCTGCTGTATTATTCATCATTTTAGTTGCAATCTGGTTTAAAATCTGCCCTTTAAAAGGAATTTGACGCGGTAAAACAACATCAAAAGCAGAAAGTCTATCGGTAGCAATCATTACTAAAAGAGTATCATTAATGTTATAAACCTCTCTTACCTTACCTTTATAAACAGATTTTTGATTGGGAAACTTAAAGTTAGTTTCGTTAATTGTATTCATTCTTGGTTAATTGTTTGTTGGTTGTTCTTTGTTAATGGCTGCAAAAATAGTCTAAAGACTATTAACCAACAACAAAAAACAAGACCCTATTCTGTTTCTATGCTTTTGTATGCGCTAATGATACTTCTTACTAATTTATGGCGCACCACATCTTTGTCATCTAAGAAGACTTGTGCAATACCGTTTATATCTTTCAAGGCTAATAAAGATTCTTTTAATCCAGATACTTGTTTTCTTGGTAAATCTATCTGACCAGGATCTCCGGTGATGATAAACTTTGCACTTTTACCCATTCTAGTTAAAAACATTTTCATTTGATTGTGCGTAGTATTCTGCGCTTCGTCTAAAATCACAAAGGCATTGTCTAAAGTTCTACCCCTCATAAATGCCAAAGGTGCAATCTGTATTACGCCTTTTTCTATGTACGACTCTAGCTTTTCATGCGGAATCATGTCTCTTAATGCATCATATAAAGGTTGCATATAAGGGTCTAACTTTTCTTTTAAATCTCCTGGAAGAAAACCTAAATTCTCTCCAGACTCTACCGCGGGTCTTGTTAAGATAATTTTTCGAACTTCTTTTTCTTTTAAAGCTCTAACGGCCAATGCAACTGCTGTATAGGTTTTACCCGTTCCTGCAGGCCCAACAGCAAATAACATATCATTCTTATCCATTAGCGCAACCATTTTACGCTGGTTTTCTGTTTGTGGTTTTATCAATCTTCCAGCAACACCATGAACTAAAACATCTTTAATTCTTTTAGAAGCTACTGCTTTTTCCTCTTTGCCATTCGAAGTTAGAATGCGCTCCATACTGTTTTCATCTAACTTATTGTACCTATTGTAATACTTTATCAAACGCGTTAGACGAATTTCAAATTCATCTAAAAGAGCAGACTCTCCAAAAATCTTCAATTGGGTACCTCTAGCAACAATTTTAATTTTAGGGTAATATTTTTTTAAGGCTTCGATAGTACTATTATGTGCTCCAAAGAAGTCTTTGGGGTTTATTTCTTCTAACTCTATAATGCGTTCGTTCAAATGTTTATTTTTTTTAGAGATTAATGTACATTTTATTTAAACTAAAAATAGCGAATTAAAATTCAAAATTCATTAGATTTGCTTAAAATAATTAATAACTTTTACACAATTAATTAAACGTAAAGCACCCAATGGCATTTATAACGCTAACTACAGACTTCGGAACAAAAGACCACTTTGTAGGTGCTGTAAAAGGAGCCATATACACAGAACTTGCAGACGCTAAAATTGTAGATATTACGCATGAAATAGCGCCTTTTAATATTACAGAAACTGCATATATACTAAAAAACTCTTATAAAAGTTTTCCTAAAGGAACCATACATATTATTGGTGTAGACTCAGAACTAAGTAAAGATAACAAGCATATTGCCTTAGAATTAGATGGGCATTTTTTCGTTTGTCCAGACAACGGTTTAATTTCTATGATTGCCGCTGAAATTAAACCTACAAAAATTGTAGAAATTAATATTCATGACAGAATAGAGAGTAGTTTTCCGGTGTTAGATGTCTTTGTTCAGGTAGCTTGTTTTATAGCCAGAGGTGGAAATTTAACAGTTATAGGGAAAGTAATTAAGGAATTTAAGAAATTAATAGAGATTCAGCCAAAAGTAAATCAGGCCCAAAACCAAATTATTGGAGGGGTGTTATATATTGATAATTATGGAAATGTAATTACAAATATTAGCCAAAAAATGTTTCAAGAAATTGGAAAAGGAAGAACTTTTAATGCAACCGCTAGACGGTATTCATTTTCTAAAATTTTCACAAAATACAATGAAGTTACTAATAACAGTTTGCATGAGAGCCATCAATATGACGGCCATAAATTAGCCATATTTAACGCCGCAGGATATTTAGAAATTGCTATTTACAGAAGTAATTTAGATACTGTTGGTGGTGCATCTTCTCTTTTAGGATTAAGCTATAGAGATCAAATCACCATCGATTTCACAAATGATAAGAAACCCGAATTTACACCAATCTCATAAGTATGTTTGTAAGAATTGTAAAGTTAAGTTTCCATCAAAAACACATTCCTACCTTTTTAGAAATTTTTGAAAAGAAAAAACAATTTATTAGAGCGTCTAAAGGATGCACATTATTAGAGTTATATCAAGATAAAAATAATCCTGATATCTTTTTCACATACTCGCATTGGAACAAAGAAAGCGATTTAGAAAACTACAGAAAGTCTGCCCTTTTTAAAGATGTTTGGGCAAAAACAAAAGTATTTTTTAATGACAAACCGCTTGCATGGAGCGTTGATAAAAAGTAAGTTTACAATAAGAAACAAGCAAAATAATATAAAAATGGCATTCAACTTTACTCCATTTCCAGTTTTAGAAACGGAAAGATTAACATTAAGAGCATTAGAATTAAACGATGCAAAAGCCATTTTTGGTTTGAGAACAAACAAAGAGGTAAACACCTTTATAACAAGAACAATGCTAAATAATCTTTCTGAAACGAGAGCCCTTATAGACAGTATTTCTAACTCAATTGCTAATAATACCCGTATTTTTTGGGTATTAGAATCTAAAGATACTGCTGAATTGCTAGGAACCATTGGTTTAAATAATTTCGAGACTGAAGAGAATTATGCAGAAATTGGATATGATTTGCACCCAGATTTTCAAGAGAATGGTTATATGAGCGAAGCTTTTGAAGCAATTTTAAAGTTCTCTGCAAAGCAAATGGATTTAAAATTTGTAGAAGCCTTTACACATCAAAATAATAATGCTTCAGTGGCGTTATTAAAGAAATATAATTTTGAATTGCAGCCAGACAAAAAAGATGCTGATTTTGAAGATAACCAAATTTACAGATTCGCAGTTGACGCTTAATTTTTAATTAAAATAAAAAATTACACATTGATAGCTATTTTAAAAAAAGAATTCAACTCGTTTTTTGCAAGTCCCATTGCATATTTAGTCATTGGAGTTTTCTTGTTGATGAATGGATTGTTCTTGTTTATTTTTAAAGATGATTTGAACATCCTAAACGCTGGCTTTGCAGATTTAAATCCGTTTTTTTATTTAACACCTTGGGTATTTATATTCTTAATTCCGGCAATAACTATGAAAAGTTTTGCTGATGAATTTAATAACGGAACCATAGAACTTTTAAAAACAAAACCAATTTCTAATTGGCAAATTGTGTTGGGTAAATTTTGGGCAGCACTCCTACTCGTTGTCATAGCCTTAATACCAACAATTACGTATGTGTACACAGTATATCAATTAGGAAACCCTATTGGAAATATCGATTTTGGAGCTACTATTGGCTCTTATATTGGTTTGTTATTTTTAGCCGCAACCTATACTGCCATTGGATTATTTACTTCAACACTTTCTAAAAACCAGATTGTAGCGTTTATTTTAGGAGTTTTTAGTACGTTTTTTCTTTTCTACGGATTTGATGCAATTTCTAATTCGTTTGATAATAATTTAACCATTCAGCAAATAGGCATTAACGAACATTTTAAAAGTATTTCTCGCGGAATTATAGACACTAGAGATCTTGTGTATTTTATAAGTGTTACCATCTTCTTTTTATTCATAACTAAAACACGTTTAGAAAATGAATAAAAAAATTAAACATAGTAGCATTTTAATTCTTGTTTTAATCGTTTTAAACGTTGTAAATCAATCTTTCTACAAACGTTTCGATCTTACAAAAGACCAACGGTATACGCTTTCAGAAACCACTACCAACATCATTTCGAAGATTGATAAAAACTTATTTATAACGGTTTATTTAGAGGGCGATTTTCCACCAGAATTTAAAAGGCTACAACTAGAAACACGCCAATATTTAGAAGAATTGGCTGCTAAAAACCAAAAGATAAAAATTACTTTTCAAAATCCGGATACCCAAAGAGAAGCGCTCATTAAAAAAGGGATGCTGCCAAGTCAATTAACCGTTGAAGAAGATGGTAAAATGTCTGAAGCGATTATTTTTCCTTGGGCAGCAATAAGTTATGGTAAAAAAACAGCTATTGTATCTTTACTTCCAGCAACTATTGTTGCTTCTCAAGAAGCACAATTACAAAGCGCTATTGAAAATTTGGAATATAGCTTTTCAAATGCCATACATTCTGTAAACCAAAAAGAACAAAAAAAAATAGGCATACTTTCTGGAAATGGAGAATTAGAAGACATCTACCAATATAGTTTTTTAAGTGCACTTGGTAAAAAATACAGATTGGCAAAATTTACTTTAGATGCCACAAAAACAGATGCAGCAGAGACTTTAAAAGATTTGCTACAGTTAGATTTGGCAATTATTGCAAAACCTACAGAGAAATTTACAGACAAACAGAAATTTATCTTAGACCAGTTTATTGCTAATGGTGGCAAAACTTTGTGGATGTTAGACAATGTGCAAGCAGACCAAGACAGCTTAAATGCTACTGGAAAAATGTTAGCATATCCTAGAAATTTAAACCTAACAGACTTATTATTTAGTTACGGAATTAGAATTAACACCACTCTAATTAAAGATTTATATTCGGCACAAATTCCTGTAGCAACCGGTCAAGTTGGCAACCAGCCCCAGTTTAAAAATTTAGAATGGTTTTACCATCCACTAGTTGGCGGAAATCCGAACCACCCAATTACTAAAAACAATGCTCCTGTTAGGTTACAATTTGCAAATCAAATAGATACTTTAAAAAATAATATTAAGAAAACACCTTTATTGGTAAGTTCTTTGTTAACTAAAAAAGTAGGAACACCAACATTTATAGCATTACAATCTATTGCAGAAGAAGTTGTTGAATCTGATTATAAAGGCGGGAATCAGTTGTTTGCGGTCTTGTTAGAGGGCAAATTTAATTCCGCTTATAAAAACCGGATACACCCTTTTAATACGCCACTTTTTAAAGGTCAATCTGTAGCAAATAAAATGATTGTAATTGCTGATGGTGACGTTGGAAAAAATCAACTATTAAAAAATAAGCCTTACGATTTAGCTTCTGATAAATGGACGAACCAGCAATTTGGAAATAAAGATTTTTTACTAAACTCAGTAGCTTATTTATTAGATGATTCTGGCCTAGTTAACCTAAGAAACAAGTCTTTACAAATACGAATGCTAGACAAACAAAAGGCTTTTAAAGAGCGCATTTTTTGGCAGTTTTTAAATGTGATCTTGCCTCTTGTATTATTGTTTGGATTTGGATTTGGGTTTGCATTTTGGAGAAAGAAAAAATATTCTAAATAGCCCCCTAATTTTATAAATTTTTGCGGATGATTGTGCTGTTGATGCCTATAATACAGAGATTATCGGATGCAACGCATTACAGCGGTTTTAGTTTTCAGAAAAATAAATTGAATGAGAACTAAAAAAATAATCTTAAAACGCTGTCAATCTAATTACTTGTATTAAAAAGCAGGTCGTCATGAATAAATTCATAGCCTAATACTCTTTGAACTTTCTCTGAAGAAATTATTTTCCACTCATATACTTCTGGTGTTTCAAATTCTGGTTCTTTAAAACCAGCACTTAATTTTGCAATGCTGTAAAACTCTTTTCTTGTTGGATGATGATTGGCACAAGCATTAAAAATAGTATTCCAGCAATTCTGTGCAATTACTTCATGTATAATCTCTATGCAATCTTCTCTGTGAATCATATTCACAAAACCTTTTGGTTGCGGAATTGCACGGCCGTCTTTAAACCAGTTTGCAGGACTTCTATTGCCACCAAACAAGCCAGAAAAACGAATAATTGTTGTTTCAAAAAAAGTGTTCTCTTTAAATAAATTTTCGATAATAGTAAGTGGCGTATTTAAAACAGGATCTTCTTCTGTCATTACTTTATTCAATTTGCCATACACAGAAGTAGAACTAATAAATACCACTTTTTGAATAGTAGATTCTTGTATTTGTGCAATCAAACTTTCAAAACCATCAATATCTTTAGAAGTAATTGCAATAATTAAAATATCAGCGTCTAAAAAAGCATCAAACTCCTCAAAATCAGAAATATTTACTAAATAGGTATCTATGTCTAAAGCTTCTAAAACGGGAACCTTCTCTTCAGATGTTGTAGATCCTTTTACAGAAAAACCATCCTCTAAAAAGGAAGTTGCTAAAGGTTTCCCTAACCAGCCACATCCTAAAATACTTATTTTATTCAAAACTTTATGCTTTAAGAATTAACAATTTTCTTCATCGCAACAGTTGTCTTCTTTTATCAATTTGCAAGAAACTACCGCCAACAAAGCTCCTAAAATAGGTGCAACAATATATAACCAAAGACCCTCTATATTGCCAGAAACAATATTGGGTGCAATAGAACGTGCGGGATTCATAGAAGCATTTGTAATAGGACCTGCAAACATTGCTTCTAACAACACCACACCACCTACTGCAATTCCTGCAATAATACCCATTTCTTTACTTCCAGTAGAAACATTTATAATAACCACCATTAAGAAAAAGGTTAACAACAGTTCTAAGACAAAGGCACGCCAAACGTCTACTGTGGGTATGGTTGCTCCTAAATATTCACTTGCAGGAAATAGAAACCACAACACCAAACTAGCTGCAAAAGCACCTAAAACCTGAGCAGTTATGTATTTAGGAACCTCTTTCCAAGCAAACTTTTTAGCATATGCAAATCCAATGGTTACTGCCGGATTAAAATGTGCACCAGAGGTTTCGCCAAAGGCATAAATCATTGCCATTACTATCAAACCCCAAGTAATTGCAATACCAACATGTGTTACTTCGCCTCCGGTAACTTCATTTACCGTCATGGCACCTGTTCCACAGAAAATCATAGAAAAAGTTCCTATAAATTCAGATATGTATTTTTTCATTTTATAGAATAAGGAACAAAGATACATCCCTTTATTTTAAGAAATAGTTAACATTTATCGTTTTCTGAAATTGTAAGTTTGAATAAATTAAATTTAAAAAAATCATGAAAAAAGTACTACTAAGTTTATTTGTACTTGCAGGAATGCTTACTACAAATGCACAAATTGAAACACCGGCACCGAGTCCTGCTCAAAAAATAACACAAAAAGTTGGTTTAACAGAGGTAACCGTAGACTACTCTAGACCAAGTATGAGAGGAAGAACAATCTTTGGTGGTTTAGAGCAATATGGAAACATTTGGAGAACGGGTGCAAACGCAAGAACAAAAATTACATTTTCTTCTGATGTAACCATAGCCGGAAATACCTTGGCAAAAGGAACCTATGCTATTTTTACAAAACCAGGTGAAACTGCATGGGATATATACTTTTACACGGAGTCTAAAGGAAGCGGCGCGCCGAAAATGTTAGATATGGAAAAAGTTGCTGCACAGATAAAGGTAACTCCTAAAAAATTACCAATGAAGGTAGAAACGTTAACAATAACGTTTGACGATCTTACAAAGAACACAGCATTCTTTAATTTAAGTTGGGAAGCTGTTTCTGTAGGTTTTACTTTTACAACACCAACAGATATGATGGTTACAAAAAGCATAGATACTGCAATGGCTGGCCCTTCTGCACAAGATATGTTTAGTGCTTCAGTGTATTATTTACAAAACGGACAAGACATAAACAAAGCAAAAGTATGGATAGATAAAGCTGTTGAAATGACTGCTGCACAGCCGCGTTTTTGGTACCTAAGACAACAATCTTTAGTCCACGCAAAAGCAGGAAGTACAAAAACGGCAATTGCTGCTGCAAAAATGTCTTTAGAATTGGCAACAAAAGCAGGAAACGACGCGTATATAAATATGAACACTACCTCTTTAAAAGAATGGGGTGCAATCTAAGCATTCTAATACCCTTTAAAATATTAAAATCTCAAGCAAATGCTTGAGATTTTTTTTTGTTTTAATTTCACTCCCTTTTTATTTAGCAAAACTCGTGCATCTAAAAATGCACCTAATCTTACACACTAACGTTGCTAAACACTCAATATTTAAGAAATAATGATAGTAAAATTGAACTTAAAACAAGACTTTTTGACCTGAATTCAATGTAAAGTTTTCTGTTACATGTTTAAATTTATATTTATAAAAAAAACGGTATTAATTTTTTTTGAAACACAGTAGGGATCAACATTTAAAAAAAGAAAAAACAACTAATAAAAGGAAGAAAAGTTCCTGTTATCTAGAAATTAAATCCTCTAAAACGTAGTTTATATCTCAGATGTTAGTTGTGTGCAATATGAAAACTCAAAACTTAGGTAAATTCTGATGTTACAAGTTTACTAACTTCTTTTTACATATTTGGCTTTCCTCTTATCGTGCTAGGTATTATTTGAAGGTAAATTTTTTGAACTCTATTTATTTAAAGATTTATGAATCCTATTTTTAGTAAACAATTTTAAATATTATAAAATGAATAAAATTACAGTTAGTACAATTTACCTTACAATATTTCTCTTATTCTCTAGCTGCTCCTCTGTTAAAGTTATAGACTCGTGGAAAAGTGATAGGATTTCAACTATAAAAAACAATAATTTTTTAGTTGTAGCTAGAGCCAATAATCTTCAAGCGCAGATTGCTTTTGAAAATGAAATTGTCAAGCAGATGAGATCGAATGGTTACCAGGCAACCGCTAGTTTTTCTAAATTTGGTGAGATGAAACCCAACGAGCCAAAACTTGAATCCAATAAAGAAAAATTTAAAAAGATCTTAGAACTTGAGGGATTTAATGCTGTTATTCTTACTGTAATGAAAGATTATAAAGAAGAAACAAGACTAGAAAAAGAAGGTGGTTATTATACTGGAGGAAACTACTATGGATATTATCCAAGATATTACAGTGGTTTTTACCCATATTATTACAACCCCATATCTTACCATTCTTTGGGTAATTATGTAGAAGAGACCTACGCTACTAGCGTCTCAAAATTATACATTCTAGAAACTACTATTTATAACCTGGATGAATCTGAAGAGAACCAGTTAGTTGCTGTGATAACGTCAAAAATTGACAATCCAGAAACCGCTAGTGCTGCGGCTAAAAAATATGTGAAAGAAATATCTAAAAAATTAAAATAACAAAGAATCTAAAACAGACTCTTTTAAGTTAAACAAAATTAAAATGAACACAGCACAAATTTTAAATCAAATTATTGAAATCACTACAGAATTTGGACCAAAACTAATAGGAGCTATTGTAGTTTGGATTTTGGGTAGTTGGATTATTAAGGGAATTACAAAAGGGTTCGGTAGCATACTAGAAAAAGGAAATATAGACCAATCATTAAAGCCCTTTCTTAAAGGAATTATTGGAGCACTTCTAAAGGTAATGCTTATTATTAGTGTATTGGGAATGCTTGGTGTTGAGATGACCTCCTTTATAGCACTTTTAGGTGCAGTTGGTTTGGCTGTTGGTATGGCACTATCAGGCACTCTACAGAATTTTGCTGGTGGAGTTATGTTATTAATTTTTAAACCTTTTAAAGTTGGTGATCTAATCGATGCACAAGGATATTTGGGAAGCGTAAGTGAAATTCAAATTTTCAATACCATATTAAAGACCCCTGATAATAAAACAATCATTATTCCGAATGCAGGATTGTCTAACGCTGCAATGACAAACTATTCAACAGAAAAACGAAGAAGGGTGGACTGGACTATTGGAATAGGCTATGGTGATGATATTGTAAAGGCAGAGGAAGTAATTAGAGGACTTTGTAAGCAAGACAGTCGTATTTTAAAAAAACCAGCTGTGTTTGTTGCTGTTTCTGAATTAGCCGACAGTTCTGTGAACTTTACTGTGAGAGCGTGGGTAAAAGCTGAAAATTATTGGGGCGTATTTTTTGACATGAACAAAAATGTATACCAGGTATTTGACCAAGAAGGATTAAATATTCCGTATCCACAAATGGATGTTCATGTACATAGGGGGAGAGGTACAATAATAGGCTTGATATTTTGCGTAATTTACGTTTATAAAGCCTAAAGTATCAGACAATAAAAAAGACTCTTTACATGCAATAAAACCTAATATTGAAGCATTTTAAATCATAAAAACATGCTACAATAACGCATGTAAAAGTAGCAGTTTTAGTGCTTAAAAACCCGCTGTTTTTCTTGTGCTAAATCTTGTGTTTTATTCTAAGAAAACACATCTATTAAACTAAAAAAGATGATAAAAAAAAGCCTTCTTTTAGTACTACTTCATTTTAGCTTGTTAGCACAAGCCCAAGAAAAAAATCATATTAGTATAGATCCGTTTTTGCCCGTTTTTGGCACCATACAAGTACAATATGAAAGAGGAATTAATGAGAATATGAGTCTCAGTTTATCTCTTGGTTATAAAGCATCTTCTGGAGTTTTTAAACTTCGAGGCTTAGAGACCGAAAAAATAATTACAGATGATTTCAATTTTAAAGGGATTAAAATAATTCCTGAATATAGATGGTATTTTCAAAATCAAGGACTGTCAGGGCTTTTTACTGGTGCATATTTTAAATACCAAAATTATACAAATGCTATCGATGGCATCTATATAGACAATGCTTCTAATACTAATACCATAGATATTGAAGGGAAAATTAAAACCATAGCCTTGGGTTTGCAATTAGGCTACAAACTAATCGTTAAAAAACAATTCTTTATTGATTTTTTAATCATTGGCCCAGGATTAAGCTTTAATACTTTTGAAATAAAAGAAAATGCGCCCATTCCTGATGGTTTTTATGATGATTTATCGGAAGCTATTTCAAATTATGGGGTTTTTGGTTTTATAGATACCAATTTTAAGATAGATACAAATCAAAAGAGTGAAGCAAAAATGTTACCTGCTTTTAGATATGGTATAAAGTTAGGGTATAGATTTTAACACGGTGCCTTAAAATTTGTTTTTCATACCGCTACATGCTTTATAATTGTGTTCATAATAACAAAAACACAACAACCTCTAAAATTAATTGCTGGTGCTAAATTAATTCCCAGAGACCCTAAACGGCCTTTCTTCCCTCCTATTTTATTAAAAACACTAGTGCATCTAAAAATGCAGCTAATCTTACACACTACCCTTTGCTACCCATTAAACGGTCAAAAAACAGCCATGCTGTAATTGACCGTTTAGCAATACTTTTTGAACTAAATTAAATGCAAAATTCTCTATTACATGTTTACATTCATTAAAAATACTGTGAATAATACACTAGCACTAATACATTTATTTTAAGCCGATTAAATAACTAATAAAAGGAAGAAAAGTTCTTGTTATCCGGCAATAAAAAACCTAAAAACGGGAACTTTGTGCA
>FUWD013180557.1_pt1 | contig 46479 bp, 37 predicted proteins | sample 1063281 | NCBI WGS metagenome assembly FUWD01 (sample SAMEA79048168, study PRJEB19326) | metagenome | biome: marine | reverse complement strand
CGATTCGGGTAACCTGCCCGAGTTGGATGTGCAGGAAAAATGCCATATAGCCTAAACAGGATATGGTTACGATATGTCCTGTCATGAGCAGGTTGACAATACTTTTTTTTCACCAGGGAGCTCTTCCCTGAAAATAGAATTCTTTTTCTCGTTCATAGTCGACCTTTTATGGCTGTTTGATACCGCTTCATAAGCACGGGGTAAATGTGTTTGTTCTGTTGTTGGAGATCATACCTAAAAAGCTACCTTGTATGGACAGGCAGGTCAACCTGATTTTTGCAAGGATCTTCGCACTGGTACCCAGTACAGGTGTGTGAGAGGTATTTTGTTTATTCTTGTTCCCATGCTCCAGCGTGGGAACGGATGAGGCAACGGTGGTATGCATTCTCACGCTGGAGCATGGGAACGAGAGACATTATTAAGGAGGCTACAAAGACTATGCAGGGTGAGAAACTCAGCGGGGAAATGCAGGATGTTTTATTTCACTCGCAAAAGCCCGGCGTAAACGCGGCCAGTTGAACGCTGAACCCGGATCATATTTGCAGGAGACGCCTTCGATTCCACCTTTTTGCACATGGGCGTGGCCGAGAACCCCCTCAAAGGTTGAGTAGTTGCGGATTCGGTCGAGTGGTGTTCGTTTCTTTTTACTATCGTAAGGGACGCGCAGGCGAATTTTGGGAAGCAGTTGGTTGAGGCCTATGCTAAGACGTATCAGCGCGTTGTACTGGTCATCTGTGAAGTCCCACATGCGGACTATTTTACCGTTGATTTGTCGGCTGAAATAACCTCGTTGTCCATATCCCCTGGCGGCATAAGCGCGGAAATTCGGGGTCCGTAAGGTTTTCTTCCAGTGGTCAGGGAGGAGGAACTCCCAGCGATCTTTTCTCTGCCGGTATTGGTCTGATGCGACCTTGTGCCAGTCCGATTCTGATTGCAAGGCTTCCCACGACAGGTTTGCCATCTCCACATGGATTGCTCGTTCGTTTCCTTTCCGGTCATCGGCGGGCGCGGTGTTGGTTTTCCAGTACAGGTCACATGTCTGATAGAGGGTGCCGTCCAGGTCCAGATAAAAATGGCTTCCCTTGAATGTGCTTTCTGTCATGATTTGGTGGCAATGGTGCGAAGAATAGCAGACGTCGTAGTGGATGATGAGTTGGTAGACACTATTTTTCAGTTCATCGTAGGCTTGAGTTGGGTCTGCGATGGAGTATTCTGCCGCAGGTTCCGGAGGTTTGTTGTTTAGCCGGGAGTTGTGTTGAGTGCAGGCCGAGCGACCTCTTCTATTGGGGCAGGCCAGGCCGCCTGCGGCATTCCAGAGAACTACGGGGGAGCCAATCTCAACGCTTTTTTCACAGGCAACGATTTTCTGACTCATTAAGGCGTACGCTCAATTTCAAATCCGCCACCTCGGTCAGTGATTGTTGCGAAGTGTCGGGGTGAATTATGCTTCTGAAATATCCTCATCATTCGGGGTACCCCAGTGAAGTTTTTGCCGGAGTGTCTGGTAGTAATTTTTATTGGGTCCTGGAATCAGCTTAAGGGTGGTTTTAGTTTTCTGGATTTCAAGGATATCTTCCGCTTTCATATCGCAACCTTCCTGCCCATCCAGGGTTATTCTCACATCCTCGTATTCCCCTGCCAGTTTAACTTGAATGATGGACTGGTCGGGTATCAGTATCGAACGATTCGTCAATGTGAATGGGCAAATAGGACTCAGCACCAGGGTATGCATGCTTGGGTGGATGATGGGTCCGCCTGCGGACAATGAATAGGCGGTAGAACCTGTTGGTGTCGCTATGATGAGACCGTCTGCCCGGTAAGATGTCATGTATTGACTATCGACCAGTACTTGAAGATTTAAGACGCGGGCGACAGCACCTTTGTTGATGACGATGTCGTTGAGGACGTTATGGTCTTCGACCTTTTTGCCATTTCTCCAAATGCAGGCGTTGAGTAGCATTCGGCATTCGACGTCAAACTTTCCAGCCAGAATATTTTCCAGTGAGGGGTAAAGTTCGTCCAGTGAAACCTCGGCCAAAAACCCTAGGCTACCAAGGTTTACTGCCAGAATCGGTACATCGTAGGGGTGAGCTTTTCGGGCGACTCCCAGGAGGGTGCCATCGCCTCCAAGGACGATCAGTAAATCGGCTTGCTGGGAAATTCCCCCTCTTTCGTGGGAGGAGGATTCATTGATGAGTGCCGCTGTGTCGCTATCTAAAAAAACCTGGCAACCTCGTTCGCGGAGCCAGGGAATGAGCTTGTTAAGGGTTGCGGCTCCAGCGGGTGCCTTGGGTTTGCAAAACACGCCTATTTTTTTCATGGTGTCACCTGTCGCATCAGGTCAGGTTTATACATTGATGGAGTTTCCAGATAGGTCGACCGTTTCCTGATTAATGAGATGAAATAATAGTCAGACAGGTTGCTGGATGAAGCGATAGTTTCAGAGGGGGAGTACAGACTGTGTGCAATCGGGGTACCCTTAAAGTTTGCCAAAGTCCTGTGGTTTGATTTTTGTGATCCAGTCTTTCCATTGCTGTTTTTCGTCTTTCTGAATCTTATCCGGATCAGGCAGGTCCAGGCTTTTGGCGGCTTCAATGACTTTTTCCTCGACGAAAATAGGAGCTTTGGTTCTTAAGGCCAGCGCAATTGCATCGCTGGGACGAGAATCGACTGTCATGTCACTTCCATTTTGAACGATTGAAATGACGGCAAAAAATGTATTGTCTTTGAGATCGTTTACCAGGATATGCTTAACCTCTGCCTTGAGGGAAGAGATCATATTTCTTAGAAGATCGTGTGTCATGGGGCGCGGGGTATTTATTTTCTCGATTTCCAGCGCGATGGCGTTGGCCTCGAAATAGCCCACCCAGATAGGCAGGGCCTTACCGCCCGACAGGTCTTTAAGAATAATAATAGGCATGTTTGTCAAGGGATCCAGAGTGAGTCCTTCAACTTTCATCTCCACCATAGAGGGACCTCAAAAAAATTGTTTCTCGCAGTTTTCAGAGCCTGAAAATGATACTCCTGTGGATACAAGTTAACATGCCACATTAAATGGACTTGTTCTCAGAATATAGTTAAACCGCCACGATTTGTCAACGACCGTTTGAACTGCTTTTCGGGAACCTGGGGTAAGGTTGTTAGGCAAGAAGCCCTGGGTTGTCAGGCTTTTTTATTTTTATCGACAAATTCCTTGAGTCTTTCTTTAACGATATCTGGAATCTCAGTGCTGTTGAGGGTCGTTTTGCAAAGGTGCGTGGTCGATTTATAGGTATTGACGAAAGCGATGCACGGAGGGCAGTCTTCAAAGTGTTCTTCGAGAGAAGTGCTCACCTCTGGTTGCAGGTCTCCCTCCAGATAATCGTGCAATAACTCCAAACATTCTTTACAGCAAATCATTTCGTCTCCTTGCGAACTTTATATTCTTCAAAGTAATTCGCCAGTTTCTTTCTCAAAAACAATCGTGCCCTGTGCAATCTAGATTTTACCGCAGGGACGGTCAGTTCCAGAATCTCACCCACTTTTTCTGTCGATAGACCTTCAACATCGCGAAGCAGGAAAACGATCTTTTCTTTTTCGGGTAACAGGTCGACCGCCTTTTGAATGGTTTCCCGTGTTTCGTTATCAAAAAGAAGGGACTCTGTGTTTTCGGACCAGTCCTGTATTTTTTCCTGCTGAAAGCCCGATCCGTTGAATGAGGGGAGCAGCTCCTCAATCGAGATACTTTGATCTTTTTTTCGACTCCTCAGCTTCATGTAAGTGGCGTTGAGGGTGATGCGGTACACCCAACTTGAAAATGCCGATTTCCCCTGGAAGGTATGAATCTTTTTGAAAAGGGTCAGTAACACTTCCTGGGTAACGTCCTCTGAGTCCATCGCATTGCGCGTCAAATTGAAACTGAGAGCATATATCTTTTTCTGGAAAAGGGTCGCAAGTCGCTCGAAAGACTCCGTTTTACCTGCTTGCAGGTCTTTTACCAGTTGCTCTTCTTCAGCTTTCGCTTCCTTGGGTTCAGAAAATCCCATACTCTGTCAATTCCCTCCAGCCATAACGAATAGGTGGGAGTAATAAGACATCTGCCGGGATTTAAAGGATGTCAGTTTTTGATCCCATACGGTTAGATGCCCGTTCCACGGAAAGTGATTCAAAGATATTGCCATTGTTGATTTCCCGAAGGGGACAATAGGTTGCCCCTGAGTATGCGGCTTGTGCCGGTGAGGAATGAGGTCTATTTTTCGTTAGTTTCCTGGGCTGGTGCGGTATCTTCTGTAGTGCCTTCTTCTGAAGGTTCTGCGGCAGAATTATCTGTACCTTCTTCGATTGCGGAAGATTCCAGATTCGCCGCTTCTTGTAACTCTTCAGCTTCTTTCATGGATTTTTTGAAATTCTTGATGCTGTTGCCAAACGCGCTACCGATTTCTGGGAGCTTTCCGGCGCCAAAAATAATCATGATGATGACTAAAATAATCATCAACTCAGGAAAACCAATGCCCATCATAATGAGGAGTCCTTATAAAATGATAAATGTTAATTTTGCGGATAAGATGAACAAGTCTAGCACTTAATCCTTGTAAAAACAAACTGAATTAAAGTATTTTGGGGTTTTACATATTTATGATAAAGTTCTAAGGGTTTTTTTGCGTATGAAAAAGTACAAAAAATAATAACTAAACAGAAACTTTGAGAAGCTATATGAAACGCTCTGGCAGATTTTTGGTGTTGGTATTGGTGTTGATTCTTGCGTGCCCTGCTTTTGTTGGAGCACAAGGTTTTTCCGACCGGTTTGCCAAGGGGAGCTCTACTTTTGGCGGACAATTGGGTATGGGTTATACTGTTCAAATTCCGCCAGGAAGAAGCCGGACCGATCTCAGTTTTGCATGGATATTTCCAAACTGGCAGTACAATTTAACCGGAATTATGGCCGAGGATTCATTCCTGCGGGGTGCGTTATTCTGGCACGTTGAAGCGGGTATGGCCGTACTGACCCACCGGGATAATGAATATCTGGTCGGTTTTTCTCCGCTCATGGTGGAATACAAATTTCTTAGCCCGAAAAGAAGGTGGGCACCCACCGTGGTAGCGGGTGCCGGATTTTCTATGACCAACTGGAAAGATCAAGCTGTGCCGGAATTGGGTTCAGAATTTGAGTTCTTGCTTCATCTAGGGGCGGGGGTGGAGGTATTCCGAAAATTGGGGTCGTATTCTTTGAACTACAGGTTTTTTCACGTTTCCAACGCAGGTATACAACGCCCCAACATCGGCCTCAATACCAATGTGTTCAGCTTGGGAATGAGCTTCTGATCTGGGTTGATTTGACATCGCCCTGGAGAGCAGGACGGTGGTCAATACAACCGCATTTTTGATTTCCCTCAGATACTTCTTCTAATTACTCCCTTTTCTTGTCAGTTTACGTTTTGTTGTCTGGTCGTCGTTTCAGGACTGCCTACGTTAGCGGACGAGCTTGGAGTTTTTATTAACGGATAGATCAGACTGATTCAAATCAAACGGACCACCTGATTCCATATAGAATTTTTCCACCAGTCAGGAATCAAATATGGCCGCTTCGGCCCAGGGCAATAATTCTGATGCGCAAGCATCATCCACCAGGGAGGCTGGCCTTCTCGACAGTTTTTTCTTAAACGTTGAGCGGTTTGCCTACACTCATTCCATCGCTGTAATACTGAGCTCTCTACTGATCGCAGGCTTGTCTGTCTGGCTCACAGTCGAAAAACTTTCCTTCAAAAATAACCGGGGCGATCTGGTGGCAAAAAAACTCGCCTACGTGGAAATGTACGAAAAGTATCGCCATGAATTCGAAGACTTCGATGGAATGATGGTGGTCGTGGCCGATGAGGACCCTGAAAATATGAAAGGGTTCACGGATTCTTTCGTTAGCAAACTGAAACAATATCCAAAAGATTTTTCGAAGATATTTCATCGAGTCGATACGCAGTATTTCAGGACAAAGGGTCTATTATATCTTGATCAGAATGAACTGGTTGATCTTGGAAATAAAATTGAGTCGCATGAAAATTTTCTCGAAGAGGTCAATGCTTCTCCCGGACTCAACCAGCTTATAAAAAGCATCAATGCTGAAATAAGCGCGGGAATGGTCGACTCGCTGTTGACCGGATTTATCGGCGGAGGTGACAGTGGAGAAGGAGAGGATGAGTCGGCTGACCTCAGTCTGCTGATAACCCTTCAACAACAACTGCTCGCACACCTGCAAGGCGAAACGACCTATCGTTCACCTTGGAACTCTTTTTTGACGGACAACGAAAAGTCCCTCGCGGAAGAGGGCTATCTCGTATCCGGGGATGAAAAGCTGATGTTCATCCTTATTGTTCCAAACGAAGATAATAAGGAAGCCACGGCGATCCCCGACTCTATAGGATTCCTTCGTGACCTGATTGAAGAGACGCGTTCCGAATTTCCCAGCATCGAGGTTGGGCTGACGGGGGAAGATGTTATTGCCGCCGATGAAATGGACACCACTCAGGTGGATGTTAAAAAGGCTTCTCAAATCGCTCTGGTTGGCATCGCTTTACTGTTTATTCTCGCTTATCGCGGAGTGGTGAAACCGCTTCTTGCCATTTTCGCACTCGTTGTCGCCTTGTGCTGGTCGATGGGGTGGACCACGCTGGTGGTCGGCCACCTAAATATTCTTACCATTGTCTTCACTACTATCTTGATCGGATTGGGAATCGATTTTGGAATCCATATTCTGGAGCGGTATAAAGAGGAGCGTACGGCAGGAGGCGACGTTCTTCAGGCGCTTCAGAAAACGGTACAGGGAACCGGGCGCGGAAACTTTGCTGGCGCGGTGACAACTGCGATGGCTTTCGGCGGTATGATTTTGACCGATTTCGTCGGTATCGCGGAGCTGGGGAAAATTTCTGGCGGTGGAATTCTTTTATGCATGATCTCGATGATTCTTCTTCTGCCCGCTTTGATCACGGTTGAGGAAAAGATAACAAAACCTCTGTATCTGCCTAAACAGTCTGATCGAAAAGGCCGCTGGCTGGAAAAGTTTTTCGAAAATTACCGTGCGATAATTTTCGTTTCGATGGCTTTATTTATTTTGTCTCTTTTATCCTTGAGGACAGTGGCGTTCGATTACAACATTCTTAATTTGCAGGCGCATGGAACCGAGGCGGTGAAGTATGAAATGAAAGTGATCGAAACGGCAGGACGGTCTGCCTGGTCGGTCGCAGTGCTCGCCGATTCTCTGGAAGAAACCAGAAGAAAACATAATGCGCTGGAAAAAATGTCGACCGTTGGAAATGTTGAAAGCATCATTTCCACTCTGCCGGAAGATCAGGAGAAAAAGATTGAATATATCAAAGGACTGGCTCCACTCTTGAATAATCTCGAAATTGAACCCGGGGTCGAGCCTGTTTCGCAATCGAGCCTGATAAAAACAATGAAGAGAATCCGTTTCAAACTTCAAGGTAAAGCAGACAAGGGAGGCGTTGCCACTGCGCGTAAGCTGGTGCAAAGTTTCCTCGACGAAAGTGAGAAAGTCGATAACGGGACTGCCGAAAAAAGACTCAACAGTTTTTCAGAAAAACTTTTCGCGGATTACCGAGGTAAGATCGCCGACTTGAAAATGAGCGTTTCTGCCACACCTGTCCGTGTTGAAGACATGCCCGAAAATTTACGCGAACGGTACATCAGTCGAAACGAAGTGTATTTGATTAATGTATACCCGAGCGTGGACGTGTGGGATATTGATCAACGTACGGAGTTTGTAAAGCAATTGAAGCAGGTGGATCCCAATGTCACAGGAAATGCTATACACATGTTTGAGTCGACCCGCTTGATGAAGGATGGTTATGTCTACGGCGGAATCTACGCGATGGTTGCTATTTTTATTTATCTCCTTTTTTCATTCGGTGCTCTTCGGGCGGCACTGGTCGTTCTGTTGCCCGTCGCAGTGGGTTCGGCATGGACGGTGGGAATTATGGGCCTGATAAACGTTTCATTCAACCTGGCCAACCTGGTTATCCTGCCATTGATCATTGGCATAGGAGTTGTCAACGGAGTCCATATCGTGCATCGCTACCGGGAGGAAACGGATAAGAGCGTGAATGTTTTATCGCGGAGTACAGGGCAGGGAGTGGTCCTCAGTTCGCTCACAACCATGATAGGCTTTGGCAGTCTGATGGTAGCCGATCATCAAGGAGTGCATAGCCTGGGACTCGTCCTGTCACTGGGCGTCGGTTGTTGCCTCATAGCAAGCATCACCGTATTACCCTCCATACTAAAACTCTGCACCGAAAAAGGCTGGGAACTTTAAGCAATTGCCGATAACTCCTCCCCTTACTTCAGGGCTTCGTCAGCTATGTCTGCGGGAACATTTCTAGCTTGGCTTTATTGTACGGCGCTCCATGTCGCACGAAGATTGTGCCAAAGACGTATTCAGCCGAGTTGTAGCTAAGGAACACCTGTCCGTTTGCGTTTTCCCAGACCATTGCCTTAAGCGGAAGGTCAACCCCAACGGTGGGGGTATTGAGAAAGGTCGGCGTACCTGCACGTGGATTGCCGAACACGATGACGGTTTCACGCGGCATCTTCAGGCCAACGGATTTGGCCGCGGCGGCATGATCGAGGCGCGCAAAAAACATTAATCCGCGTTTCTTTAATGCCGCTTCATACCTATCCAAAGTGGTATCAACGGAATGTTTACTCGGCATTGTGATCAGTCCCTTGACGGTGAATGCATACAGATTGGTGTACAATAGCAGTATGGTAATCGTAGCAATGACAGCGTGGTGTATAGCTTCATGATGTTTTTTCTCCTTTTTTCACCAATCTGCTAAGAACGAGGAGCTCTGAACTGTTTTTTTACCTTGGGCTGGCGGCGATGTTGCCGCCGTCTATGGTGATGACACTGCCGGTGGTTTTTTCTGCCAGTGCGGCTTCGAAAAAACCTTTGGCGACATCGGTGTCGAACACTTCAATTTCGAGCAGGTTGCTCTTGAAATATTCGTCGGGGGTCAACCCTCGGGCGGCCGATCTTTCGGCGAGTACTTTTTCGGTGAACAGCCGGGTGCGTATGCGGTCGGCATTGACTGCGTTGGAGCGTATGCCTTCCTTGCCATAATCAAGGGCGTACTGTTTCATGAGGGCGATCACGGTTGCTTTGGGCAGGGCGTAGGGTCCGAAATCTTTTCCCGGATTAAACGCCGCTTTCGATGCGTTGAACAGCAGGACGCCGCCTGTTTTTTGTTTTTGGAACAGATGTACCGCCTGCGATGCCAGTGTCTGGTGAGCAAAAAAATTCAACTCGAAGCTTCCCCGCAATGTTGCTGAGTCCACGTCACCTATCCTTCCTCTGACGGCGTTGCCAGCATTGGAGAGCAGGATGTCCAATCCGCCAAACTCTCTTGTTACAGATTCAAACGATTCCTTCACCGCTTTGTCGTCGGTAACGTCCATGACCTGGAACGCTATGCCGGTTTTGTATTGTTTATGTAGTTCTTCCACTGTGGCGCTCAGGGTTTCCTCGTCCCGGTCCACCAGAAAAAGGCTGGCGCCATTTTTCGCGAACAATTCGGCGGTCGCCCGGCCTATCCCCGATGCCGCTCCTGTGATATAGACGATCTTCCCCTGTGTTAATGCGGGTTTGCTTTTGCCAAGTTTGGCCTGCTCCAGCGACCAGTATTCCATGTCGAATAGGTCATTATCTTTGAGCGGAGCAAACTGGCCCACGTTGAATGCTTTGCTGATGATATCTATTGTGTGCTGGTAAATATCGGCGGCGATTTTCGTTTCTTTCACCGATTTCCCAATGGCGACTAATCCGAGTCCTGCCACCAGTATGATTCGTGGTAGCTGGTCGAGTTCTTTTTTATCGACGCCTTTGGCTTCAATATTGGCCTTGAAATATTGATGATAGTTTTCTTTATATTTTTCGAGCGCGCTGAAAATTTCTTCGCGCAGTTTTTCCGGGTCGTTCAGGTTTTTGGGATTCAGCAGAAGGGGTTTTTGTTTGGTGCGAATCACGTGGTCCGGCGTCGCTGTGCCAATTTGCGACCAGTTGGCGCACTCCTTGCTTGATGCGAAATCGTAGGCCGCGGGATCTTTCCGATAGTGGATGACCCAACTCTGCCCGGTTTCTTCTGCGTACAATCCGCGCAAACAGGGTCCGATAGCCGAAAGTATGTCTCCTCCATCGGCAGTGGTTCCGGTGCCGATGGGAGATAGTTTTTTTGTTTCGTGGCTGGCGATAAAATCTTCGGCTTGTTGCACCGCTTCTATATGACGGTCGTAGCTCTCCTTTGCTGTGGCACCAAAAGTGAACAGTCCGTGATTGATCAGAAACAGGCCTTTGACGTCAGGATTTTTCTCATAAACTTCCGCCGCCGCTTTGGCCAGGTCAAATCCGGGCATGATGTAAGGCACGATTCCCATAGAGTCGCCATAAATTTTCCTGCACAGGGCATCAGAGTCGGGTTGATCGGCGATCACCAGAATAGCGTCTGCGTGAGAATGGTCGATAAATTTATGCGGCAGAAAAGCATGCAGTAAAGTCTCAACCGATGGATTAGGGGATGATGCGTCAAGCAGGTGGGTCCGTTGCTCATTGACCATGCCCTCATCGCTCAGGCTGTCCAGTTGTCTCAGTTTGATCAAGTGGTCCAGCTGCACTCCCGGCAGGCCAGGCGGTTGAAGCGTGTCCAGATCCCAGCCGCTTCCCTTAACGTAGAGTACGTTGACTTGCTCCCCCAGCGCATTTTTTGCAACTGATTTCACCGAGGTGTTTCCGCCACCATGAAGTACCAGGGAGAGGTCGGCTCCTATCAACCGCGAGGTGTAGACGCGCAGTGCGATATCTTCTGATACGTCATTATATTGTTCGATCGCTGCTTTGGCGTCAGAGTCATTCCATAAGTTCTGCATAGGGTCCTATTTCCCAAGTAAATGATTACCATCTAAACCAAAAAAATATAGCGGCTGGCTTGAGTGGATTCAAGGAAATTCGCACTGGCCCCGGTACTTCATGACGGGGGTAGCACGGCATAACTTGAAAAAGTGGCAGCAAATAATAAAAAAGCATTTGCCTTGAATTTGTAGCTGCCTGATTTATCAGGCGGTTTTAAAAGCGCCCAATAAATTGGGCAACTACAAAAACAAAATATGCCCCCTTGCACAAAGGTCTCCTACGAGGAGAGGAGGGGGTTTTGCCTTTTTCTGCAAAAACCTCACTTAAAAGCATTGTGAAATGAGTCCAGTTCTGTGATAATCCGCCCTGAAATGCTCGCAAAAATTCACATTACATTCAAAAACGGCGTTCTGGACCCTCAGGGGAAAGCCGTGCATCATGCCCTTAAAGATCTGGGATACAACGAAGTTTCCGAGATTCAAATGGGCAAGTACCTGGAAGTGCGCCTGGAAGGCGTTTCCAGAGAAGAAGCAGAACCCAGAGTCAAAGAGATGTGCGAAAAACTCTTTGCCAATACGGTTATTGAATCCTACCGGTTCACTCTGGACTCTGTGGAGTGATTCTTTCGGGCACCTCTAATTTTTCCTACAACTGACTTATGAATTGCGGCGTAGTCGTTTTCCCAGGTTCCAATTGCGATCACGATTGTTTCCATATCCTCAAGCACGTTTTTAAGTTGCATACGGAATGGATATGGCACAAGGGTGATATGGACCTTTCCCGGTTCGACCTCGTTGTTTTGCCGGGTGGATACTCCTATGGTGATTACCTGCGCCCGGGAGCCATCGCACAATTTTCCACTGTCATGAAAGAAGTGGTTCGATTTGCCGAGTCTGGCGGCAGGGTTCTTGGAATTTGTAACGGATTCCAGGTGCTTGTCGAGGCGAAGCTTCTTCCGGGCGCTCTTATCCAAAATAATACACAGAAATTTATCTGTAAGACGGTGCCTGTTCGGGTGGAAAACACTTCCACTTCATTCACTGGAGAGTGTGCCGATGAATCCGTGTTGAATATTCCCATCGCCCATCATCAGGGAAGTTATTTTATTGATCCCAACGGACTGAGCCAGTTGGAAGAAAACCGGCAGGTGTTATTCCGTTATTGTGGTCCGGCGGGTGAGGTGACAGACGAATTCAATCCCAATGGTTCCGTTGGCAATATAGCAGGCATCATCAATAAAGATGGGAACGTAATGGGTCTTATGCCGCATCCTGAGCGCTGTGCCGATCCGGCCTGGCCCAACCTCGACGGACAACTCATTTTTAAATCCATAATCAACTCCTTACAAAGCGGAGTCTCAGCGTGAAATCTAGTACATCAACTGATATCACTCCCGATATGGTTCGCCAGCATGGTATGACGCTGGAAGAATTCCGTCGTATCCAGGACCTTCTGGGCCGAGTGCCGAATGTTACAGAGCTTGGAATATTCTCTGTGATGTGGAGCGAGCACTGCAGTTACAAAAGTTCCCGCTATTACCTGAAAAAACTCCCGACCGAAGGGCCTCGTGTGTTGCAGGGACCGGGAGAAAACGCGGGGGTGGTGGATATAGGAGATGGCATGGCGGTGGTCTTTAAAATTGAAAGTCACAACCACCCTTCTTTCATCGAGCCGCGTCAGGGAGCGGCTACAGGAGTCGGGGGGATTCTTCGTGATATTTTTACCATGGGCGCTCGCCCTATAGCGTTGATGAATTCCCTGCGATTTGGTGCGCCGGATCATCCACGTACCCGATTCCTGGTCAACGGTGTGGTTGACGGTATTTCCAATTACGGCAACTGCACCGGAGTTCCTACTGTTGGCGGAGAAATATATTTCGATCCTTGTTACAACGGAAATATTCTGGTCAATGTCTTTTGTCTCGGACTGGTGCCATCGGATAAGATTTTTCTGGGTAACGCTTCTGGAGTGGGTAATCCGGTTATTTATTTTGGTTCCAAGACGGGACGCGATGGGATTCACGGCGCGAGTATGGCTTCGTCGGAATTTGATGAATCGTCTGAAGAAAAACGTCCCACGGTTCAAGTGGGTGATCCTTTTGCAGAAAAACTCCTATCCCCTGTGTGCCTTGAACTGATGAATGAAGATTGGGTTGTCGGTATTCAGGATATGGGAGCGGCAGGTCTTACCTGTTCAACCTTTGAAATGGCGGGTCGGGGCGGTACAGGAATTGATCTTGAGTTGTCCAAGGTACCTATGCGGGAAGAAGGGATGACTCCTTACGATATTCTTTTATCAGAATCGCAAGAGCGGATGCTTGTGGTCGTCCATAAAGGAATGGAAGAGGAGGCACTGACCCTGTTTCACAAATGGGACCTTGACGCGGCGATTGTTGGCGAGGTGACAGACAAGCCGGTGGTCCGTATTTTTGAAAATGGAAACCCCGTGGTTAATCTGCCCGTTGAACTGGTCGTCGATGGCGCATTGGACCTTAAACGCCCAACAAAGAAACCCGGATATCTCAAAAATGTTGATCACGTCAACCTCAAGCTTGTTTCCGATCTGGCGCTCGGGGGCGAAACTTTGAAGAAGCTTCTTGCAACGCCCAACATCGCAAACAAACATTGGGTCTATGAGCAATATGACCATATGGTGCGGCTGAACACGCTGGGTTTGCCGGGTTCCGATGCGGCAGTACTCAGGGTAAAAGGTACCAAAAAGGCTTTGGCGCTTTCGGTCGACTGCAACAGCAGGTATTGCTATCTGGACCCTTTTCATGGCGCACAGATAGCTGTGGCAGAATGCGTGCGTAATATTACATGTTCCGGCGGTGAGCCGATAGGGCTGACCAATTGCCTTAACTTTGGGAATCCAGAGAAGCCGGAAATCATGTGGCAGTTTGAGCAGGCTGTTTCTGGGATGGGGGCGGCTTGCAAGTTTTTCGATATTCCAGTGGTCAGCGGTAATGTCAGTCTTTATAATGAGACCACGGGAGAAGCGATTTACCCAACGCCCACTGTGGCTGTGGTGGGGTTGCTGGAAGATCGTTCGCATCACACCACCCAATGGTTCAAGGAAGATGGAGACTGTATAGGTCTCATAGGTAACACCATGGAAGAATTGGGAGGGAGTGAATATTTGAGTGTCTTGTACAAGCGTGTAGAGGGTAAGCCGCCGCATTTGGATCTTCCGTTGGCCCGCTCGGTTAACGAACTGTGTTTGGGATTGATTAAGGACGGGCTGATTGCTTCGGCGCACGATTGCTCGGAAGGGGGGTTGGGAGTTGCATTGGCAGAATCGTGTATGAGCCATCCCCAGGCTCCAAGAGGAGCGGTGATGGATGTTGAGTCGACGATCAGAAACGACGCCTGTCTCTTTGGCGAATCACAATCGCGCATACTGGTTTCTTTTTCAGCAGAGAACAGAATGGCCGTGGAAGAAAAAGCGAAAGCCCTCGGAGCGCCCTTTGAGGTGATAGGCAAGGTGGGGGGTGACTCTCTGGTCGTGAACGTCAACGGTGAAGAGTTTATAAACGAAGAAGTTTCCCATTTGAAAAAGCTCTGGATGGGAGCCTTGGAATCTTATGTTAGATAAATTTCATGACGAATGCGGGGTGGTTGGTGTTTACGGTCATGCCGATGCCGCGAATCTGGTTTATCTCGGTCTTTATGCTTTGCAGCATCGGGGTCAGGAGAGCGCAGGCATCGCCGCGTCTAACGATGGGAAAATGCACCTCGAAGTGGGAATGGGGCTGGTCGCGGATGTGTTCAGCGGTGCGCGTCTCAAGAAACTTCCTGGCAGTTTGGCGATAGGGCATAACAGATATTCCACGACAGGTGTCAGCAGGCTGAAAAATGCTCAACCTTGCCTCATAGAATACGCCGGTGGGACTATGGCTATGGGGCACAATGGCAACCTGGTCAATGCCCCGGGGATTCGTAAGGAACTTGGAGAGGCAGGTGCGATTTTTCAATCTACCAACGACAGTGAAGTGATCGTCCACCTGATGGCCCAATCGCGTCGTAATTCATTTATTGATCGTGCGGTAGCCGCTCTTTCTCAGGTAAAAGGTGCCTATTCAATCGTGTTGATGAGTGAGAACGAACTCATTGCCGCACGTGACCCGAACGGATTCCGTCCCTTGTGTCTGGGCAAGGTTGATGGAGGTTATATTGTCGCTTCCGAATCCTGTGTGATGAATCTTGTCGAAGCAGAATATATTCGCGAGTTGGAACCGGGCGAATTGCTTCTCATCAATAAATATGGAATGAAATCGTTTTTTCCTTTCCCGAAAAGCCCCACCACACAATGTGTGTTTGAGCATATTTATTTTTCAAGGCCGGATAGCCATTTGTTCGGTCAGCCTGTTTATTCCGCACGCAAACACATGGGACGGGCCTTGGCCAGAGATACCCCGGTGGATGCTGATGTTGTGGTTCCTGTCCCCGACTCTGGGGTGATTTCAGCGATGGGCTATTCGGAAGAATCTGGAATCCCTTTTCAGATGGGATTGATCCGCAACCACTATGTGGGCCGAACTTTTATTGAGCCTCAATCGCAGATTCGTAATTTTGGTGTGAAAATTAAATTGAACGCTGTTGAAAGTGTCATCAGAGGGAAGCGGGTTATTATTATCGATGACTCTATTGTGCGGGGAACAACCAGTAAAAAAATCGTCAAGATGTTACGCGAAGTTGGCGCTAAAGAGATTCATGTTCGAATCAGTTCGCCGCCTACGACACACTCATGTTTTTACGGTATCGACACACCCACTAAGGGGGAGTTGATAGCATCTAATATGAACCTTGAGCAGACTCGTGAATACCTTGGCGCCGACTCACTGCATTATCTGGATTTAGAAAAAATGCTGGATGTGTTTGGTGATCAGAGAGGGAATTTTTGTTCCGCATGCTTCAACGGTTGCTATCCCATCGAAGTAGAAGATCCTAATGAAGGTTCCCCTCAGTTAGATTTGTTCGAGTAACGTTGTTTTCCTTCATCCCACAACCGGCTACTCCCCGGTAGCTTTCTCCACGACTGTCGCGGAACCCAAGGCTTTGCCGAGAGCTTTCATGTCATTATTATAGTCGGATAACTTCTGGCTCATTTCTTCCTGCCGTTTCATGGCCCGCTCAAACAAATTTTTGATCGTCTGATAATCAGCTTGTTTTAGCAGGATATTTCCTGATGGTTTGGGGCCTGCGTCTACCACTTGGACAGCGTCTTCATCTGAAATAACCGCGTCAGGAATGGATTCCAGTGCATCTTCATCGAAAATTTTTGCTAGTGCTTTTTCCAGAGTGCTTTCCATGGCTATCTTGTCCTCATAACCAACAATGACACGTTTGAGTTCCGGAATTTTTCCGGCGTCGGCTCTTAGATACAGAGGTCGGACATAGATCAATGATTCTTCGATGGGAATGACCAGCATGGTGCCTTGAATGACCTTTGAGCCTCTCTGATCCCACAATGAGATTTGCCGTGAGACCTCCGCGTCCTGATTGATTCTCGCGACGATCTGGTTGGGGCCATAAATCAGTTTTTGTTTTGGAAAGGTGTAGGCCACCAGTTGACCATAGTTCTCTCCGTCGCTTTGTGCCACCATCCAGGCAGAGAGGTTGCTCTTTCCTTTTGGTGTGAACGGCAACATGAGAATGTATTCTTCCTTTGTGTTTCCCGGAAGTTTCATGATGGTGTAATACGGTTCCATCATCTTATTATCTATTTCCGGTATTTCCCATTGGTCTTCTTTGTTGTAAAACACCTGAGGTGTTTTCATGTGGTATGTCGCGTAGATGAACGCCTGAATCGTGAAGAAGTCTGACGGATACCGGATATGATTCCTTAAGTCTTCCGGCATTTCCCCCAGGTCTTTGAACAATTCGGGGAAAATATTTTTCCATGTGAGAATGATCGGGTCATTTGGATCGGCAATGTAAAATTGCATTGAACCTTCGTAAGCATCGATCACGATCTTGACAGAGTTTCTAACGTAATTACCAAACCGCGGGATGGTTTGCGAGTACGGGAATCGGTCGCTCACGGTATAAGCGTCATAAACCCATTTCATTTTCCCTTCGGTCACCACAAGATAAGGGTCACTGTCCAGCCTCAGGAACGGGACCACTTTGAGCACCCGCTCGGTGATGTTGCGGTACATCAGCACTCTACTCTCATCTTTGATGTCCTGGGAGAAGAGAATTTTAAGGGTTTTGAATCGTGCCGCTAGAAGTGCCTTTCTTACAAGTGATTCAACCGGGATTCCACCACTTCCTTCATAATTCTTGTATACGTTCTCCTCTCCTTCAGGATAATCGAATTCTTTAGTTCCAGTGTTAACGAAAACATGGTCGTTTGAAAGTTCGCCAAAATAAATTTCCGGTTGTTCCACTTTCAAGTCTACGTTTGACCTGGGAGGAATATCCTTTATAAAAAGGACAGGCATTCCCTGTGGGGTTATCTGGTTAACAGGGCTAAGCGATACGCCATATCCATGGGTGAAAGTGAGGTGCTCGTTGATCCATGTGCGGTTGGGCAGGTTTTCCGATTGCAATTCGCGCGGAGAAAGCAGGGTTTGTCGATATTTCCCGTCAATTGTGTAGCGGTCGTTATCGACCGAATTGAACTGGTAGTAAGTTCGTATTTCCTGAATTTGCCCCAGAGTGTCGAGCAGGGGTTCCTGATCCCATAGCCGGATATTTTCAATCGTCAGGCTGTTGGCACGAATGGAGTCGGCATTCAACGATTCCGCTCCGGTGAGTGTTTTTGATTCAGTGGTATCCAGTCCGTAAGCCTTTAGTGATCCGGCAATAGTGTGTTCGATAAAAGGAGTTTCTTTAATAAGTTCATTTGGGTTGACAATAAAATTTTGCAGAATTTTTGGATAAAAACTTCCTGCGAAATAAAGCACTCCAATTCCAGTAAGGGCGAGGGCCACTTTTTTCATGCCGCGCCCGGTGGCTATAAAAAAGCTCAGCCCGGATCCGATCAACGACAACACGGACATGGCATTGAGTATCGGGAGTTGGCCGTGGTAATCGGCGAACCCGATGCCCGTCACCACACCATTGCCGCCTAACAGCAGGTCATACCGCTGGAGATGAAACTCCATAGCCATCAGAATAAGAAAATAAAAAGCCAGAGAGGACAATGGGCGTCTGGCTTCCACCTGCATAACGATTCCATTGGGTCCCAGGTAAATAAATTGTTTCAAGAAAACTATGATGCCCGTTCCAATACCAAGAACAACGAAGGCTTCCCATAAAACTGATTTACCCAGATTAAGAAGCGGCAGGGTGAACAGGTAAAAGGAATAATCATTTCCAAAAATAGGGTCGGCACTGCCAAAAGGGACGGCTTTGATATAAAGCTGAACGAGTTCCCATTTTTGTCCAATGATCAATCCGGTTATCACCGCTAGCACAAGCGGACCAAAAAACATGATCTTGCTCAGGTTAACGGCAATCAAATCCAGCAGAGGTAATTCGCGGCGAACGGAATCGGACAGCAGGACCGGCATATGAGAGCTATGGTCGTACATGCGCTTTAGAGGGATACAAGTGAATGCGAAAAATAGAATTCCTCCAGCCAAACCAAAGCCCCACTGCGAAAATACAATGGTCCAGAAAACAGAATCAAATTCGTGGTGAGCAAACCAGATCCAATCGAAATAGAAACCGATGATTTTCTCGGCAAACATTGAACCAACCGTAACGATACCGAGTAGAATGAAGAGCCATTTTTTCTGCGTGTTCATGAATTTTCCTTCAAAAAGTTTTCCATTTTCTTAATGCGTTTAAACATGCTTTTTTAAGATGTTTTCCATTTGATCGAACAGCCCATGGATGGGATCTGTTTGCTGGGAACCGGTTGCCCGGTGGTTATATTTTCCAGAGCCAATTTTAAATCTTGCCGGGTCACCTTTTCAGGATGTTCCCAGTTGTCATCGATTCGGCCACGATAGATTAATTTCCGCTCTTTTCCGTAGACATATAAATCGGGTGTGCAAACGGCGTTATATTCCTTCGCTGTACCCTGACTTGGATCAACCAGGTAAGGGAAAGGAAGTCCCTTCTCTCTTGCGATCATTTTCATGCTATCCAGCGAATCGTCAGGATATCGCACCGCATCGTTGGGGTTGATTCCAACCAATTGGACTCCACGACTGGAGAATTCATTCTGCAAGTCGATCAGCCTTTTAAGAACCGCTTTTACATACGGGCAGTGATTGCACATGAATATAATGACCAGAACTTCCCGGTCAGAAAAACTATCCAGCGAATAGGTTTTGCCATCCGTTCCTTCAAGCTCAAAGTCATGAGCGAGGGTGTCCAAGGGGACCATGGTGGAATTAAGAAGTGCCATATGTATTTAATTAGAATAGTTGAGTGATAAAAACTTGAAAGCGAACTTTGGGAACATTAATTATAGAGGAATGCTAACACGTTTGCGAGCAGGATGGGTATCTGAATGCGGGAATAGGGTTGTCGGTCTTATTCGCTTTTGCAAGTCATCCCGGTGACCCTGCAAGTATAGCAGGCGGAGTGGGCCAATGGATATGGGCGTAACGTTTCTTTGATGGTGTCTCCCATTCTTGCCTGATCGTTATCTACAAGGATGGGGCACACATAGACACCTGTTTGCGTTGCCATTCGCGATGTGGCGCATTGCAGGTTGGTGATGTCATAATCTTCAAAACACTTTTCGGTGACATGTTCGTCATCGGAATAGTTGCGTATATTTTCCGCCAAACGACCGATGAGGAATCCCGGAAGAATTTTGAGCCTGGGTTGAGGAACGTTGAGTGATCGCAAAAAATTCATCAGATTCTCTTCCATTTCCGCGTCTTTCTCCTCTTCCCAGTTTCGAGTCACAGTGAGCACAGGGGAAAAACCAGCTGATCCCAGACTGCGGATTCCTTCGCCAGCTCTTCTGAACGTATCTTTTCCCCGGATTTGATTGTTTGTCTCTTCTTCGTGACTTTCCATACTCACACGAAATTGCAGGCAATGGGGAGAGCCGTTTTGTATTTCGCGCAGACGGGTCGCTTTTTCGGGAGTGATGAGAGTGCCATTCGTCAGTACATCCAGCGGACCGTGCTCAAGAATCGCGGCGAGAATTTTGAAGATTTGCGGATTCATAAACACTTCGCCGCCGGTGATGTAGTAGTCCTTGACCCCAAGCAGTTTGGATTCTTCCAGCCGTAAACGGACTTGTTGGAGGCTCATCATTTCATGCGTGTGATTTTCTGGTCCGCAACTTATGAAACAATGAGTGCACTGCAGATTGCACAAGGTTCCTCCAACCTGTAGCCACAACGTATCCAGACTTGCAAGAGGCACTTCGGGAACGTTATTGATGGGTGCTGATAGTTTTTGAGTTGTATCCATGAATTTAGCCTAGCAAAAGGGAAAGCAACATTTCAAGAAATACCGTCTATTTAAATTGAGGTAGCGATTTCTTTGAACAAGTTTCCATCAGGTAAGAGGTCGCAGGGTTTGGAGAAACCTTACAATCCAACTGAATCGCAAGAAGCTCTATGGGAACCTTACAAACCAGCAGATTCGTACGAGTCACTTACTTTTTTGATGCGCAGTTTGCGGCGCAGTGCAGCGAATCCTTCCAGGGCTTTGCGCCCCAGGGGAGATTTGTAGACAGGTTTGGCGTTGAGTTTTGCCTTGTCGGGTGGGTCAATAAAAAACCTTGTGTCCAATGGGGACATATACCGGCAATGAGGAAAAAGCCATTTTAGCGGAAGCCGGGCTTTTCGAACCGATTCTTCCAGATACCGGGCGGCTTCGGCGGCATGATGGTGTTCTTCTCCAGTGACGATGCTTGGCGTCATCAGTTTCAACAAGGGAATGACGCCCTTTCCACAGAGGTAGTCAATTTTATCTTTCATAGAATCCAGAGGGCCAAATTCCAGAAACAGTTCTGTCCATACCGTTCCCGGCGGGAAAATCCCGGCGGCGTATTCCAATGCGCTATAGACCAGTGGCGGTGATATGACATCATCCTGTTTAGCGAAACCAACAAAGCCTTCCAGGGGAAGGTTCAGTAAGTCGATCCCTGCGGCGTAAACCCTGTCCAGTGTTTGCTCATCCTTTGGTGGGAATCCGCGTAAGGCCACAAAGGTGCTGAACTCTTTTTTAATGGCTTGCACCACGGGTGCCAGCCGGGTGAGGCCTCTGTCGGGTTCACGGCAATAGTCCATGTTGAGTTGAATGACATCGGCCGCCCCTTCCTCAAAAGCTGATCTGATTACAGAAAGGATTGTTTCCTGCGTCAGGTTGAGGCGGTTCTTTTGTCCTACCGCTCTTAAAAATAAATTCAGACAATAACCGTCGATACACGCGTTATCTGAGAGAGGGGAACGCTTTTGCATATGCTCCCGCACAAAGTTGGGTAAGGGTACGATGCCTACTTCGATTTCCTTGTCCATGGAATTTAGTTTTACCACGCCCTCGGTCATCTTGAGTTGGGGCATGCCATCTCCGGGTTCTTTAAGCGGTATTTTGACGATGAAATTTTCTGTCAGACTCAATGCGATTTCTTCGCCGGGCTGGCCATCGCAGTAACCACAGGTAATCTCGGAAACATCTCGCACTTCTTGAGGAATGACGAGTCCTTTGCGGATCAATTCTAATTTTAGTTGGCCGTAATTTTCCATAATGACATTGACGCGAACGCCTTCGACTATAATCTGTCGAGCAGTTTTTGGTGGATTCCCGAGAATCCGCCCGAGGACATGATAAGAAATACGTCTTTGGGGCGGCATTCGTCAGCCATTTTATCCACAAGAGCATCCACTTCCGGGATAAAAAATGCGTCGCCTCTATTTTCATTGATACACTCGACAACCCGTTTCGGGTCCAGCCGGTCCTCCGGCGGTATTTTATCCGGTGCAAATAGACCGGCTATGATCACCCGGTCCGCCGGAGTGAAGCTTTGTGGCATCCTGTTTTCAAATATTTTTCTTCTACAGGTTGCGGAACGGGGTTCGAACACCGCCCACAAACGTTGACCGGGATAAGCTTCCCGTACGGCTTCGAGAGTAAGTTTGATAGCTGTTGGATGGTGCGCGAAGTCGTCTATCACCGTCACGTCGTTTTTAATGCCGACAATTTCCTGCCTTCGTTTGATTCCCTTGAACGTCGCGAATCCTTTTTGAACTTCCTGAGCGGTGAGTCCCAACTTGATGCCCATGGCCGCTACCGCTGCGGCATTCTCGATATTGTGACGTCCGATCATTGGAAGATGAAAGGTGGCGATTGTGGCCGCCTTATGACTCAGAGTAAAATGTCCTTCACCGTTTTCGAATTTATAATCATCGGCGACCCAGTCTGCAGAAGGAGAAAATCCGTAAGTTTCCACTTCGCATGAAGCTCCCGCCAGAACATCCTTCGCATGTTCGTCTGAAAAAGCGGTTAAGAGGAATCCATCAGGATGGATAATGTTTACAAATTTCCGAAAGGAATCTTTTATATGATCAAGGTCCCGATAAATATCAGCGTGATCAAACTCGACTCCTGTCAGGATCGACGCGAACGGACTGTAGTGTAAAAATTTAGGTCCCTTATCGAAAAATGCCGTGTCGTATTCATCCCCTTCGCTCACGAAGAACTCTCCTTTGGGGATGGCATGGTTGCCGTCAAAATTTTTCATCCACCCGCCGACCATGAATCCGGGGTCCCGTTCGGCAGAATGCAAGACCCAACTCAGCAGAGCGGTGGTGGTTGTCTTCCCGTGCGTTCCGGCAACGACCAGCGATTTTCTGTTTTCCAGATAAAACTTTTGTATAGCCTCCGGAAACGAAATATAAGGGATGCCCTGTTCTTGGACAGCAAGAACCTCTTCGTTGTCCTTGGACACGGCGTTGCCGATGACAACTTTGTCGATGTCATCAGTAATATTTTCACGCTGGTATCCAGACTTGATGTCTATCCCGGCAGACTCCAGGAGCGTGCTCATGGGCGGATAAATATTAGCGTCTGACCCTGTGACCCGGTAGCCTGATTTTTGTAACAGTCCGGCAAGAGAGGCCATCCCGGTACCGCAAATGGCGATCAGGTAGATTGATTTTGTCTTTTCGTTGGAGATCATTCCGGGGAATTGTAGGCTTCACATCCCCTAAAGTCAAGCCATATCAATGGTTTTGGAGATATGCGATGATGCAGAAAGGGTCTGGTTCGATAGGGTTTAAAATAGGACGGCATGGCAACGCAGATGGAATAGATATCTGTTTATTTAGGTGAATAGTTTTTTTAATTGAGCTAGGTCGTCTATTAAATAATCAGGCTTTGAATCGCGAAGGGCATTCGGGTCGCCTAATCCGTAGGTAACACCGCAGGTTAGTACCCCGGCATGTTTGCCGGTTTCTACATCAATGGCGCCATCTCCAACCATCAAGACCTGTTCTGCGGAGTAGTCAAACTTGCTCATGAGAAGATGAAGTCCTTTTGGGTTGGGTTTTTGTACGTCCAGACTGTCACCTCCCAGTACGGAATCAAAAGGTTGTCGGAAATTAAGCGCTTCCAGAATTTTTTCTATGAATGCGACGGGTTTGTTGGAAAGGATCGCATTTGTTTTATCTGAAAAATATTCAACCGTTTCCCGCCCATTGGAATAGAAATCGGTCTGGTCCAGCAGATGATTGTTGTAATGACTACGAAAAAGAGAAACAGCGGTATCAATATCATTGCAACCGGAACCCATCAGGGAACGGGTCATGAGGTTGACCACGCCACCTCCAACATTGTTGCGAATGGTTTCCCGGCTCAAGGTATTCAGTTCCATCTCCGAGAGAGCGAGGTTAACCGAGTCGGCTATGTCAGCCAGAGTATCGACCAGTGTGCCGTCAAAATCGTAAACAATGAGGGAAATTTTTTTCAAGGTTTAGTGGTGAGATTATTCAGGCTCGCTTGTGGTGTAGCGGTAGGCTCTTACAATATTTTTTTCGTCGAACAGGATGACCATGTCCTTTGATTTAGCCGGACCCAGCGCGTTCCATTGGTCAAACTGGTAGGTCCACATGACCTGTCCGTTCTCGATGCCCTCTTTGTAGGGCGGACCGAATTTATCAAGGATTTCTGTTTGATTGGTCACATTGCTCTGGATGCTGTTTACTTGCGAGCTGTCAAAATTTTGCCCTACGGTTCCACAACCTGACAAAAAGAATAAAAAGAGAACTCCTGCAATGTTAAATCCTTTTATCGTCATCGTAGTTCTCCTTAAAAGTCTTGTTGAAGGGTCCAGGTGGATAGAAACCCTGTTGCCCAATATATTTTTGGAGGTTGAAATTTAGTCTACCAGAATGAACAAAAAAAGTATAACGTTTACCTAAATTTGTAGCTGCCCGATATCCACCCTCCCGCCATATAACTTTTAGTGAGAGGGGGACGGGAATCGGGTAGCTACAATTACCCTATAGACCGGGAGAAAAGGAGAAAAGAAATGTTTTTTGTGTCAGGATTGCGTTGTCCAAAGGTTTTAGTCAATTCAATTTTAGCCGTTGCGGTAGGGATGCTTTCAGGCTGTGTCTCAACGCCTGAATCTCACCAGCATTCTGCCCACAATCAAGCGGTAGCGACAGCGGCGGCGGCTGATTTTGAATTGGACGGATATTACGAGTCACTTCCGTCCTTAGGTAAAAAAGGTTATTTTGTAGAACAGCTTGCCCCTGAAGTTTATTTTTTTCTACGGGGATATATAACAATTTGTTTTTCGTTACACCGGAAGGTGTGGTTATAACCGATCCTATTAAAGGAAAAGGTAAGCTTCTCAAACAGGCTATCAGAGAGGTGACGAGTCAACCGGTAAGGTTTATGATTTATTCGCACTCCCATCTTGATCATATTGGTGATGCGTACTTGTTCGCCGGTGAAGGAGTGCAGATCGTCGCTCAAGTGGAAACGGGCAAAGCGCTCAGGAAATATAAGGACAGGAATCGACCGGTGCCGCATATTAATTTTGGAACAAACTATACTCTTTCCATAGGCGGGATATCCATCGAACTGATTTACCCGGGCGAGGGTCACGGCAAAGGCAATTCCATAATTTATATTCCCTCACGCAAGGTCTTGATGTATGTGGACGTGGCTACGCCAAAATCCGTCCCGTTTAAAAACTTTGCTTACACGATAGATATTGCCAGTCATACCCGGGGTATTGAAAAGGCGCTTAAACTGGATTTTGATGTGTACGTTGCAGGACACCTTCATCGCACAGGCACAAGGCAAGAGATGGAAGAAGTGTTGGCGTATCACTACGCGTCGAAGGAAGCCAGCATTAAGGCCATAAAGAATGTGTCTTACCTGAAATTGCGTGCCAAAACAAAAACGAAGGATATCGAGAATTTGTTTGGAGAATATCTGACAGAGGTGGCGGAACAGTGTTACCAGATTTTAAAACCTGAATGGAAACACAGGTTGATGGGTTTCGAGGCTTTCACTCGAGGGAATTGTGATATTTGGATTTCCTATCACCGTACGCACAAGGCGCCTTAGGTGTACTTTGTGAATAGAGGTTTAACCCTTCCAATCTCAATGCGTCATCGCGAGCGGCGCAGCGACGGGGCACTGGTGCCCAGCCTTTCACGATTCAGGCTTCTGGATTGCTTCGTCGGCGTTGCCTCCTCGCAACGACGTTTTTATGAAATATATGGGTTAGGCAGAAGTTGGATTGGTAGTCACAGTCCTTTGTATTTTTCGATAATTGATTTTGCGTCGGCATTCGAATGGGCTGGCATGCGCCCGCCCATTTGCGAGACAACTTCGGAAGCACAGTAGGAACCGATAATAGCGGATTCTTCCAGGCTGTGTTGTTTGATGATTCCGAAGAGTGTCCCTGCGGCAAATAAATCACCGGCGCCTGTGGTGTCGACTGCCTTCGTTGGGAACACGCCCACTTCAATTTTCTCGTTGGATGGATTGCAAGCCCATGATCCGTTTTTCCCTCGTGTGACAAACAATGTGTCGGCCATTCCTTTGAGAACGTCAAACGCCTTTTGTATATCATCGGTTTCTGCCATAGCCATGGCTTCCACATCGTTGCAGAACAGGATGTCCACATTCCATCTGATGAAATCGATGAGCTGATCTCTAAAACTGTTGACCACGAAGGCATCGCTTAAGGTGAATGCGACTGGAATTTTATCCTTCCTGGCGACCTCCGCTAACTTAAGGGCGGCGTTATGTGTTTCGTCACCTGTCCAAAGATATCCTTCGATGTAAACAACGCCCGCATCTCTGATGACGGTTTCATCAACATTATCGGAGTGTAATGCCGAAGATACGCCGAGATGCGTGAGCATGGTGCGCTCACTGTCAGGGGTCACGAGGACGACGCATGTCCCGGTACCGCTGGTTCCATCTCCAGGGCCAGGGAATCCCACGCCGCCGGATTGCATATCTTCGGTATAATGACGACCGTAAAGATCGTTGGCGACTCTTCCCAGATAGTAGGCGTTACCGCCAAGAACACTTAAACCGTGGACCGTGTTGGCTGCGGAGCCTCCCGATGATATCTTTGTGGAATGGCCTTGAAGTGTATTTAAAATTTTCTCCTGGTCCTCTTCGCAAGACAGGGTCATGCCTCCCTTGGTCAGGGAATTTTGTTTTATAAATTCGTCATCAACGCGGACCTCTATATCAACCAGCGCGTTACCGATTCCTACCAAGTCATATTTCATAGGTAAAATTTAAAATGAATTTGAGTTAATAATAAATAAGGAAAGTTGTTGAGTGTTCTGCTGAAAGATAATATATCACTCAACAGTTTGTGGTTTGATAAACATTTTATGAATCAGGAACCCGAACAATCCAAGGGTAGCAATGTAAAATGACCCGGCTGATCCTAGTGCTATGAGTTCAACCGCTTCTTTCGCGGCTCCGGTAGAACCCAAACCGGGTGCCAGAAGAGCGGAAAATAACCAGAAAAATCCGTAACCCAGGCTACCCAATCCGCTCAGAAAGGATATTCCAAATTGGGCCTGTGGTGGAAACTTAAGCCATGCAATGAGTAGGGAAAATACAATAGCGATAACGCCCATGGTCTGAGAATGGAAGTGGGCTCGTTTAACATAGACCCAGGATTTTTTGATAACCTTATCCGCAAGTTCCTGCTTGCCTTCATATTTTTCTGTGAGTACATTGGCGGCTTTTTCTTTGAGCAGGGATTTGATACTGTGCTCACAGCAACCAAAGCCCAGGCCGAGTGATCCTCCGAAAAGGACAGCCATTAACGCCAAAACCATTCCAATTTTAATATGAGTGAACTCCATTGATCACGGCTCCAGATTATTTGTGGCGCTTAGTATACAGTATTTATCGCCATCGTCTTCCCGGTTTTATTTTGCAGGCAGGGGTGTTTGCTGAATTTGGAATGAAATGATATTTGTAATCCGGTAAATTTGACGTTAAAATTTTTTTGATGATTAGTAAATTGTTAAAGATAAAAAGAATTTTCCTCGCTGTTCTCCTCCTTGTGGTCTCGTTATTTCCCGCAATGGCTCCTGCGCAGGAACCGGGGTTGGCCGAATCTTATTTTGCCAACGTCATGGATGGCATATTGGCCCATTCCTGTTTGCGCAAACAAAATTTTGGGGTCAATATCTATTCTCTCGACCAGGACGAAACCTTGTATTCATTTCAAGGTGATCGATTGTTTGCTCCGGCTTCGAATATGAAGCTGTTGACTACCGCGACGGCTCTTAAACGGATGGGGCCGGACTACCGATTCAAAACCCGTTTGTTTGCTACCATGAGGGTCGCCAAGGAAGCATTGGAAGGCGATCTCTATATTAAAGGGTTTGGTGACCCTAATCTGGTGAGTGAGCAGATGTGGCTTTTGGCAAACGAACTGCGAAACCTCCCGCTCAGCAAGGTGAATGGGGATATCGTTGCCGACGACTCGTTTTTTGATGATCGCTTGCGTATCAAAACCTGGAAAAAGAAGGGGGGGGCAGAAGCCTACAATGCTCCGTTGGGTGCCTTGTCATTCAATTTTAATACGGTGACCGTTCATGTTTCTCCCGGAGAAAAACCGGGAGACCGTCCTGTTGTTGTGGTCGATCCGGATATAGATTTTATTCAGGTGGAGAATAGGGCGAAAACCGTTTCGAGATCAAGGCGCAGTCGGTTGATTGTCAATCGTGTGGACCAGGGAGATCACAATGAGATTACCGTCTCTGGTGTTATATCGGTGAGTCACTCGCGGGAGACTTATTACCTGAACATAACCCAGCCAACCTATTACGCGGCTAAGGTTTTCAAAGAATTTCTTCGCCGGGCCGGGGTCGAGGTAACGGGTAAGGTCCGGATCGGTCCTGTCCCGGAAGAAGCTTATGATTTGTCGAGCCATACATCGGTGCCGCTTTCTTTGGTCCTGCGCGGATTGAATAAGTTCAGTAATAATTTCGTAGCTGAGCAGATTTTGAAAACTATCGGCGCTGAGCTTTATGGGCAACCGGGCACCACCGAAAATGGCCTGCGCGCTGTAGGTGAATACATGCAATCGCTGGGGCATGAGTCCGGGCAGTTCAGAGTTTTAGATGGCTCCGGTCTGTCGAGACAAAACCGATTGAGTCCAGACCAGATCGTGTCTGTGCTTAGGGACATGCATGGTGATTTGGGAGTGTACCCTGAATTTGTTTCCGCATTGGGAGTGATGGGAAGGGACGGCAATGTTCTCAAAAGAATGAACGGGTATAACGGCTCCGAAAGAGCGCGCGTAAAGACAGGGACGCTTAATTTTGTCAGCGCGTTGTCTGGATACTTTCAGTCTGCAGGTGGCGAACGATTCGCGTTTTCAATTTTGATGAACGATTTGAAATGTTCTAACGAGCGGGCTTGGAGCTTGCAGGACCGGATTGTTCGTGAGGGTTTAAAATTTGAACGTGAAACTCATGGAACAGGTCTTGACTGAGATTTGATAACCGCTGGGTTTACCGGCCAAAAACTTTTGCATTTTCCTTCCTGTCTTCATCCAGAATCTTTTTCCAGTCTCGCTTCACTATTGGGGCCTCCAGAAAATCTTCGAAAATACTTCGCCCCAGTTCTGTTCGGTTGATTCCCTCAGGAGCGACCTGGATATCCAGTTGTGCCAATGCCATATCAAAATCCCGGTCGAGCAGGGACGCCGAGTCCATTCCATATTCCTTCAAGATCTGACGAATGGTTCCGGTTTCCTGGTTAAACCTTCTGGCTACTTCGTTGATGTTTGATGGGCGGTACTGGTTGTTGGGCGCGATTCCCAAATGATAGGCGCAAAACAATTCAAATGGATCCAGCCCAAATGTGTTTGTTTTTGATTCAAGCTTCCTGCCGGCATTGGGCGTGGCTTGTTGTGATGGTTTTGCTGGAGCGTTCTGCGGTTTGTTGTGCGATCTATTTTGATGGGCTGTCTGAGGCTTGTTGCTATGAGGTCTCTGGTTAGGTCGTCCTTGTTGAGTCCCGTTTCTGTTGTTTTCATTTTGTCTGGAAAACTTTCCTCTCGGTTTATTTCCTGGCCTTCCCGTGCCGTTTTTACTATTGGTATTCCTGCTTGTCCCATCTTGGTTCCGCCTGTTAACCATAGAGAGGTGAGACGTCAACGTTGTGGTGGTTGAAGAAGTAGAGGCCCAAAGATGTGGCGTATGCGATCTTTTTCCACTTCCACCACCCGAGTTCCGGTTCTGGCCGTTATTGCTGTTGTTTCGATCTTGACTAGTGCCATTTTGGCCTTGACCGTTTCTCGAGGTATTGGAGTTGTTACGTCGCTGGCCGTTGCCCCTGCTGGGGGGTCGTTGGTTACTTACGGGTTTTTTCAAAATGGTATTCCTTATAAAAAATAGTAAAATTCAGGCGGTCAGTGATTCAAGTTGATCCACCAAGGTGGAAAATTTTCCCAAGGCTGTATGGATAGGCCCGGGAGATGTCATGTCTACTCCAGCGCCTTTCAGGAGATCGATTGGATATTCAGACCCACCTCCCTTTAAAAAGTTCAAGTAATTGTCCAATTCGGTAGTGCCTCCCTCCGATACTTTGTCTGCCAGCGCGTAAGCGGCGGATATCCCGGTGGCATATTTGTAAACATAAAAACTAAAATAAAAATGCGGGATACGAAAACACTCAAGTGACAGACAATCGTCGAGAACGGTTTCTTCACCAAAATATTTTTCAAGGAGCTTTTTGTAAATTTCCTTAAACGCATCGAGCGTCATTGGCTGATCGTTTTCTGCGGCGGTGTATATTTGGTGCTCGAATTCGGCGAGCATGGTTTGTCTGTATAGTGTTCCCCGCAAGTTGTCAATCTCTCTGCAGACCAGATAGATTTTCATGCTCTGATCAATATCCTGCGAAAGCAGGTATTTTGTGAGCAGGGCTTCGTTGAATGTTGAGGCCACCTCGGCAACGAAGATCGTGTAATCGGCGTAAAGATAGGGTTGTGCCTGGCGCGAGAGAAAAGAGTGCATTGAATGCCCTGCCTCATGTGCAAGAGTATACATGCTATTGATATTATCTTCCCGGTAATTCATCAGAATAAATGGATTGGAATCATAACATCCAGATGAATAAGCGCCGCTTCGCTTACCTTTCGACTCATAACGGTCCACCCAACGCCCTTCCGTAAGGCCCTGTTGCAGTTTCTTTGTATAGTCCGATCCCAGAAGTTGCAAGGAGGCAATGATCTTTGTAACAGAATCGTTGTACCCAACATGCCAGTGAACATCCTTGACCAGCGGTACGCTTGTGTCATAGATGTGAAGTTCGTCAAGTTTCAGGATACGTTTTCTTATTGAGAAATATTTGTGCAGGGGAGCCAGATTTTCGTGAACGGTAGTGACGAGGTTGTCATAGACCTCAACCGGGATGTTCTCGCTGAACATGGCTTTTTCTCTGACCGATTTGTGATTTCGCTCGCGGGCATAAAAAATATCCTTTTTGATACTACTGGCAAGAAGTGACGCGTATGTGTATTGGTGGTCTGCATAGGCACTGTAGAAAGTTTCAAATGCTTCTTTCCGGACCCGTCGGTCCTGGTTTTGCATCAGGCTTTGAAAATTTCCCTGGGTGATGGCTATTTCATTTTCGTTTTCGTCGATCACGGTGCCAAGTTTCAGGTCTGCGTTGTCGAGCATTTCAAAGGCATCGCGTGCGGCCCTGGCCATTTCCGTCGATGACGCGAGAAGTTTTTCCTCCGCTTCAGAAAGGGTGTGTTTTCTGTGTCTCAGTATCCGCTCCAGGTGCAGTTTGTAGAATTCCAGTTCTTTGTCCTGTAAGAATTCATTCATCCGGTCTTCCGGGATGGCCATGAGTTCCGATGGTATGTAACTGCTGGCTTGCGCGGTACGTGTGTGCAGGCGAACTACCTTTTCAAAAGTGCTTTGGTTAGGCGCATCGGTCTTGTCTTCGTCGTTGCGAAGGTGGGCATAGGTGTATAGCTTTTCTATCCTGCGGGAGATATCAATGTCAAACTCAAGGCAGGCTTTTATTCTTCTCACCGAGTCCGCAAGGGCTCCCTTGAAAGATTCGTAACCGGCAATGTCCTTTTCCAGTTGACCGAAGTCTTCCTGCCAATCGGATTTCTGCGTATATAAACCGCTGAGATCCCATTTGGACTCATCAGAAATATTTTCCCGGGTTACAGGTTTTGTTGTAGCTTCCATAAATGGTCTAATTAAAAATTCGGGTCGTTACCCGATCTCCCCGGCTGATGTCAGGAGAGTGCCTGGTCAACAGTTTCTAAATGATTATTGAGCCGGGTTTGTTTCTCAGAGAGATTTTGTTTTCTCTGATTGTCTTTCTCGATAACCTCTGGAGGCGCTTTATCGATGAAGTTCTTGTTGGAGAGTTTCTTATTTAAAACTATGATATCTTTTTAATTTTTTCAACTCTTTTTCTATACGTTTTTTTTCTTCCGCAAAATCCATCTTGCCTTCTAATGAGACAAAGATGTCCATTCCGTCCCAAACAGACGAGGCAGAGACCTTTGGTTTTTCCACTTCGGGGCCCGATTCAATAAGGTTTACTCGCGCTAGGGTGTTGATGTAAAGAGAGTGAGCCTCTAATACTTCAGTGTGTTGGGCCTGTTCGGTTCGGATCAGCAGATCAAGATTGAGACCCGGATTCAAATTCATCTCTCCACGAATGTTGCGTACACAGGTGATGACGTTGATGATCGTGGAAAAAGTTTCTTCCACTTCTGCGTCAGATTTGTTTTTTTCGAACTGCGGAAACGAGGCTTCCATAATGCTTCCGTCGCCTGCGGGAAGTTTGCTTCGGATTTCTTCGGTGATGAACGGCATGAAGGGATGAAGCAGACGCAAACTGGCTTCCAGTACGTGGACCAGAATGTTTTGGGTCGCTTCCCGATTTTCTCCCTTATATAAATGCGGTTTGGACAGTTCTATGAACCAGTCGCAGTATTCGTTCCAGATAAATTTGTAAATCGCCGAAGCCGCATCGTTGAACTTGAATTCCTCAAGTGCGCGGTTAACTTCCCCACATGCTTCATTAAACCGACTGAGAATCCATTGGTGTGAAGCAGGACGCTCTAGATTTGCATCCAACTCGCAGGTTCCCTTATAGTCTTCCAGATTCATCAGAACAAAACGCGAGGCATTCCACAGTTTGTTGCAAAAGTTTCGGTAACCTTCGATGCGTTCCTCGGCCAGTTTGATATCACGGCCTTGGGCCGCGAATGCCGCCAATGTGAAACGAAGGGCATCGGTACCGTATTTGTCCATCATGACTAATGGATCAATCACGTTACCTTTTGTCTTGCTCATTTTCTGGCCTTCGGTGTCGCGAATCAGCGCGTGGATGTAGACATCACGAAAGGGAACCTCATCCATAAACTTGATTCCCATCATGATCATTCTCGCCACCCAGAAGAAGATGATGTCGAATCCTGTACAAAGCACCGAAGTGGGATAAAACTTTTTCAAGGTTTGGGTCTGCTCGGGCCAGCCCAGGGTTGAGAACGGCCACAATGCAGAACTGAACCAGGTGTCGAGCACATCGGTTTCCTGAACGAGATCGCCCGCGCCGCAATGAGAACATTTGGCAGGGGTTTCTCGAGCTACAGTCATTTTTTGACAGGCCGGGCAATTCCACGCAGGAATCTGGTGTCCCCACCAGATTTGTCTCGATATACACCAGTCGCGAATATTTTCCATCCAATCGAAATAGGTGTTTTCCCAGAACTTGGGAGTGATGTGGATGGAACCATTCTTAACGGCTTCAATCGCTGGTTTGGCCAGCGGCTTGGCTTTGACAAACCACTGTTTGGACACATAAGGCTCCACCACGGTGTGGCATCGGTAACAATGACCTACTGAATGCATATGGTTTTCTACACCTGCCAGCAGATCCAGTTCCTTAAGATCTTCGACCAATTGCTTTCTACAGGCAAAACGGTCCAATCCTTTATAGGCAGAACCTGCATCGTCGTTCATGGTGCCGTCCGGATTCATGACATTAATTAAATCGAGGTTGTGACGGCGTCCAAGTTCAAAATCGTTAGGATCATGCGCGGGAGTAACTTTCAACGCTCCTGATCCGAATGAAGTGTCGACATAATTGTCCCCAATGAGCGGAAGTTCACGACCCAGAATGGGAAGGATGAGCGTTTGCCCAATCTTGTCCTGATAACGTTCGTCTTCAGAATTAACCGCGATTGCGGTATCGCCCAGCAAAGTTTCCGGACGTGTCGTCGCGATAGTCAACGAGCTTTCGCTGTCTTTGAATTGATATTTGATATTGTAAAGATGTCCCTGGGTTTCCTTGTGCTCTACTTCTAAGTCGGAAAGGGCGGTGTGGCATCTGGGACACCAGTTGATGATGTAGTCTCCCTTATAGATCAAGCCTTCGTCATAGAGAGAGACAAAAACCTCACGCACTGCTTTGGAAAGTCCTTCATCCATCGTGAAGCGATCCCTTTCCCAATCCAGAGATGCACCCAGTTTTCTCAGCTGATTATTGATGGCCCCGCCCGATTCATCCCGCCACTTCCAGACGCGTTTGACAAAATCTTCCCGTCCCAGTTCCTGCCGGGTGGTGCCTTCGCTGTGTAGTTGGCGCTCGACCACGTTTTGAGTGGCAATGCCCGCATGGTCGGTTCCCGGTTGCCATAAAGCGGCGAAACCCTGCATACGCTTCCAACGGGTCAGGATATCCTGAAGCGTGCTGTTGAATGCATGCCCGATGTGCAGGGTTCCCGTAATGTTGGGAGGTGGGATGACAATTGAAAACGGATCTTTGGTTGAAGTTTCGTCGCCGTGGTACAAGCGGCTATCTTCCCAGTATTTCCCCCAGCGTTCTTCAACTTCTTTCGGACTATAAACTTTTTCTAGTTGATCCATGATTGATTAAAATTTTCCATAGAAATCCCTTTCCAGAGCGGAACGGGAAAATAATAAAAATATTACACGGCGGCCTTCACCGTGCAGGATATATAAAAATTAATTGAATTTCGGTTTTTAGAAAGAGACTGGATCGGAGGAACGGCTGGCGTTTCTCATGCGTTTTTGATCTTGTCGATTTCTTCTTTAATGATCTCGCGCGCAATCTGTGGAGTAATTTCCCGAACGACCTCCCGCACTGCCTGAGTAATGCTGTCGGAGAGTCCGGCAATTTCCTTTTCAATGGAAGTATGAGGTGAGTTCTCAAGAATCTGTTTAACGTGTTCACCCACGACTCTGACGAATCGTTCATCTTCCGGGTCCATTGATTGAGCAAAATCCTTTATTCGTTCAGTTCTATGCGATGCCATGGCCTGTTGACTTTTCGGTTCCTGAGATGCCTGTGAAAGATAAGAGAGGCTTTCCTGAATCAAGTTTGGACCTGTTATCCCCTTCTTGCGGGCCAGTGCCGAGGGAGTCATTTTTTCCAATAAATCCTCCGGCTCGGGAATAATACTGTCCACCGCCGCTACAGGTTCAGGTATTGGTTCTTGCCTGATAGTGGGGGAGTTTTCTGGTTCCACTCCCGAACCAAAGTTTACTATCTCCCGGAAGGCTGTGTCCAGTTCTTCGCCAATATCATCCTCTTCCGTGGGAGCGACTTCGCCTAGTTCATCGTAATCTGAATGGACTTCTAAAGGGTAGGTCATCTCTTTGAGCGACTCTACATCCTTAATCATTTCATCGAGGACGTCTTCCTCCTCTTGTGGTGATACTTTCGCAACCGGCGTCAGCTCAGTTGCAGCAGCAGGCTCTATGGCTTCATCCATATCCTCTGCGGAAAGGTCGACAGTTTCCTTGGCGGTGTCTCCTGAAATCAATTCGACGACTCTTTTTACAATATTGTCTGATTTGAAAGGTTTTGAAATATGATCGTCAGCGCCAGATTCGTTATACAAAGTTTCATTGAAGTCTTCAAAGTCACTGGCGAGCAGAAGCACCTTGGTAGAATGAAAACTCGGATCGGCTTTAATTTTTTTTGACAACTCAAACCCGGTCAGGCCCGGCATGTCAACGTCTGCCAGAACGATATCGGGTTGGAAGTCGCTCATTTTGTCGAACGCTTCTTTCCCGTTACTGATGCCTTCGACTACAGCATCTTCTTTTTCAAAGGCCATAGCGACGACTTTCTGAATGGTGATGCTGTCGTCTGCGACCAGGATTTTTTTTGCCATTAAAGGTCTTCCTTCACGAAGTCCGTGGAATGAAAAACAGGTTTAGCACTTGGGTTATCAACTGTTGGAACATGCGGAAGGGAATTCGCTAGTATAAAGATTCTTTGATAAGTATAGCATAGTTCCAAAAATCAAATCAAACAATGAGGCCCGGCGAGTTTCAGTAAAGAAAAAGTAAAGTCAGATCACCAAACAGGCAAAGTCCTTCTGTTTTTTGACGGACTCCCCAAGTTGTCTTCTATGCCTCTGTTTTAATAAATGCTACCATGCTTTTCAGGTACATATGATTTTGGATAACTCTATATCCGGAGCAAATGAATATGAGGAATCGATAGTGAATCATCATTCAGCACAAGAATCCCGTCAGCGACCGACGAATGTGGTCTGGGTCGGGACATTGGTGTTTCTGCTGATGGCGGTAAACACGGCGTTTGCTGGATTCCTGCAATTGGATGGGGTGGCCGATGTCAAAACCCGGTTCAGTCGTGGGTGTTCTACCATGCAGGAAGTGGCCGAGCTGGCTCGCGCCCGGAGAATTGATACGGTTATTTTCGGCGACCAGGCCCGCGACGCTCTCAGCTCCGGCAACCCCACCCATTGCCGGACAGAAAACGGTGGTCGCGAAAATAGATGGAGTTTCCTTGAAGAATGGACCCAGTCCGAAATTTCCTGAAGTAGGGCGATTGAAAAAAGGTGATCGCCTGCCCCTGATCCGTTCTACGACAGTCATTTTCAATGGCAAGCCTTGGCTGGTGGCTGATGCGGGTGGACGCAAAGCCTATGTCTGGAGCGGACTGGTCACTACGGAATAAGTTTCCCAAGCTTGTATCGGCATACACTCAGGAATATTCATTCACCGACCTGCCTTTATTGACCCGGTATAGAAATAGATTTTTATCCTCATTGACCTTGGCCGGTTCCATATTGCGAATGCAGAATCGGTAGCAGACGATTCGCGCCGAAGGTTTAACGCGATCAAGAATTTCCGGAAACAAACGGTCCAGCGCCTGGCGAGTCAAGTAGAGGTAAATGACATCCGCCTCACTCACATCGAAATCGTAAATATTTCCCCGGTGAATTTTAATCTTTTTAGATAGTTCCGCCGCCTTTACAAAACATCTTGAAAGCCAGACTTTGATCGGGTCAATTTCTACCCCAATGCCATACGCACATTTATCGCGCGTCGCGGCGATCAAGACGCGCCCATCTCCCGAACCAAGATCATAAAATTTTTCTCCCGGTTGAAGGTCGGCGAAAATTATTATCCGTTCAATATTTTCGTCGGATAGAGGGTGCCAGGGCGCCCCGAAAAACACAGGCACAATAACTATCGCGGCAAGTAAAAGGAAAAATGCCAGAATGAGGATGTAAAAAGTAGTCATCATCTGTAATTAGATTTCATAAATAGCGGGTTGTGAAATATTTTGTGAGCTAAAATAAATTGTCACCCTGAGCCCCGTCGAAGGGTGCATGCTTCGGCAGGCTCAGCATGACACGTAAGAAAACTTCCTCCTAACAAATTACGCTAGCTTTCAGAAACTTCCTCAGTTTCAGCTTGGTCGATCCGGGTTGAGAGCTGGCCCCATTCTTCTGTTAGGGTTTTTTCTTCACTGACTAATTCTTTTTGCTGACTCAGAGTTTCCATGAGGTCGGGTTTGTTTGCCGATTCGTAGATAGCGGAGTTGGCCAGTTTATATTCCACTGCTGCTTTTTCCGCCAGCACTTCTTCCAATCGAGTTTCGACTTTTTGCAGACGAGACTTCAGCGGTTTAATGATTTTATGCTTCCTGTTTCTGTTCTCAGCTTCACGGCGTTTGCGGTCACGGTCCAGCTGATTTGCCGACGTTGAAGTTTCCTGAGTTGATTTGGTCGGATTCAGCAAAGCGGCTTCGGCCTCTTTATTTTTTGCCAATTCATATTCGCTGTAGTTGCCTATATATTGGCGCACTGTACCATCATTGACTTCCCATACCCGATTGATGAACCCATCAAGAAAATACCTGTCGTGGGAAATGACGCAAAGTGTTCCCTCGTAATCGGACAGCGCGGCGGCGAGAACTTCACAGGAGCGCATGTCGAGATGATTGGTGGGTTCGTCCAACAGTAATAAGGATGCAGGCGATGCCAGCATGCGGGCAAGAGACAGCCGGGACCGCTCGCCGCCGGACAAGACACTTACTTTTTTTTCCACATCGTCACCGGAAAACAAAAAGGATCCCAAGATCGTACGCACCTGAGTTCGCAAAAGGTTTTGTGGCAGTCCGTCCATAGATTCGAGAACCGTTTTGTGAGAATCCAGTGAGTCGGATTGGTGTTGGGCGTAATAGGCACGGGTTACGTTGTGGCCCGGGTGGATTTCCCCGCTGTCGTGATCAATGATTCCTGCCAGTAGTTTCATGAGAGTAGATTTTCCCGCGCCATTTTCACCGACGAGAGCCACCTTCCAGCCTCGCTCAAGTGTGAAGGAAAAGTTCTGGTAGACAATATTGTCGCCGTAACTCTTGTCCACATTGGTCAATTCCATAGAGATGCGACCCGTGCGAGCGGGTTGGGGGAAACGGAAACTTACCGTTTTGGTGCGGGTCATGGTTTCGACACGCTCCATTTTATCGAGCATCTTGATTCGGCTTTGCACCTGAGTCGCCTTGGTGTTCTTGGCGCGGAAGCGTTCGACAAAGCGTTCAATTTCGCTGATGCGCCGTTGCTGGTTCATGGCTTCCGATTCAAGTTGAACCTCCCGCTCCTGTTTCAGCCGTTCGTAGTCATCATAATTACCTGAGTAACAAGTCAGGGTTCCCCGGTCGAGTTCAGCGACGCGTGTGACGAGACTATTGAGGAATCGGCGGTCATGAGAGATGAGAAGGAGACTGCCGGCGTAATTTTTAAGAAATCCTTCCAGCCATTCGACTGACTTAAGATCAAAATGGTTGGTCGGTTCATCGAGTAAAAGGACATCCGGGTTTCGTAACAGTAGTCGTGCCATTTCAACCCGCATGCGCCATCCCCCGGAAAACTCATTGAGAGGTTTTCTGATTTTCTCTTCACTGAATCCAAGGCCCGAAAGAATGGCGCAAGCCTTGGGCTCGCGTTCGTATCCGTTCATTCGCTCAAACTCATGTTGCAGTTTGCCGTAGCGTTCGGTCACGGCAGTGGAGTGCGAGTCAGCCCGCATTTTGCTCTCCAGTTTTTCCATCTCATCACGGACATTTTGAAAATAACTGTCCCCTGAAACCACCCGCTCTAGAACCGATCCGCCGAAATCATCCAGTTCCTGTTCGAGAGTTGCCGCCTGAGCGCCCTTGCGAAGTATGACCTGCCCGGAATCCGCCGACTGGTTTTGCGTTATGATGCGAAACAAAGTGGTTTTGCCCATGCCGTTTTCACCGACGAGTCCCACTCGCTCGTTAGGACGCAGATGAAAGTTGGCGTCTTTTAGAATTATCTTCGGGCCAAATTGTTTATTTAGGTTCTGCAAATAAATCATAGTAGTTTAGCTGTGAGAAAAATCATGCTCCTTCCCGGAGTTTTGGATTGAATGCCTCGCGCAGTCCTTCGCCGCAGAGGTTGAACGCCAGTACAACAAATAGAATGGAAAATCCGGGAATGAAGGTGATCCATGGCGCGTCGAAAATAAATTGTTTTCCATCAGCGAGAATATTTCCCCATGTTGCATCGGGGGGCTGGACTCCAAACCCTAGAAAACTGAGGCTCGATTCAATGAGGATAGCCGAAGCGACGCCAATGGTTGCCGATACCAGAACCGGCGCGATAGCGTTGGGAATCATGTGAACAAATATGATTCGCCACTCCGGGATAGCCTGGCTTCGAGCGGCGGCGACGAAGTCCAGTTCTCTCAGCGTGAGAAACTCTGCACGGACAAATCGAGCCGTGCCCATCCAACTGGTCAACCCGATCACGATCATGATGTTGTAGATGCTTGGCGGCAATAAAGCAACCACAGTCAGAATAAGAAAAAATGTGGGGAAGCATAGCATGATGTCGACAAAACGCATGATGATCGTATCAACGGTCAGGAATCCAAGTTTACGATTGCCGTAATACCCTGCGAGTCCTCCAAAAATTATTCCCAAAGCTACCGAGATGCTTACAGCGACAAAGCCGACCGTGAGGGAAACAGAAGTTCCTTCCAGCATGCGAGCGAACACATCGCGCCCGAGTTCATCGGTGCCCATTAAGTATATGTTGAAGGCGGGAGCGTCTTCGGCAGGAGTTATGTTACTGGTGAAAGACGTCAATGGAGGAAGGAATTTTTCCGGCAGGCGCACCATTTGCGGATCGAACACAACAATCCAGCGGGTGAGTGCTTTGCCTGCAAAGGCGATTGCAAGGAGGAAGATTAGAAATATGAAACTGGAATAAGCAGTTCGGTTGCGTTTGAAGATGTCCCAGCGTTCTCTGAATAAACTGACTGCTGGTTTTAATCCTTCCGCGTCCTGCATCTCTGTAGTTTCGATCATTCCTGACTCCATTATGCTAAAACTTGATACGCGGATCGACCACCGCGTAAAGAATATCTGACACCAAAGTCCCGATGAGCACCAGGATGGCTGAAATAAAATTGAGCGTGAGTATCACCGGAAAATCCCGCGCGAGAATTGCTTCGAATCCCAATCGGCCCATTCCCGGCCAGGCGAAGATGGTTTCAAAAATGACCGAGCCACCGATCAGTCCCGGGATGGTCAGCCCAAACATGGTGATGAATGGGAGTAACGCATTGCGGAGTCCATGCCGGTAAATGACAGCATCTTCCGACAGTCCTTTGGCGCGGGCAGTGCGGATATAATCCTGACTGATGACTTCCAGCATTTGCGAGCGTACATAGCGGGAAAGAATTGCCACTCCCGCCACCGCCGACATTAAAGCGGGAATCGTCCAGTGCCACACCCGGTCCATTGAGCGGAACAGAAGGCCAGCGTCCTCCAGCCCGAAGGTGCGCATGCCAATCACAGGAACGTTGAATGTCTTCACCATGAAAATAATGCAGATATAGGACAGGAAAAAGCCGGGAATGGAAATCAACGCGTAAGAAAGAAAAGTTCCCGTCTTGTCGAACGTAGAGCCGCGACTGAGTGCCGCCTTTATGCCGACAGGGAACGCCAGGAACCAAGTGATAAGCGTCCCTACGATGAACAGTGGAAGCGAATTAAGAAAGCGATCCCATATTTTTTTAAGCACCGGCTGGTTGTCCTTGAACGACTTTAGTTCGGCGGTGAATAAATCCTTCATCCAGTAAACATATTGAACGTAGAGCGGTTCGTCCAAATGGAAGGCGGCGCGGATGCGCTGGATATCCTCAGCTTTCATCCTGGGATTGGATGGGTCCACCAAACTAGGTTCTCCCGGTGCCAGATGGACGATCGAATGCGAAATGACCGAGATAAAAAACAACAGGATAATGCGCTGGCCAATACTTTTAATTATGAACTGGGTCATGGTGCTTTAGTTAGACTCATTGAATTCTGTGAGCTTCAATAGTTTGCGCAAGGGGGGGTACATAAGTTTTGTAGTTGCCCGATTTATCGGGCGCCTCTAAAACCGCCCAATAAATCGGGCAACTACAAAAGCGAAACATAGCCCTATGGGGTCAAAATCTTTTGTTAATTATCATTTGCTCAATTATACTCTGTGCATGGACATTTTACAGATCAGTCATTATCTCGACAACCTGCTTGATATTGAAGATATCAAAGATTCGCCTAACGCGATGAACGGGTTGCAGGTTCAAAACACCGGCGATATTAAAAAAGTCGGGCTGGCGGTAGACTTATGCATGGCAACAATTGAAAAGGCTACCGCCGCAAAGTGTAACATGATGTTCGTCCATCACGGAATGCTTTGGGGGGGCGTGCAACCGATTCGGGGAAACTTTTACGAAAAACTTTCCATGATGATGCGCGACAATCTGGGCCTGTATTCAGCGCATCTGCCATTAGACATGCACCCGGTATTGGGGAACAATAAAGCGTTGGCGGATTTGTCCGGACTTTCCGAAATCGAGCCTTTTGGAGAATACGAAGGTCAGAAAATAGGATTCAAAGGGAGGCTGGAACCGCTTTCGGCAGAAGCATTGGGAGCGAAGCTGGAGTCCGAAATCGGGTCACCCGTCAAAGTGATCGGGTCAGGAGAGGTGAAAACTCTAGGACTGGTTTCCGGTGGAGCGGCAGATATTCTCAGACAAGCTTCAGCGGAGGGTTTAGACGCTTACCTAACCGGAGAAGGCGTCAACCATCATTTCCACGAAGCCGTGGAAAACGATTGCGTTTTAATATTGGCGGGCCATTACGCGACCGAGACGGGCGGCGTCAAAGCCGTGGGGAAACACCTTCAGGAAAAATTCGGCATCGAATCCGAATTCCTCGATTACCCCACTGGGATGTGAGGCTAAAAAGACTTTTACCGTCGAGATCCCGGTTTTTTGATTTTTACCGGGGCAGGCTTTGCGTTTAAATTAAAAAGAACAATTAAAGCGCTCAGAATCCTTAGTCCGACCGGAAATACCCAATCTGCTGTGATGCTCGTAACACTCCTTTCTATTATTAAAAACTGAATCGATATTTCTCAAACAGTTCCATGGTAACTTCGTCTATTCCTTCTTTTTTGACTTCCTGCTCGATGCGCTTGACAGCCATATCCCGAATAAATGAAATCGGAATCTTCATTACTTTTTGTGCCGCATCGTCGTGCCATTTCAGTTCGAAGGTTGGCATTTCCTGAGGCGCGTCCGTCTTGGTTGTTTCCTCTTTCAACTCCTCCTCAGTCACCTCCATGCCCATGGCCTGTTTGGCTGAGGCGGGCATGATGTTGGTGAATACTTCTTCAATGATACCAGGATTGACCATTTTGTCGCCGCGTTCTCTGGCGCGTGCTTCAATGGTTTGTTTGGCCATGCCCAGCACAAAAGGAGGAACCTTTTCCATTTTGGCCAACGCTTCTTTGCTCCAGGGCATTCCACTGGCTGGCGTGACCTCCATGTAGTTTTTAAATTTTTCGATGATGTCGTCTTTCTTCTCCGTTCGCATTGATAGAAAATCTTCGATCTCCTCAATCACTTCAACTTTTCGCGGACTTTGCTTCATCTTATCCTTGGCGACATCAAAGGCACCCATGGATAACTCTTCGAATCCGAACTGCTTCACTCGTTTGGAAACCAGCATCATGGACTCATTGCGGATCTCCGTCAGGAAATCGGATTTAATATATTTGAACCCTCTTTTAACCGCCCTTTGCACCATGAGCTTGCGAATTCCGGGGCGAACGAATTCCGGGGCATGTTTCACTCGCTCCCAGGCATCGGCATCCCACTCAACATTGTTTTCACGGGCGTAGGGATGGTCTATACTCTCTGTTGATGGTGTTTCATCGGTCATAATTATATTACAGGTATCGAGACCTGTTCCGTTGAATCTTGAAATTAAGTTGAGCCTATACTTAAAAACTACTTGAAGCAGATTTGAATGTCAATTACTTTGGGTGATTCTTAAACTTGTAGGATCGTGAAAAAGTATTTTGAGCGGAAATGGACTGTCGCTCTGAGCTTGTCGAAGGGTGATAAGTTGAGTTAAATAGGGTATATGCTTCGACATACCCCTTCGGGGCATGAAGCAATGGTCGAATACCACAGACTCAGCACGACACCTAAATAGAATCTAATCAAATTGACCTTTTTAGCAACCTGCTAGATCACCAGCAAGTTAACCATACATATGATGAACCGTTCTCCTATCGTATACTTTCTTTTCTTATTTTCTGGAATCACAGCATTGATTTACGAGGTCGTCTGGACCCGTATGCTCACTCTCGTGTTCGGACATACCGTGTTCTCCGTTTCCGTTGTTCTGGCGGCATTTATGGCCGGACTGGGTTTCGGAAGCTATTATTTTGGTTGTTTCATTGACCACATTTGGGGTGAAAACAAGAACTCCAGTGAGGAGAACTGGGATGAGAACCGGCCCGAGGACTGGAGGGCGCCCACTCCGCTGTTAATCTATGGCTGGATTGAGATTCTGATATTTGTGATTTGTTCCATAGTTTCCCTGATTCTTTTCGAATTTTCTGCAGTTTATTCCTGGTTGAGTTCTTTTATTCCAGAATCTGTTGTTGTGCAAAACACCGTCAAGGCTGTGATGGCTTTCGGGCTTATGTTCATTCCCGCATCCCTGATGGGCTCGACTCTGCCAATCATCAGCAAATATTACATTACAGATAACACCAAGCTAGGCAGTCAGATGGGAGTCTTGTACGGTATCAACACCTTGGGTGCCGCGTTCGGGTGCCTGGTGGCAGGATTTTTTCTAATCGGCGCCTTTGGGGTTTTGCAAACGGTGTTGGGTGCCGCGCTGATGAATCTGTTTGTCGGGGTGTGCGCCATTCGGATTTATCAGGAATCTGGAGGGACTCGTCCAAGTTTTCGCTTGCCGCGTTTTACCCTGCCATCGTTTGAATGGACGAAGGAGCAGAAGGAATGGATGGCGGTCAGTTTTGCCTGCGGTTTCACTGCGTTGGCTTATGAGGTGTTGTGGACCCGGTTGCTAGTCTTCAGTATTTCCAGCACCGTTTATTCTTTCAGCATGATGTTGGGAGTGTTCCTATTGGGAATCACGCTGGGAAGTTTGCTGGTGGTGCCCGTATTTCGGTCAAACCTAAACTTGCGGACGGTCCTGATAGGCCTCCAGGCGGGCATCGGACTTTATGCGATCGGTTCTTTATACAACATGGAACAATTACTTTCAGCGCCATGGAATAGTTATAACCTGCAGAAACCAGCAGTCGCGTTTGGCCGGTATTTTATGGATTCATCGGCTCTCATTTTGTTGCCCACGATCGCTTTGGGCATGAGCTTTCCCATCCTCATCAAGATGATTTCAGGAGGCCACGAGCATATAGGAAGAGGAACCGGGCAAATCTATGGGGCGAATACCTTGGGTGCGATTTTTGGATCGCTTGTTGCCGGTTTCCTGCTCCTGCCCAGTTTGGGGATTCAACAAAGCTTGCTTCTCATCGCGACATTCAATCTGATAATGGTGATGTACCTGTTTCGCACAGGAAGTTATCTGACTACAGCATTGCGGAAAATGATGACGGTGATTTTGGCAGGGGTAATTGTTGTGGTGAATATGGGCGTGCCTTCTGACTTGCTCGACCGATTTTTTATGCGGGACAGCACGGGACGGAAAGACATTAGCAAGTTGCTGTATTTCGAGGAAGGACTCACCGATACCGTAGCTGTTTTCGAGGACGATTACGGCATTCTGGATCCAGATGCAAAACGACTTGTCACTAACGGTATTTCCATGTCTGCGGTTAATTTTGTCGCTTCGCGGTACATGAAACTCCTGGCGCATATACCCATCCTGCTTGTAGATAATCCGGATGATGTTCTGGTCGTTTGTTTTGGTACTGGGCAAACTACAGGAGCTGCTGGGGTGCACCCAAAAGTAAAAACGGTCGACAGTGTGGATTTGTCAGAAAGTGTTTTCAAAGCAGGTCATGTTTTTGCGTCACACAACTACTCTGCTCTCAAAAATGAGAAGATCAACATTGTCCTTCAGGATGGAAGGAACCATTTGCTGACCACTCGAAAAATGTATGACGTTATAACTTCCGAGCCACCTCCACCGCGTACCGCTTTCACCGTCAATCTTTACACTCGTGAATATTATGAGTTGGCCCAAAAACGTCTCAAGCCCGGCGGCATCATGGCGCAATGGATTCCATTACACAGTCAGGGAGAGGATGAAGTATTCATGCATTTTAAAACCTTTCTGTCAGTGTTTCCCCATGCCATTGCTTGGATGCCGGTTGCCAACGAGATACTCATCATCGGATCGAATAGCCCGATTGAAATTGATTTCGAAAAGTTGAAGGATCGTTTTTCTGATCCAGTTGTGAAACGTGTCATGAAAGAAATACAGGTTCCTGATGTTCCTTCATTTCTCGGTAACATTTGGTTTTTGGAGGACCAGATGAATGACTTGTCCCGAGGACAGTCAGTGATAACCGACAATCGACCCGCCATTGAATTTTATCTCGACCTGGGAAAAGTGATAGGCGTGTACGGACGCGAAGACCTTGTGTTCATGCGGGCCCCATTCAGGGAGATTGTGGGTCGGATTTCAGGCATGGCATACGAGGATCAGAAAACTCTGGAAACTATTTACGACGCGATGGACCTCTACCAACGCGGGGTCATGTACGGAAACCGTGAACTGCTTCTGGAGGCTTTGATAAAATTAGGAGACAGTGATCTGGTGCGCTACCATTTACAGGCTGGAACGAAGCAGGTCTCTGCATTGATACAGGAAGTAAATACCAACCCCTCCAATCTGGAAGCCTTACTCAACCTGGGTCATGCGTATTATCAGATTGGCGAATATGAAAAAAGTTTTGGAATCCTCCAGATCATTTTAGAGAAAGAAACCACGAATTCATTCGCCAATCTGTATTCAGGTTTTAATCTGATGGAAATGGGAAGACGGGAGGAGGCGAAGGCTTTTTTCAAAACAGCCAGCAAGAACAACCGGGGTCAGTTTGGTTCTGTCATGCAGGAATTCGCGCTGGTTGATTTGCATGCCAAGTTAGATGCCGATCCGGAAAGCCTGGGTCTGCTCAATGCGGTGGCACGGTTTTATAATATTAAAAAAGAATACCAGAAATCGCTGGATTATTCTTTTAAGGTCCTGGCGAAGGAACCTCTGAACAAGCAGGCATTGCAGAATATTGTTTTTGGTTATCGCGGCAGGGGAGAGCCCTCAGAAGTTTTGGATTACAGCAACCGGTACGCTATGGTGGATTCAGATGATATCAATCTTCAATATATGATGGGTGAAATTTTTGCGAAGACCTTGCGTTGCGGGCGGGCTGTGCCATATCTGCGGCAGGTACTTAAGAAGGACGACACCTATCGTAATACCCAGTCTCTATTGAGTGAATGTTTATCCCGCGAAACACGGGAAGAG
>FUWD013232407.1_pt1 | contig 47003 bp, 38 predicted proteins | sample 1063281 | NCBI WGS metagenome assembly FUWD01 (sample SAMEA79048168, study PRJEB19326) | metagenome | biome: marine | reverse complement strand
ATTTCTTCTATTCAGAGTCCATCAAAGGCACTGTATCGAACTGCATGAATTTTCCACCTCGAGCCTGCGACAATCGCAATACCAGAGCGTTCCCCAGCCCTGTTGAAGGGGTCAATACGCCTGCTCGGTGCGATGATTTACTATGGTCATCTAGCGCTAGGCAGAGACCAAGCTCGGCAAACATCTTTGAAGTTGCCCCGTAGCCGGGGTCTCCTTTTCCGGAAATTCGGGTGCGGGCGACTTTCGTCTTTGTACGAGCGCTAACTTCGATCTCGAATCCTCCATCACGCAGTAACCACGGGGGTGGACCTTCTCCAGAGGTTGGTTTGATCTTGATAGGTTCGCCCAGGAAATATCCTAATCCGCGACTCAACCACATTCCTACCACGCGAATCCACATCCCAATGCTAGCACACTCGCTGTAAGATATCTTTTGATGTTCATCGCGCAGCACAAGGCTGCGTCGGACTATTCTAGCATTGATGGGTGCCATAAAAAATTTAGTAATGGCAAAGTGTGACGAATCGAAAGCCCATCTAAATTCCTTGGCCATGCCATCTGCTGTAGCAGGATCTTCGGACTCTATTCCGATTTTTTTTGGTGACAGTAGATAGGGATCTGCTTCCATCACATCCGTTAACCTACCGGACTTTTTTGCACGCCCCCTTGCCTTACCTGAGTTTATGGTGCCACCGGAAAACGATCCCGTATAACGGGTATAAACGCCACGAATCTGCACTTTATCCTTAGGTTCTCTGTGTAGTGAGCCAGCGGCTATAAAGGCAGCGAGGTCTGAGGGTATTGAGTCGACACCACCACCTAAAATCACTTTCGCTCCGGACTCTTGTGCGATATCATGAAAGGCCTTAACCATTTCTGCTTGCCAGAATCCTTCGCCGGATAGGTCTGAGTAGTGAGTGCCTTCTTGCGCACATGCGCCCAAAAGGTTTGCCCCATTATTAGTAGAGTATGGACCAGCGCAATTGATAACCACTGTTGTACGCATGACCATAGCGGTCACTGCAATGGTGTCTTCCAGATCAACGCAGAGAGTCTCGGGCCTATTTCCAAGCTTGGCAGATAGATCCGCTAGTTTACTTTGAGTGCGACCCGCAATGGCCCAAGGTTTGCCACGAAGTTCGGGGTGGGCGTCAAGGTAGGTGGCGACCAACTTTCCTGTAAATCCGGTCGCTCCATAAACGATTAATACCAATGGTTCTGTTAACATAATAGTTTTTATTCAAAAGTAATTAACTTAACAATGTAAAGTATCATATCTTTTCAAATAAAATACACTATTCGGCGGTGGTTCGTTTTTACTTGGTAATTATAAAGAAAAAAGCCTTACATTTCTGTAAGGCTTTGATTTTAAAAGTGGTCCCACTTGGGCTCGAACCAAGGACCCTCTGATTATGAGTCAGATGCTCTAACCAGCTGAGCTATGGGACCAAAAATATTGGGTGCAAATGTACTATTTATTTTAAAAGCATACAATAAAAAACAAGAATCTTAGACGGCTCTATTCATCAGCCACAATCCAAAATCTTTAAGGCGCTTTTTGTCTGCCATTTTAATATCCATTTTAGTTAAAGTCGCGAACGCTTTTTCTGTGTAATTTTCTATTTCTTGTTTTATTAAAAAAGGAATGTCATTCAATTCAAAAATTCTTTTCACTTCTCCTATTTTTACAGAATTCTCTTTTAATTTCTTTCTATAAAAGTGTTCAAGCTTCCCACAATCTTCGGTATTAGAAACGGCTAAAGCCTTTAAGTATAAATATGTTTTTTTATTTTCTATAATGTCTCCCCCCACTTGTTTCCCAAATGTTTTTGGATCGCCAAACGTGTCTAGGTAATCGTCTTGTAATTGAAAAGCGAGTCCTAAGTTTAAACCAAAATCATAAATTAGCCCTGCATTTTCGTCACTTGTTTCTGCAACGATAGCACCCATCTTTAAAGCCGCAGCTACCAAAACAGAGGTTTTCAAACGAATCATGTTGATATACTCCGGAATGGTTACATTACTTCGCGTTTCAAAATCAACATCCAATTGCTGCCCATCACAAACTTCTAGCGCGGTCTTGCTAAAGAGTTTTGCTAACTTTCGGAAAACAATGGGTTCATAATTCTCAAAGTATTGATAAGCTAAAATTAACATGGCGTCTCCAGAAAGAATTCCAGTGTTGGTATCCCATTTTTCATGCACCGTTGCCTTTCCTCTTCTTAAAGGAGCTGCATCCATAATGTCATCATGTACCAGTGTGAAATTATGAAAAACTTCTACAGCCAATGCTGCTGGCAAGGCCTTTTTAAAATCTCTAGAAAAAATGTCTGAAATCATTAAAGTTAAGACAGGTCTTATTCTTTTTCCTCCTAATTTTAAAATATAATCGATAGGCTCATACAAGTTCTTAGGCTCGTAAATCCAATTTTTTGACTCTAAGTATGCCAGAAACTCTTTTTGATAATGTGCGATGTCCAAACTGCTGATTTTTTTGTAAAAATAATATAAAGAAATGCTGCTTTTAGCATAAACGTTAAAAAATTGATAAAACTTTGGAAACTATTTTTGTTTTTAGAGTTTCCTGTTGTACCTTTGCACCCCAATTATGAGAGCTAAAATTTTAGAGAAATCAAATAACCTTTTCTTAAACCTCGGGTTTAAGAGCGTTACTATGGACGAAATTGCCAGTTCCCTAGGTGTTTCTAAAAAAACAATTTATAAGTATTTTGAGAACAAAACGCAACTTGTAGCTGCGGTTACAGAATATATTTTTGACACCATTTGTAATGGAATTGACGGAATTTGCGCCTTAGAAATGAACCCAATCGATGAGTTATTTTCCATAAAGAGATTGATTATGGAACATTTAAAAGATGAAAAGTCTTCACCACAATACCAACTTCAAAAATACTATCCAAAAATTTATGCTTCTCTAAAACTAAAACAGTTTCAAGTAATGCAAGGTTGTGTAATTGATAACCTTAAAAAAGGAATGGCAACGGGCCTGTATCGGAGTGATATCGATGTGCAATTTATTTCTAGGATCTATTTCAATGGCATGCTCGGAATTAAAGACAAAGATCTTTTTCCTTTAAATGCATATGCGGTGCATACCTTAATGAACTATTATTTAGAGTATCATTTGCGCGCAATTAGTACAGAAAAAGGATTGCAACAATTAGAAAACCAATTAAGATTGAAATAAAAGACACTATGAGAAAATTAATACTGGTATGCATAAGTACCTGTTTTTTTGCCACTATTTCTGCACAAGAAGAAACCCAACAGCTCTCTTTAAAAGAAGCAATAACCTATGCATTAAAAAATAGCTATGGTATAAAAGCCGCTCAAAATGACATTCTTTTAGCACAAAAGAAAGTGTGGGAAACAACCACCATCGGTCTTCCACAAATCACTGGAGCGCTGAACTATCAAAATTTCATTCAACAACCCGTAACCCTTGCAGATTTTGACCAAAACGGTACCGATGATCCATTTGTTTTTGGAACAAAGCAAAACGTAAATGCCTCCGTAACCATGAACCAACTCTTATTTGATGGCTCTTATATAGTTGGCTTGCAAGCTGCAAAAACCTATTTAAAAATTTCTCAACAAGCAACTGAGAAAACAGCAATGCTCACCAAAGAGGCCGTTATTAATGCCTATGGGAATGTGCTAGTTACAGAAAATAGCATCCGAGTGTTAAAAGGCAATATTGAAGTGCTGCAACAAAATTATACAGCTACTAAAGAAATTTATAAAAACGGGTTTAATGAAGAAGAAGATGTAGAGCAGCTAGAAATTACATTGGGAAATTTAAAAAACCAATTAAACAGTGTTTCCCGCATGAAAGGCATTGCTTACCAAATGTTAAATCTAGCGATGGGAAATGAGATTGACACCAAAATAATACTCACCGATACCTTAGACTCTTTGACGAAAGAAAATATTAGCTTGGCATTAATTTCACAAGATTTTAAAGTATCCAATCACATAGATTTCAAAATCTCTGAAAACGATAGAGAAACAAAAAGATTAATGATGCGCTTAGAACAGAGCAAAGGTTTGCCAACACTAACTGCTTTTTTAAACTATGGAGCACAAGCAAATTCAGATTCTTTTACTTTTTTAAATGGCAACCAACGCTGGTACGACTCTTCCCTTCTGGGAGTGAATTTAAGCATCCCAATATTTACTAGTTTTGGGGGCGCAGCAAAAGTTTCACAAGCAAAAATTGCACTAAACACCGCCGATTTAAGATTAATAGAAACAAAGCAGCGGCTTTCCTTACAAGCACAAAAAGCTAAAAACGACTACCAAATAAGTGTTGAAAACTATCAAACTTCTAAGAAGAACGTGCATTTAGCAGAAAGAATAGAAAAAAAACAACGTGTGAAATTTTTTGAAGGGATTTCTTCAAGCTTTGATTTATTACAAGCACAAAACCAGTTGTACACACAACAACAAAATTATATTCAGTCCATGTTAGCAGTTATTGCTAACAAAGCAACTTTAGAAAACGCATTAAACATTCCTACTAAATAAAAAATTATGAAAAATATATTTGTAACAATCCTAACAGCGCTGGTACTAACCTCTTGTGCAGAAAAAAAAGAAGTTTCTTTAGAAACCCTGCTAGCAACCAATGATGTGGCTAAAATAAAGGCCAAGAAAGCTACGATGGATGCAAAGCAACAACTGTTGTCTACGGATTTAAAAGCCATAAATGATAAATTAGATGCACTCATAGAAAACAAAAACATTCCTTTAATTACGGCTTTAACCGTAAAAGAAACGGTTTTTACACACTTCATCGAACTGCAAGGAAATGTACAAACCAAACAAAATATTCTTATATATCCTGAATTACCAGGGATTTTAAAAACCATGCTTGTCAAAGAAGGCCAGCAAGTTGTTAAAGGGCAGGTTTTAGCAACTATTGAAGATGGTGGTATGTCTGCACAACTAATGCAACTCACGGCAAATGCACAATTGGCAAAAACTACCTATGCACGCCAGAAAAGATTGTGGGATCAAAAAATAGGATCAGAAATGCAATTCTTGCAAGCGCAAACAGCCTATGCAACTCAAAAGAGTGCTGTAAACCAATTGAAAAGTCAATTAGAAAAAGCAACGCTTATCGCACCCTTTTCTGGGATTATTGATGCTGTTTTTCAAGAAAAAGGAACCGTGGTTGTCCCAGGACAAGGGGTTCCTGTTTTTAGAATTGTAAATCTTTCTAAAATGTATATTGAAACAGAGGTTCCAGAAACCTTTCTTGTAAGCATCACTAAAAACAAAGCAGTACAGGTTAATTTTCCAATATTAGGCACCAGCTTACAGTCTAAAATAAGGCAAGTAGGGAACTATATAAACCCAAACAATCGCTCTTTTAAAATAGAGATTGACGTCCCAAACCTTAACGGGAATATCAAGCCAAATTTAACGGCAAGGTTAAAAATAAACGATTATACCAATACCAATGCGATCTTAATACCGCAAAGTATTATCTCAGAAAATGCCAAAGGAGAACAATTTGTATACATCCTTAAAAACAAGAAAAAGAACAACGAAGCTACTGCAGAAAGGTTGGTTATCGCAACGGGAAAAACACAGGGAGATTTTATCGAAATAACAGCTCATCTTGCTCCAGGTGCTGAAATTATTATGGAAGGCGCAAGGAGTGTTAATAATGGTCAGGTAGTAAGAGTGATCAATAACTAGGAGAACAATGATGAAAACAAACAAACAAGTAGACAAAGAATTTAAACTTTCTTCTTGGGCAATAAATAATAAAACAACCATCTATGCATTGATGGCCGTCATTCTTTTTTTAGGAGTTTCTGCTTATTTTTCAATGCCGAGAGAGAATTTCCCAGAAATAAACGAAACTAAAATTTATATCAGTTCTGTATATCCGGGAAATACCGCTGAAGACATTGAAAAATTAATAACAAACCCCTTAGAAGACAAATTAAAATCGGTGAGTAATGTGGTAGAGATCACCTCTACTTCTCAAGAAGATTACTCTATAATTACGGTGGAGTTTGACGAAAGTATTTCCGTTGACAAAGCCAAGCAGCAGGTAAAAGACGAAATAGATCAAGAAACAGCAGGGGAGGATTGGCCTACATTTAACGGTGCCAAAGTAACTCCAAATGTTTTTGAATTAAGCATGTCCGAGGAGGTGCCCATTCTAAATATTAATATCTCTGGAAACTACCCCGTCTCTAAATTAAAGGAGTACGGAGAGTACCTGCAAGATGAAATCGAGGATCTTACAGAAATTAAGAAAGTTGCCATTCGTGGTGCACAAGATAAAGAAGTAGAAGTAGCAGTAGATATTTATAAGATGATGGCCGCTAAGGTTAGTTTTGATGATATTACAAATGCCATAAATCGTGGAAATATCACCATGTCTGCAGGTAATTTTATTACCAGTCAGCAAAGAAGAACCGTGCGTATTATTGGTGAAATTGACAGTCCTTCAGACTTAGGGAACTTTGTAATCAAGGCAGAAAAAGGAAACCCTATCTACTTGAAAGATGTTGCAAAAATAGCCTTTAAAGATAAAGATAAAACCACCTATGCAAGAGAAAATGGTGCTGCCGTTGTCATGCTGGATGTTAAGAAAAGAGCAGGGCAAAACATGGTCACTGCCGCAGACAAAATTGGAAATATCGTAGAGAATGCCAAAGCAACTTTCTTTCCAAAAGATTTAAATGTTACCATTACCAATGATCAATCGCCAAAAACAATTGGCCAAGTTGATGACCTTGTAAACAACATTATTTTTGGTGTTATTTTAGTGGTCATTGTCTTGATGTTTTTCCTTGGGTTTAAAAACGCCCTATTTGTAGGTTTTGCAATACCCATGTCGATGTTCATGTCATTGATGATATTGGGCGCTCTTGGATACACGTTAAATACCATGGTCCTTTTTGGGCTTATCATGGGACTTGGAATGCTGGTAGACAACGGAATTGTAGTGGTAGAAAACGTCTATCGTTTAATGGATGAAGAAGGAATGACCCGCACGGAAGCCGCTAAAAAAGGAATTGGAGAAATTGCTTTTCCAATTATCATTTCAACAGCAACTACCGTTGCCGCATTTATTCCTTTGGGTCTTTGGCCTGGAATTATGGGGCAATTTATGGTGATACTTCCAATTACCTTGTCCATTGTTTTAGGTTCGTCTCTATTCGTTGCCATTTTCTTTAACTCGGTATTGGTTTCTCAATTTATGAAAACCGAAGACAAAGACATGCCTTTAAAAAATATTATCCAACTCACGGCCATCATGACTGTTATCGGATTGTTGATCTTCTTTTTCGGAGGTACTTACAAAGCATTGGGAACTCTAATTGTATTCACAGCAATCATGTTATGGGTCTATCGATTTGTCTTAAGAAAAGCCGCCAACTACTTCCAAAAAAATACGCTGGTTTCTGTAGAAAACTGGTATGAGCGCCAATTAAAAAAAGCACTTACTACCTGGAGACCTTACGTACTAGTTGTTGGAACTTTTGCACTCCTTTTTATAGCTTTTGCTGGTTTTGGCTGGTCTTTAGGTGAACAAAGAACCAAAGTTGAATTTTTCCCAGATAATAAACCAAATCAGATTATTGTCTATATCGAATATCCTGAGGGAACGGATATTGAAAAAACAAATCAAATCACCAAAGAGATTGAACAAAAAGTATCGGGGGTTTTAAATCAAGACAGCTATATAGAAAACGGTCACAACTTTATGGTAGAAAGTACCGTTTCTCAGGTTGGTGAAGGTGCAGGAAATCCAGAAACCGACGGTGGCTCCTCTGCAGAAATGCCACACAGAGGAAAAATTACAGCCTCTATGCGGGAATACAAATACAGAAGAGGCCAAGACAGTGAGGTGCTTAGACAAAAAGTACAAGCAGCTTTGGTTGGAATTTATCCCGGTGTATTAATTTCAGTAGAAAAAGATGCCAATGGACCGCCAACAGGTGCACCCATTAATATTGAATTAAATGGTGAAAATTATGAAGAATTAATTTTTACTGCAGAAAGAATGCGGGATTATTTGAATACCCAAAGTATTTCTGGTGTGGATGAGTTAAAAATTGACGTAAACAAATCAAAACCTGGAATGCAGGTATTGGTTGATCGTAAAAAAGCAGGAGAATTAGGAGTCTCTACCGGACAAGTAGGACAGCAATTAAGAGCTGCTATTTTTGGTAATAAAGCGGGGATTTATAAGAAAGATGGAGAAGACTATGATATCTATGTCCGTTTCAATAAGGAAGACCGCTATAATAAAAGTGCTGTTTTTAATCAGAAAATAACCTTTCGAGATCCTGCAACTGGTAAGATTAAAGAAATTCCGGTTTCTGCGGTTGCAAAACAGACCAACAGTTCTGGTTTTAGTGCCATCAAGCACAAAGATGTGAAGAGAGTGGTTACCGTATATTCTGCACTATCTCCTGGAGAAACAGATGCAGGTGCCGTAGTTGCAAAAATTCAGAATTCTATGAAGAATTTCAGGAACTTACCGCAAAACATCAACATCGATTATACGGGCCAGATTGAAGAACAAAACAAACAAATGACCTTTTTAGTAGGTGCATTTTTCACCGGTTTAATGCTCATTTTCTTTATTCTTATTTTTCAATTTAATTCGGTTTCAAAACCTGGAATTATAATGTTAGCCATCTTTTTAAGCCTGATTGGCGTCTTTGGTGGCCTGGTAATCACCGGTGCTCCTTTTGTAATTATGATGACCATGGTAGGGATTATTTCCTTGGCGGGAATTGTAGTGAATAACGGGGTGGTATTGTTGGATTATACAGAATTATTAATCGACAGAAGAAAGTTACAAGACGGCATCTCTAAAACGGCATATTTGCCATTGGAAAGCCTCTATGAAACTGTTGTAAAAGCAGGAAAGGCGCGTTTAAGACCTGTGCTACTAACAGCCATTACCACCATTCTAGGATTGATTCCCTTGGCTATTGGACTCAATATTAATTTCTTTACTTTATTTAGTGAATTTAATGCCAATATTTACATGGGTGGAGACAATGTTGTTTTCTGGGGTCCTTTGGCAAAAACGGTTATTTATGGTCTCTTTATTGCAACCTTTTTAACCTTAATTGTAGTTCCTATTTTATTCTTTCTAGTTACAAAGTTTAAAATGAGAATAAAAGGGCAGCTAAAAACCCAAATACAATCTACCACCTAAAAATATAATATACTGCAGGTTGCGGATGAAAATAGATAATTTCATCCGCAGCTTCTGTTTTCGCCAGCATGTTGAAAAAAAGAAAAAAGCTTTTACCGTAAACGAGATTAAGCGCAAGCTAGAGAATTACTGCGTCTACCAAGATCGCTGTCACAAAGAAGTGGAACAGAAAATGCGAGAATACAGCGTAATTCCTGAAGCACGCGAATTGATTCTTTTAAGTTTAATGAAAGATAACTTTTTAAACGAGGAACGCTTTGCTAAAAGTTATGCCCGTGGAAAATTTAGAATTAAAAGTTGGGGGAAACAGCGCATTGTTAGAGAATTGAAATTCAGAGATATTTCTGCATACAATTTAAAAACAGCACTCAAAGAAATTGATGAAACTGAATACATTGCTACTATTTATAGAATTACAGAAAAGAGAAATGAAGTGATTTCTGAGACAGATCTCTATAAAAGAAAGAAGAAATTAATTGATTTTTTAATGCGCAAAGGCTTTGAAAGTCAATTGATTTATAAGGTTGTTACGGAAGTAACCTCTTAACCATCCTCTTACAAAACAAAAAACCGACGCTTTGAAGCGTCGGTTTTTAAAGTTTCTTACTGTAAGTTCTAATTTTCCGTTCCTAAAAAACTATAGTTATTAGAATAAAATAGCATTTGCCCTTCAAAACTCGTTGGCTGTTTTACCAGTACATCAATAATCAATTCATTCGCATCTAGAACAGGCGTTAAAACTGGATTTACAAACCCACTATAAGGTGCAGCTGTAAACTGTTTATTTCTTTCGATGACCTCTTTATGAAGCTGTTGGTCTACTTTTACACCATAGCCTTCTACCAAGCTTTTAGCCGCTTCAAAATCTCCTTCAGACTTTATACGCTGCGTTTCCTGCAAGAGTCTTCCAAAAATTACTCTTAGCTTTTCATAATTGTTGATATTGTAATACGTATTCCCATTTTCCTTGACTATTTTTTCGATTACGTTTTCTGCTGCTCCTTGCTCAAAAGCCCAAGCAGAAACCCATTGACGATTTACCATGTGATCCTCCTCAATATCATCTCCTAAATTAATTCGTATCAATTGGGCCATCAAACCGTTTCTGATATATCCATCAAATGCCGCCATTCCCAATGCTTTGTAATCGTCTGTTAAACCTAACTCTTGTAGTTTTGGATCCATTAGATAATACAGTCCCACTAGATCTGCCCGTCCTTCTTCCATGGTAGATGCATAGTTTTGAAGGGTTTCTTTCGGTTGGCCAATGCCTTTGTTTATTTGCCCTGAAGCATGTCCTACCACTTCATGCAGTGCAGTATGCAGCTTGTCTGCAATTTGCCCATATTTCTCCTCTAATCTAATTTCCTCTTCATCGTGTGCAAATTCTTTTAACCGCCCACTACCTCCTGCATTATTATAGGCAGCAGTAATGTTTCCAAGAGAAACAGATTTTGAACCGTGCTGCTGACGAATCCAGTTATTATTGGGTAGATTCACGCCAATTGGTGTGCTTGGAGATGCATCTCCTGCTTCACCGGCCACGTTTACTGTTTTGTAAGAAACGCCTACCACGTTCTTCTTTTTATGCGATGGATCTAGAGGCGCATTGTCTTCAAACCATTGTGCATTGTCTGATAAAACTTTCATTTTTTGAGACATGTCAAAATCCTTAATTTGAACAACCGTTTCGTAAGAACCTCGGTAGCCTTTTGGATCATTGTATACTTCTATAAACCCATTAATCCAATCGATATTTCCCTCAGTAGCGCCTACCCAAGCAATACAATATGCATCCCAAGTAGCTAAGCTTCCTGTTTTATAATAGTCAATTAACAAGCCCAAAGCTGTTGCCTGCTGCTCGTTTTCTGCAACTCCTTTTGCTTTTTCTAACCAACCAATAATTTGATCAATTGCAGCACCATACATGCCTCCAGATTTCCAAACTTTCTCTACTAGAATTCCATTTTCCCGAACTAGTTTAGAGTTTAAACCTGCTTCAATCGGTCTTCCTTTAGGCCCTTTGTCTGCTGTTTTATAGAAATCCACAACCTCTTGATCGGTAATGTCTGGCGCATAAAAATTAATTGCTGAAGACAAAATATTATCATTCCCAGACTTCTTATTTACTTTTTTAGCATCCGCATCATTAAACAATACTGCAATAGCTTCTGCAGACAACTCGGTGTCGGAATTTTGCAACAGCTCTCCTGTAAAATATGCTTCTGAGAATGCTGGCTTAAGTTTATCGTTTGAATAGTGGTGGTGAATTCCATTAGAAAACCAAACTCTTTTTAAGAACGTTTTAAAAGACTTAAAAGCGTCACTTTCTCGATCTCCTTTGTAATTTTGATTGATGCTTTCTAATCCTTTTCGAATACTTAAATTATGACGGTAGTTTTGATCCCACATAATATCTCTACCTGCCAAACCTGCCTGTGTCAAATAATAGACAAGCTGTTTCTCTTTTAAGCTCAGGTCTGCAAATCCTGGAATTTGGTAACGCAGTATTTTAATATCTGCAAATTGTGTTACAAAGTGATTGAATGCAGCAGTTTCCTGCAGTGCTTCTTTTTTCTTTTCAGTGTTGCAAGCAGCACATAAAACAACCACTGCGATAGCATAAAAAATATCTTTTATTTTCATTTTAATACGGATTTATTGGATGCTAAAGATAGAGAAATAACAATATAACAGAACGTATAAATCTACTGTTTGTGAAAAATAATTAGAAAAAAATTATTGAGTTGGTACCTATTATCGCTTTCTGGGAAAGTATTCCTAATAAAAACGGGTTCATTTGTGAATTCACTAAGCAAAAATAAGGGTCTTTGATTTACTGCTAGGTCAAGCAGATGCTCTTAAAAGCGCGCATACTGTTGTTAACGTTTGTGAAAAAAACGTATTTCTGCTACTCGTTCGCTTTAAGAGAAGATTGTTGGTACTTTTCTAAGAACAGTGCATCTTCTTTATTTTTAATGGCAATTACGGCTTGGATATCCGCATTTGGAATTGGAACCGACAATACATATTGCTTAATCTTCCAAACACCTCCTGTTTTTTCTAGCACTCCAGAACCTCTACAAGTTCCCATCCACGTTTTTAAAAGTTCATCAAACCAAACAAAATTTCCAGTATCACTAACAGATACATTGCGCTCCAGCGTTTCAAAAGACCAGGCTTTTCCTTTGTCGAAATAAGGTTTGCTAAATGCTTGGAACTGTGCTTTGGTCCAAACTTCCTCTGCGGCCGTTCCTATAAAAACGGAAAGGCTGTCCATGGCACCAAAATAGTTTTCAAAATTTGCATCTGTGGCCGCTTGATGCCAGTTTACTAAAAGGGTATGTACCTCTTTTTTCACACTGTCTTTGTCTGTTTTCACAGCATCACAAGAAGTACAAAAATAAATGCTTAAAAATACAATGATTGCGCTTCTCATCTTTACTTTTCAATAGCCTTAGCCCGATTTTTTACATCCTTCTCTTGAAGTAGTATTTCGTCTTTAATAAACTTATTTTTCGAGTTTTGCGGTTTTAATATGGGTTTCAATGTGGGTTTTTCTTCGCTAAAAGTTCTATTTCTATTTACCTTCTTCACTTTAGATGTTCTTTTTTTTGAACCCTCCTTAAAAAATCCCTTTTTACTTTTCAATTTTTCACGCTTTGTAAAAACTGCTTCTTTAGAAACAGCGTCTAACCGCGTTGTATCTAAGCCAATAAAATCGATAGTTATATCCACCTCATTTTCAAAATTTAGCTTTGCAACGACCGTATTTATTTTGATATTTACATTTGAAAAGGCCACCATAGTTTTAGCTACCTGTAGATTTACTTCTCCTGACTTTATCGCAGCGATTTCGGTTAAATCCGCCAATCGCAAAGCCTCGTTATATAAGATGTTTATGCGCGCATTTATAGCGGGAGTGCTGAAACGCTCCAGCCGCTCACTGTCAATAAGGTCCTTCACAAGGTCTTTTAATTCAATTGCATTGCTCAAAGCCTCATTGGGGGTAATATTTCGATACTTTACAAAAAAAGAATCGACTGCTTTTAATGCTTCCCAGTCTTTTACCTCCGCCGCATATTGTGGGTTTACATTTTCTGTTGCGCTATGAGTTTGTACCAACCCCATTAAAGGTTTTGACTTTTTTGACTTTTTACTTTCTTTTTTATTTCCACAAGAAATTACAAAAAGAAGGAGCACTAAAAGAGAGATATATTTCACAATTTCGTTTAAAACCGTAAAAATACACAAATTATTAGCAGTAAATATGATTTTCACAAAACCCTAAAAAAATGGAAAAAATAAGGCCTAATTTATATAATAATTATTTTATTAAAACATAATTACGAATACTTAAATTAATTACCTTTGTTTTTGATTTTAATTTAATTTCAACAATGAGTGAATCCATTTTAATTATCGGCGCAAGTGGCCAAATTGGTAACGAGCTAACACAGGCATTGCGCTTGCAGTATGGGAACAAGCAGGTAATTGCCTCTGACATTAGAGAAGGAGACGAAGAAATGATGCGCTCTGGTCCGTTCGAAATTATGGATGCAACGGACAAAGAGGGGATTTTAAGTATCGTAAAAAAATATAAAGTCACACAAGTATATTTGCTGGCTGCAATGCTTTCTGTTACAGCAGAAGAGCACCCTAAAAAAGCTTGGGACTTGAACATGAACGCTCTTTTGGGCGTGCTAGACTTGGCAAAAGAAAAGCATATTAAACAAGTATACTGGCCAAGTTCTATTGCTGTTTTTGGTTCCACTACTCCTAAAGAAAATACCCCGCAAAAAACCATTATGGAGCCAAGTACCGTTTACGGAATCAGTAAACTTTCAGGTGAATTTTGGTGCAATTATTACCACGAAAAATATGGTGTAGATGTGCGAAGCATTCGCTATCCTGGCATTATTTCTTGGAAAACAAAACCGGGAGGTGGCACTACAGACTATGCGATAGATATTTATTTTAAAGCCTTAAAAGAGGGTGCATATGAATGTTTTTTATCTGAAGAAACACGTCTGCCAATGATGTACATGGATGACGCCGTAGCGGCAACCATTCAATTAATGCAAGCAAAACCTGCTGACGTAAAACTGAGAACGGGCTACAACTTGGCAGCAATTGATTTTACGCCCGCAGAAATGGCTTTAGAAATTAAAAAACACCTTCCTGATTTTAAAATCTCGTACAAGCCAGACTTTAGACAAAAGATCGCTGCAAGCTGGCCCTCTTCTATCGATGACACTGCAGCTAGAAAAGATTGGAATTGGCAACATCAGTTTGATTTAGCTGCCATCACAAAAGAAATGCTTAAAAATATAAAAACAGAAAGCATCGTGTAAGTTTTTAAGAATTTTTACGTCTACTCTTACATGAAAGAAATTATAGAAAATAGTTTAAAAAACACACTGTCTTACAAAGACTATAACGCCCTCGTAAGTTCTTTACTAACCGATGGCAAAGCAACCGGAACAGAGCAGTCCGAAGCATTGACAAGCTACAGTTTATTGAATCATAAAAGGATGAAGCGTTTGGATAAAACCATAAAGCTTTCCGAAGAAACACTGCAAGAGTTTCAAAAAGTTTCTGCGCCACAGACATGGCTGGTATTAACCGAAGGTTGGTGTGGAGATGCGGCACAAAATCTACCTATTCTCAATAAAATTGCGGAATCTACAGATAAAATTGATCTAAAAGTAGTTTTGAGAGATGATAATCTCCCGTTAATGGATTTGTTTTTAACAAACGGAGGAAGAAGTATCCCAAAATTAATTGCATTAGATAAAGACAATAATGTCATTGATTCTTGGGGACCAAGACCCACAACAGCTTCAAAAATGGTGGCAGATTATAAAGAAAAAAACGGTGCACTTGACCCACAATTTAAGCAAGATTTACAGCTGTGGTACAATAAAGACAAAGGACAAAGTGTGCAGGCAGATTTTGTGCGCTTCGCTTCGAGGTAAACTGGCGAACAGCAACAACATTGTCAAATTAAAGAAAAACCGCAAACTGAAAACAGTTTGCGGTTTTTCTTTTGGTTATATTTGCACTTTAAATAAAAATACATGTTTGTAAATTTTGATGAAATCCCCGAAGATGCTAAAGTATGGGTATATCCTTCTAGCAGAAAATTCTATACAGATGAAATTCCTGAAATATCGGAAAAAATAAAAACGTTTGTAACCGAATGGAAAGCGGATGATGAAAGCTTTAAAGCTTCCTATCAATTTCTATACAATCGTTTTATTGTAATTACGGCAGACGACATTACCACTCCCCTAAAAAACAGCGACATAGACGACTCTGTGAATTTTATTTTAAGTTTACAAGAAACGTACGAGGTGGCACTTTTAGATCGCATGAATATTTGCTTTAAGCAAGGTGAGTTCGTGCAATACAAAGATTTAAAAGACTTTAAAAAATTATTAAAAAACAAGGCTTTAACTGGGAAATCTATTATTTTTGATAATCTGATTACCACAAAACAAGATTTTGATAATTTATGGGAAATACCTATTGAAGAGAGCTGGTACAATCGTTTTTTAAGATAAAATTATCGATGTGCATCGCATCGTTCTGAGCATTTAAGAGCGTTGTTTAAAATATAAAATTAGTTCCTTAAAATAACTGTTTCTAAATTTTACTATATTTGGTTTTCATTTAAAAAAAATTAAGTTTAGCTAAAAAAACTTGTTTCTAAGCAACTTTATTTTAAGTTTTAGCGTCCATGTTTTATGACATTAAAACAGGACCAATGTCAGTTAAACAATTAAATAAGAATACACATGAAATACGACTTTATTATTGCGGGTTCAGGTTGTGGAGGGCTCAGTCTGCTCTACCGAATATTACAAGAGCCTACGCTGCAAAATAAATCGATTTTAATTATTGATAAAGACAAGAAAAACAGTGATGATAGAACCTGGTGTTTTTGGGAAAAAAAAGAGGGTATATTCGATTCTATCGTTCATGCGAAGTGGAATACATTAGAATTTCTTTCCACTGATTTTCAAGAAAAACTAGATTTAGGTACGTATACCTACAAAATGATTCGAGGAGTAGATTTCTATAATTTTGTAATCAATCATGCAAAGAAATTTTCCAATGTCACTTTTTTACAAGAAAGCATCGTTAGTATTACTCCGGACGAAAATTCTGCTTCGGTAAAAACGACAGAAAATTCGTACGAAGGAAATATTGTTTTTAACTCTACCGCTATTTTTAATCCAGAAATCACAGCACAAAATTCACTTTTACAACACTTTAAAGGTTGGGTAGTAAAAACAGAAACCCCTTTTTTTAATCCCAAAATAGGGCGATTAATGGACTTTAGAGTATCGCAAATAAATGGCACAACATTTATGTATGTGCTGCCAATTTCTACTACAGAGGCGCTGATAGAGTACACTCTTTTTACCACTACCGTATTAGATAAAGAAGCATATAATACAGCCTTAAAAAAGTATATTAAAGAAGAATTGAAAATTGAAAATTATAGTATTTCTCACGAAGAATTTGGAGTAATACCGATGTCTTTAGCTAAGTTTGAGAAAAACCCCGGGAAAAACATCATAAATATTGGCACCGCTGGTGGATTTACAAAAGCAAGCAGTGGATATACCTTTCAGTTCATTCAAAAAGATGTTACCGAAATTGTAACCCGTTTAAAATCAGGGAAGAATTTAAATGTAAACACCTCTTTTGAAAACAAATTATACAATTGGTATGATCGCACTTTAATTGATGTCCTGCTCTCTAAAAAAATGACAGGATCAGAAATTTTTACTGAAATGTTTCAGAAGAATTCACCTGAGAAAATTTTGGCATTTTTAGGAAACGAAAGCACGCTTTTAGAGGACATTACTATTATGACAAGCTTGCCTACAAAACCTTTCTTGACCTCTGGAATCAAACAGCTTTTAAAGAAAAGTTAAAATTTTGAAACACTTTCAGCATTTTAAAACGACTACTTCTGGCATTGCACTGCCAGAAAAATTTACATTTCCGTTTTATTACGAACCACATCTTTTAGCAAAAATTGCAACTTTAGAAGTACAAGAATATTTAGAACATCAAACCGATTTCGAGCATAATTTTGGTTTAAAAAACAGTTCAAATGCACTTGCTGTTGGAAAAATGTTTGGTGTTTTAGTGGTGAAAAACGAGCACAATAAAATAGGTTATTTAACTGCTTTTTCAGGAAAATTAGCAGACAAAAGTTTGCCCAAAATATTTGTTCCTCCTGTTTTTAATATGAGAACAGCGGGTAGTTTCTATATTAAAGGAGAACTTGAAATTGATGGAATTAATGCCCAGTTAGGAATTTTAAAAAAAGACAAGAAGTACCTGTCTTTAAAGAAATTAGTAAAAAAAATAAGTAAAGAAATTGAAGATGATTTAGCTTTTCAAAGAAAGAGAATGAAACTTTCAAGAACCGATCGGAAAGCTCAAAAGAAGAAAGCAATTGCTATTTTAAGTGCTGTAGAATTTCAACAGTTCACCAAAAAATTAACGCAAGAAAGCTATAACAATCAATTTTTTCTAAAGGAATTACAAGCATATTATCAATCGAAATTTGAGTTAATTAGTAAGGATTTCTTAAGTTTTGAAGCTAAAATTACAGCTCTCAAACAAGCGAGAAAAGAAAAATCCAACTATTTACAGCAAACATTATTTAGTAAATACGCATTTTTAAATCAACAAAAAGAGCTGAAAAATTTATTAGCTATTTTTGATAATCCTGCAATAAAGCCACCTGCAGGTTCTGGAGAATGTGCTGCCCCTAAGCTCTTGCAATATGCCTTTGCAAACAACTTAACACCCATTGCAATGGCAGAATTTTGGTGGGGAATTTCACCAAATTCAGCTGTTAGAAAGCATAAAAATTATTATCCCGCTTGCCAAGGTAGATGTAAACCAATTTTATCACACATGCTAAAAGGTGTGGAAATGGATCCTAATGTGTTGTTAGATACTTTGTCTGAAAAGCAAGAACTAAAAATTATTTATGAAGATGCTGTTTTAATTGTGGTAGACAAACCCGCTGAATTTTTATCGGTTCCTGGTAAGGAAATTAAAGATGCTGTATATACGCGGATAAAGGAAAAGTACCCAACCGCTACGGGGCCTTTAATTGTGCACAGATTAGACATGTCTACTTCCGGAATTTTAGTACTCACGAAAACGAAAGAAGCGAATAAAATTTTACAAAGTCAGTTTATAAATAGAACGATTAAAAAACGGTATGTAGCGCTGTTAGATGGTATTTTGCCTGAAGATAGCGGGAAAATACAATTGCCGTTGCGGGTAGATTTAGATGACAGACCCAAACAATTGGTAGACTTTACCCATGGAAAAGCTGCGGAAACCAGGTGGGAAGTGCTCCGTAGGGAAAACGGAAAAACACGTGTACATTTTTACCCCATTTCAGGAAGAACCCACCAATTAAGGGTGCATGCTGCTCATAAAAACGGATTAAACACACCTATTGTTGGTGATGATCTTTACGGAAAGAAAGAAAATCGCCTGCATTTACATGCAGAATTTATTGAATTTCTGCACCCTACCACAAATAAGAAAATAAGTTTTACAATTCCTCCGGAGTTTTAGTTTCCTCCGAGTTGTCTTTTAAATTTTCTATAAACCCCGCTACAGAAAGCGCATTGTCAACAGAAAATTCACCAATTTTTGTTCTTCTTAAAGCAGACAGGTGTCCTCCAGAATTTAATGCTTTCCCAAAATCAAATGCAATAGACCTGATGTAGGTGCCTTTGCTACAAATAATTCTAAAATCTACCGCTGGTAAATTTATTTTTGTGATTTCAAACGAAGTAACCGTTACTGTTCTTTCTTTAATTTCTGTGGTCTCCCCTTTTCTTGCCAATTCGTACAAGCGTTTTCCATCTTTTTTAATGGCAGAAAAAATAGGTGGTTTTTGCTGAATTTCGCCCGTGAACTGTTGGGTTGTTTCATGCAATAACGCTTCGGTAATATGCGCGATAGAAAAGGTATTGTCTATTTCAGTTTCCAGATCATAACTTGGTGTGGTTGCCCCAAGCGTAAAGGTACCGGTATATTCTTTCACCTGCCCTTGATAGGTATCTATCTGTTTTGTTTGTTTCCCGGTACATATAATAAGTAAACCTGTTGCCAAAGGGTCTAAAGTTCCGGCATGTCCTACTTTTATTTTTTTGATATTGAACCGTTGTCGTATTTCCCACCGTAATTTATTCACAACTTGAAAGGAAGTCCAAGTAAGAGGTTTATCGATCAACAAAACTTGCCCGTTTTTAAACGCTTCTTCTGTCATTTGTAGTAAATTTTAGGTCGTTTAATTTAAAAGCCCATAGCCAATTGCAATACTTCCGATTACGGCACAATATATTGAAAAGTAAGAGAGCTTGCTTTTTTTAACGAGTGAAATCATCCACTTACAAGCCAATAAACCTGCTAAGAAAGCCGCAGTAAAACCCGCAATAGTGGGTGCTATTTCTGATGTCTGAAAGTTTAAGTCGCCACTTAAAAGGTCTTTTCCTATTTTTCCAAAAATTAAGGGAACTACCATTAAAAAAGAGAATTTTGCAGCTCTTGTTCTATCCACTCCCAATAAAACGGAGGTAGAAATTGTGGCACCTGATCTAGAAATTCCTGGCAGCATTGCTATTGCTTGTGAAATTCCAATGAGCACAGCATTTGAAAACGAGACTTCTTTTTTGGTGTTTTTTGCTTTGTCTGCCAAGAGCAATAGCAAAGCCGTTAGTAACAACATAACCCCTACTAATACTATTTTCCCTCCAAATAAAGACTCCAATTCCTCTTCAAAAAGCAAACCAATTATAACTGCTGGAAGCATGGAAATAATAATTTTTACTGAAAACTTACATTCGTTGTTCCATTTGAACTGCAACAATCCTTTAAAAATTTCTATAATTTCTTTTCTAAAAATAACCAACGTACTTAATGCCGTTGCAAAGTGTAAAACTACGGTAAATGTTAGGCTTTCTTCGGGCAACGAGGTGTCTCCTAAAATCACTTTTGCCAATTCTAAGTGTCCACTAGAGGAGACCGGTAAAAATTCTGTTAGTCCCTGAATTACTCCAAGAATAATGGCTTCTAAAATATCCATGCTTATTTTTTAGGAGTGGTTAAAATTGCATAAATTTCAATTCCCAAACCAATAATCACTAAAGTAGGTGCCAAGCGAATGCGCTGCCAATTGTAAATTTCTTCGTTAAAAACAGCTGGATTTTCACTTCCTCCGCCAGCCATAAAAATAAAGCCAAACGCAATAAAAAGGATGCCTATCGTCATGAAAATATAGTTCCGCTTTCCAAAAATAAATGCTGGTTTTTGACTCTTTTCTTCTTTCATATTTTTAATAATAAAGTTCGTCTGTTCGTAAATTTAAAAACCGCTGCGTGGCAAAGAATGTGCTAAACAACGTAATTATAAAAGCCGCCAATAAAACACCTCCAACGACATAGGATAGTGTAATATAATCTTTTAGCAACCGAAGACTCGGTGCAAAAACATCTATATAATACACTACAACACCTACGCCTATAAGGGCTATAAAAGCACCAATAAAACCTAGTTTTATCCCTTGCCAAATAAATGGTTTCCGAATAAAGCTCTTTGTAGCACCTACCATCTGCATGGTTTTTATATTAAATCGCTTTGAATAAATGGTGAGTCTAATTGCGCTGTTGATCAAAATAATTGCAACCAAGGCCAGAAATCCACTCAGTACAAATAACCAAAATCCAATTCTTTGAATGTGTTCTGTGAGTAAGTTAATCAATGGCTTGTCATAAGAGACATCGGCAACAAATTGGTTTTTAAGAAAGCGCGCTTCCAGTACTTCCATTTTTTCTGGCGTTACAAAAGCTGCTTTCAAATAAATATCGATGCCATTTTTTAGAGGATTTTCTCCGAGAAAAGTTAAAAAGTCTTCGCCAATTTCTTTGCTGTATTTTTTAGCTGCTTGTGCCTTTGAGGTGTACACAATTCTTCTTGCAAAGTCTTCTTTTACTAAAGAATTTTTAAACCCATTTATTTGTTTTCTGTTTACCTTGTCCTTTAAGAACAGGGTAAACGCTATTTTTTCCTTTACTCTGTTTGAAACTGTGGTAGATTTTAAAAGAACCAAGCCCAAAACACCCAACATAAAAAGCACCAAAGCAATGCTAATTACCACAGAGATGTAAGAAGATGCCAAGCGTCTTTTTTGATAAGATTCAAATTTTGAAGACATGTACTATAGATTCAATTCGTTGGCAAGATAATAATTAGTACTCATTTTACCCGCACTGTTCGCAGTATTTAATACACCTGCTTCTTTGCTCTTTTGTTACACGCAAAAAAAACACTTTATTTTTATAAAATTACAACGTAGGGTTTTCGTGCGTTCTCTCTTGGCAGAGTTCTATAAGCACTCCATTGGTTGTTTTTGGATGCAAAAAAGCCACCCATTTATTGTCTGCGCCTTTTTTCGGAGGGTCATTTAAAACCACAAATCCGGCTGCTTTAAGCCTCACAATCTCTGCTTTGATGTCTGCCACGGCAAAAGCAATGTGGTGCACACCTTCTCCTTTTTTGTCAATAAACTTGGCAATGGGACTATCTGCAGTGGTGGCTTGCAACAATTCTATTTTGTTAGGACCACTTTTAAAGAAAGCGGTTTTCACTCCCTCTGAAGCCACTTCTTCCTCCTTGTAGTGCACTGCGCCAAACAAAGCGGCAAACAGCTTGTTTGATGCCTCTAAATCTTTTACAGCAATACCGATGTGTTCTATTTTATCCATACTTCTTTTGGTTACTTTGCAATAATAGTGATATTATCCAATTCATAGGTGCCATCAAAATAAACATTTCCACTTCCCGTGTATTTAAAAGCAATAAAAGCAGTGCCGGCGTAGTCAGATAAATTTATAAAAGTAGAATGCACCCAGTTTTTATATCCTTCACCATTGGAGACAATTTTAGCAGGTAAAACATGCCATGTTGCACTGCTAACCGCTGCAGCTGTTCCTTCCCAATCTGTAGAAATTAAAACCTTTAAGGTACTCCCGTTCGCAAAACTATTTGAAGTTTCAAAAGATAAAAATTCTTCTGCAGTGCTCTCTAAATCTACGCCTTTTGTAAGCAGCCAAGTACTAGTATATGCATCTCCAGAGTTTTTAGAACCCATTCTTGCCGCCTTGCTTTGTGAATAAGTATCCGAATAGGAGCGCCAAGATTTAGTCCCTGCTTCTCTATAATTTATCCAATCTGTAATGCTTATTTCCCCTGAAGCTGTCTCAAAATACTCTGCTAATAAGGTCAGCGGAAAATCGCTTTCAGAGCGCGTTGTGCACCTTTCATTAGTCATCTTAACATCATCAGACGTATTTAAAACCAAAACTAAGAAATGCCCGTTATAATCTTTAGAAACTACTGCATTTATAATACCTCCACCCATCGGCAAAGCTTTATTTCCAAAACTTGCAAAAGAACTCGTCTCTAGCAATAAGTCTGCATAACCCAGCGTCTGACAACTCTGTATTTTACGCTGAGTATCGAAATCTTCTTTGGGGTCTACAAAAGATTTCCCCTTTAAACCTAATGGGAAAACAAGCTCTTTTACACATATAAATGTTCCAATATCCGAAGCATTTATTCCCGCTAAAGAAACTTCTTTCGGAACAATTACCGCTGTTTCTTCAGAGCGAAAAAAATGATTGTTCATCTGATTTAAGGCTACACTTTCTATTTCCATAGCATCTGTAGTACTTACTTTTCCTCCAATGGTAAAAACGCCGTCACCCGAGTTTACTTCTCCAAGATACAAATCTTTCAAACGAATATAAAGTGCTCTCCCAACATTAAATTTATTATAACTATTGGTTAAATTAATGGCAATTCTAATTCCCGCAGTTGGATTTTCGGGAGCATCTTGCATAAAAAACTCTCTAAAGTAGTTTCCCTTTGCATCCGAAGAAATAACATATCCCTTGACAACGATATTGGAAACTATTTTAACAGGGGGTTTCCCTAAAATATAGAGCCCTTTTAAATCTTTTATTGATTTTAATTCTAACTGATTGTTTTGAATGCTATCTAAAATCCCCTTTAATTTTAAATTTTCTTCGCCCCCCAAACCTTGAGGAACGGTATAATCTCCATCTTCAATACAGGCTTTAAAAAGTAGGCTTGTTACCAAAGCGACCAAACATAAAATTATTTTGTTTATTTCCATTTTGAGTACATTTAATTTTTTAAAAACTTACGCTAGCATTTAGAAAGTATGTTGTCCCGCGACCGTACCAGTATTTATTACCAAATACCGGTTTCTTTAGCGCCTTATCCTCTTTTAACTGCGTATAATTTGCATTCCTCCCTTGTTCAAAACCACCAGACTTGTAGGCTATATTTAAAAGGTTATTTATTGTTCCAAAAAAACTAATATAATATCCTCTAATTTTCCAGGATTTTCCACCCACCATATTTACCACTTTGTACGCATCAAATTTTTCTTGTCGTACGAGTTCTCTCGCAATGTCTAAGTCGTAATTTGGAAATATTAAACCATCTTCCGCAGTATAAAAATTACTTGATCTTGTCAAGGGTGCAATGTCTACAAACGTATTGCTAAAGAAATTTAAAGTACCGCTAATCCACCAGTAGTTTGGGTCTCTATATCCAAAACCAAGGGAATATGCATTGTGAGGGCCTGCAGCAATTTTATAATTTTTTAAATTGGAGACATAATCTCCTGAACGACCATTTTCATCAAAAACACCCTCATTTGTGCGGTCTGAAGTAAGGTACAGATTCGGGTTGTTCGCATACACAAAACTCCCAATAGCTGCTGCAGCTTTTAATTTTATGGTAGCAGTAACCTGTGCTTCTATGCCTATTTCTAATCCCATATATTTCTTCTCAATACCCGACAATATTTCTTGAACAAAAGCCGTATTATCTCCACCAACACCATCTCCAAAATAAAAAGAAATCTCTGTTGCTTCTTGTATTTTTGTAAAGTATCCCGTCACCCGAGCCGTAATTATTGGGCTTCTTCTAATATAACTAAGGTCCACAGCAAGTACTTTTTCACGCTGTAAGTTATCTACAACATTGTTATTTTCTCTCGAATTAGAAAAAGAGTTTCTCAGCAACGGTGCTTGTGTCAAATACCCCGCTTTTACATCTATTAAATTACGCCCGTCCAACTTATACGTTGCTCCAGCCTTTATTCCATAATCTACAAAATTCAGCTCCTCTGAAGGACCAAGAGAGTTGTTCTCAAAACGCCCATTTTGATATAAACCCTTTCTCTGATTTGTTGTCTTCGAAAGGTTGGCCGCTAAAAAAAAATCTATTTTATGATATTTAAACTGTGCTTGTACAAAGGCCTTTATTAAAACCGAACTTAAATTGAAGTTGTATTTAAAAGTGTCACCCCCCGCAACCACCCTATTGGGGTTTGCTGCATCATTCTGCATTTGAGCTGCTGTATCCGCAAAATTATTAATATCTAAATAACCATTCCCTCCTAATAAATCAAGTACCTCTGCAAAATTATGAGAATTTAACTGCTTGTACTCTATTGCCCCATTTAGCGCAATATTATTATTTATAGCGGTGTTATAAACGGTGTTTACTGTAAGTTGTTTGTCATCATTTCTGTCCTCATATAAAATATATGCATTGTTTAAATTTGCACCTGCATTAGTGCTATTTGCATCAAAAATCCGCCACCAATCTATCTGACCATTATTTACAAAGTTTTCTTGAGCAGTATACGCTTCAGATAACTTCTTGTTTCTTAAAAAATAACTCGGTAATTTTTGATAGTAGGAAGGACTGGGACTAGAACCTCCGTTAAAATCTAAGCGACTATTTCCAATTTTTCCAAACTGATAAGCGATGTTTGTTTGAAAGCTCGTTTTTTTTGAAATTTCCCAATAATGGTTCAACATTAGTATGGGTTCTGCGACCTCTTTAATTCTAGAATTTAATTTATGCCCATTTAAACCACCCCAATATTCATTGTACGCAATCCCCTTTAAATCAAATACTTCCTGTGTATTTGGAGACGACTTACCTCTTCTATTTGGTGTGAAAATTCCAGTAAAATTTAGGTGATGTTTGTTGTTTATTTTCTTTTCTATCGCAGCAAAAAATCCAGATGCATTGTAAGTAGTACCTTCATTAAAACCTTCTTTCCCCACTCTTCTACTTCCCGAGAAAGTCATGACCCAACCCTTTTTTGAAATACCTGTTGTATGGGTAGCCATTGCTCTGTGTACATAACTTCTATTGGATGTAGAATAGGAAACTCTTGTTCCTGGTCGCTGTTTTGATGCTCGGGTATCCATATTTGTCGCCCCTAAAACACCTCCAAAAGTAAAAGCGGAAGCCGCCAAGCCATTACTAAACTCTTGATTTCTCAACACATCGTTTAAACCACCCCAATTACCCCATTGAGCTCTCCCGTCGTATATTTTATTCATTTCGATGCCGTTCATGAGTACTTTACCATTCCGAGAATCCAAGCCTCTTACCCTAAAAAAGGAGGCACTAAACTCAAAAGCAGCAGTTCTTAAAAAAATATCTTTTGAGGCTTGCAGCAATCCTGAGATATTATCTGCAGCATTCGAATCTGTGTTTAATTCATCATCTGTAATTGTAATAATACTCAAATCTGGTGCTTGAAGATAATCTTCAAATAATAAAATAATTCCAAGATCTATCGGGTTTTGAGAAAGCACAATCGGGAAATTCTGGGATTCAAATCCATGATAACTAATTTCTATAATGTAGGTACCCTCTTTAATATCTTGGATAACAAACCTTCCGTTGGTATCGGTTTTCGCTATCATAACCGTATTTTTAATACGGACAAAAACATTTGGCATTGGGTTTTCAGAGGCATTATTTATTACTGTCCCTTTTACTAAATTTTGTGAATTCAGGGAACCTAAAGATGCTATAAATAGCACTATTAGCGCAATTTTTTTTTTCATAACACACTCTTTTTCATAATTATAGCATTCTAAAGCTAGTCTTTTAAAAATGAAATAAGCTACTATTTCCCTTGTTTTATTTTTAATCGTGCTTTATATTTTTTAAATTTAAACCACAAAAAAACTAAAAATGAGTACTAAAATTATGCTATTCGTGCTTCTAATGACAAGTATATACGCTGCGCGTAGTCAAGATAAAAAATATGCAATACGTACGATTGCATTTTACAATTTAGAAAACCTATTTGACACCATCAATGATCCCACCATTAATGACGAGGCGAGCCCTATCATGGAATTAAAATTTAACAGAGCTGCCGTGTATTGGGATAAGATTGAAAAACTGGCCAGTACCATTGCGCAAATAGGATTGGAAAAATCTAAAACAAGTCCTGCAATTATTGGGGTTGCTGAAGTTGAGAATCGCGGTGTTTTAGAGGATTTAGTAAAATCAAAACACCTATTAAAAAACAATTACGGAATCATACACTACGATTCTCCAGATAAAAGGGGTATTGATGTTGCCTTATTGTATCAAAAAAAATATTTCAACCCCGTATTTCACGAAGTTTTTAATCCAAATATATATCGGGGAAACAGAAAAGTATTTACACGAGACCAATTGTTAGTGTCTGGATATTTAGACGATGAATTCATTCATCTCATTGTAAACCACTGGCCTTCTAGAAGCGGAGGAGAAGCAAAAAGCAGACCCCTGCGTGAAAAAGCAGCCTACCAAAACGTAAAAATTATTAAAAAAATCAGAGAGAAAGATGCAGATGCTAAAATCATACTAATGGGAGATTTTAATGATGACCCGATAAACGCTAGTTTTAAAAAAGTACTCAAACCAAAAAGAAAAAAGAAAAATGTAGGGAAAAATGATCTTTACAATCCCTATGAAAACATGTACAGAAAAGGTTTTAACACCTTAGCATATCGTGACAACCTCAATCTTTTTGATATGCTTTTAATTTCAGCAGGTTTGGTAGACGGTGGAGAAAAAGATTTTTCTAGCTACAAAATGTTCCAGGCAAAGATTTTTAACAAACGTTTTTTAAGCGATTCAAAAGGGAAATACAAAGGCTACCCTTTCCGCAGTTTTTCTAATGGTGGGTATACGGGTGGATACTCCGATCATTACCCCGTGTATATTTATCTGATCAGAGAAGAATTATAGCGCCTGAGAATGGTGCTACTTAGGGTGTTGCTATCACTTCGCTGTTTTTAATATTTGGTAGCACCTCTTTTCTCCATTACCTTTGTACCAGTGCTATCGATATAAAACCTTGGCAAACTGCCCTGACAGATATTGACACACTATGCATGGTAATCTGATACAAAATGAAAACTACAAATCAAAAACAATTAAAAATACGCACATGCATAAGTTTGATCTGTTGTTTGATTCCACTTTTAATAAGTATTGTATGGGTCTCTATTTTTAATTTAGGAAAAAACCAAAGTGATAGCGTTGCTGTCTTTAAATATTATTTCCCCGATTTTCTAAATGGAAGGTGGAGTATAACCTTGGTTGCTGTCTTTTTTTGCGTGCTCGCCATGGGCATCAGTAGTACTTCTGTCTGTAAAATGAAAAAAAACTGGAAATTACTTCATATTTTAATTCTCATACTGAGTAGTCTTTTATTACTATTGAATTTATTTTCAATGCTATAAGTTTTATTTTAAATCAAAAAAGCCATGCAAACTTTCGCTTACATGACTCTTTCTTCTACTAATTCAAAAAATCTTACTGAATAACTATTTTTTTTGTTTTTTGATAATTTCCTGAGCTAAACTTTAGCATGTAAATACCTGAATTTAAATTACTCAAACTAATCTCTTTATCATAGAAACCTAAAGCGTTTGTAACTGAAGTCTTTAAAACTCTTTGACCTGATAAATTGTAAATTTCAACCTTATTTTCATTTTTATTTACTCTATTCACATCAAAAATAATATTGATCTTTTTATCAAAACTTACCGGGTTTGGATAAATGCCGAAAGCAACACTTTCTCCTACTTCTTCACTACTTAATGTTTCTGTTACATCTTCAAATTTAAATGCTAGATTTCCAGTCGATCCACCTTCAAATTCAGTAAAGTACATTTTGTAGATTTTTTCATCTTTATCTTTAACATAAAATTTTAACTCAGAATCTACTTCATAAGTACGTGCTGCATTGTTATAAGATTTCCAATTATAGCCAATCGTATTGATAGCTTCCGAATAAGACGCACCAGGTGCATCATCTCCAGTTGCTGTTGCAACGGTTATATTATCTGAACTTAAAAGTCCTGTCACATTATATTTCATAGTCGACACATCGGTATAATATTTTGTAAAGACAAAATCCCAGTCTGACACCGCAGGTTCAATAATAACTTCGCTGTCACTTTGTAAAGAAAAATAATTGTAAGTATGGGCTGAATTATTAGAATTTGGAATTACTGCAGATTTATCTTCACTCCAAGCACTTCCATCCCAAGAGGCATACTTAATGGTATAACCCCCGTAGAAATCTTCACAAATAAACTTCTTATAGGATCCATCTGCGTATTTTAGAACATAAATAATTGTCCCAGTAATATGATGCGTTGTTGAGTTATATTCTCCCCAACCATAAGTAGCAGAACCTTTCATAAAGGCTCCATTAACTCTTTCTGTATCACTGTTATACAGTTTTTTCCATGTAGCTTCATTTATAATATTAATAGTACTCCACTTTGATGCTTCATTGGCAGCTTCAAAAACTTCTATACCAATTCCGCCATTGACACGTATGCCGTGGCTCCTGCTGCTTGTTCGTAAAAAGGCGAGATCCCAGCTATTGGCGGTCAAACTGGTTTCAGTTTGAGTACCTAATTTATAGTACACTTGGTTCGCATAACCTGCACCTAAAGAGAGGTTCACTGTTGTTTCTTGAGAATAAGTACTGTGTACTAATAAAAAAGAAAAAATCGAAAAAATTAATCTTGTTTTCATATCTATATTTATTAATTGTTAAAATGGTTATTATATTAAGGTGTATTCAAATCTAGGATAGCCTCTTTCTCCGCTTTCATTTACTAAATCTAAAAATCGTATTTTAAAGTAATTGTTATTTGCATCTTTTAAAACATAGTATATATTTGAGTTTGCAGTTCCATCAAATACATTTCGCCAACTACTACCTATTACTATCTGAGATTCTTGTAATAAAGAATCATCAATATCTGTAGCTGTAAAGTTTTCATACGTAATATTGTTATCAACCAAACTATAAGAGGTTACGCCGCCTTTTCTATTGTGTAAACAGAAATCTGAAAAACCATAAGATCCTGCACCTGTTATACTATTTGTGAATACAGTAAAAGCCATATCCCATTGCAACTTTTGGGGTTCTACATTTACTATTCTATTCGTCTTAAAACTGAAAAAAGTGAAATTAAAATCAGCATCTTTTGATATTGATATTTCATTATATGAGGTTGCATCTAAATCTGCATATTGCAATATATAGCCGTTACCATTGCGTAAAATTCGTATTTTTTTCCAGCCTCTCGGTTCACCTGCGATTGCAACAGAACCCGCATTGGGTTGAACTGTCCCAATCTCTACTCCAAGATTTACTAAATAAACGGGGTTATTAAAATCATCTTCTGAAATTTCACTTATGGCTGTTTCTAAAATATTTCCGCTAAGACCGTCAACATATGCTATATTTTTAGGATCGAAAGTGCCAACGGCAACAACCGGCTGCAAAGCGGCAACACTTTCTGAATTCACACTATTTATATCTGTATTTGGCAATGGTGATACCGCCATATATAAAGAGCCGTTTATAGAAACTCTAAACTCTTCTCCTCCATAAAAACCCAAGTCCCAAGTATCTCTGCGTACAACAGTTTCCTTATTGCTGCTTAAGTCTATATACACTTGGTTTGGCTCATTTGGTCCACCAATTGTTGGGTGAAAAACGCCACCTAAGTATGCACTATCACTTAATTCATGGCTTACATTACCTTGAATATTTGCATTATCTTGTTCTATAGATGAAATAGAAAAAGTGATTTTCATTGCATCTGTAAAAGAATTATTTAGTTCAACGATTTGAAATTTGTTTTCTATTTCATTTATTGCAATTGGCAATGATAATTCAGCACCTACAGCTTCTGGTATGGTTATAAAGTCTCTACCATATAATACGTTTTCTGTAGTAATACGAATCTTAACAATACTTTCTTCATAAGCGGTTTCGGAATATATTAATTCAATGTCCTTTTGAATATCAATTTCTAATAATTTCCCTGAAGTTTCTTTAAAAGCCACAACAAATGGATCTTCAATAAAAACTCCCTCTTTACTACAAGAGGATAGTATAGTAATACTAAAAAGCAGTATGATTTGCAATTTTTTCATAGAACTAAATATTTATATTATAGGCTAATTTTAAGAAATAAGACCTTCCGTACCCTAACGAAATTGTATTGTTTGTGCCTGAATGTGCACCCCCCGTTACCGCATTTGTTCTGATTTCTGTAACATCAAACAAGTTTCTAACTCCTAAAGTTATTGCTGTTTTATTTTTTAAAAACTGCTTACTTACAGTTAAATCAAACCAACTATATGGATTGATTTTTTGATTTTCAAAAAAACCGTCTACCTGAATAAATCGATTGGTTTTCCCAATATATTTGTAATACGCAGTTACTGAAGTTTTAACAACAGGAATTTCATAAGAAACATTTGAGTTTAATTGGAAATTTGCTTGTTTATTTGACGTTTCTCTAGTATCATAATCTAAGACTCTTTTAATATTGAAATAGCTTGCGCCTACATTAAATTGTATTTTTTTGTAGAAAAACTCATTTTCTAAAGCGATTCCTTTGGAAGAAAATGTATCAATATTATTGTATTGTAATTGAAGAGGAGTTTGATTGATGGTAACTAATTCAATTCGGTCATTTACATTTATATAGGAAAATGTTAGTTTATTCTTCATGGAAAAACGGTCACTCAAATCGGTATGCTTTTTTAAGTGAAAAAATGTAGATAAACCGTCTTCTGCTTTTAAACTCTCATTTCCTCTAAGATCATGGTTTACATCTACAAAATAAGTGAATAACTCATCATAGTTCGGTGTTCTTGTTCCAAAGCCCAATACACCTCTAGCTTCCCAATCATTTTTTAATAATTGTCTAGCACTTAAAGAATAATAAAACTGCGTATCAAATAGGTTTGTGAATGACACTCTTACCCCTGGTTTGATAGAAAAGTTTTCATTAAAATCAATTTCTGATGAAGTAAATAAGTCAAAATTTCTAAGAGAATTTGAAACGCTAGTTTTACCTGACGCTATACGAATCCCGAAAGGAGAGCCATAGCCAAATTCATCCGTAAACTCATAACCAGCTTGTAATTTGAATTTATTCGTATAAATTAAATTACTAAATGTACCTCTAGAAAACCAAACCTCTTTTGATAAAAAAAGGTTTTTTTCTATGTTGTCTTTTGCATCTTTTCTTATATAATACGTATATGATTCCCTTTTTTTCTCCTGCCTTTGATAGGAGGCAGAAATATTATAAAGCACTTTACCAAAACTTCCTGAAAAGTTTAAGTGATGCACAAAACGCTGATTGTTAAAAACTTGATCAAAAGAGGAAGGATTACTTGTTTGTGTGGCTGGAATAAAATTAGAGCGCACAATAGAATCGAAGCTAAAAATATTTTCGTGTAAATAATCAAACTTGTAAAAAGCAGCAAAACCTTCCTCCTTGTGAGTTAGTAATAATTTTGCAAAATTTTGTTGTTTTGGCAACCAGTTATGACCTCTTAAACGATCTTCCTTATCATAATGCTTTCCATTAAACTTGCCTAAAAAACCTCTAAAATCATTGCGATTATAAGAAAGCTTAATGTAATTTTTAGAGGTTATTTGATGCCCTACACTTATTGATTGTATGTGACGACCTTGATTAAATAACCTATATTCTTTACCAACAGTTTCTTCTTGTAAAAAAGTCTTTATGTCCCAAGAGTTTTTAGAGTTCTTTTTTGTTATGATGTTTAATACTCCAGACAAAGAATTAGCTCCATATTGAACCCCCATAGCACCTTGTACTAATTCTATGCGCTCAACATCGTCAAGATTAATCAAAGTTAAGTCGGTGTAATTACCAAAACCTTCTTCATTAACTACCGGAATATTGTCTATTAAAACTTTAAAATATTTTCCATCTAAACCTAAAACATTAATATCAGATTTACCAGTTGAAGCATTTTGAAAAATATCAATATTTAATATTTGATTTAATACATCTGCTAAACTATTCCCTGCTCTTCTCTCAATATCTTTCCGAGTAACTACTTTTACTTCGAAAATAGATTTTTTTATAGACTGGGGTCTTAATTGTCCAGTAACTACAACTTCATCTAAAGTGGTGCTTATTATGGAATCTTTTTTTCGCTCTTGACAGAAAGTGCAAAGAGAAAAGAATAGAAAGATAATAACAATTTTATTATTTAGAAACATTCTTAATAATTTTAAGCAAATATATACTACTATTCTTATTCAATCTAAATAAATATTATATTTTTGTATAAAATATTCAAGATGACAACAAATTGTGAAATAAAAAAAATAGCATTGGGAGTTTTAATACTGATTTCCTCTTTTTCTATAAATGCTCAAAATAAAAAGACAAAAGATAGAAATGCAATAAAAGAAATGTGTGGTTGTTTTGAGGTCACCTACCTTTTTGCAGAAACCTTTAATTATAGCCAAGATTCCACTTACCGGCCTTCTGCAAAGAAACGCAGTAGCGGTTTAGAGTGGGCAGGTTTAGTACAGGATGAAAACAACAAAGTTTCTATTCAGCATATTTTACAAGTTGGGAATCCTGCCAGCCCAATGATCATAAAACACTGGAGACAAGACTGGTTGTATCAAAACAGAGCCTTCTACATGTACAACGGAACTAATAATTGGATTTTCGAACAAAAAGACAAAAAAAATGTCCGAAAGCAATGGACTCAAAAAGTATATCAAGTAGACGACAGTCCACGTTATGAGGGCTCTGGAACTTGGGTTCATGTAGATGGCAAAAGCTACTGGGAAAATACTACCAACGCACCTTTACCAAGACGAGAGTATACCAAAAGAAACGACTATAACATCACCTTAAGAGGAAACCGACATGAAATAACCAATAGTGGTTGGGTACATGATCAAGACAATCGTAAAATACTTCGCACAGCAGAAAAAGAAGATGTTATTATTGCCGATGAAAAAGGATACAATACGTATAAAAAAGTACCTGAAGCCAGATGCAACGCTGCAAAAGAATGGTGGACTGCAAACCATTCTAAATGGGAAATGGTCCGAAATAAATGGGACGAAATTTATGAACGCAACACGAACTTAAGCTTAAAAACTAAAGTTGATAACAAACCATTATACAAGCATTTGTTTGATGATACCCTATCAGAGAAAAAAGAAATGGACGCAATTATAAGCTCTTTTGTAAAAAAATAAAGTATGAATAAATTTAAAATGCTCTTTATGTTCTCCCTGCTTTTGGCGGGTGCAACCTTCGCTCAAAAACAGGAAATTTTTCATAGCAGGGCTTTTTGGAAAACGAATCCCTCCATTGCAATCATTGAAGAGAAAATTGCCGAAGGAAATGACATTACAGCGCTCAATAAGAATGCATTTGATGGTGTTGTATATGCCATTTTAGAAGAAACAGCAATCAACACAATCAAATATTTACTTTCAAAAGAAGGCAATCCTGTCAATAAAAAGACACACGATGGAAGAACCTATATTTTTTGGGCCGCTTACAAAAATAATCTACAGCTTGTAAAATATTTAGTTTCTAAAGGTGCTCAGACAAATCTTGTAGATAGCCATGGATACACTGTTTTAAATTTTGCCGCTGCAGCGGGTCAAACCAACATAAAAATGTACGATTATTTCATTAATAAGACCGCAAATATTCAAACGGATAAAAACCACAAAGGTGCCAATGCCCTATTACTAATTGCCCCCTATTTAGAAAACTTTAGCTTGGTAAAATATCTGATAACCAAGGGTGCCTCTTTAAATGATGTAGACGCAAATGGAAATGGACTTTTTGAATATGCTGCAAAAGGTGGAAATATTCCCTTTTTACAATCCTTACTTAAAAAAGGAATTACCACTGGTAAAAACGCTATGATTTTTGCAAGTCAAGGCTTAAGGAGACAAAAGAATACTTTAGAAACCTACCAATTTTTAGAAAGTGTTGGTGTTGCAGCCAATGTTATTGACTCCCTAGGCAGAAACCCATTGCACGCCATTGCCTACAATACAAAGGAAATAGAAACATACGCCTATTTTATTGCGAAAGGAGTTGCTATAAATTTACAAGATTATGAAGGGAATACTCCCTTTATGAATGCTGCCAGCACCAATAGTTTAGAAGTGGTTGCATTTCTGTCTAAAACCGGGAACGACCTTAATTTAAAAGATAAAAAGGGACGTTCTTCATTGGCAAAGGCTGTTCAAAGAAATACATTAGCGGTTGTAAAGTTTTTATTAGAAAACGGATCAGATATCCATACCATTGACGCCAAAGGAAACTCACTTTCCTATTATTTAATGGAGACTTTTAATACAAATGATCCCTCAAATTTTGATGAAAAATGTGCTCTTTTACAACGAAGTGGAATAGAAATCAACCGTCCACAACATTCGGGAAACACCTTATTACACATCGCTACAGGAAAAAATAATTTGGCACTCTTAAAGCGGTTACACTCTTTTAGCATGAATGTAAATAAAAGAAATGAAGCAGGCTTCTCTGCATTACAGATAGCGGCAATGAGCTCTAAAAATACAGACATATTAAAATATTTAATCAGTATTGGGGCACAGAAAGACATAAAAACAACCTTTGATGAAAGCATTTATGACTTGGCTTCTGAGAATGAACTCTTAAATAAAAACAGTTTTAATATTGGCTTTTTAAAATAACAAATTCCCATGAAAACATTAAAATTAAGATACACAATCCCACTATTTTTAATGCTAATCACAGCAATGCTTGGCTTTAAAAAAAGTCCTGCAACCACGCCTTATAAGTGTATGATTCAAATGAAGAATTATACGGGAGAGGGGGCGTATGTAATCATTTCTTTGCTCAATCCAAAAGGTGCCTATGAAGCAACTTTATATGTGCAAGGAGCAGATGATGAATGGTATTATGACCTTACAGAATGGTGGGGGTTTTATGGAAAAAAACGCAGCAATATAGACGCCATCACTGGAGAGACTATTCGCGGAGGAGCGCGTACAATTAGTATTCTTACGATTCCTGATATGGCATTAAATACCGGATATAAAATTCGTGTTGAAACCGCTGTGGAAGATGATGAATATTATAAAAATGATGTGGAATTTGAGTTGACCACAGAAAATATAAAAAATAAAATTAAAGGAAGCGGTTTTATTCGATACATAAGAATGATGCCCAATTAAAATTAAATAAATGACAGTTTCTATCTGGAGATACAGCCATTTAACCTTGGCCATTTCTTCTGCTTTATTTATTGTGATTGCGGCGCTAACAGGAATTGTATTGGCGCTAGAGCCAATCTCAAATAAATTAAATCCCTATGCCTCAGATGCTATAAGCTCCATCTCTATTGCCGAGACTATTGGTGTTCTACAAGAAAATTATGCTGAAATTATTGAAATAGCAGTAGATGAAAATAATTTTGTTTCAGCATCTATAATTAACAAAGAAGGGAAAAGTGAACTGTTTTATGTCCATCCTAAAACAGGAAAAAAAGTAGGAGACATCATAGATAAATTAGCGCTCTTTAAATTTGCTACCAATTTACATCGTTCTTTATTCTTAAAGTCTACCGGAAGATTTTTAGTGGGTTTTGTCTCCTTACTACTTCTTTTAATCGCAATAACGGGCACTCTTTTAATCCTAAAAAGACAAGGAGGCTTTTCTAAAATATTCTCTAAAATTGTAAAAGAAAGTTCCGACCAATATTATCATATTATATTTGGGAGGTATTTTTTAGTTCCTATTATCATTATTGCGTTAACCGGTGTTTATTTGTCCTTAGAAAAATTTTCTGTATTTACAAATGATGAAAAAAACAAGACAGCACCTCTAGAAATAAATGAAAATTATTCCAATTTAAAGTACCGTGATTTTGAGTTTTTTAAAACCCGTAAATTAAAAGATATCAAAAAAATTGAGTTCCCATTCTCTAGCGATGAGGAGGACTATTTTTACGTAAAAACAATTCATAATGAATATCAAATCCATCAATTTAACGGGCAAATAGTCAGTACAAAAAAAGAGGGTTTTATTAATTTAGGAGTCTATTATAGTATGATTTTGCACACAGGAAAAGGGGCTGCTATTTGGGCCATCGTTTTATTATTATCCTGTTTTGCACTCTTATATTTTATATTTTCTGGCTTTTCAATGTTTCTCAAAAGAAGAAAAATAAAGACGCATATTTTAAATAAAACAACAAAAGATGAGGCTGAGTATATTGTCTTAGTGGGTTCTGAAACAGGAATGACTATGGGTTTTGCGAACGCTTTTAAAAATGCGCTCTCAAAGGCCAATAAAAAAGTTTTTATTTCTGAATTAAACGACTATACCACCTATAAAAAAGCAAAAAATATTGTTATTTTCACAGCTACTTATGGCGCTGGAGACCCACCTGGAAATGCTGCTAAGTTTATAGGGCTACTGTCTAAGATTCAGCCAAAAAATAGCCTTAAATATTCTGTATTGGGTTTTGGTTCAAAAAAATATCCAGACTATTGCAAATTTGCAGTCTTAGTGCATGCTTCTTTACAAATACAACCAAATTTCATACCTGAAACACCCCTATTCACAATTAATAATCAGGACTTTAATTCTTTTGAATACTGGAAAAATGAGTGGAGCCGTATCAATAACCTTCCTTTAGAAATCCACCAAAAGACTATTTTGGACACCGAAGAAGAGGAAGAAACTGGTTTTATTGTTACAAGAAGAAGTACTGTAAATATTGATGATACTTTTTTAATAGCGCTAAAACCAATGCATAAGGTGCCATATAGTTCTGGCGATTTAGTAGCGATTACTCCAGAAGGGACCCATAAAAAACGTCTGTATTCCATTGCTAAAATTGATGGAGAAATAGTATTGAGTGTTAAAAAACATGCCTTTGGGGGATGCTCTAACTACTTGTACACCCTAGATAAAAAGGAGCAAATCGCAGGAAAAATTCAGCAAAACAAAGAATTTCATTTTCCTAAAAATGCCAAAGACATACTCTTAATTGCGAATGGAACTGGCATAGCACCCTTTTTAGGAATGCTTGAAGAAAACAAGAGCGCAAGCATTCATTTATTTTGGGGAGGAAGAACTAAAAAATCTTTCGAAATTTATAAAAAATACATTGCTGCTGCATTGAAAAATAAAACACTTACTTCTTTTCAAGCCGCCTATTCACAAGAGCAAAAAACATATGTCCAAGAGCTCTTAGAAAACCAAACAGCCCTAATTGTAGCTGTTCTAAAGAAAGAAGGTGTTGTGCTCATCTGTGGTGCTCTGAGCATGCAATTAGCTGTGGAAAAAATAATAGGCAACATTGCCTCACAAGAATTAAGTACAAGTATCGAAGTCCTAAAAGAAAATAAGCAAATAAGAACAGATTGTTATTAAAAATAAAAATATGTGTCAAAGATCAAAAATAATATCAAGTGTAAAAAATGGTGAACTCTCCATCTGTCAAGGTTGTAATACATACAGCCTTACATTTAATAATATAATTTTTAATTTTGAAAAAGATCAACTGCTTCAATTTAGAGAATATGTTTCTAATTTAGATATTGACTATTGGCTAGAATACAGCTCTTGCACTACGCAAAGGAGAAAAATCCCAATACAAACCTTCCATAAAGATTTAATTTTAGTATTCGATATTTTTGAAATTAATGAATTAAAAAAATTATTAGACATTTATAAAGGCACTGAAAAGGAGCATTTATCACCGGAAGACATCGATTATACCTTGGTCTTGAATTAAACGCTAGTAGCCTGTAAAATAATAGGGATCGAGGTCAAAAAGACCACAATAATACTGCAGCTTTCGCTTGCGGGCGGAGTGCAGGTTTTTTAGAGAACCGCTTCAGGAAGTCCTTAAAATATAAAAACCCGAAACTTTAGAAGTTTCGGGTTTTTTTTGATAATAAATTATTGCCTTTTACAGGTATAAAAATTAATCTCTAGGAGATTTAAATCTATAGTGTAAGTATGTGTAAGCATCTCTAGGTATAATAGTAATCCACTTTTTGTGTTTTAAATACCATTTAAAACGAATAGAGTTTACGCCTTTTAATAAATAAGCAGCAATAAAAGGATGCAAGTGTAATTGGATCTTTTTATTCTTTGGATTAGAAAGAAATTTTTCTAAATCTGCTTCTATCTTGTCTAATAAGACAATTGGCGCCTCTACTTCTCCATTTTTATTTGGATTGGCTTCGGTAGTTTTTATACTCAACTCTGGGCGCACCCGTTGTCTTGTAATTTGTACCAAACCAAATTTACTTGGAGGTAATATCTTGTGTTTTGTTCTATCAAAAGCCATTTGCTCTTTCAGATGCTGAAACAGTTTATTTCTGTTTTCAACTTTATGCATGTCTATAAAATCTACAACGATAATTCCTCCCATATCACGCAATTGTAATTGTCGTGCTACTTCAGTCGCTGAAATTAGATTTACTTCCAATGCGGTATCTTCTTGAGATCCTGCTTTGTTAGAGCGGTTTCCGCTATTGACATCAATAACGTGTAAAGCTTCTGTGTGCTCTATTACTAGATATGCACCTTTGCTCATAGAAACCGTTTTACCAAACGATGTTTTTATTTGTCTTTCAATTCCGTATTTTTCAAAAATTGGAACTTCAGACGTGTGCAACTTTACTATTTCTTCCTTTTCAGGATAAATTTCCTGTAGATATTCTTTAATTTCTACTTTCAAAGTTTCATCATTTGTTATAATACTTGTAAAAGATTCATTCATAACATCTCTTAATATAGAAGATGCCCTATTTAATTCACTCAAAATCTTTGTTGGGGTGTTTGTATTTGCAATGCTTTTACACATTGTTTTCCAACGGTCTAATGAGTTTTGCAAATCTTTATCTAACTCTGCTACCTTTTTTCCTTGGGCTACAGTTCTTAGAATAACACCAAACCCTTTTGGTTTTATGCTTTTTGCTAATCTTTTTAAGCGTTCTTTTTCCTTTGGATCTTCAATTTTTTGAGAAACTGAAACTCTATTAGAAAAAGGAACTAAAACCAAAAATCTACCTGCTATCGAAAGCTCTGAGCTTAATCGAGGTCCTTTGGTGGAGATTGGTTCTTTTACGATTTGCACTAACAGGTTTTGTCCTGTCTTTAGTGTATCGTTAATACTACCATTTTTGTTAATTTCTTCCTCAAATCGGAAGTTCTTTAAAGTGAATTCTTTATACTTACCTGTGCTTACTTTCTTAATGAACGTATTTAATGAGTTTACCTGCGCACCTAAATCATGATAATGTAAAAACCCGTCTTTTGGGTACCCTACATTTACAAAGGCTGCATTTAAACCTGTTAACACCTTTCCTATCTTGGCTAAAAAAATATCGCCAACAGAAAATTTATTTCCAGTTGTTTCATTATTTAATTCAATAAGTTTCCCATCTCTTAATAAGGCAAAATCAATATCAGATGAATTTGAACGAATTATTAATTCTGTTTTCATACTGAATTTGGTTTTAACACTGCACTTTGTTGTGCAGATGGATTAATACTGTCAGGTATTTGTAAATACCGTGAGAAGATTTACTGCTTTACACCACAAGCAAACCTTCGAATGTCAATGAACTTTTTTTGTTTAATTGATTTCTTTCGCTAAACAATAAACGAAAAAATAAGGAGCTTCTTACTTTTTCTTGTGTCTATTTGCTCTTGCTCTTTTCTTTCTTTTGTGTGTAGAGATTTTTGCTCTCTTTCTTTTTTTACCGCTTGGCATAATGTTTCGATTTTTTTAAAATCCGTTAAGATTTAGATTATTACTGTGTTATTTAACAGCCACTTTACTTTTTACACCTTCTGTAAAAGTTTTAGCTGGTTTAAATGCTGGAATATTATGAGAAGGAATCTTGATAGTTGTATTCTTAGAAATATTTCTACCTGTTTTCTCTGCCCTTGTTTTGATGATAAAACTACCAAAACCTCTTAAATAAACGTTGTCGCCATTTTCTAGTGCACCTTTTACTTCAGTCATAAACGCTTCTACAGTTGCCAAAACATCTGTTTTTTCGATTCCTGATTTATCTGAAATTTTAGATACGATATCTGCTTTCGTCATGTCTCTATTTTTACTGTTTTTTAATTAAATTACCCCTAAAAATGCGGAGGCAAATATATGATAATTAATCAATTCCAAAAAGATAAAGACTTAAAATTATATGAATTTTAAAATGTAATATTGCAATTCTATATTTTCGCGATGAAATTTTCTAATACATTAGTATCCTGGTACTTACAAAACAACAGAGACCTGCCTTGGCGTAAAAGCAAAAACCCATATTTTATTTGGCTGAGCGAAATCATGCTGCAACAAACAAGAGTTGCGCAAGGTTTGTCTTATTATTTGAAATTTACACGCACATTTCCCACTGTTTTTGACCTTGCAAAAGCAGACGAAAGCACTGTATTAAAAATGTGGCAAGGTTTGGGATACTATTCGCGTGCAAGAAATTTACATTTCTCAGCAAAACAGATCGCAAAAGAGCTAAATGGCGAATTCCCAACCTCTTATACAGAGATTATAAAACTAAAAGGCATTGGAGATTACACAGCCTCTGCCATTGCATCTATCTGTTTTAACGAGTCCACCGCAGTTGTAGATGGAAATGTTTACAGGGTGCTTTCTCGCTACTTTGGCATCCAAACAGCCACGAACTCAACTTTGGGGATTAAGGAGTTTAAAGCGCTTGCACAGACCCTAATTGACAGCTCACAGCCCGGAACATTCAACCAAGCGATTATGGATTTCGGCGCACTGCACTGCAAACCACAAAATCCACTTTGTGAAAGCTGCCCTTTTTCTGATAGCTGCGTAGCTTTAGAAAAAAAAATAACAAAAGAACTGCCCGTAAAAGTGAAAAAAATAAAGGTTAGAAAACGTTATTTTAATTTTTTAGTGCTCAAAACCGATGACAATAAAACAATTTTAACAGAAAGAAAAGGAAAAGGAATCTGGCAAGGTTTGTATCAATTTCCGTTAATTGAGTGCGAGAAAACGATCCAACAAAAAGAAATAATTTCTTCGGAAGCGTTTACAGATCTGTTTCCTGACGAGACCACGCTTTCACTTTTCAATTCAAAAGAAATTGTACATAAATTATCGCATCAACACTTGTACACTCAATTTTGGATTGTTGAAACCAAAACCCTTAAAAATGCCGATATTTTATGGGAAAACATTCAAGATTTTCCCGTTCCTGTTTTAATAGCGAACTTTTTAGAGACTTTTAAAATGATAAAGTAATTTATTTTACAGCCGGACAATCCTCATTTTTCTGCTTTAAATTCGTACTTTTAAGGTCAATAGTTTTTAACGCATCTCTTTGAGTACCCATCGAAAGTCATGTTAAAAGACCGTACAAAATTTAAAAACTCCAAGAACACTGTAAGTAGTATGGCAACAAAGTATGTAATTGATTGTGCTGGTAATAAAACACCCATAGGTGATGCACTTTTTTCATCAAAATGCTGGGTTGGTAATAGCAGCGATTACCTTGAAGTAAATAATAAATTTCTAATTTCTAAAGCTGTCAACTGGCTGCATATTCCCAAAATAGCCATTTTAATCCCAATTTATCGCTCAGGCACACATTTTTTGGGTACCCTAAAGACGCTCATTTCTCAAAACTGGTCGCAGCCACAAAACGTGGAAATTATACTTTCTATAAATCAACCTCTCGGACCTATTGATGCATTGACGAAAGTCAGTTTAAAGGCAGCAAAAACATATATCGAAGCAAATAATTTGATGAATAACACACCTCAAGTTCGGCTCGTTTTTGAACAATTAGCAGGTGGCTTAGCGGAAGTTTATCAAAGAAGTTTCTCAACATTAGTTGCCCGCATTTGCAATAGTGTAAATGCTCGTAAACTTAAAACCAAACAAGAAAATGCCTTTGCGATAGGCGCCCTAATGGAGTCTACTGTTTTTACAATCATAGACGACGATCAGATCTTAGTAGATAACAGTTCTTTACCCGCGGCTTTAGAGCAACTACAAGCCGGTAAATCTGTTATAATGGGCCAAGTAGAAATCACGAAAGTAACTACTTCCTATCCGGAATGGAATGCTATTCTTGCCGATGTAATGAACCTGTTTTTTAAATTTAAATACGAACATGGTACTGCAATTCTCACGCCTCGTGCTTTGATGGTTTCCGATCTATTTCACCAGCCTGCTCTAAAAATTGGTCAAGCATATGCCGATCAAACTTGGTTTGCCGCAGCGGCTGCTAAAAAAGAGCGATTTTTGATAAAGGTAACCACAACATTAGAGCACGAAGCATATCCTAGTAACGCAAATATGGCCGCGAATCTCGCTAAATTTCTAGAGTCTGGAACTCCTGAAAATGCTATAAATATTTTTAAAAATGTACAAATAGCTTACAAAGAATCCTCAGAGAAACTGCTGTATTCAGCGCATGATATCGAAAAACTAATTTCTTCACTTGAAGCCCGTGACAAAAAAAATCTTGAAAATTTAGTCCAGCAAATGCTTCAAAAACCAAAACAATAAAAAGGCCTAAATTCAAAAAGTAGGAGGACATGTGGATTTTACACAAAACAAAGCACTTTCTAAAACCTTGTTCTAAATGCCCAAACCTTTAGAAGCTCGCAACCTTCTTGGGTATTGTTTTATTTTGTAAATTAGCCTTTTAGAATAAATAACAAAATCATACAACAACCTTATGGCAGGATCTGTAAACAAAGTAATACTCATTGGAAATTTAGGAGATGATGTGAAAATGCATTATTTTGATGATAAAAACAGTGTTGGCCGTTTCCCAATAGCAACTTCAGAAAGCTATACTAACAAACAAACAGGAGAGAAAGTAACCACTACCGATTGGCATAATATTGTTGTTCGAAATAAATTGGCTGAAATCTGTGAAAAATACCTCTCTAAAGGAGACAAGGTGTACATCGAAGGGAAACTAAAAAACAAACAGTGGGAACAAGATGGCGTAAAGCGCTATGCTACGGAAGTTATCGTGACAGAAATGACCATGTTAAGCACGAAAAAAAATTCGGAAAATAATCCGACTCCTCCGCAACAAAACACCCCAACTCCCGAAGCAACAAAAACAACTACTCCAGAAAACAATAACGACACCCCCTTTTAATCATTATAAAAATTTAAACTTTGGACCCAGATCCCGAACCTTTATTTTCCCTATTCACTTCTTTCGACACAATGATTGCTATTGATGCAATTGTTTTAATTTTATTACTAATTAGCTCTGCCTTAATTTCGGGTTCTGAAATTGCTTTCTTCTCCCTAAACCAAACCAATATAAACGAACTTTCCAACAATGGGAAAGAAGAAAATATTGTAGTTAGCTTGTTGAAAAAACCCCGTAAATTATTAGCAACCATCCTAATTACCAACAACTTTATAAATATTTTAATTGTACTGCTTTTCACCTCATTTGCAGAAACATTATTTGGATCCTTTCACGTGAACCTCAACCTGTACTTCTTTTCGGTACCCGTTCGTTTTCTATTAGAAATCATCCTAATTACCTTTTTAATTCTTTTGTTTGGCGAAGTTCTACCCAAGGTATATGCTTCAAGAAACGCCTTGCGTTTTGCAAGAACAATGTCCAAATTCATACATTTCGTTAGTATTTTATTAACGCCATTTAGCATGCCTTTAATTGCGGTGACCGAATGGATTGAGAAAAGATTTGGAAACAAAGCAAGCACCTTTTCAGTAGAAACCTTGTCCCAGGCGCTGGAACTTACATCTCAAAGCGCTACCAGCAAGGATGAGCAAAAAATATTGCAAGGAATTGTGAATTTTGGAAATACAGAAACCGTACAAATAATGAAGCCCAGAATTGACATTTTCGCGCTTTCTGATGCTGAACCCTTCGAGGATGTGCTGCATAAAATTTTAACAAATGGCTATTCTAGAAACCCCGTTTATAAAGAAAATATCGACACCATTATTGGAGTCTTATACGCAAAAGATCTTTTAGCACATCTAAATAAAAAATCTTTTGATTGGCAAAAATTATTAAGAGAGCCCTTTTTTGTGCCAGAAAATAAAAAGTTAGACGACTTGTTAGGAGACTTTAGAGCTAAAAAGAACCATTTAGCAATTGTGGTGGATGAATACGGAGGCACTAGTGGATTGGTAACCTTAGAAGACGTTATAGAGGAGATTGTTGGGGATATCAATGATGAATTTGATGATGATGACTTAGCCTACTCTAAAATAGATGACAAAAATTATATTTTCGAAGGGAAGACCTCGATTAAAGATTTTTGTAGAATTCTAGATGATGAAGATGAAACGATTTTTGAGGAAGAAAAAGGAGAAAGTGAGACCTTGGCAGGTTTTATCCTCGAGATTTCTGGGAAATTCCCGAAAAAAGGAGAAAAAATTACCTTTAAAAGCTATACTTTCACCATAGAAGCGGTCGACAAGAAGCGCATCATCCAAGTAAAAGCAACTAAAAATGCGTAATCTTTTTCTTTGTATTGTACTCGCTCTCTTTTACTCCTGTAAAGAAGACGTCTTACCAAAACCAAAGGCTTATTTAAGCTTATCATATCCAGAAAAAAAATACGAAAACCTGAAAGCGAAGCGACCTTACAGCTTTCAAGTTTTGCAAAACACAACCATCGTTGACGCCCAAAACAATTGGCTAACCCTAGAATACCCAAAATTAAAGGCCTCCTTAAGCATTACCTACAGGCCTGTAAAAAACAACCTTAGAGAACTCCTTATGGAGGCAGAAAAACTTGTTTTTAAACACACCTCAAAGGCAGAACAGATCATACCAAAAGACTTCATAAATAAAGAAAAAAGAGTTTTTGGGAGCCTTTTTCAAATTACGGGCAATGCCGCTTCTCATCTCCAATTTCACATTACAGACAGCACCAACCACTTTATAAAAGGGTCTTTATATTTTTATGCAAAACCAAATTATGATTCTATTTTACCTGCAGTAAACTATATCAAAAGAGATATTTTACATTTGATAGAAACCTTCTCCTGGAAAGAAGAATCCCATTAATTCCCAGAAGCACAACACGTGCTTGTATCCAGCAGACACCTACTTATACGTATTGTATTTTATCGCAAAAACCTGAGCTCAACCTTATACAATCTCCATTTTCTTGAGTAAGAAAGAAGCATTCATGTTTTTACAAACACCCTTTTTTAAGGCATAGTCAAAATGCAATTCGTCCTCGCTAATTTCTGCATCAAAATAATAATTTTCTACTGCTGTAAGCTCACTTTCTAACTCACATAAGCTCACATCATGGGTTGCAATAATTCCTGTTGATTTAGATTTGGATAACTTCTCCACAAACTTTTTAGAACCAATGGCCTTGTCTTTACTGTTGGTTCCTTTTAGGATTTCATCTAAAATAATGAAGTAATCCGATTCTTTAATTGCATCTACAATAAACTTTAACCGTTTTAATTCCGAATAAAAATAAGATTCATCTTCTGTTAAAGAGTCGGTACTTCGCATGCTTGTAATTAGCTTGATAGGCGTGTATTTAAATGATGTTGCACAAACAGGCAACCCACAATTTGCCATAACTATCGATAAGGAAACCGTTCTTAAAAAGGTGCTTTTCCCTGCCATATTTGCCCCTGTAACAATATAAAACGCTTCTTTATTGATGTTAAAATGATTGTCTACTCTTTTCTCTACATGCAATAAAGGATGCCCTAAACCAACGCCACATATAGCCTCTTTTCCTGAAGTAATCTCCGGAAAAACAAATTTTGGATGGTTGAAATGAAAGTTAGCCAGCGAATTTTGAGCGTCGAAAAAGGCCACCACTTCAAACCATTTTTCAACGGTGTGTTTGTACTTAGAAATCCATTTTTCTGTTTTGCCAACATTGTATAATTCCGTGAGAAAAAGTCCATTCCCAAAAATTGCAATGATAATATTGTTCCGTTGATCGAATGCATCTAAAATTCGGGCAAATTCTTTAAAAATAACCGCTGCCTTTTTCGTCTCCGACTTTATAATTTCTTGTTTTTCTTTTAAAATATCTGAGGTAAAATCTGCGTTCTCAATCTCATTTAACAAGTGATGATACTGTCCAAATGTTGCGCTCAGGTTATTGGTCTCTGCATATAAACTATTGGCCTTTTTAACAAATCTTGCTGTTAGAAAAAGTCCTATAAAAAACCATATTGTAATATATGTAAAGGATATAATACCAAAGGAGACCAGGCCAATCAACAGGATGGAGAGTACTGAAAACACCCTTTGAATCGAAGCTAAATATGCTGGGAAAACTGACCTATACTTAGAAATCCAATTTACGGTAGGTTTCGACGTATTTTTTATAGCAACCAAGCTGGCCAACGCAGCGAAATTTTGTCTCCAGATGACTTTTTGAGCCAACTCTTTAAGCGCATTTTGTTTTGTTAC
>FUWD013430234.1_pt6 | contig 47127 bp, 44 predicted proteins | sample 1063281 | NCBI WGS metagenome assembly FUWD01 (sample SAMEA79048168, study PRJEB19326) | metagenome | biome: marine | reverse complement strand
TGTGTTGGTAGTTAGTTCCAGCGTTTAATGAATTCCACGGCTGCGGCATTAACAACTGCGGGATCGGATGCGCTGAGGAAGTGTTGCCCACCCTCAACTACTCGTAGTTCCGCATTTTCCGAATTGGTGAACATTTGAATTTCCTCTTGAGCGTTATCAACGGAATAAACGGCGTCGTCTGTTCCTTGCAGCCACAAAACGGGACAGTAAATACTCCCCAGGCGTGCGTGCAAACCATCTCGATCGCTCAGGTTAATGGTGCTGATCAAGAGACGTTTCCTGCCGGCATCACCGACGTAGTTCTTCTGATAGGACGTATGCCAGAACTCGCGCTCTTCGGGTGTGACGTTTTCACCGAGGCCGGCACCCAGTACCGCGTCCACGAATTCCATGGGAACAACCCAATCTTCATCAACACTTGCACTCAGTGCTTCAATGGATGGCGTACAGAAGCCAATGCCATCCCAACATCCAAGGTCGCGGCTGCGCTGGCTTTCAAAGTCCATAGATGTGCCTAGCGGAATTATCCCTTTAATCACATTGGGGTCCAGCATTGCCATGCGCGCGCAAATCCAGCCGCCTTGGGATGTGCCAAGAACGAAAGCCTTTTTGATACCTAGCGCATCTAATGCTTGAAGGTTGGCAATGGCAGTGTCCCAGTAAGTGAATTGACCGTAGGTCGCTCGCGTCTCTCCGTGTCCATAGAGTTCCAGTGCAAGCAGATTCGTAGTCTTTGACAGTTCCTCATCCGCAAATTGCGGGCGGTACAGATCTACCGAGGTGCTAAACGAGTTCACCATTACTAGGGTTGGGAGGTCGGGATCATAGGGTGCACCGAATTTGTAACCGACCACCGATCCACCCAGGTGTGGCACCGAAATTGTTTGTGTTTGTGAACTCATAATGACTCCTCATTAACGGCGTTGCGTGGGTTGCGAAATTAACACCCGCCATCTTCGTTGTCAACGCATTTGTTGTTTCTGACCCGCCATCTTCGGAGGCAATTTCCACAAATGCCTCGAAACCTTCTACCTGTTGAAGCGCCTTGAATCGGGTCGCACCAGCTTGCGTCATTCGTAGCGGGTCCATAAGGTGAGGATGTGAGAGACCTTTTCATGTGGTGGCGTCTTTTCACGCGCGGGTAGTGAAGGCCAGGGTGTAGGTCACCAGGCAAGCAGACGGGTCGCCCTAATTATTCAATTCGGCGAACAAAGCATTAACCGCTCGCCATACATCGTGGAATGTGTTGTACATGGGAATAGGTGCCAGCCGAATAATGTCCGGGTTGCGGGCATCACCAAGGACACCGTGATTTTCATACATGCGCTCAATCAGTGCGAAGGGTTCAATTGGCACGCGGATGGAAAGTTGCGCACCGTGACGATCGGAATCACCCGGCGTAATCACGTGCACGTGCTTCCGGGCGTCAGATTCGGTGGAATTACGAAGTTCAATAAGTTCGCGCATGTATGACGTCAGTTGCAGGCTACGAGCACGAAGTGCCGGCATGCCGATTTCGGTGAAAACGCCAAGGGCGCTCAGCGCGGGCGCCATGATCAGCAGCGGCGGATTTGAAACCGCCCAAGCGTCAGCGCTTTCCAGAGGATCAACAATCGGATTCATCAAGAACCGGGTTTCGGGTTTGTTCGTCCACCAACCTTCAAGTCGGGGGAGTGTTGCGGTGTGGTGTTTCTCGTGGATGTACGCACCGGCAACCGAGCCGGGTCCAGCGTTGAGATACTTGTAGGAACACCAAGCCGCGAAATCGACACCCCAGTCATGCAAGTGCATCGGGATATTTCCGGCGGCGTGCGCCAAGTCCCAACCTGCGTAAGCACCAACGTCGTGCGCGACCGCGGTGATCGCGGCGATGTCCATGAACTCACCGGAGTAGTAGTTCACGGCCCCAAATAAAATGGTCGCGATTTCGTCACCGCGTTCGCGCAGCACCGCAATGACGTCTTCGGTTCTTAAACTATCTTCGCCTTCGCGAGGCTTCAAACGAATCACGTCTTTGTCGGGGTGGCCGCCACGGAAAGCAACGTGTGAGCGGACCGCATACGAGTCCGAGGAGAACGCGTGGTCCTCCATTAGGATTTTGCGGCGGCGATCACTCGGCTGATAAAAACTTGCAAGCAGCATGTGAATGTTGACCGTCAAGCTGTTCATCATGACGATTTCATTCGGCTGCGCGCCGACAATTGCGGCAGACGATTCCGCCAGCAGCGACGGGAAAGCCATCCAGGGGTGAGCGCCGTGGGAATGCCCGCGGACGGCGAGTGTTGCCCAGGAGTCAAGTTCCTGATCGATCGCAGCCCTCGTGGATTTTGGTTGCAGACCAAGGGAGTTGCCCGCCATGTAGGAGATCGGGGTGCCGTTCACATCTGCAGGAAACAGGTACCGATCCCGGGCCAGGGGCGGGTCAAGTTCGGTATCGCGGTGCAGGGCGTATGCCTCGCTTTCAATGTCAGTTTGTGTGCTCACCCCCTTAGTCTCTCGTAGTCGCCCAGCACCGCATTTCCGACGTAGACTCAAACCCGTGATTACAGGGTCCATGCGAAGGGGCGCCGCGTGGATCTGATTTTCCCCGGCGCGATCTATCCCGAGCAGGTGCCGGGGCTACCTTGGTGGCCACTGCTGCTCGTTGGCGCCGCTCTCATTGTGATCAACGTCGTCAACAACCGGGTTGCCCCCTCGTCGCACTATCTCCTTTGGGCCTTCGTCGGCTCGGTCGTGCTCCTTGCAATCGGTTTACTCGACGGCAACGACTTCACCGACATGGGTCTTGGGTTTGCCTACCTGTTGCCCGGCTTGATCTGGGCGGGAATTTCGATTGCCGCGGTTACCGTGGTGTATCTCATCGGGTCCATCTTTAAAAAAACTCGCGAGGCTTTCGCAGACGAACGAATCGGGTCACTTTCCGGTGGTCGAATGCTTTTTCAGTCACTGGTCGAAGTACCGCTGGGAACTGTTTTATTCGAAGAGATCGCATTTCGAGCAGTATTATTTTCGATGCTCGCCCGGCGATTCGACCTGATCACCGCCATTGTGATTTCGTCGATCCTGTTCGGACTTTGGCATATTTTGCCCAGTATCGGCTCCCATGTGAACAATCCAGCCCTGGGTGGCGTTGTCGGCTCGGGTCGTCGGGGGAATTTCTTGGCGATTTTGGCGAGTGTGGTCACCACCACCTTGGCCGGAGTTTTATTCACGCTCATGAGGATTTTCTCGGGGAGTGTGATCGCACCCATGGGGTTTCACTGGGCTACGAACGGTTTGGGCTACGCCTTCTCCTGGATTCTGCTTCGTTTGCGTGCGCGAACTCCTAAGATCAAGCCTGGGGGTGAATGACACGCATGTCATTTGATGAATACGATAGGGGCTCCGAAGAGAAAATCCTTGGGGGCATCGAAAATCCCGGGTCCAGTTCAGGTTTAGTGGAGGAAGATTTTATGTATCAAGCCGCAAATGCCAGCTCAACCTCCGAGTTGTCTGAACTTTCTGCGCGCGATCAGGCGATCCTCGGCTTTGAGCGTCAATGGTGGAAATATTCCGGGGCGAAGGAAGCCGCAATTCGCGAACTGTTCGACATGAGTTCAACCCGCTACTACCAGCTAATCAACACGTTGATCGATACGCCAGAAGCTCTCGAGTTTGACCCAATGCTTGTCAAGAGATTGCGCCGCATGCGCTCAAGTCGCCAAGCGATTCGCACGGCTAATCGCGCGAATATCCGCTAGTACCTGCCGCCTGTCATCGCGTGAAACACGCGCGGACGCCTCTAGCATTATGTTCCACGGCAAATCCGACTTACCATGTTTGCGTGAGTCGTTGATTTATACGTCGAATATTTATCGGTCTAGGGGAGTGAATTTCTGTGCACCAGCGTTTAATGACTAAGGGGCTTTCTGCAGCCGCGATCGCCGTTTCAATCACGGCAGCACTCATTGGCGGCTCCCTGTTGGCCGCCCCAGCTCAAGGCGCCCCGCGAGCAATTGTTGTCTGGGTCGACGCGCAATATTTAGACGCGGCAACCGCATTGTTTGCCAACGGCGATAAAAAGCGGGCGATCGACGTTAAGGCTCGAGATATGTCAACCATCACCCTTGACCTGGCGAACATTGATCCAGGAAAAGCCCCTGACATCGTGTTGGTTGACGGCGAGCAGATCGGGGAACTCGCGGCGAATGCCCTAATCACACCTGTTGAGATTACGTCGGATACCTCGCGCGCACTCTCAACCGTGGCGATTAATACCTTCCGGGTTGGCGACTCCCTCTTTGGCACGCCGATCCAACGTCAAAATCTGGCGCTTGTCACCAATGCGGAATTGATTCCGACCGCACCGACCACTTTCAGAAAGTTGTCCAACCTGGCACTTAAGCGAGTTGCCGCTGGTCGCGCCGACATTGCTTTTGCCGTAGCACAAGGCATTGACGGCAACGCGTATTCAACCTACCCGCTTTTTTCCGGGCTGGGCGGATTCGCTTTTGGAACAACGGCGGCCGGCAGTTACAACCCCACCAAAATCGGGATCAACAACAAGAAGTTTGTAAAAAACCAAGCACAAATTGATGAATGGAATGAAAGCGGGCTCATTAATTCGAATCTAACCGCTGAGGAAGCGCGCAATGCATTCACTTCTGGCAGGGCGCCATTCTGGCTCACCAGTCCCGAAGAAATCGCGAACCTCAAAAAGGTCACGTTCCGGTACCGCATCACCCCGGTGCCAACAATTGTCAAAGGAGTAAGTGCAGCGCCTTTCATGAAGTCAATCGGTTTCGCGGTCACCACTTTCGCCAAGGTTCACAAAGTTTTACCGGCCGCAAGGGACATCGTCACCAATAAAATCACAACCACAAAAGCGCAGACACTTTTTTATGAAAAGTCTCCTTATATCGGCCTACCTGCAAATTCGGCCGCGGCTGCCGCAACTCCTGACCGAGTGCTCCTCGCATTTGGTTCGGCCGCACTGGGCGCCCGCCCGTATCCCAATATCCCCGAATGGGGCCAAGTTTCCCTCGCTCTTGCCGGAGCTTGGCGCGACAGCACTCGCGGCGGGGATTCAACCCCAGCGTCAGAGTCCTTCGCAGCAGCACGTGCCGTCGCGCTCACGGCCCTCACTCCGGTGCCGCCAGCCCCTGCGCCAACGGACACCCCGGCAATTCCATAGTTGGTCAGTAGCCAATTCGAAGGGGAAATCGCCTCGAATTCCCCCATGGATTTGCACTCTCACCCCGAGAGTGCTAACTTTTCCGTTAGCACTCTCCCCATGAGAGTGACAACTCAAGAACCTAATTACGGCAGTTTCCGAAAGGAACACCCTCATGGCAAAAATGATTTCATTCGACGAGGAAGCCCGTCGTGCACTAGAGCGCGGAATGAACGTGCTCGCTGACGCAGTCAAAGTGACGCTTGGCCCCAAAGGACGCAACGTTGTTTTGGAGAAGAAGTGGGGAGCCCCCACGATCACCAACGACGGTGTGTCCATTGCAAAAGAAATTGATCTCGAAGATCCATATGAAAGAATTGGCGCAGAGCTGGTAAAAGAAGTTGCCAAGAAGACGGATGACGTCGCTGGCGATGGAACAACCACCGCGACCGTTCTGGCTCAAGCACTCGTCCGCGAAGGCCTACGCAACGTAGCCGCCGGCGCTAACCCAATGGGTTTGAAAAAGGGCATTGAGCGCGCCGTTGCCGTTGTGTGCGAAGAACTTCTCGCCATGGCAAAAGACGTTGAGACCAAAGAGCAGATCGCATCAACAGCAGCGATTTCTGCTGGCGGCGACCAAGAAGTTGGCGAACTCATCGCCGAAGCAATGGATAAGGTCGGCAAAGAAGGCGTAATCACCGTTGAAGAAAGCCAGACATTCGGACTCGAACTTGAGCTCACCGAAGGTATGCGCTTTGACAAGGGTTACATTTCCCCTTACTTCGTCACCGACACCGAGCGCATGGAAACAGTGCTCGAGGACGCCTATGTCTTGATTGCTAACTCAAAGATCTCAGCAGTGAAAGATGTACTGCCGATCCTTGAAAAGGTAATGCAGAGCGGCAAGCCACTCGTAATCATCGCGGAAGATGTTGAGGGCGAAGCACTCGCGACTCTCGTTGTGAACAAGATCCGTGGCACCTTCAAGAGCGTCTCGGTCAAGGCCCCAGGCTTTGGCGATCGCCGTAAGGCAATGCTGCAAGACATTGCAATCCTCACCGGTGCACAGGTCATCAGCGAAGAAGTTGGCCTCAAGCTTGACACCACAACACTGGATCTCCTTGGCCGCGCCCGCAAGGTCGTTGTCACCAAGGACGAAACCACAATTGTTGAGGGTGCCGGCGACGCCGATCAGATTCAGGGTCGCGTCAACCAAATCCGTGCCGAGATTGACAAGAGCGACAGCGACTACGATCGCGAGAAGTTGCAAGAGCGTCTGGCAAAACTTGCTGGCGGTGTTGCAGTCATCAAGGTAGGCGCAGCCACCGAAGTTGAACTAAAGGAGCGCAAGCACCGCATCGAAGACGCAGTTCGCAACGCAAAGGCTGCAGTCGAAGAAGGAATTGTTCCTGGAGGTGGCGTTGCACTGATTCAGGCAATGAAACTTGCCGGTAGCAAGATCGATGCACTCGGCCTCACCGAAGAGCAGGCAGTTGGCGCGAACATCGTTCGTGTGGCTGTCAGCGCTCCGTTGAAGCAGATCGCGGAGAACGCCGGACTTGAAGGTGGAGTTGTCGTGGAGAAAGTCCGCGAGCTACCTGCAGGCCAAGGCCTCGACGCTGCAACCGGCGAATACGTCGACATGATCGCAGCCGGGATCATTGATCCCGCCAAGGTCACCCGCTCAGCACTGCAGAACGCTGCATCCATTGCAGCCCTGTTCTTAACAACCGAGGTTGTTATTGCTGAGAAGCCAGAGAAGTCCGCACCAGCAATGGGCGGCGGCGGCGACATGGGCGGCATGGACTTCTAGTCTGTTCAAGAAGTCCTGATCAAGAGGGACTTCTAGTCTGTTCAAGAAGTCCTGATCAAGAGGGACTTCTAGTCGCTGTAGATCCACAGTTTTCCCAGGTTGGGGAGCAACTCGATTCTCGAGTTGCTCCCCAACCTTTTATGTCATTACCGGGTCCAGACAAGTTCCCATGTACCGGCGGAGCATTGATAACGAACTGAGAAATCCACGTTGACGATCCATCTGTTATTTAAATTGCTGTGAAACTTATTAAGCGGTTATTGGTGTCGAACTTCCCCACGTTAAGGTCATCCGGATCACGGCTATCCACGTCGATGCACACTTGGCGGCCAACTAACCGCCGGTTGCCAACTGAATTGTTTTACTCCAGACTGGACATACTCTCATTAAATTGCTCGGAAAGGGGACTACGCCTTGAACGTCAATCAGGTCGAAGCAATTAGGCGAGAGCAGTTTAAGATTTTTGAAGAGCGTGCATATCTGAATTCCTGCTCCCAAGGTGCACTGGCTGATGAAGTCCGAGCCGCTTACGGCGTGTATCTCGACCAGCTCGAGGAATTCGGTTCACTCTGGGAAAATTGGGTTGGAGTCCAAGAAGAGGTTCGTGCGCAGCTCGCCACGTTGTTTGCAACTCAAGACGATCAAGTCGCGGTAACCACGAGTGCATCCGCCGCGGTGAACGCGATTGCGAGTTGTTTTGATTTCCGTAACGGTCCGAGCAAAGTGTTAACGACATCCCTTGAATTCCCCACCGTCGGTCAAATTTGGCACGCGCAAGAACGTAACGGAGCAGAGGTCATCCACGTACCGGCCGATCCTGATCACAGACTGCCGGCCGAGCGCATCGCAGCAGCAATTGATGACAACACGGCAATTGTTTCGATCACGCACATCTGTTATCGAAATGGCGCGATGAACGACATTAAGGCGATTGTCAACGCAGCCCACGAACGCGGTGTGCCAGTCCTTGTCGACGCTTACCAATCCACTGGGGCGGTGCCTATTGACTTTGAGGACCTCGGTGCTGACTTCCTGGTGGGTGGAGTGCTCAAATACATGTTGAGCAGTCCCGGTATCGGTTTTGCCTTGGTCAACAACAAAACGGTGTCTGATCTAATTCCGACAACAACTGGCTGGTTTGCCGCACGAGATATTTTCTCGATGGACATCTCTAAATACGATCCTGCCAAAGATGCGCGAAGGTTTGAAGCCGGAACCCCAAACGTCCCTAGCCTGTACGCGGCTAAAGCCGGACTGAAATTTCTGCTCGAGGTTGGTGTAGAAAATGCCTGGGACGTCTCGAGTGCGCTACATGACCAATTGCGTGCGGGTGTTAGCGAGCTAGGTGGAATGTGCGCAACGCCGGACGGGCCAGATGAGCACGGGCCAATGTTAGCAATCGCATCAACCGATGAACACGCTCTGGTTAACGCGTTGGCCAAAGACAACGTGGTGGTCTCAAGTCGCGATGGGAACGTCCGAGTCAGCCCACATTTCTACAACAACAGCGCAGATATTGATTCTGCCTTGGCTGCCATGGCAAAAAATCGACATCTCCTTGTCACCAACTAAAGGCGCCGAAGCAGAAGTCTGCAATCGATCCGGCGAATAGTAAGTTATGAACATGGAATTGCTGGGCTCGTTCACTTTTTTAGCAATTGATGGAGCTGAAGTGCGGCTGAAGAGCGGCAGCTCACGACTGATGAACGTGGAGATCAAAGCACCGGTGCGCTCGGGATCCCTCGAAATTGTTGATTCGATTGCAACCATGAACTTGGTTCTGGCCTTGGACAAACTCAAGACAGGCAATTTCCTCACGGAAGCTGCAGCCCGAACTTTTATCAGTGGATACAAGGCGCAGGATCTGGTTTTTCAGGGTTCTGGACCGCACAACGGCTGTTCTTATGACGTGACCGGCAATGCGCAAGCAGGCGAACTCGATGTCGAGATCTCACTTGTCATTACTGCGGTTGAGAACTCGGTCCAGCCTGAAATTGAACTCGTCGGTTCGGCGTCCTTCGGCCGGGTCCACATCCCATTGCCCGGCATAGGAACGGTCGACGACATGTCAATTGATATCGATGCGCGGCTCAGGGTGACGAAGCAATAGTCATTGAATACGTATTCACTCCCGTTAAAGAGAGTGCACCTATTACCAAGCTGGCGCGAGCGCCCGGCAGCGATCCACGATCGCCAAGAAGGTCGGATCATCCTCGGGTACTTTGTAGTAGTCGAGCAGGAATGCTTTGACCCCCGCCTCCGCAACGGCACCTATCCCGGCCTCGCGCCCGGCAGCGAAAGGCAGAATATTTGCAACCATTGGGACGAACTCCAATGGACCAAAGTCTGCCCAGTAATTTCCGTGAAGTGGCTCCTGGTAATCAATGTCGGGTGTGAAAAGGCCTAACTTGCGCCAGCCGGGTGCATGTCTGGGCAGAATCTCACTCATCATTCCTAAAAGTTCAACGCCATGACGTCTGGCGTCAGCGTTGCATAGATCCACAACGGCTTGAGTCGCGACAGGAATCCAGCCAGCAGGCATCGATGAACGGAAATTGGCTAGTACGCTGGTGAAATGCCGATTAACCATGCGGCGGGGAAGATTAACCTCGAAAACTAATTCACCACATGGCTCACCGTCAAGGTGAAGAAGCCACTGGTGCTCAATCATTCCGACGGGTCCACTGTCCTTTTCCCACGTGCGAGAAAAATCCTTGGCGGATTCAGCGTAGGAACCAGCAAAGTTTTCCACGTGAATGGCCTGAAGTTCCTCAAGTGCCTCACGAGAAGTATCCGGGAGAACGTCAACATAGGAAAGCTCACCAATACCCAGCGAGACTGCTTCGTCGGTTATCACAGGGTTCCTATTCTTCCCGCATCCGCTTGCGCATCTCGGCTGCACGTTGCGCCAACTGCGCAAAATCGTCACTATCGACGATCGCGCTTACTGATTCGGCTCGCTTAGCACTATCAATCTCCACCTTCAGACGCTTGACCTCAACTTTCAGGGAGCGTTCACGTTCTGCGACCTTGGATGCCATAACCCCAAAGGATTCCGCCAGCGTCGAGATTTCATCACGCAATCGACTGTGTGCGAGTGAATCGACATCCATGTCGTACTCGCCTTCGGAGATGCGGATAGAAGCACCGGTGAGCCGCTTAATTGGGCGAACAATGCTTGACGCGACCAACCACACCAGCACAACCAAAATCAAGTAGATTCCAAAGAGGACGGGCAGTACTTGACTTGTAGCTTTAGAGCGAACTTCATCAACGTAAGAGAGTGAGAAGTCCTGGCCAACGCCGCCGACCGAATTCCCATCGGCATCTAGTATCGGGGTGTAAGCACCCATCCATGACCCGAATGCATCCGTATATGCAGGCTCCATCGTTGTTTGAGTCAAGCCTCGAGTCATTAACTCATAGGTCTCTGGCCCTGCGACCGTATCTAACGGGACTTTGAACCTGTATCCAGACTGCGGATCGCGCAGGTACCCCGAGGAAGCGGCTGTATACAACTGGCCGTCGACGGGGTCTTGAAACCAGGTGTAGGTTCCGGCATCAACGACTCGAAAGGCGTCATAAAGTTCGGCCGCGACTTCCTCGTAGAGCGCACTGTCTGGATATCCAAATCCAGAATCTTGAGATGGGTCGCGGACAGCAGGGACCGTCGCTACTAGTTCCGCAAAAGCCGCGGCATTAATTGTCTCTGCTGCGCCTTCAACACTGCTGGTGAGCTCAGAGGCAAGTCGATCTTGCGCGGTCTGCGCAGAGAACTGTACAACCCAAAAAGCTACTACTGCAAAAACTAGCGTGAACAGAGCCACGAAAAGCCCGGTGATCTTGACACGCAGGGAGAGCCTGCGCGACTTCTTCGCTTCACTTGGTTTCTCAGCCGGCGATGCCCCTTTTGATGAACGATCGACTTCTACTGTTGTGCTCATTCTGCTCCTTTTATTCCACTTTCTAATATGGCCAAGACTTGTTGGTAGGAAGTCATTGCGGAAACTTCCTCTGGTGTGCACTCGTGCTTGATGCGCGTCTCAACTTCATCGACGATTGCGATTTGTGCCAGTGAGTCCCAATTTGATTCGGTAGTTGTATTGATTTGGTCCCAGTCAACATTGCCGTCCAATTCCAGGAGCTCCGTTAACAGTGATTGCAACCATGCTGCTTGGATCGCGGGATTTGAATTCATGCTTAGTCACTCTCTTCCAGTGCGTCAAGAACATCAAGAGAAATCGCGCGATTTCGTTTGCGGCGACGAAGTCTCCAGTTCGACAAACTGTCTTCCCAACCATCAAGAACTCGTTTCGCAAGCGGAATCGCAAGGGCTGCAAACACGAGTGCGATAGCTCCAGCAAGCCACGGAAGTCCAACAACGTCAGCAAAGAGAACAATGGGTGAAGCAAGCACAAGTCCGATGGCCACCGGTGCAAGATCCATCAAAAATGAGACCCTGGTTCGTTTTTCGTCGGGGACCAATGACAACGCACCACGCCTAGCGTTCTCATCCAAACTCCAGCGCGGGATACGCCAGATCGTAATCGCGATTACCAGAATGACAATTGACTCCGTTACGATCCCGAACGCGAGCGCAATCGCGGCAATCGCGGTAGCGATCGGAAGTATGAGAAGCGTTCCAGGAACTCCAAGTTTGTTTTCAATCTTCTCGGCCACGAATGTCTGAAGTAACCAGCAAACGGCAATTGCGGCCAACCAAGTTCCGGAAAAAATCAGCTGAAGATTTTTTGCATTAGACCCGACAATGTCGCCAACTCCAATGCTGAAACCCATGATGACAACTGAGCCAGCGATGAACGTGAGTGTTGAAGCGGCAATGAGTGAGCGCCAAATTGGTACACCTTGAACGAACTCGATCGCACCTTTGAAACTGTCAGAGTAGGTGTCGTCCTTGTCACTTCCCTTTGATGCCGAACTTGACTTCATGGCGCGCGGCAGCCAGATTCCGACGACAACCATAATTAGGGGTGCCAAAATTAACAGTGTTGTAAGTGGCAGTCCCAATGGTTCAAATATAAACGGGACAACAAATGCGAGAGCCAGTCCACCTACTTGTCCGACGTAAGTCCACGCGACGAGCCACCCGAAAACTTTCCGTCCCTCTGCGACATTGAATTCGTCGGCGGCGATACTCCAAATAAGTAGTGGCAGCAGAAAGTTGATTTGATCGGCGAGTAGCCAAATTACTCCTGCGGAAACAATCGGGATGAAGTCCAAGGTGAGTCCGAGCCATGCTGCACCGAGAACTATCGCGTACCCGAAACTTGCGATCCGCGCGACCCGCAACCGACTCTGGTGATCGACATACCGATATTGCAACACCGCGACGAGTAAAAGAATTAAACCGCCGAGTGGATAAATAATTAGCAGTGACCCGGTACCTGCGAGTGCGATCATCTGGCTAGCCGCTGCCACTTCTGTTGAAAAGCCGGCCAGGAAAATCAGCGCGAGTGCAACGGCCAACGGCCAAGCGCGTGTGCGTACGCTTTGGCTCGACATCTGCGCACGAAACTCGCCGGCTGCGCGCCCGGATCCAGACTTTTTGCCAACCCCACCAACCCCACCTGAGTCACCTGAACCATCCGGCCCAGCTTTCGTCGCAACTTCCGCACCAGTCTCGGTTTCGGCTTTGGGTTCCTTGGGTGTCTTGGGTGCGAGAAAACCCCAAGGATCAGAATCGTCGCTCACGCACCGCTCCTCGCACAGATCTGCCACTAACATTCATCCTTTCAAGCATATTAACGATGGAAGTGACCGGATACCGTGAAAGCACGGTTAAACAGCCGAACGAAACGGGTCCACCAGAACAGTCTCGAGAATTCTTATTAACATGACGTATTTTTGGTCAATCAATGTATTGATGAGCTAAGCCAACCACGCCAGCTGTTGCGTCGCGATTCGTTGCCAAGGTCAAATGTCAGACCCCTGTCATAGGTTGCGATCATGGAATTCAACGGCGACCGCGTCACGGATCGTGGCATGGATCGTGGCATGGATCACGGAACGGATGCGTGCGTTGTTGAGGGTTTGGGTTTTGATCCGTTTACTGATTCACCGAGTGTGATTTTAGATCAGGTGTGTGATGTGGAGCCCGGGTTGTTCGTTGCCTCGATTCTGGAAATGTTGGACCCCTCGTCGTTGAATGCGCGTGATGCTGTGCGCTACCTCCAGGTTCATGAGCGAGTCGCGTCGTGGTGGGCCAGTCGTCAAAGTGTGGCACTCGTTGCCGCCGCGGGCCGGGTCCCCTCTACGCAGGAGTTCGTGCTTCTAGATCGTTTGAGTCAAACGGAGCGGGTGGTGCGTATCGCTGAGCTGGCCCGTGATGACATCGCTGCGGCATTGCGTTGGGGGCCCATGTCTACCCAGTCCCGCATTGACCAGGCCCGTCTACTCGCTGGCCCGCTCACCGCAACTCACCAGGCGTTGTCGTTGGGGGAGATCACCCCGATGCATGTGCGTATCCTCACCGAAGCCGCGCAACGTTTATCTAGTTGGAGCGAGCTTGAACGGGCGATTCATAACCACAGGCTCACACACTCACTAGAGAATCAGCTCGCTGAAGTCCTCGCGCAAGCGGCTTTTGATGCGGATTGTCTCGCTTTGCAGGGGCGGGTGTTGCCTACCGCCCGGTGTCAGGGTTTCACGCGCACGAAAACAAAAGCCAACAGGTGTATTGACAGTATTGACGCCCGCGGTCAAGCCCGCCGCAAAGCCGCCGCCCGGCGCCGACGTGAAGTGTATGTAACACCGGATGTGGACGGGCTATCAACACTGATTGCCCGGTTAGACACTTTTACCGCGAACGCGATCATGGGGGCGATCAACGCAGCGATCACCCACCCGGGCATCACCGGTGCCTGTGATGCCAACATCGGTGTGCGCCGCAGTGAAGCCCTTGCCGCCCTGATCTTTGGTGCACCCAACAGTGAAAGTGGCTGCCCCACCCCTATTGCCGTCAACATTACTGTTGACCTGACCGTACCCATCACCGAACTTGACAGCAAGCTGGGCTCGCGGCTAAATGTTGATTCGACTGGTTGTGATTTCAGCCAGCTTCTCACCGACCCGGCCGTGAAAGTATTTGCCCGACCCGCAGCCGTCAGCGAGTCTGGTCACGTTCTTGATGTGGGTCGGCGGCGCTACCAAATCACCGGTGCGCTGCGCGCAATGATCACCCTTCGCGACGGCTCCTGTCGTTTCCCCGGCTGTAACGCGGCCGCCAGCCGCTGCCAGATCGATCACGTGATCCCCTGGGATCAGGGTGGGGGCAGTGATGTGGGAAACCTCGGGGTGTTGTGTGTGCGGCACCACCAACTCAAAACCCACGGCGGATGGAAACTCACCGACAGCAAACCCAACGGATCATGCACCTGGCGCAGCCCCCAAGGACTCACCTACCACCACTACCCCGAACCCATCACCGAACCCAACACCAAACCCAACACCGAACCCAAACCAGCAGACCCGCTAAACACAACCGACCCACCAGATATACCGACGTTTTGAGGAATGGGTCCATCCCGAATTTTTTAGCGAACTAAAGTCCCTTGTAACCGGATTTAGCTGGAGTTTAAGTGGTCTGGTCCGAGCCACATTCACGATGGGAGCCCATGTTCAATCATCAGGATTGACGTACGCGGTCTTGCGCCCTCAAAGTTATTTATCTGGCATCAATCCAAGCCGGTCCAACCAAGCAGGCCGAAAGTTGGAATCAAAGTGATCGATAGCTGCAACTCCACGTTTATGTCAGCAGCATAATTCGGACTGCGTTAAGGCCAACCTCGCCGAAATTGTGGTGTCCTCGGTATTGCTATCGGACTATGACTTTGAGGGCCTACTCCGAAGCGGAGACATTGACATTTTTATCTCCGACAGTGCTTATCTGTCCTACATCGCATCACAATCTGAGGGCGAATTTCAAGTGGCTGGCGGTCTGAGTTTGAATCCGGCGCAGTTCAGTATCGCCGTCGGTATCACCGTCGGTAAAGACAATGGTATTTCTGAAGCAATAGCAGCGGCCATAAACCAAATGATGACTGAGAGTTCTTACTGTGAAATTGTCGCCAAATGGTATCTAGAATCAGATGCCATAGTTACTTCCGAGGTTCGCCGCTAACCGCCCGACGACAGTTCGGCGGAGTCGATAATTCGGTAGGAGTAACCCTGTTCGGCCAAGAAACGTTGCCGGTGCTGGGCAAAGTCAGCGTCGAGAGTGTCGCGGGTGACGACCGAGTAGAAGTGCGCGGTGCGACCATCAAACTTTGGTCGCAGGATTCGGCCGAGTCGCTGTGCTTCCTCTTGGCGCGAACCAAATGAGCCGCTGACCTGAATCGCGACGGTTGCCTCGGGTAGGTCGATCGAGAAGTTCGCGACCTTGCTGACAACGAGAAGGTTAACTTCACCCGAGCGAAATGCGTGGTAAAGACGTTCACGCTCTTTCACACTTGTTGCTCCGGTGATCACTGGTGCGCCGAGGTGATCGCCGAGTTCCGCGAGTTGATCAAGAAACTGACCAATCACTAAAATCTGTTCACCTTCGTGTTTGTGCACAAGTTGTTCGACAATTTCAATTTTCTCGGCAGCGCTGGCCGCCATTCGGTATTTGTCTTCTTGCTCGGCGACGGCGTAAGCCATACGGTCGGGCTCGGGCATGGTGACACGAACTTCAACGCAATCCGCTGGCGCGATATAGCCCTGGTTTTCAATCTCTTTCCAAGGAGCGTCATAACGTTTGGGTCCGATGAGGGAAAACACGTCAGACTCGCGGCCATCTTCGCGAATCAATGTTGCAGTTAACCCAAGACGACGACGCGACTGAATATCCGCGGTGAAGCGAAAAATTGGGGCAGGAAGTAAGTGAACTTCATCGTAAATAATTAGGCCCCAGTCACGTGAATCGAAGACTTCTAAGTGTGTGTAAATTCCTTGGCGTTTGGTTGTCATCACTTGGTAGGTGGCAATTGTTACTGGGCGGATTTCTTTTTTAGCTCCTGAGTATTCGCCAATCTCGTCCGAAGTCAGGGAGGTGCGTTTGAGTAATTCATCGCGCCACTGTCGTGCGCTAACAGTGTTAGTAACCAAGATCAATGTCGTCGCCTGCGCCCGGTACATGGCCAATGCACCAACGAGTGTTTTGCCGGCGCCACATGGCAAAACAACGACGCCCGAGCCGCCGTGCCAGAAACCGTCAGCAGCGTGGGTTTGATACTCGCGGGCTTCCCAATCTGTCTTTAGGGAAATCGCGTGGCGCTCACCGTCAACATAACCGGCGACGTCTTCTGCCGGCCATCCCAGTTTCACAAGTGCCTGCTTCAGGTGGCCACGTTCGCTGGGGTGAACAACAACGGTGGTGTCGTCGATCCGAGCACCGAGAAGTGGTGCAACTTTCTTACTTTTGAGGACCTCCTCGAGGACGGCGACATCTAGGGCCTGCAAAATCAAACCGTTTGCTGGATCGCTATTTATCTGTAGTCGACCGTAACGCGACATAGTTTCTGCAATGTCAATGAGCAGTGAGTTCGACACCGTGTAACGCGAGTAACGAATGAGGGTGTCAATCACGCTTTCGGCGTCGTGACCGGCTGCCCGAGCATTCCACAATCCGAGCGGTGTTAGGCGGTAGGTGTGAATGTGTTCGGGTGCACGTTCAAGCTCAGCAAATGGCGCGATGGCTTTGCGGCAAGCAGTGGAATCCGGGTGATCAACCTCAAGAAGCATGGTCTTGTCACTTTGAACAATTAGAGGGCCGTCGGTCATGTCCTGCTTTCGGGTAGGTGTACCTATCTCCACTCAATGGGTCAGATAGTTGATTTTGATTCTCGAGTCTGACTCCTGAGTCTGCTTTCCAATTCTGGCGAATATCCAAGCATACCGTGCCCTGGCTCAGTTGGCGGCTGCTGGCGTGGGCCATGAGGGAATAGGGGCTGATATGTGCAATGCCTAACCCGTCAGGAGTTTTAGTATCACTTTTTCCAGCACTTGGGCGCGCCGGGGCATTGCGCGAAGGGATGCCCATTCGTGGTCTGCGTGAGCTCCGTCACCAACGGCACCCATCCCGTCAATTGTGGGGATGCCGGCAGCGGCGGTGAGGTTGCCGTCGCTTGCCCCGCCCACTGCGCATTCGGAGAGGTCGGGATAGCCGAGTTCGCGGTTGGTGAGCTGAGTGAGGGTAAATAATTTGGCACTCATTGCGGCCTCCATCGCTGGGCGGTCGATTCCACCGACGATTTCAATCGTGACCGGCAGTGTTGAAGTGAATACGCGGATTGCGAGGTCGACACGTTCCTGCTCGGCTCGGTCCCACGCACGAACGTCAACGTGGACTTCTGCGAGGTGGGGAACCGTGTTGGTTGTCGTGCCTGACTTGCTGACGGTTGGAGTGATAGAAGTCCCGTGCTCTTGGCTGCCCCAGTGTTGGATTGCGAGGATGAATTCGGCTGCGGCAGTGAGTGCATTCACCCCGCGATCGGGATCCAGACCAGCATGCGAAGCGACCCCGTGGAATCGCATTAGGTAGTTGGAAGTGCCCTTGCGCCGAGTTTTGAGCGCGCCGTTGAGTGAGGGCTCGAGAACGATCACGGCCTTCGCGTTCGTGATTGCGGCCGCTATGAGTTCGCGTGATGCATGTGACCCGGTTTCTTCATCGGTGGTTAACAGCATCCCGACGCCACTTGATTCGGTGATGCCGGACTCTTTGATCGCAGCCCATCCTTGGACTACTCCGGCCTTCATGTCGAAAACCCCGGGACCGGTGATTGCGTCCCCGTTGACTGCAAATGGAATAGATTCAATGGTCCCGATTGGCCATACTGTGTCGAGGTGACCTAGTAGCAAGATTTCAGGTTGGTCAGGCCCCCAGCGCCAGATCGGGCGCTCGCTATGTATCTCCACTCTCGATTCGCCGGGCAACCAGTCGTTTGCGAGTTCTTTGGCGAGTTGAGTGACACCGTGCGCGGCTGCCAAGTCGCTGGTGGGGGACTCAAACTCAACGAGAGCTTTGAGGGTGTCAAGCATTGCATGCAGGGTCGATTCCGGAACCATGGACGCTACGGTAGTGCGATGCTTGTGAACCGCGCCAATGAGAAGGAATTTGCTGAAATTGTGAGCGAAGCGGCAGTCGCCTGGCAAGAACCTGCAGCTCGTGAAGGAATTGATATTCGGTCGCTTGATATTGCATCGGAAATTAAAGATGCACAAGAGTTATTTGATCTTGTTTGGCCGCCAATGGGTGGTGGGACACAAGTACCGCCGAATTTATTGCGTGCCATAACTCATTCGGGTGGGTATTGCTCTGCCGCATACATCGACGATGAACCGGTAGCGGCCGCACTAGCCGTGGTTGGTGTACATGAAAATGAGACAGGAAGGCATCTTCATCTGCACTCGCACATGGCCGGCGTGCTTGAGCCGTTCCGCAATCGTCGGATCGGAACTCTGATTAAGGGGCATCAGCGCTGGTGGGCATTAAGTCACGGAATTGAGACGATTGTGTGGACATTTGATCCCCTTGTGGCCCGCAACGCTCGGTTGAATTTAGTGAATCTTGGCGTGAGCGTTCGCGACTACGAAGTCAATTTTTATGGGGCGATGACCGATGCAATTAATGTTGGTGAGGAGTCCGATCGCGTGTTTGCATGGTGGGATCTCACAGGTGAGCGGGCGCGTGCTGCTAGTCGAGGCGAGTTGGGGTCAATTGTCGAGTTGAGTGAGAGCATGGTTGTGGTCGCAACACCCGAAGACATCGTGTCGTTGCGAGCTAGTGACCCTGATTGCGCACGGGGGTGGCGATTCGCCTTGCGGGAAAATCTGATGAGAGAGTTTGCGGCCGGCCGCGAAATTATTGGAGTTACCGAGAAGGGTGACTACGTACTGGACAATATTATTGAAAAGGTGACCCAATGAGCATTTCGTTTTTAATTCACAGTCTCGAGATTCCCCTGGTACGTCCGTTCCGTACGAGCTTCGGTTCACAGAGTGTTCGGGACGTCGTACTCGTTGAGGCTGTGAGCGAAGCGGGGGTGAGTGGCTGGGGTGAATGCGTCACCATGGCGTGGCCGGGTTACAGCGCGGAATACACGCGTGGCGCGGTCAATGTGATGAGGGAGTTTTTGATCCCGACGCTGATGCCGCTAGTTGTTGCAAGTGAAGAGGGTGGTACCGCAACACCGGCACCGGATTCGGTTCGGTCAGCTCTTGCGCTCATGCAGGGGAATCCCATGGCCAAGAGTGCTATTGAGACCGCACTACTCGACTTGTGGTTGAAACAGCGCAACCTTTCGCTAGGTGAATTTTTGGGCGCCACACGTGACCAAGTTGATTGCGGTGTGAGTGTTGGAATCTCGAGTTCGATTGAGGAATTAATGATAGAAGTTGGGCAATACGTTGACGAGGGTTACCGTCGCATTAAGTTAAAAGTTGAGCCGGGTTGGGACGTTGACGCTTTGCGAGCAGTACGCGAGCAGTGGCCCGAGATCCCGTTGCAGGTTGATGCGAATCAGGCGTATCGCAGGAGTGATGCCGATCATCTAGCAAAGTTTGACGAGTTCGATTTGCTGTTAATTGAACAGCCGCTGCCAGAAGACGACCTTTTGGGTCACAGGTTGATTTCTTCAGTGGTGTCAACCCCGATTTGTTTAGACGAGTCGATCCTTTCGGTGGACTCGGCGGAGAGTGCCATTGAATTTGGCGCCACCACGATCATCAATATCAAGCCAGGTCGAGTTGGTGGATTCCTTGCCGCACGCGATATTCACGACCTCTGTGTTGAAAGAAGCATTCCCGTTTGGTGTGGAGGAATGCTGGAAACTGGGGTTGGTCGGGCGGCAAATATTGCCCTCGCAGCATTGCCTGGGTTCGTGCTGCCAGGGGATACGAGTGCGTCCAATCGATATTACAAGGAAGACGTCACCGAGCCGTTTGTGCTGGTTAACGGTCAACTGCGCGTGCCAACGAATCCGGGTATTGGGGTTGAGCCGATTGCTGAAAATCTTGCGGAGATGTCAACAGCGACCGAGCGGATTGAACCCTAGTTGTTGATTTCATTCATTTGAGCGGGGGCAATCCCGCTGATTCGTGAGATGGCGAAGGTTCGCACGTTCGCACTACCGTGATCAAATGCGGTCATGGTGCCATCACCCATGCGAATCGGTTCAACAATTTGCGTGCTGGTGCTGCCGTCGGCTTCGGCGTAGCCGATCCAGACGCCCGTGTGGTGCTCCTGGGCGCTTTTGAGTAGTGCAATGAGAGCCGAAGTATTCAGGGAGAAGACTTCTTCGGGTTCGGCCAGATTTGCCTCGGTGATCTCGCCTTTGAGGAGTGCACTGGCGATCCGTTGGGCTTGACGCTCGGTGATGCGACGCGAGTGACGACCAAGGCGAGCTGCTGTTGCCGCTTTTGGTTTTGATTCGGAATCTTCAAGTTCGACTTCGGTCGCGTTTCCAATCAAGTAGGTCAATGGTTGCGGTATTGAACCTTTGACCCATTGCCCAAAAAACTCAGTGAAGTCCAGCGACTTCCAGCCGGTCTGCATCCCGCGGTCAATCGTCTCGGCGGTGAACCGGTAGACGCTTGCGGCCCCGCGACTTTCAATGTCAGCGATCGCGTGAAGTTTCTCGCCGACTTCTAGCGGAAGTGGTCCCGCCGCGATCACGGTCAAATCGCCTTGAATAAGGAATTCGGATACTTCGGCTGGAAGTTTGAGGGTGGCACCAGCAGCAGGGGCATTATCAGCGGTGATGCCGATGCCCGCCTCACACAAAACTTCACCGTGTGCGATCCCAATCCATTCGGCCTCGCGCAAAGTAACTTTGGCGACTTCCTCGCGGCGAGACCCGCGTCGCCTCGGGTAGAAGTGATCGAGTGCCTTGACAAATAGTTTCCAATTCTTGCCAGCAGCAGCATCGGTTTTTTCATTCCACCATTGGAGAGTTCGAAGCGTCTGCCAACGCATAACACCGACTGTGGGAGATTCGCCAGTTCCCGAAAGTGGCTTATTGCCCTCGCTTCCCATGAGAGGGAGATCAAGCCAAGCCTGCGCCAGGGCAACCCACTGGGACTCCTTCGATTTAGTTCGCCAGTCTTCATATTTCGTCGTGACTTCCCATTGCAATGAGGTCGTCAGCGCGATGAGACCAGCATGGTACAAAACCTCAATCAGTAAGCATGCCTCGTTCAGCGGAACAGCAAGAAATTTTGCAAGCTGGTCGACATCTTTTGTGGCAATCCCACCCGAACGCAGTGCGGTAAGGGGGGCAGTGCGAAAAATGTAGAGGGCGTCATGCGCAAGTGACATAAAAGTGTGAGCGGCGAGACCGGATTGCATTTGCAAATCTTGTTTCGGGGTGACTCCTTTGGACTCCGGTGGAAGTGGAACGACCAGTGCGTCCGAATAGCCCTCATTCAATGTGTCTCGCACGGAAGTCACAGCGCTCAGCGAGTCGGGTAAACCCCACACCAGTCCCAACTTGAGCAGTACCTCGACTTCTACATCAAGACAGGCGGCGACCAGTGGATCTACAGACTCGGCCAGAGCACTACTACTCATTGAGTTTTCACGAAGAGTAAAGAGAACATGTAATTGGGGCGCGGACAAACCGTCGAGAGTCCGACTCACCGATGGCGTTGCCGTTGCGCGCCGGGCCAAACTTGAAATATCTGCCGGCGCCGGGTGAGCAAGATCTGGGCGACCAAGAAAAAGCTCGGTGAGCTCGACCTCGCTGCGGCCCCGCAATGAATCCGCGAGACTACGTGGGCGGTTAGTGCTCATGCGCGTCTCGATCGGCGAGATCGTGATCGGGCAGACATAGTGAGTCCGGCAATCACGGTTGCTAGGCCGACCCCGGTGATCATCGATAAAAACCACCACGCGCTGGGAAGTTCAATATCACTGACCAACGGTAGAATCGCGATTAGAGTCAATGCAATTCCCACGACCGTGAGGATCGCTCCGATTTGAATTACCCGCTGCGCTCGCGCGACTTTTGCGCTTTCCAAAGATGCCAGCATCCTCATATCCTACGGCCTCGTCTTGAGACCACCAGATCCGGAACCAAACCGTGCTTGCGCTAACCTAGAGGACACTCCGCTGCGGGGTGCAGATTGTATTAGGGAGAGAGTGGGGCGAGCCGTGCCTACCGGAACAGTTAAATGGTATGACGCTGAAAAGGGCTTCGGCTTTATTTCAAGCGATGAAGGCGAAGATGTTTTTGTCCACGTTTCGACTCTCCCAGCCGGCGTCACTGCGTTGAAGCCGGGCACCAAACTTGACTTTGGAATTGTTGACGGACGCCGGGGTAAGCAGGCGCTAACGGTGTCTATTCTCAGCGAACCCGCATCAGTGGTGAAGGGTCATCGGAAAAAGGCCGATGACATGGCAATCATCTTGGAAGACGTTATTAAGTTGCTCGACAGCGTGAGCAATCAGTTGCGTAAAGGGAAATATCCAACGGATGCTATGGCCCAAAAGACCGCCGTTGTTTTGCGCGCTATCGCTGACGATCTAGACATTTAAACTAAATAGTTAATACGAGCTTTCCTTGCACCTCACCGCGCAGCATTGACTGAAAAGCCTCTCGGGCCTGCGGTAGCGGTAGAACACGATCGATCACCGGTTTGGTTCCGGTTCGGTCAAGAAGTTCAAGTAGTTCAAGGAAGTCCTTGCGTGAACCCATGGTTGAACCGTTGATGCAGAGCTGCAAGAAGAACACGCGGTTGAGGTCGGCGGGAGGCATTGCCCCACTTGTTGCCCCAGACACAACAATGGTTCCGCCGGGGCGAAGTGATCGCAGCGAGTGCGACCAGGTGGCTTCACCGACGGTTTCAATGACTGCGTCTACCTTGCCCGGCAGTTTGGCATTTGATTCGAAAACTTGATCGGCGCCGAGCCCTGCTGCGAATGATCGTTTCTTTTCATCACGTGAAGTCGCCCACACATTGAGTCCGAGTGCTTTAGCTAAAATAATGGCCGCTGTCGCGACGCCACCACCGGCGCCTTGAATCAGAACGGTGTCTCCTGGTTGCGTATTGGAACGTTTTGCCAGCATTCGATAGGCCGTTAAGTAGGCAGTAGGTAGACAGGAGGCTTCCTCGAAACTTAGGGAGGCCGGCTTGTCCAAAAGATTCTGCGCTGGAACACGCACCCGCTGCGCCAATGTTCCCGGGTACAACTCGCTGAGCAGTGAGCGCGCTGTATCAAGGGTTTCGTCGAGGACTTTGTCGCCGGAAGTTTGGGTGTCACCGATTACGGCGTGAACGACAACCTCACGTCCGTCGTCGGTCACACCGGCGGCGTCGCTTCCCAAGATCATCGGTACTCGATCGGCTTTGAGTGCTTGACCTTTAAGCGACCAAATATCGTGGTGATTCAAACTTGCGCTTTTCACGTTGACGGTAACCCATTCGCGCGGCGTGAGCGGCTCTGGAATCTCGCCGACGGTTAGTGCATCAAGTGGATTCTCAGAGTTGACCGAATGTGCAAAAGCTGCAAGCACGTGCGCTTCCTAGGCTGCTTGTTCTAATTTGAAGACCCAGATACCGCGGGCACCCTCACCGCGACTGGCAACAATTTGCAGCAGGATCCCTTCAGCAGGAATGTCTAGGGCTTCGGGGAAAGTGAACCGGTAATAAAGACTTGAGATCGGGTCGACGCTCATGCGCTGGTTCCCTAGGAGAACAAACCATCCCGTTTCCGCGACAACGGGGTCTACGCTGATCCCCACGGTGTCGCCTGGGAGAACCGAAACCACGGAGACGGCTTCACCGCTAGCCGCTTGGGCGATCAAATCTTGAGCGCAGTCACCTGCGCCGAGTTCGTCGGCGTCAAATGCCCAGCACGTTGCTTGCCGGTTTTGGCTATTCGTTCCTGAAAAGACCGTCGCACTGGGTAGCGGTTTAGTGCAGCCGGTCAAAACCAGCAGGGACGAAAGGGTGATGGCAACGAGGGCAGCGCCCTGACGAAACTGTGAAGTCATGGCGGTGACATTACCCGCTGTTCCCGCGCGCCCACCTCATGGGAGAGAATCGGGCGTGAGCACGCAACTGTCAGCCCAAGCCTTGGCCGCAGAGGTACTAGATCTCAAAATTGACCCTACGCTGCAAAAGGCAATCGAGGTGGCAAGAATCGCCGCCATTCTTGAGGCCGGCAATTCAGCTTTCGTTGGTGAACACCTTGGGTTGATCATGGAGGAAAAGTCATTAGCCACTCATCTCTTCAATTGCACTAATAAGGCCTATGTCGGCTGGCAGTGGGCGGTCACCATTGCAATCACGGCACAAAGCAAGTCCACGGTCACCGTCACCGACGTCGTTTTATTGCCTGGGCCAGACTCACTACTAGCCCCGCCTTGGCTCCCATGGAGTGAGCGAATCCAGCCCGGTGACCTTAGCCCCGGTGACGTATTGCCGGTCAATATTAATGACGAACGTCTCACGGCAGGTTTCGCCGAGTTTTTTGCAAGCGAAGTAGATGAAGACTTTGAATACGTCGAGCAATATCGCGGCATCATGTCCGGCTGGGAATTGGGACTTGGACGTGCGCGTGTGCTCTCTGTGTTTGGTCGCGAACAGGCTGCTGATCGTTGGCGTGGAAGCGAGTTCGGCCCCGTGACCGAGATGGCTCGTCTGGCCCCCGCAACGTGTAGCAGTTGTGGTTTCCAAAATTCTTTGGCTGGCTCACTCGGGCAAGCGTTTGCGGTGTGCACCAATGCACTCTCGCCCGCCGATGGGCGCGTTGTCGCATTGAGTTTTGGTTGCGGCGCTCACTCTGGCGCCGTCGCCCCTGGCTTTACTCCCGTTGAACGCGAAGGTTCAGCGAGCATCGAGTAAATTCCACCGAAGTAATCGCACCGACTAGGAATGTGCGCCAGTTTTTCTTGCACGACGTTTTAAGAAGACCAGGCCTAATACTCCACTTAAACTCGCAAATAACCCGACACCAAACCACCAAACCTGTACTCCGGATGAGCCGTCGGCTAAGTCACCGGGCAAAATTGGCCCCATAAATCCGATGAGTCCGGTGATTACGGTTGCAAGAATCGCAATAGCCGTACCTACTTGAACCGGTAAAATTGCATTAGAGTCCGAAGCTGCCATGCGACAAGGGTAGCCGCAATCACGCTCAATTGGATTCACTGCTTTAAGGTGGGGCCATGACCCCCGCGTTTCGCCGAATCGTCACAATCGTGGTGCTAGTCGCGCTCATTGGAAGCGTTTTTGTCGCAGCGATTGTGTCAATCTGATTCACAGAGGCATTCTGATTCACAAAGACAATCTGATTCGCAAAGGCATTCTGATTCGCAGAGGGATTGGCGTCGTCATCCTTTCAATGATATTCGCACTCCCCGCATCCGTTCAAGCGGTTACTTCCCCCGAGGTTATTTGTGAGTTCACTGATCCTCGGCTAACGGAAATCAGTGGTATGGCGCCTTCGACGTTGCACCGTGGAGTCATGTGGGTCCACAACGACTCCGGCGACGAAGCCAGACTATATGCGTTGCAACTTTCAGACTGTTCCGTTGTTGCCGAACTCACATTGCGTGATGTTTCCGCGCGCGATTTCGAAGGACTGGCCGCAGGCGTAGACCCGCAGGGTCGGGCAGTGCTATGGGTGGGTGACATTGGTGACAATCGAGACTCGTGGAGTGACGTTTCAATTTACCGAATTCGAGAACCAAAAAAACTTGGGACTAAGAGTGCTCAAGTTCAAAGGTATCGATTTACCTATGAAGACGGGCCGCACAACGCGGAAACAATTATGGCCGATCCAGCTTCGCAACAAATATGGATTGTTACCAAGGCGATGGCTGGTGGTTCGATCTACGCGTTACCGAAAAAGCTGAAAAAGTCTGGAATTAATACGGCCAAAAGAATTGGCTCGACTGGTGGTCTGATCACGGACGGAGCAATGAATCCAGATGGATCCGGATTCGTTCTCCGCGATTATTTCGCCGCTAAGTTTTTTAATGGAACACCTGTAGGCATTTTGGTTGAGGGGTCGCAGCTCCCAGCCCAACGCCAAGGTGAGGCAATCGCCTGGTTACCCGGTGAAAATGCCGTTGTCATTGCTAGCGAGGGCGACAATCGACTGCTGCGCGTTCCGGCACCCGCTGCCGCAGTGCCAGCTAATTCAGACCAAAAGGAACAGGAAAGAGAAACGAATCACTGGGTGCGGTTGGGTGTGATTGTGGGCGTGATCGTTGGCGTGATCGTGGGCGTGATGGTGTTGGTCACCGGTTTGAACCGAATTAGGAACAGGGCTGGCAGTAAGACAACGGGGAGCATTAAGAAAGCGGTGTGAACTCCCATGGAGTCGGCCATGGCTCCGAGCACGAATGGTCCGATACCACCGGCAGTTGCGCCAGCAACAGCTGACAACGCAGTCGCTCGGTCGTTTTGACCGCCAGATGCCATCACCACCCGACTAATCCCTAATGGCCAGAAAAGGGCAACCCCGATCCCGCTAAGGACAAGGCCGAGGATCATGATCGCGGCGACAGATGAAAACCACACTACCAACCAACCGCCAAAGGCGATCAGGATTGCGAAACTGAGAATTCGATCAACGGGAAAGTATTCGGCCAATTGTGAACCCAAAACTCTACCAAGGAAAATGCCACCTGTGACAGCCGCAACGGATGCCGCCGCGGCACCCGCTTCAAAGCCCGCCCTTTCGCGAAGGAGGTCGGCGCTCCACAGTGTGAGTGTGAATTCCGTGGTGAGTAGTAGAAAGAGGGTGGCAAGTGCCCACCAAAAACGTTGCGGAAACGGAACCTTGTTGGCTTCACGGATTTGTTCGTCAACGGGAACGCGGAAAACGTCTGGACTCTTGCGCATGAGTAACAGGCTGACGATAAATCCAGCAAACAGGATCCAAAGACCTGTGCGCCAACCTAAGAAAATGAATGAACCAATTCCAATAGCAAGTGGCGCCAAAATGCCACCGAAGGCCGCAACCGCGTTGGCCTCGGTGACTGCCGCTGGCCCAGCTTGTTTCTGATAGTCAAAAAGAAACGCACTTGCACCGACAATAATTGAGGAGCCAAAAAAAGACGCTACAAATGCACCTGTGAGTGTGACGGTAGTTCCACCGGGTGCGGTGTAGATCAGAATTCCAATTGTGGTACCGACTACCGCAATTGTGAGAAATCTTCCGCGGCCGAAGGCTAGAATCAAACGAGCAGCTATGAGTCCCGCGACGATCCCACCCAAGGAAAACGAGACCGCATGCAGACTTGACACGGTGCGGGAAGTTTCCTGCTCGTCCCTGATCAGCGCTTGGGTTGCGCTGAAGCCGTAGATAAACCAGCAATAAGAAGCAATGAGTAGGTAGCCGGCCCAGGTGGCACTGTCACGCTTTGGCCTAGCTGACGCAAGTTTACTCACGTAAGTTGCGCGATAACAAAATCAATCGACGCAAGCAATGCTGTGACATCCGCCGGGTCAACCGCGGGGAAGACAGCAATGCGAAGTTGATTGCGACCGAGTTTGCGGTACGGCTCAGTATCAACGATTCCGTTCGCGCGTAGGGCTTGGGTGATTGCTGTTGCATCAATTGAGTCATCGACGTCGATTGTTGTGACAACGCCGGAGCGCAACGCCGGATCGGCGACGAAAGGACTGAGCAGGTCGTTGGACTCCGCCCACGAGTAGATCAAATCCGAAGATTCTGTCGTGCGGGCCGTCGTCCAAGCCATTCCACCATTGGAGTTAAACCAATCGACCTGCTCTGCCATCATGTAAATCGTGGCAAGTGCTGGCGTGTTGTAGGTCTGCTGCAACCGCGAGTTCTCAATTGCGGTCACAAGGTCAAGGAAGTCAGGAATCCAACGGCCAGATTCTTTAATCTGCGTTGCGCGAGCAATAGCTGCAGGTGACATCAGTGCGAACCACAAACCACCATCTGATCCAAAACTTTTTTGGGGCGCGAAGTAGTAGGTATCAAATTCCTTGGCGTCGACGTGCAATCCACCGGCAGCCGAGGTTGCATCGATAATCATCAGCGAATCTGGATCCGCTCCAACGACACGTTTTGGGGTGAACGCAACTCCGGTCGATGTTTCGTTATGCGGTGTGCAGTAGGCGTCTATTCCAGCGACAGCTTCGAACACTGGAGCGCTACCTGGCTCTGATTTGCGAATGTCCTGGTCGCCGAGCTGCGGCGCCTTCTGCGCGCCGGAGGCAAACTTCGCTCCGAACTCTCCAAAAGAAAGGAATTGGGCGCGGTCACGGATCAAACTAAACGAGGCGACATCCCAGAACGCCGTCGATCCACCGTTGCCCAAAACAACTTCGTAACCAACAGGTAGCTCGAACAGGCTCGCGAGTCCTTCGCGTAAGCGCTGAACTTCGTTGCGAACAGTTGCTTGACGGTGTGAGGTTCCGAGGTACGAACGCCACACCTTCGCAAGCGCATCGGTCTGTTCCTGGCGAACTTTAGAGGGACCGCTGCCGAAACGTCCATCGGTTGGGAGTAGTTCGGAAGGGATCACAATGTTGCTCACGTACGGCTCCTAGGTTCGAAATTCACAAATTTGGGGCTCTTCAGAGATAGTGCCCGAAATCCTTAGTTTATTGCGCCCGGGTAACGACCGTCCTGTTGGCCGGGCGTCTGGTAGAACCCAGCGGTAGCAAAAGTAGAATTTTAATTACCTCAAATGTGACATATTACTTTTATGACACATTCCGAACTCCGCTCGACTTAATTGGTGGTTCGGGTCCAAACGTGGTGAAATCAGGGCATGGAAAAGGACTTGCAGGTACCGGTAAGTGACCTTCGAATTTCCTATGACCTTGGGGTGCTCACCGCGGACATGCTGGCCGCGAGCCCATTCGAGCAGTTCGCCGCGTGGTTCGACCAGGTGCGGGACTCGCAGATCCTTGAGCCGAATGCAATGGTGGTTTCAACCGTGGGTCAAGATTTGCAAGGGAACGTGCGTCCGGGCTCTCGAACGGTTCTGCTCAAGGACTTCTCAGAGTTGGGTTTTAGTTTCTATACGAATTTGGAGTCGGCCAAGAGTTCTGACATTGTCGCCAATCCCAATGTCACACTGTTGTTCCCCTGGTACGAACTGCACCGGCAGGTAATCATTTCGGGTAGAACCCAACTTGTTCCCAGAAATCTGGTGGAGCGGTACTTTCAGTCGCGGCCGCGTCAGTCGCAGTTGGGCGCTTGGGCCAGCCAGCAATCCACCCGGTTGGAAAGCAGGGAAGCCTTGGACGCGCAGTTCGCCGAATGTGAATTGCGATTCGCCGGGCTTGAAGTAATTCCGGTTCCCGATTTTTGGGGTGGCTGGCAGGTTGTTCCACATCGAATTGAGTTCTGGCAGGGACGCGAGTCGCGACTGCACGACCGGTTTGTTTACGAACTGCAGACTGACGGGACCTGGCACCACACGCGCCTAAGCCCGTGACCCGAGAGCGCGTGCGCCCTGCGTAAGTTTCGTTTGTGGCAAAACGGGAGTTGTAGCAATCCTGGGTGGTGAAGCATTCTCAGTGATCAGCGGCGGCCTGGTCTGTGTCGGACTTTCTGTTGGCTTGGCTGCAAAATTCAGGGGCTTCTTGCGTTACGACGCGCAGGACCCGGTGGCTTAGTTACCGGTGGCTTAGTTATTGGTGCAGGCGAATTGCAATCAGTTCATCGATAGTAATTTTTTGTTTCTTTGCCTCGGATTTAAGTTTTTTGCGTAATGACTTAGGGATCGCAATGGTTACATCGACGAGTTTCTCCTTGCGGGGGAGTGACACAGAATCACTCGCGTTACCAAAGTCTGATGCGTCCTGACCTATTTGCTTAGGTTCTGAAAAACCGGAGTCCAGCACCGGGTGCGCACTAGTATCGGTCGCTTTGCGCAAGGCCGGCCGGGGTATTGAATTGAATTCGATTTTAGCCATGATTAGCCCCACAACCTTTTCCTCGGTGACATGATTGCAATTACCTGGTCAAAAACAGAGCCGAGTTCGCGCCCGGCGGGTGAATCCCAGGCATGGATCGGCATACCGGCAGACTCGGCTTGGGTGATCGCGTTTCGCTCAGGCACTTCAACCTCGAGAACAACCGGGCCAAAAGCCTCGCGCAACTCTGCGCTGCGATTGCGGTGTTCGGCAACATTAGGGCGGACGCGGTTCAGCAAGATTCGTGCTGGATTGAGCATAGGGTTGGATGCCAAGCGAATCACGTCAACGGCTTCGACCGCTTGCTCGGCGCCGGCGAGGGCAAAAAAGGCCGGCTCGGTGACAACGAGTGCATCGGTTGCAGCGTGCAGGGCGTTGCGGGTCATCTCACCCAGCGAGGGTGGGCAGTCAATGAGGACCAGGTCGTACTGGCGGGGAAGATTACCCAAAGCAATGCGAAGACGCTGGGAGGAAAGTGGACCTTCAATGGTGTTTCGATGTTCAAGGGATCGATCGGCGGCGAGAACTTGAACGCGATTACCCCACGCAGAGTCCACAATGGCATCCGCTGCAATCCCCGGGCGGGGGTCGGCCAGAACGTCATTCATGGTGAACTCGGGGCTGGTGACACCAAGGCCCATGGTCGCATTTCCTTGGGGGTCAAGGTCAATCACGAGAACCCGTTCCCCGCGCTGCCAGCCGGCGCTCGCCAGGCCGAGCGTGACGGTGGTTTTGCCCACCCCGCCCTTCATGGAGAGCACGGCCAAGGTTTGCATGCGGTAAGCCTATGAGTTCGAGTTCTGGGACTTTTCTCTGGCAACGGCGTAGTCGGCTAACGCGACTTCTCGTTCGACTTTGTGGTCAACAACGGGTTTTGGATAGTTATGCGTGTAACCGTCGGGTGCATCCCATGGTTGGTGGGCGGTTACACCCGGTAGGTGCGCAAGTTCAGGGATATATCGCCTGACGTAATCACCGTTGGGGTCGAACTTGATTCCTTGGGTGATGGGATTGAAAACGCGGTAGAACGGAGAAGCGTCGGTTCCACATCCTGCAGTCCACTGCCAGCCGTGTGTGTTACTGGCGATATCGCCGTCACGCAACCACTGCATGAACCAAGGAGCACCAACCTGCCAAGGAATGTGTAGATCCTTGATCAGGAAACTGGCGACCACCATGCGAAGGCGATTGTGTATCCACCCTTCGCTCAACAGTTGTCGCATTCCCGCGTCAACGAATGGGAAGCCCGTCCGACCTTGCTTCCACGCTTCGACCCGGGCATCTGTGTCAACGCCACTGGCCCAAGGCATGTTGGTGTCGAACTTTTCATTCAGTGAAACGTGCGTACTCGTTGGTGTGTTGAACAATACGTCGGCATAAAATTCACGCCAGCAAATTTCCTTTTTAAATACTTCGTCAATTTCGCCAAGTTCGGCCAGCAGGCTACGTGGGTGGATCTCACCGTATTTCAAGTGGTGGGAGAGCGAGCTCGTTCCGGCAAGGTCGGGTCGGTTGCGGCCGTCGGGGTAGTCAGCGAGCGCACTCTTTTTGAATTCACGCCAGCGTTCCCAGGCAGCTGCCTCACCGGCAGGGGGCAGGGTAATTCCTGGGATTTCGATTGGCTGCGGGATTTGTTCGGTTGAGGCTGATCCGAATGTGAAGTCTGCTGGAATGGAATCCGCTGGTTTACGCCATCCGTGTGTGCCCCAAGCTTTGTAAAACGGTGTGAAAACACGGTATGGGGTTCCATCTCCCTTCAGAACGCGGCCAGGTGCGACGGCGTAGGGCGATCCGGTGCGGATTAAGTCCGCGCCGATTTCGTGGAGGGCTGTTTCAACGCTGGTGTCTCGTTTGTGTCCGTAGGGGCCAAAATCAGCGGCAATGTGCACGGTGCTGGCCGAGACTTCTTGGGCAAATTGCGGGACAACTTCAGCTGGTACCCCGGACCGAATATTGAGGTGACCACCAAGTTGCCCATTAAGTTTGGTGAGTGAATCGATCAGGTAGTTTGTTCGCACCGAGCCGGGTTGCGGCCACAAAACCGGATCGATAACGAATAGGGCAAAAACATTGGGGTCGGCAGCGATTGCTTCAAGGAGTGCGGGGTTGTCACCCAGCCTCAGGTCGCGTCTAAACCAGATGATCGAACTCACGAACTAAGCCTAAGGCCCGGGCTTGTCTAGTGCTTCCCGGCTTTTAGAGCCTTTGGTCAGGTACGCTAGTGGTGTGAGCGAACTCATTGATACAACCGAGATGTATCTGAGGACCATTTTCGAATTAGAAGAGGAAGGCATTCCCCCCATGCGAGCTAGAATCGCCGAGCGCCTGGGACAAAGTGGCCCGACCGTTTCGCAAACCGTAGCCCGAATGGAACGAGACGGCCTTGTTCACGTTGATGCAGAACGTCACCTGAAACTCACCAAGGAAGGTCGTGAACACGCGACCCAAGTGATGCGCAAGCACCGATTGGCCGAATGTTTGTTGGTCGACGTTCTTAAAATGCCATGGGAAGAAGTTCACGCTGAAGCGTGCCGCTGGGAACATGTGATGAGTGCTGCCGTTGAAATCCGTCTTTTGGAATTACTTTCCCATCCAACGGTTTCGCCATTCGGTAATCCGATTCCTGGGCTTGAAGAGATTGACCCGACCTACGCCAAGTCGCGCGACTCAGATTTCAAAGTGATCAGCATTGTTGAGGTGGTTGAAAGTGAGCCTCGGCAGGTGACTATTCGTCGGTTGGCCGAAACCATTCAACACGATGGAGTAGTTATGGCGCGATTGCGCCGCGTTGGCGCCCTGCCCGGTGCCCGAGTGAACGCATATCGCTCGGAAACCGGAGTATTCATCGGTAGCGCCGGCGAGTACACCGAGGTTCCAATAGATGAAGCGGCACACATTTTCATTAGTATCTGATGGGTTAAAAAACGGATCGAAGCGGCATCCCTGACTGCCCCCGCGGTCCAAGTTTTACGCCAAGCATTTGGTGCAATTGAATTGTGTCCAGATCAAACCCCACGCGAGATGCGGCCAAGTAGATGCGCCACACGCGTGCCGTTCCCAGACTTGCCTCGGCAACTGCTTCATCCCAGTGGGCTTCCAGGTTCTCACCCCAATGCTTAAGGGTGAGCGCGTAATGTTCGCGCAGGTTTTCTTCATGTCGGATTTCAAAACCGGAGTTATTAAAAGTGTTCATGATCACACCGGGGGCCGAGAGTTCCCCGTCGGGGAAAACGTACCGGTTAATAAATGACTTGCGGTAATGCGATGGTCTGTGTTCATCTGGCCGAGTGATGCTGTGATTGAGCAATCGACCTTCGGGCTTGAGTTTGTCGTAGAGGAAGTCGAAATAGGAAGGGTAGTTGTTACGACCAATGTGTTCGGTCAAGCCAATGGACGAAATCGCATCAAATTCCGTTTCGCTCACATCGCGGTAGTCACTAAAGCGAATCTGGGCCGAACCTTCCATGCCAGCTTCTTTAATTGCTTGTTTCCCCCAGAGCGCTTGCTGCTCGGAAAGGGTGACCCCGATTGCTTGCACCCCGTAATTTTTTACCGCGTGCAGCACCATGCCGCCCCAACCGCAACCAACGTCGAGCAGTTTCATGCCCGGTCTGAGACCAAGCTTGCGCGCGACAAGGTCAAACTTTTCTGCTTGAGCAACTTCTAAGCTCGCATCAAGGGAGGGGAACACAGCGCAGGTGTAGGCCATAGACGGGCCGAGTATCCAACGATAGAAACGATTGGACACGTCGTAGTGGTGATGAATCGCTTCGGCGTCGCGTCGCTTTGAATGACGGCTGCCCTTGAGCGCGCGCTCCTGCGTGGGCGGTTTGGGGCGTTTGAAAGCAAAGGGTGCAAATTTCTTCGCAAGCGAGGCCTTGTCGCCCAGGGTTAAATGGGTGAGTTCCATCGGGTAGAGACGGGAGAGAGCCGTGTGGGCGTCTCCGACAATGTCTAGATCACCGTTGACATAAGCGCGCGCGATCCCTAGTTGGCTTGGTGCACTTGCCAAATACTCAACGGCCCGGGGGGTATTAATTTCAATGATCGCGTCGTGGTCCTGGGGACCGAATGTGGAACCGTCGTAGGCGCGAAAACTCACATTACGCTGCGTTCCGGCGACCAGGCTAAATGCGTCAGCTAATTTCACTGTTGCGTCACCACCTTCTCGTAGAGACCCAAGAATCGCCCTTGTGGGTCGTACTTTTTCTTGATGTGTTCATAATCTTTACCACCGTAGATCGACCAAAATTCATTCTCGTTGTAGAACGCCGTTGAGTATAGGGATTTTCGTCCGCCCAATTTGGTAACTTTTGTTTCAATTTGTCGATTCTTCACGCCATCTTCGGGTTTTTCACCATGGACCAGCGGAACGGTTGACCAGAAACCAACATTGACGTAGAGCTCATTGGGATCAAACTCGTAGAGTGGCCAGCGAGCATCCGGATCGCGCTGTTTAAGTGGGCAAAGCCAAATCGGTTTTATTCCGATTTTGGCGTGAAAGAAGTCAAGAAATTCGGGGAGACGGTCAACGGGGATCTCAATATCTTGCACGACCGATTCGCGTGGCGGCCTGCGCCTGAGCGCATCAAGTTTTTCGGCGAACCGGTATTTGCGGTTCGCCGCAATCAGTTTCCAATAGACGTCACTGCGTAATTTGGATTTTGGCCACATTGTTCGCACAGCGGGCAGCTGGGCGCCAAACGCTCGCGAACACCAAAACCAGTCGGTATCCCAGCGCCACAGGTAATCATTGATAGTGAGGTAGTCCTCTTCGAGAGTTTGAATTGATCGGTAGTAAATCGCCATTCCCGTGTAATCACTTGCACTGCGCCCTGCGGGTATTTCTTCAACCATGGTGCCGATTGTTAAATACTGCTCATTCGGTGAAAATACTGTTCCGTCAAGAAAATCAACCGGTTCATCGTTAAAAACACGCGAGGTGACCAGATCTTTCATTGCTTTGGTTAATTCCTGCGAGGAGTCAAAGTGCACATGTGAAATGCGAACAAATGGTTTGGTGGGTTCAAGTTCGATTTGCAGTCGGAGCGCGTAGCCGAGTGAGCCATAGGAATTGGGGAATGAATAAAAAAGATCCCGATGTGGGTTTTGTTGCTGACCGCTTACGGTAAGTACGTCGCCCGTGCCGGTCAAAATATCCATTTCCAGGACGGATTCATGGGGAGTGCCATTGCGAAAACTTGCGCTCTCTATTCCCAGACCGGTGACGGCGCCGCCCAGGGTGATGGTGCGAAGCTGAGGAACGCAGAGCGGCATGAGTCCGTAGGGAAGGGTCGCGGCAACGAGGTTCTCATAGGTGGTCATGCCGCCCACTTCGGCGGTCCGAGTGAGTGGATCTACTTCAAACACCGAATTGAATGCGTCTACGTCCAGTCCTGCGGTGTGGGTCGCAGGGCGGCTTCGAAAAAGGTTACTGGTCTTCTTTGTGAGCCGAATCGGGGTATTGGCCGGGCAGTTTGCTAATTGGGATCGGACGGAATGAAGCGACATGTCGTATCTCAAACGCCAGGACTGACTACTTTCTGTCGCCGAACTCACTCAATAAATCTAACGGATTGGCGCCGTGCGCGGACTGAAGTGAGTGAATAGGTGAGAATACGGGGGTGAAACGTAATACGTGGGTCCCCTTGATCGCCGGTGTCGTCGCATTCTTTCTTACCCTCGGGATTGCAGGGGCGGTCGGGACAGACTGGCTGGCTCGAAATATCGAGATGGATCGGCTTGTCACCGCAATTGAAGCATCCGAGGCGACAATGGGGGTAGTGCAGGACCAGGTGGGTTCGATCTTCGACGAACTCGATGCCGCTGACCTGCAAGGCGCTCCGACGGATGCGCAAACCACTGCCGCTGTTGCCGAACTCGCCGGCATTGCCGTTGAGGGTGCGGATTCCATCGGTGCAGCCGGGCGAGTGATTGCTGCGGTGAATGTTCTGCCTTGGCACACGAAAATTCAGGCGGCCAAAGATGCGTATTTATTGCACAACTACGCGTGGCAGGCATACATGCAGTCCGCAATTGAAGACCCCGTCGCCTTTACCGTCAACCAGCCGCTCGTAAACCAGAGTTTTGAAGATGCGCAGCAGCCACTGGTAGACGCCATACCGGAGTTGGCGCTATTTGACCTGCCGTCACGTGTTGACAATATTTTCATCGATGGTGCACCGGAGTCAAGCGGTGAGATTGTTTAACTGAGATTGTTCTGGCTGCTCACCGGGGGCATCTTTTTTCGCGAGTGAGCTCGGCCACCAGATTTTTCTACCGATGTCATAAGCCAGAGCTGGCACCAATGTTGTTCTCACAATGAATGCGTCAATGAGAACGCCGAGGGCGACCGCAAACCCAACCTGACGCAGGGAAACTAGGGGGAGTACGGCGAGCACGAGGAAGGTTGCGGCGAGGACAATGCCGGCGCTGGTGATCACGCCGCCGGTGACGGTGAGGCCCTTGAGGATTCCTTCGCGGGTGCCGTGAATCAGGGTTTCCTCCCGCACTCGAGTCATCAGGAATATGTTGTAATCAACGCCGAGCGCCACGAGGAAGACGAAGGCAAAGAGTGGGAAAGAGGGGTCGGCTCCGGGGAAGTCGAAAATGTAGTTAAATGCGATGGCGCATGCGCCCAGTGTTGCAAAGTAGGAGAGCAAGACCGTACCGATCAAGATGAGTGGGGCATTGAAAGCGCGCAGCAAAAGAATCAAAATGATCAGGATCACGATCAACACGGTCGGAATGATCACATTGCGATCGCGCAGGTTCGCTTCGTTGATGTCGAATGCGACTGCTGTTGGGCCACCAACGCGCGCTTGCGCGTCCGGCAAGGACGTAAAACTTTCCCGCAGATCACCAATGACCGTCTCGGCCTCAGAAGAGTCCGACGGGGCTTGCAAGGTGACCGAGAACAGCACGCGGCCGTCAACGACGGAAACTTCACCCGTCGTTGGGTTGACGTAGGGGATTGTGTTGGCCACACCGGGGGTTGCGGCGATGACGGAGAGGACTTCTGTACTGCTGGTTTGCTCCGTAGTCACAATTGTTTCACTGCCTAAACCACCAGGGAAGTGTTCAACCAAAACTTTTTGGCCGATCACCGAGTCAACTTCGTCACCGTTTGTGAACGACTCCGAGGTTGCTACGCCACTCGCATTGAGGGTGGTACTGAATCCGGCGAAGACGAGAAGTACGAGAGCGGTAGCAACCCAGGTGACGCGCGGTTTACGGCCGACAAGTCCGGAGAGTTTGGACCACACGCCGGAGAGTTTGTTGTCGGGTTCACCCAGGTGGGGGACCCTTGGCCAAAACGCCCAGCGACCGGCGGGGAAGCGTTCGCGATTGAACGGACCACCCGTGTCTGAGAAAACTCGCATCAAACCAAAAACAATCCACAGGATCAGTGTCACCAAGGCTGCGAACCCACCTACGATCGCAAATGGACCGAATGAAATGTCGGTCACGAGCCCGAGCAGGAATCCGACCACGGCCGGGACCAGGAACGCCAAAATTGGGAGGGTGAAACTGGGGAAGGTAAGAAGTGCTGGCAGGAAAGTCAACATGATCAACATCGCAACAATAACGCCAACCGCGGACACGGGTCCGGTTGATTTATTGGAGTTCAGTTCGCTGAGCAGCAGACACATCAGACCAATGGACGTGGTCGCAGAGGAAGCAATGATTGGCGCGCGGACACCTTTTATTGCGGCGGCAATCGCGTCGGTGTGAACGGAGTATTTGTGTAACTCTTCTCGGTACCTACTGACAAGCAAGAGCGAGTAGTCCGTCCCCGCGCCAAAGACCAACACGGTCAAGATCCCTTGGCTTTGACCGTTTAACACCAAGACTTCATTGTCCGCCAGGACATAGACAATCCCGCTGGCAACAGCGAGGGCAAAGCCGGCCGAGACCAACGGGATTAACCACAAAACCGGGCTGCGGTAAACGAAAATCAGAATGATTGCGACAACGATTGCGGTGGCCAGCAATAGCGCTCCGTCAATCGCCCCAAAGACTTTGATCAGGTCGGCGAGAAAGCCGCCAGGCCCGGTGACATTGATTTGGAGGGTGTCGAACTGCTCGGCGTAGTCACGAATCAGGTTGGTGATCTCAATGAAGTTGAATTCGCCGTCGGCATTTCGCTCACCGCCGAGGTCACCGTTGACCGAGATATTGACCAGCAGGGCTTTGCCATCCTGGGAAGGGAGCGGAAAGAGTTGCTCGGAATCCAAGTAGGTGCCCACGCGCGAGCCATCGGTCAGCGTCAGCTCGGGGACGCCGGTAACGAACTCGGTAATGGGTCCCTGGTCGGCGACGGTCAGTGGTGAGCGGTCCGGGTGGGTGATCACGGTCAGGACGGGAATCGAAGGATTGTCGGCGAAGAGGGCTTGTTCCTCGCTGACGACCGTGGACTCAGCGGAGGCGGGTAGAAAGGTTGCACTGTCGTTTTCTTGGACTTCAGAGAGACTGCCGGCTAGGGGACCGGCCCAACTACCGACCATGAGCCACACGATCGCTGCACCAACCGCGAGCCACAATGCTCTACGACCTCGTTTGGTTGCGTTTTTCCCCGGTTTGTTTTCCTTCGTGCTGAAATCAGTCATTAGTGCAGCGTTCCGCATCAGGGTAAAACTTGCAAGTAAGGTCTACCCGTGTCTAGTGCATTTACCACCCTCGCAATTTCTGGGGTGGTCGCGGTTGTAATTGCCGCGGCCCTTCGGCAGTTGGGCTGGTCCATGTCGCTGCCCTTGATTGCTGCGGGTCTGTTACTGGGGCTGGCTCCGTTCGGCCCAAATGAAGTACCGGAGCCGGAAATCATCTTGGTTGCGGTCTTGGCGCCACTGGTTTTCGGTGAAGCTCTCGGATCTTCGTATTTAGATCTGCGAAAAGTCGCGCGACCGGTCCTCGTGCTGGCGATCGGGCTCGTCATATTTTCAACCCTTGCCGTTGGCTTCGTGAGTTACTGGGTTGCTGCACTCCCGATTGCAATCGCCATGGCTTTAGGTGCAGTTCTTGCTCCAACCGACGCCGTCTCAGTGAGTAATACGGCAAAGCGAGCATCACTTCCAAGACGGCTCGTTGCAATTCTCGAAGGCGAAAGTTTAGTTAACGATGGAACCGGCTTAACAGCGCTGAAAGTAGCAACTGTTGCTGCAATTGCTGGATCCATCACGATGGCGGACGTTGCCATTGATTTCTCACTCGCGGTATTCGTCGGCGTCGGCGTCGGGCTGTTCAGCGGTTGGGCGATGGGGCGGCTGTTGCGTCGCAGCCAGGATCTCGTGCCGGCCAACTCGCTGGTCATCGTGGCGCCGTTTCTTATTTACATCGCCGCAGAAGCAGCCCAAGGCTCGGGCATTCTGGCCATTGTTGTTGCGGGACTTTTTGTGGCACACCGTCAAAACTCTGAACCCGGTGCGGCGGGAAGGGTCCAAAGCACTCTGGTTTGGCGGCATCTGACCTTTATTTTGCAGGCACTCGCATTTTTTCTTATTGGGTTGCAAATCCCAGAAGTCCTCGGCCGCCTGAGCGCTTCTGAAATGGAAACTGCCCTGCTTTTGACCCTTGCGGTGGTTCTCACCTTGATAATCGCCCGCTCCGTTTTTGTTTTTGGCATGGTGGGCGTCACGCGAATCACTAAATCGCCGATTGCCCAGCATGCAACCTTCGGACGAGAAGCAGCGATCATGGCTTGGTCGGGTGCTCGTGGACCGATTTCTGGGCTAGCAGCATTTTCCATTCCACTCGTGACATCGGCCGGTGATCCATTCCCGCAACGCGACCTAATTCTTGCCGTCAGCTTTATGGTGATCGTGATTACCCTGATCCTGGCCGAAACCCTTGGCCCGCTCGCACGGAGGCTGAAGATTCCGGTGGACGACGACACGCAAGAAATTACTCGGGTGCAAGGTTCATTGGCGAAAGCGGCGTTAATTCGTCTGGATACCGCTCTTGAAGAGTTAGCTCAAGCGGGGACGCCGCTCAATGCCGAGGCGGCAGCGACGCTGCGGCGGGATATGGAAATGCGATTGCTAAGGAGTAGTTCTGCGGCCCAGGATTCGGAGCAACCGGTCACCGCTGAACTTGAAATTTCACAGATGCTGACCGTGGCAATCTCGATGGTGCATGCAGAACAGGAAGAACTAATTCGCTTGCGAGATAGTGATGGCCTACCGGACTCCATCGCGCGTCCGCTGTTGCGCGAGTTAGATTCACGCGAGCAATTTTTGGTGCGACAAACTCGCTAATAAAATTGTCAGTTCATGAGTTTATACTCGCGTTATGTGCTTAATTATAACAATCTCCGCACGTTTACACGCTATTCGCGTCGTAACTGTGTCGTGAACGTGTCACGCGTCAAGAACTGCACATAGGTTCTTTTAAGCAAGCATGTATCTGAGTTAATCAGATCGCCGTTTACCTATGTGAAGTGGAGTACGAAACATGAAGTCATTTTCAAAAAAGTTGGTGGTCATCATGGCCGCCGGAGCGCTGGCTCTAACAGCGTGCTCGAGTGATAGCGATTCGAGCGCAAACGATCAGGGTGACACCGTCGCCGGAGCGAATGACCTCGCAGGCGTTTCGGTAATCGTGGGGTCAAAAGATTTTGACGAGCAATTGTTGCTCGGTGAGATTTTAGTTCAAGCATTCGGTGCCGCCGGCGCTGAAGTCACTAACCAGGTAAACCTCGGCGGGACAAGTATTGCCCGAGCCGCATTGCTGTCTGGTGAAATTGACGTCTACCCGGAGTACAACGGAAGCGGCTGGGCTGTCCACCTCGGGCAGGAAAACCCAAGTTTTGACCCGGTTGAATTGACCGCAAACGTCAAAGAAATGGATTTGGAGAAAAACCAAATCGTGTGGATTGGACGCTCACCATTTAATAATACTTACGGCTTCGTTTCTAGCCCAGAGGTAACTGAGGCCAATGGCGGACCGTTTACCACTCAGACGTTCATGGAGTACGTGCGTGACAATCCCGACGCGATTGTTTGCATGGAGAGTGAATTCCCCGATCGCCCGGACGGTTTGATCTTGACAGAGACCGCGACGGGAATTGAACTCCCTGACGCTCAGTCAAATATTTTGGACACGGGAGTTATCTACACCGAAACCGCAAATAACACTTGCACCTTTGGTGAGGTTTACACGACCGACGGTCGCATCCCGGCCCTTGGTTTGACCTTGGTTGAAGATCCAGGCGTCAACATCCTTTACAACGTTTCAGCGTCAATGCGCGCGGAGACGTATGACCAAGCGCCCGATCAGTTTGACGCCATTGTCGCCGCGATTTTGCAGCCATTGGACAACGTTAAAATGGCGGAGCTAAATAAGCGGGTCTCAGCGGACGGTGAAGAAGCCTCAGCTGTTGCAGCAGACTTCTTGGTCGCAGAAGGAATCATTGCTGGTTAGTCGCACGAAGGTGTGTGAACGGCATTCTGTGAGGTTTGCCGTTCACACACTTTTACGTTTCGCCCCCGCCGATGTGAGGATCTTTCATGGATGGAATTTATAGTTGGTTCGACTACCTGTCGAGTCGCGGCGACCTCGTCTCGGAAACACTCCTGCAAACTCTGACCTACGTCGTGCTCGTCACCGTCTCAGCGAGCATCGTCGCAGTCGTTTTAGGAGTTGCCACCCGGCATAGCCCGTTCGCAAAAGAACTGGCACTGTCAATTGCCAGCGTATTCCTCACAATTCCCAGCCTCGCTCTTTTCACAATATTCATTCCCATTGTTGGTCTGGGGTTTGCCCCAAGTTTTATAGCACTATTTCTCTATGCACTTCTGCCCATCTTGCGCAACACGGTCGCCGGCCTCGACTCGGTTGACGCCAGTGTCCTTGAGTCGGCAAAAGGGATGGGACTTACTTCGAGGCAGATTCTCGTAAAAGTGCAATTACCTTTGGCTTGGCCGATCATGCTGGCCGGTATTCGCGTCAGCGCCCTGCTCACCGTTGGCATTTCAGCCATTGCCACGCTTGTCGCGGGTGGTGGCCTCGGTGACTTTATTAAAAGTGGTCTCGCCCGGCTTCCCCTTCCCAATTCACTCGAAGCCATTTGGACCGGCGTGATCCTGTCCCTGGCGCTCGCCCTGGCAATTGACCTGTTGCTTCGAACCGTTGGCCGGTTCACCAACCCGAGTGGAGTGCGGTTATGAGTTCCGACACCCAAATCCCCAATTTGCAGGAGAGCGATATGACTAACCCGAAGATCTCTTTACGTAATGTCACCAAGAGGTATCCGGGCGTTGAGAGCCCGGCCGTCAAGGACTTAAGCCTTGACGTTGCCGACGGTGAAATCTTGGTACTGGTTGGGCCTTCGGGTTGCGGTAAGAGCACGACCCTGCGACTGATCAACCGGATGATCGAACCAAGTTCCGGTGAAATTATTTTCGACGGCGTCGACGTGACAAAGGGTGACCCCAATGAATTGCGTCGTCGTATGGGTTACGTGATCCAGCAGGTTGGACTCTTTCCGCACCGCACGATCGCGGAGAACATCGCAACCGTTCCCAAATTGCTCAAGTGGCCGAAAAAGCGTGTCGATGATCGAGTGGATGAACTCCTTGAACTGATCTCGATGGATCCCAAGATTTACCGGGACCGTTACCCCAAAGAACTTTCAGGTGGACAAGCACAACGAGTCGGTGTTGCGCGAGCTTTGGGTGCTGACCCTGATGTGCTGCTCATGGACGAACCGTTCGGCGCGATAGACCCGATCACGCGTGACCGACTCCAAAACGAATTCCTTCGGTTGCAAGCCGACTTGAAGAAAACAATTGTGTTTGTAACCCACGACATCGACGAAGCGGTCAAAATGGGTGACCGGATTGCGATCTTGCGAGACGAGTCCGAAATCGCGCAGCTCGACGTCCCCGAAATGATTTTGACCGACCCGGCGGATTCATTCGTGGAAAACTTCCTGGGATCTGGAGCAATCCTCAAGACTCTGACCCTGCGGCGCCTGCGAGATATTGAACTTTCCCACCCGCTGGAAATCAAACGCTCCACAAACCGCACCGAAGCACTAGCCCAGCTTTACGAGTCTCACTTCCCGTACGCGGTTCTGGTGGACGACGCGAATCACCCGATTGCATGGGTGGACGAGCGAGCCCTGAACCGGTCAGAATCCTTGGACACGGCGGCCGCGCGCATCACCGTGCAATTGCAGCCGGAGGACACCTTGCAAGATGCTTTAAGTGCCATGTTGCAGAGTTCGGCCGGAATGTCGGCGGTAGTGGATAGTCGAGGTAACTACTTGGGGACGTGCACTATTGAAAGTTTGGCGTCAATGCTGATTAGTCATCCTACAAATGGGAATCACTCATGAGTACCGCTCGTGCTCAAGTGGCACCGAGCGCTTTACCTGCAAGACGCAACCAAGTAATTGGGCAGCTTGATCTGATTATTACGCCGATCTTTTTCGGCATGCTCGCAATCCTGCTTGCGGCGGTCTGGGTCTACTCGGACTTTGATCAGACCACAACCAGTATTTTGGAACCCAGTAAACTATGGACACAATTCCAACAACAAATCTCCCTCGCCCTGTGGTCAACCGCGCTCGTGATCGCACTCGCTATTCCATTGGGAATCCTGGTCACCCGTGAAGGTGCACCACGACTGAAGAACAACATGGTCACCGTGCTGGGGTTGGGGCAAGCGATCCCGGCTTACGGACTCATAGTTTTATTCTTCGTCGCATTCGGTCAAGGTTCGGTCACCGTGGTGCTTGCGTTGGCAACTTTCGCACTGCTCCCTGTCCTGCGCAACACGATAGTCGGGCTGGAACAGGTCGACCAGTCGGTAATCGAAGCAGGGAAGGGTATGGGGCTCAATGCGTTCCAACGACTCAAGCAAATTGAGTTGCCTCTTGCCGTCCCGGTAATCATGGCTGGAATTCGAACGGCGACAGTGATCAACGTCGGCATGGCGACACTGGCTTACCTCATTGGCGCCGGGGCACTAGGAGAGACGATCGCCGCCGGACTAAAAAACGGGCGGCCAACCGCAATTTTTGTCGGCGCGGTCCTCGTCGCATTGATCGCACTAGCCCTTGACTTCCTTGGCGGACTTGCCCAGCGCTACCTCAAACCCAAGGGACTTGTCTAAGAGTAGGCTTCCGCTCGTGTTTGACACGATTGCCGGTTTACCGGCCCATGTACTGATAGTTCATGTGGCAGTAGTTCTCATTCCGCTCTCCGCGATCGGCGCAACCCTCATCGCAGCGCGACCAAAAGCGTTACGGTTATTTGGAGCCGCGACCGTTATCGGAGCTACCGTCGGTGTGATCGCCAGCGTGATAGCAGAGAACTCCGGTAACCAACTCGCTGGACGAGTCGGCTGGCCAGAGGAGCACACGAGTTACGGTGACGTATTCCCGGTCGCAGCGTTGGCATTTCTGGTCTTGCTAGTTGTGTTTTGGATATTCGCCCGCGGAGTCCCGCTCAACCGCAACCGACCACTCTGGCTTAAATTTTTTGGCGCAGTCTTAATCCTTGCCGCGATCGGGATCACCTATTTCACGGTCCTCACCGGCTACTCGGGATCAAAGGCCGCGTGGTCAGACATAGTCGAGAACTCTCAGCCGGGGACCTTCGCGCCACCTGACTAACATTGAATCCCGTGATTAGTAGTGCAAAGTTCGAGCTAAACTGAGAGTTTCTCAACAAGTTGATCAAGAGCCGGATTACGTCAAATCTCGCCGAACAAGGGACGTCACCCAATGTGTCGTCCATGCGGGTGCACCCACTTCAAATTTGAATTGATTAATTGGATCACCGTCGTCGGGGACCCAAGAAATTACAGTTTGGTTTGATTCAAGGTTTTCGCGGAGTACATGCGACCAGGCGGTGGCGGGCCACAATTGTTTCCCCCTGATTTTTGTGCTCCGTGTCTACCCCCAGTATTTTTTCCCAATACGTGTCGTGGGGGATTAATCCACAAGCAGATCAATGTTCACGTCAATGTTCGCGCGCAAGACGTGCTGGTATCTAGCTGCGAATTGTTGTTGCCCATGCTGTGTGTGTACTGGTTGCTTTCGCACGGTACGTCACGGTGACATGTGTTCCCTCGTTAATAGTGAGTTGATCACCATTGATGATGCAGTTGGCGCTGGGGGAGCACGCCACGGTGAGTGTGACGTTCTGTCCACTACTGAGTTGGGGTGCGCGCAACGACACTGTTCCCGGGTTCACCACGGGGGCAGTCCACCCACCAACTACTTCGGTTGTTTTTTTCACCGTTTTCGGTTCGTTCATGACTGGAGGCTCTGGTGTTTTCGTGGCTTTCGGTTCACTCGTTGGTTTTGGAATCGCCGTTTCTGCTTCTGCCGTCTTTTTCGGTTCTGCTGGCATTTCTGATTCGGGCGTACCGGCACGTGTTGGCTCGGGTGCGAGCGGGTCCGGCAATGGTGACTGCGCCGGCATCGATTCAACTGCTGCTGGTGCCGATGCGACCGTTGGCACGGTTTCGTGTTGCACACTAACTTCGTCTTGCGCACTTTCTTGCATGCTCACGTCTTGCTGCGTATTCGCACTCGCGCCAACGAGTGAGATCGTGATCCCCAGTACCGGGACGGCGATCAGCGCGCCGACGACACCCAAAACGATTTTGGGGTGTTTCACGCGCACGAGTTGGCTCATAATCGTTCTTGACGCAGGAAATAGCCTTTTGGTTGCATGGACGCCTTATTGCGCATGTGGATCCCCCTGGTCACGCGTGTTTTCTTTGCGCTAATCGGTTCCGCGCCAATATTTTTCTCAGCAATTTATTTTTGGTGATTTTTTGACGATACCTTCGACTTCGATGTGTGTTTTCTTGACATGTCCCATCCAGTGTTCTTGTCGAATTACTATTTATATACTATTTTTTTTCAACCGGGTTGACCATAACTTTTTGTATAATTCCGTTTAGCCTATATTGTAAATTATACCATATTATCGTTTAATTGCAACGTATGTTACATTTTCTACTACATGTAACTTTGTATTATCTAGTCAACTTGTCGTGTTGATTTTGTTCACTTAAGAGCAACATTCTTTCCGTCAGCACGCACACAAGTGTTCCCATTTCCGTATTGCGTTCCTGGCATCAGTCTCGTGACGTTTCATGACCTCGGCGCACGCATAGGCTGCGCGGTGCCCGCCTGCTTTGTCATATCCATATTTGTGGGGGAGCCGCACTCCCCCGCTACTGAAGTACTACTAAAATTCTTTTGCCCCTTTCTATCGCGCTTGCCTGCGTGTGTTCCAACTTGATTCTGACGTGCCCGCTTGGTTTTTTGATTCTTACTTTTTCTTCCCCGCGCATAAGGCTCGTTGTGGTCCTCGAAAGGATTTTTTGCCAGCTACTCCCCCGGTGTTTCGGGAGCTAGTTCTTAGTTGCTCAGGTTTTCGATTCTCGCCAGAGCGCCGACATTCGGTCGCTGCGCTTGAGGACGAACTCCTGAGCGTTTCGCAGGTACTCGTCATACGCATCCACCGATGTTGGCTGCGGTCTACGGTTAGAAAGGTCATAACTCGACAGGTCGCCTTCCATCAGGAACTTCACACGCTTCGCGTCCTTGGCGAGGAGGTCCTCAAGAAGCCAGAATTTGATGTAACCGTCGAAGTCGCCGAACAACGCGAAAAACTCCCAGTACCGAGTAATGGGTTCCTCCCATTGGCTCACTCGTGCTGATGGGAACCGGCGGTGCTTTAATTCTCGCCCCAGCACTGTCACTGCTTGCCGTGATTTTTCCTCCCGAGAAGCGCGCAAAAGCGATTGCAACTTGGGCTGCTGCGGGTGGCATGGGCTTGGTACTGGGTCCGGTTTTTGCCGGGGTGATCCTTTCGTTCGCATCCTTTCATTGGCTCTTTCTTGTAAATGTTCCCTTCATGTTCATTCTGCTAATTATTGGGCTAAAAGTGTTGCCCCCAGGGGCGTCCGGCAATGCCATTTCCCTTGATCTCGTGGGTGTGTTTCTTTCAGTCCTCGGTGTCACGCTATTCCTCGGGGGATTAATTGAAGCCCCTCGCGCCGGATGGACGAGCCCACTTATTCTGGGTTTACTCATTGGCGGAATTCTTGTGATCAGCGGGTTTGTCATATGGGAACTGCACCACAAAAACGCCATGATCGAGATACGGATTCTGCGCAGGCGTACAGTCATCGCAGGATCTGTGACACTCTTCGTTTGCTACGTATCTTTTGCCGGGAGTCTTTTCCTCGATACCCAGCAACTTCAGGTCGTCATTGGTGCGTCCACTAT